>Ga0302315_10005728_pt1 | contig 10534 bp, 8 predicted proteins | sample III_Palsa_N3_1_FD_200532 | JGI IMG/M metagenome (GOLD analysis project Ga0302315, IMG submission 200532) | Peat permafrost microbial communities from Stordalen Mire near Abisko, Sweden - III_Palsa_N3_1 | ecosystem: Environmental > Terrestrial > Soil > Palsa > Peat permafrost | place: Sweden... | reverse complement strand
CCTATCCGTCGCTCTACTACTTCCATGAAGCCGCCAAGGGCGGTCACTTCGCGGCATGGGAGCAGCCGGAAATCTTCAGTGCCGAGTTGCGAGCTGCGTTCAAGTCACTGCGTTAATTTAAGTAGCTTCTCGCCGGGTTGCGGTTCACGATTCTGGAAGATAGCGACACAATCAAGGCAGCGATGGCAGTTTGTATTGGAGATGTTATGCCCGCCAAGCAGCGTCAAGAGCCTTTGCCCCAAGCGGTTCCCAGTTCCATTGCACCGGTAGAACGCTCGGCAAGCACACCCATTGCAGGATTTCGGCGTGAGCGGCCGGCGGCAGAATCGGTAGAACACTCCGAGGACCGTATGGGCAGTTTACAGCAGCAGATTTGCGAGCTACTCATCAAGAATCAACAGCTGAGAATGTCGCTGGAGTTAGCAATTGCAGCAGATCGTGGGGAGCAAGATGACCGCAGCGTTCAGGGCAGTTGAAGTGCTTTTCACTGTCCTACAGCTTGCACCGATCATCGTGCTTTCTATCCAGTCCCGCTCCGTTCATCATCGGCTCTCAACGCCGTTGAACCAGGAGAACAGGAAAGAGACAAACCGCAACTCGTTGTCATCTCGGTCTGGACACGTTCCCTCAGATGACACTTCCTCAACCAGCCAACATACCAAGGAGGTCTATCCATGAATTCGATGAGTTTGTCCGAAACGATCAATCAAAACCGCCGTCGGTTTCTTAGCACCGCCGCCATGGCCGTTGCCGCTACCCAAATCGGCATGTTCAACCCTGCAAACGCTGAAGCCGCAACGGCAAACCTGGCAGACGTGCCCGCAATCAAGCCCGGGACGAACACGTCGTTCACCTCACTGAAACAGGTCGATGCCGGGCTCCTCAATGTGGGATACGCGGAAGCCGGACCCGCCGATGGACCAGCGGTCATTCTGCTGCACGGCTGGCCGTACGACATTCACAGCTATGTCGATGTTGCCCCTTTGTTAGCGTCGGCAGGCTACAGGGTTATCGTCCCCTATTCGCGCGGCTACGGTACGACGCGCTTTCTCTCGAGCGAAACGATGCGAAACGCCCAGCAGTCGGCCGTCGCCCTCGACGTCATCGCTCTGATGGATGCGCTCAAGATCCAGAAAGCCATCTTCGCCGGCTTTGACTGGGGCGCGCGCACGGCGGACGTCATGGCAACACTCTGGCCAGAACGCTGCAAGGCGATCGTTTCCGTCGGCGGCTATCTGATCAGCAGCCCGGAGGGCAACCAGGTGCCGTGGCCGCCCGAGCCTGCATTCCTGTTTTGGTACCAATACTATTTCGCTACCCCAGTCGGCAAGGCCGGTTATGCGAAATACCTCGACCAGTTCAATAAGTTCATCTGGCACCAGGCTTCGCCGAAGTGGAATTTCGACGATGCCACGTACAACCGCACAGCAGCTTCTTTCAACAACCCGGACCATGTTGACATCGTGATGCACGATTATCGCTGGCGGCTCGGCCTAGCGGATGGCGAGCGGAAATATGACGACCTCGAAAAGCGGCTGGCCGCGCTTCCTGTCGTCACCGTGCCGGCCATCACCATGGAAGGCGACTCAAACGGGGCAATCCACGCGCCCAGCACAGCCTATCGCAACAAGTTCTCCGGCAAGTATGACTACCGGCTCATCACCGGCGGCGTCGGCCATAACCTGCCGCAGGAGGCTCCACAAGCGTTTGCCCAGGCCGTGATCGACGTTGACCGTTATTGATCGACGTTAACCAGCCGTTGCCCTGCGGACTGACCTTCACAGTCCGCAAGGCGGCTAATTTTGAGATCTACAACTGTAAGTTGAGATATTTGAGCGGAGATTTCAACTAAATGCGTGCGGCGCGATTTGCTGTAAATGAAAGGGTACTCCATGAAATGGCTCTCGATCTTTATGCTCGCAGCTGCGACAGAATTGTGCGTTGATGGTTCAACAGCATTCACAGCCGCGCAAACCAATGACAAGGTCTCGCCGATATACGGCGTCACCATTCCTGCTGGATACCGGCATTGGGAATTGGTCTCCGTGGCCCACGAAGCCGGAGACTACGACGATTTACGCGCCATGCTCGGGAACGCTGTTGCAATGACGACTTTTCGGAACGGGACGCTGCCCTTCCCGGACGGCACGATCATAGCCAGGCTGGCTTGGAAATACGTGCCATCGGCTGAGAACAACAAGGTCTTCGGCCAGTCCCAATCTTTCATCGCCGGGCCCGCCACGAATGTTCAGTTCATGGTCAAGGACTCAAAAAAGTACGCCGCGACGGGCGGCTGGGGGTTCGCCGTATTCACGGATGGCAAACCGGGCGATGAGGCGGTGCACAAAACATGCTTCTCCTGCCACGAGCCTGCGAAAGTGCACGACTTCGTCTTTACGCGTTACGCGCCTTGAGGGCCGAATGTGCGTTTGCCAAGTCGTGTATCTGGCAAGGTGTGAAAACGAGCGAGGAGTTATCCGCAATGATGCATTCTCTTTCATTTAAAGTCTGGATCCGGCGCGCTCTAGGCGTGTTCGTGATCATTGGAGTTGCCGTGATCGCAATAGGCTGGGACACGAATTTGCGCGCGAGGCTTTCTAACTTGAATACGGAAAAAGTCGAGTCCTTGATCGGCACTATTGGTCCATGGACATCCGCTGTTTTAGCAGCAAGCGCCCACGAATCTCAGACTTCCCTCGATGACCAAGGTTCGCTGCCTGACCTGGGTGGAGCCATCGGCTGGTTCAACTCCGCACCCTTGAACCGCAAAGCGCTCCGTGGAAAGGTTGTGCTCGTCGATTTCTGGACCTACACCTGCATCAACTCTCTACGACCGCTGCCATACGTGAAGAGCTGGGCGGCAAAGTACAAGGATGCAGGCCTGGTTGTGATCGGTGTCCATACGCCTGAGTTCTCGTTTGAGAAAGAACCTGCGAACGTAGAAGATGCCCTGCGAGTCTTGAAGGTTACTTACCCGGTCGCCATCGACACCAATTACAAGATTTGGCAGGCATTCAACAACGAATACTGGCCGGCGCAGTATCTCATCGATGGGAAAGGACGGATTCGTTATCACCATTTCGGCGAGGGAGATTATGTCGAGATTGAGCACGCCATCCAAGAGCTTCTTAAGGAAAACGGAGCCACCGGCCTGGATGAGGCCACAGTAAGCGTATCTGCCGGCGGAGTCGAGGCAGCACCGAGCGCAGACGTGCGATCTCCCGAAACCTATATCGGTTATCGCCAAGCCGAGCGCTTCGCTTCCCTCGAACGAATCGCTCACGATTCGCCAAGGGTCGACAGCTTACCCGTAAATGCACCCTTGAATCGATGGGGATTGAGCGGGCCATGGAACGTCGGCAGCGAGAGCGCTGTGCTTCAGGGAGCGCCCGGCGAGATTGTGTTCCGGTTCCACAGCCGCGACCTGCACATGGTGTTAGGTCCAACGAAGGATGGTAAGCCCGTTCACTTCAGGGTGAAGTTGGATGGCGCAGTGCCCGCCGCCGATTGTGGATCTGATTCCGCCCCGGATGGCTCAGGCGAGGTTCGAGAGCCTCGTCTCTATCAACTCATCCGGCAAAAGGGTCAAATAAAAGACAGGACCTTTGAGATCGAATTCCTTGACCCCGGAGTTCAGACCTTTGCGTTCACTTTTGGTTAAGCATTTGCATCACAATAAGAAAATCCGTTCTTGAGAGACTCGAAATCCGTCGGAGGCAACTCCATGGGGGTTTCAACTCCCCCTTCCGGCACCATCTAGTGTCTCATTAAGCCATTTACTATCAGTTACTTACGTTTCCATTGAATGCGGCGCAGAGTTATCGTGTGCCGATTTCGGGTACTCCCCAGGTGGGTCATAGTTAACTTCCGAAGGTGGGCCAGACCAGGATACCGAAATCATTACGCAATGCGCGGCGGACCATCGAGCCGCTCAGTCATTCCAGAGAGCTGGAAGCCTGGATCATTCCTGGGGTTCGAGAAGAATGCCGTCGCGGGTTGCGCCCGGAGCCCTGCTGCACATTCTACTGGGATCTGTAGCGATTAAATTGCGGAGCGGTCGAATGATCAGGCGGACTTGGAGCAGAGATCGGCAGAGATGTTTATTATCGGTTCGCTGCGGAAAGTACGTGTGATTTTCACAACCGTGATGTCATCCTGTTGACCAAAACTTCGCGCGGCTTCGGCGATGGCGTTAACATCTGGACGACTGCGAAGGAGTTGAGCAGTTCGGTCGAAACCAAAGATCTCCCCGGAGCGGCTCTGAGCTTCCAGGACCCCATCGGTGTAGAGCGTAAGATCATCGCCTTCCTGGAGCTGAAGGTAGCTGACGGAAAAGTTGGGTTTGGCAACGACTCCCAGGGGAAATGACCCTTCCAGGGCAAACATCCTCCCATTCATGAAGGGCGGCAAATGGCCTGCATTCGCGATCGTGATCCGCGGTATCTGTGAAGCGACTCAGCTACACGACGTTCAAATACAGTGACCTCAGTCTTCCGACGCGGGCTGTTCCTGCCGGCCAGCCCGTCGGCGCCGATGTAACAGTCGCCAACAGTGGTAAGGTTCCGGGCGATGAAGTCGTACAGGTCTATCTCAAATTTCCTGACGTCGAGGGGGAGCCTCAAATTGCACTACGCGGATTTCAGCGCATTCATCTTGAGCCTGGGCTCCATGTCACTTCCGCAATTCGAGAGCCTGCCTCGGGAAATCGGCTTCCTGCGCCGCAATAACGAGGCGCTGGGCCGGATCATGAACATCGTCGAGATGCCGGACAGAATGGCGGAACATCTCATCAGGTTCATTTGCCTGAACGAAAGTAAACTAGGCCACAAGCGGTGCGAAGGAGAATTTGAGAAGCTGACCGACGATAAAGCTGCCTCCATCGAGGCCATCGTCCATGAAGCATTCGACGGCTGCGAACCTACCCCAACTTCCGCGGCTTGGGGCTTGCACAGACTATTTTGAGCTCGGAAGCAGCCGCCTGTATTTCGCTAGTTCTTGCAGCGGCGGAAAGTCCGGATTCGCATCTTTCCAAGCCAGTTCCACTTTCCTGTAAGCGGCGTTCGCGCTACTGGAATCACCCAGGAGCTGGTAAGCGTGACCGAGTTCAAGTTGGGAGAGAACGGCATAGATCGAAAAAGTTGGCAACAACGCCCTATGATCGAGGACGTGCTGGAATTCCTGCCTCGCAAGCTCCGGTTGTTTGTTCTGGAGGTACGCCAACCCTCGGTAGTAACCCGGAACCATTTGCAATGAGACGTACAGATCGAACGGCCGGGACTTTTCAAGAGCTTGCAGAGCATCCGCAGGATCATTCTGTTGCAGGAAAGCCGCAGCGCGCGCTGATGGAATCATCGCCGTATTGACTACATCGTCCAATGGAGCCATGCTTTCCGCTTTTCTTGTGGTAGCCAACGCAAGTGGTTCATCCCCTGCCCGGGCAAGGGCGAGTGCTGCGTAGGCCTGCTCGGCGCCGCTTGCAAAGGAGAGCTTCAAGACCGCTCGCGCATCTGTTCTGGCTGCAGGCAGGAGGCCTACTTCCGCCTCCAGCATGGCTTGATCCAGTCCGATGTCGGCTGCGGACTCGACGGAGTTGTTCTCGATGGCGCTATGCTCGGCTTTGCTGAAGAGCATGGCCGCCAGCGAACTCTTGCCGCGGTACATCGCGACCCACGCAGAGTCGGCGACCACAAGCCACTCTGCAGGATCTCCGTGGGACCATTGCAACATTCTTTGCATGGCGGTCTTGTCGTCTTGCGCGAACGCAAGTTCAAAGCAAGCACGATGGAGTTCGCTGAAGTCCGTCTGTTTTTTCGCTAGACCATCGCATACCTTCCTGACGTTTGCGTAGTCTCCTAGCCGGAGATAGGCCTGCGTGCGCATTACATAATGGATTTGGTTTGCCGGCTCAAGCTGCGCTGCCTGCTGGATCAAATCCAAGGTTTTCTGCGGCTGACCCGCCATCAGATACTGGCCCGCAAGGTTATCGATCGGCACCGGGTCGCGAGGATAGAGGGAATGCCAGAGTTCGTAGACCTTGATTGCACGTTGCGTCTGACCGGTGGCGAACTCGTAGTAATGGGCGACGATATAGAGCCTCTCCCGGTCGCTGGCGCGGCTGCTGCGCAACTCGAACGCTCGCTGGTAGCACTCGCGACTGAGAGCAAATTGCTCGGTGTTGTGATAGATGGTTCCAAGTCGGGCGTAGGCGAGGGCAAACTGTGGATCGAGGTCGATGGCTAATTTGAAGCTGGCAATCGCCGCATTCGGGTCGCTCTTAAAGCGCATCTCATCGCCATAATTGAAGGCCTTGAGTGCCGCGAGCGATGCGGTCGTCGCCTGTACCGCAGGGACGTTGAATTTCTTCAGTGAGTCCTCCGGTTCGCCGAGCCGGCGACGCATGTGGTCGGTGGCAAGGTCCAGAGCAGAAAGTATCGAGTCCTGCGAGGCTGCGTTTGCCTTCTCGGCGGTGAGCAGTTTACCGCTCGCGCACCTCCATGCGGCGAGGGTGATCTGGTAGCCCGGTCCCACGGCGGATATGCTGCCCTGGAGAAGTACCTGTCCATCGAGCTCAACGCAGGCGCGGAGTTCATCTTGAAGCGACGCCGTTTCTGGATTCTTGACGATGGCGCGATATCGCCGTTCGGGAATAAGGTTGAGGTAGGGCGACTCCTGGAGCTGAGACTGCATGGGCGCGGCTAGCGTCTCGTTGAGATCGGGATTTCCCGTGCTGTTCGTGAAAGATGCCAAGACGACTTTCTCCTGATCCGTCATCAGCGGGCGATTTTCGTATCTATATAGGAGTGTCGCGGCGGCGGTGCCTATCAAGGCGAGAAGCATCGCGGCCGAGACCTTGACGGGCAGGTTCATGCTTCTCGATGCGGGCGCTGCAAGGAGGGAATGAAGATCGATCGTGATTCCGCCGGGCAAAGGTGATGGAGATAGAGGAAAAATCTCTTCGTGAGGGGGAGATGAAACCAAAGCTACGGATCCAATAAACGTGTACCCGCGGCCTGAAACGGTTTGAATGAAGCGTGGCTCATTAGCGCTATCGCCGAGCACCTGGCGAAGCTTCCCGGCCATCACGTAAAGGCTCTTATCGGTGTCGCCTAAAGCCTGCTGACCCCATAGTCGGCGGGCCAGTTCTTCTTTGGTTACCAGTTCTCCTGGTTTCTCGAGCAGTGCAACCAACATCCTGAAGGGCAAGTATTGGACTTTGAGACGCTGTCCATCTCGCAGCAGAGTACCGAGCTTGAGCGAGGCCTCAAAGCAGTCGAAGACGTAGCCATCGCACGCTAGCACCCTGGTTTCCTGGCTCTGCATGTCCTCAGTTGTAGTTTTTTCCTTCAAACAGGACTGTCCATTTCTATACACATTTGGGATTGCTTTTCCATAAGTTGTTCATTCTGCTCACGGAAAGGAGTTTAGAACTGTTTAGATCAGTTTCCTTGACGCTGAGGAACAGAAATGTTCTTTGTTAGCTACGACATTTTGGACACCCGTCCCGGTTTCAAGAGGAGCTCTCGTGGCAATAAGAATAGTAGCGGCATGGAAGCCCGTAGCAGCGATTTTACTCGCTTTCACTCTGGGAGCGGCGACAGGGCAAGCCCAGACCGCCGGGAGCCTCATTCTCCCGGTTCTTCCGGCAAAAGGAACAACCGCGCAGCAGCAGCCACCCAATCCCAGGCTTGTGGCAGAAGAAGCCCGTCAGGCGAAGGTTGCAGCCCGTCAGATGGTATCGCCATTCGACAAGTTCATTGCACCGCACATCGCCGAAATGTTGAAGACGAAGAAGCGTGTGTCGCCGGGCGCAGTCAAGCCGATGACCGCCGCAGTAACTGCTGCTTCACAGGGAGTCAATTTCCCCGGCTTCTTGTCCACTCCCTATCTCACGCTCCATGACGGAAGCTCTTCCACAATCGGAAATTCGGTAACCGGAGACTTCAATCACGACGGAAAGCCAGATGTGGCGACCATCAGGTTAGATGGAACAATCGACGTGATTCTCAGTCCTGGCCCCGGTATTGCCGGCCAGACTCCCATCGTCTCCAATGTGGGAAATCAGTATGGCTTCGATATCGTTGACGTGGCCGTAGCAGACATGAACGGAGACGGAATTCCGGATCTGGTGGGTCTGGATTATGCGAATTCGCAAGTCGTGGTTTGGATCAGCAACGGCGACGGAACCTTCAGCGCACCCCACACCTACTTCTTGAAGCTCTCAAATGCCACCATGTCGGCTGCCCTCAGTTCGCTCCTGGTTGGGGATTTCAATCATGATGGGACGATAGATGTCGCGGTGCTGAGCTTTCTCACTAACAGTAGCGCCCAATACACCTTCACCACCACAATTGTCGAGCAGACCTTTCTCAACAACGGCTCCGGTGCTCTCGACCCGCTTCCCGAGCAAGACGCCGTCTTCAACGACTTGTACTTCCAGCAAATCGGCAACGCGACCGTCACCACCGATGGAGTGAACGCTACCGGTATTGCCTTCCTGCTGAACGATACGGGCTTTAACAATGGCTTCAACGCCACAAATGATGTCATCGTAATGGCGAGCAATGGGAACGGCACGTTCTCGACCCCCGTGGAACCGACCGGGTTACTCGTTCCCCAAGATGGGTTCATTTCCGTTTTTGGCCCCATGGTCGCTACAAATCTCACTGCCAAGGGTCCAGGACAGCCAACCACCGATATAGTCTTCATGACCGGCGATGGCGCTGTGTGGGACGCTCCATTCACATCCGGTAATCCAACTGCCGCGCACATTCTAGTTGGCGCGGATTACTACCCCGGACTACTTAATGGAATTGGCCAGTTACCGCCCACCTCCGTCAACAACACGGTTCAAATGTGGCAGGAAGCCGTAAGCGTTGCCGACATGAATGCCGATGGCCTGCAGGATCTTGTGGTTTACCTGACGAACGGAATCGCCATCTACACCAATGCCGGCAATGGTAAGTTCTCATCGACTCCTTCTCAATTCGAAAGCGACCAGGGCCTGGTGCAGCAGCCTCAACCGGCAGACTATGACGGCAGCGGCTATAACTCGCTGGTCGACGTCGACTACTACCTTGGCCAGGTAGGTTACATCCAGAACCTGGGAGCCGCTGGGTCGCCACAAACCGGACAGTTCCTGGCGGCGAGCGTTCCCACCGGAATCAATAGCGCCAATAAAAACGCAGAACTGCTCGGATCGAACTTCGAGATAGCTGCAACGGCGGACATCAACGGTGATGGCATTCAGGACGTGATCGGCCTGGACGTATCGAACAGCGACAGCATCCTTGCCACTATCGTGGTCGGCTTGAGCGATGGATCGGCGCCAGGCAACCAGACCAGCAACTACACGTTCACCACGGTAAATAATCCGAACCTGGTTTTCCCGAATCCCCACGGCATCTCTTACATCGAGCCGGTCACCATCTCGAATGCAGCTGGAACAGGCATTCTTGTTATCAACGATGGCTACGGCGTTGGTGCCGGCGGTAGTCATCTTTACATCCTCCCTATCGCCAAAAATGGCGCAGCTGGCGCTCCGATCGATCTCGACTTCGGTACGGCGGGCGTGGCCATCCTTCAAAGTTGCACACTGACACACGCCGACACAGGCGATGTCAATGGAGACGGAATCCCCGATATCGTCATAGCCTGTGGAGGCAATGCCAATACCGTCTCTGGTTTCTTTACCTTCCTCGGCAAAGCGAACGGCACGTTTCAAACAGCGACGTTCACGCCCCTTGGCGTCTCTCTCTATATGGTGAAGCTGATCAACTTCACCGGGACAGCGGGAAAGCTGGATATCGCAGCGTTTGATTCTGACCTCTCCAACCCGGATGACCCCTCGTTGGATGTCTACGTGATTCCCAACAAAGGGGATGGCAGCGGATCTTTCGATCTCACCAAGTACACGAGCCCGGTAACAGGCTATGCTCTTACGGATATCGTTGCGGGCGACTATAACGGCGACGGCAAGCAGGACTTGACACTGCTCACCCTTGGGCACTGGGACACACTTATCGGTGGTACCGACGTCAACACATCAGGCGCGCTTCTGCTGCCAGGCAATGGCGATTACACCTTTGGGAACCCCAAGCTGGTTGCCAGCAACACCTACCCCATATCCGGCGCCTACGCTGACTTCAACGGAGATGGTTTCCAGGATCTGGCGCTGAATGTGTTTGTCGACAATGTCACGGCCTTTGGCTACTCCGCTGCCCCTCTGGCTGAGGTGCTTCCGAACTTGGGAGGAGGAACCTTTGGAGCGCCAATCGTGGAATTTCACTCTGTCACGAGCCTGGACTACGTAGGTCAGACAACGTTTGTCGGTCCCTTTACCAAGAGCGGAGGCCCGGACTTGATCATTGGCAGCCGATATGGCGCCGCTCTATATGTAAACCGCGGTGTTACTACACTCGGGCTCACGGCCAGTTCTGCGACCCCAGGACAAGGAGTTCCAGTTACCTTTACCGCGACGATCAGCCAGGTGGTAAGCGCCGGTGTGGCGCCCACCGGTACCGTTTCATTTACCACG
>Ga0302315_10005725_pt1 | contig 10545 bp, 7 predicted proteins | sample III_Palsa_N3_1_FD_200532 | JGI IMG/M metagenome (GOLD analysis project Ga0302315, IMG submission 200532) | Peat permafrost microbial communities from Stordalen Mire near Abisko, Sweden - III_Palsa_N3_1 | ecosystem: Environmental > Terrestrial > Soil > Palsa > Peat permafrost | place: Sweden... | reverse complement strand
ACTCCGTACCCACAGACGCATGCAGCGCGTGCCAAAGCTCCTCAGTAAGAAACGGCATAAACGGAGAGAGCAACCGCAGCGCCGCTTCAAACACGCTCACCAGCGCACCCAGCGTCACCGCGGCAACATCGCTGTGCGGCTTATACGCACCCGCTTCGTCGGGAAAGAAATCCATCCGCAGCTTCACCAGCTCCAGGTACCAGTCGCAGAACTCGCCCCAGAAAAATTGATACACCGCATTGGCCGCTTCATCGAAGCGATAGTCAGCCAGCGCGCGGTCCACCTCCGCGCACACCGCGCTCAACCGAGCAAAGATCCACCGCGTCTCCAGCGGCGTACTCTCCGGCAACTCCAGCGAAACAGAATCATGTGAGCCCAGCGAGACCTTATACCCCGCTGCTCGCCCATTCGTTATCTGCATCTGCAAAAACCGCGCAGCGTTCCAGATCTTATTCGCAAACGCGCGATTGCCCTCCGTCCGCGCCTCGCTGAACGCAATGTCCGTCCCCGGTGAAGCCTGCGACGCCAGCGTAAACCGCACCGCATCGGTGCCATACTTCTCCACCACCTCAATCGGGTCGATCACATTGCCCTTGGTCTTCGACATCTTCTGCTTGTCCGCATCCCGCACCAGCGCGTGGATATAAACCTCGCGAAAGGGAACTGAATCTTCCAATGTTCTCTGCGAACCATCGGGCATCGGCACATCGAGCATGAAGTGGCAGCCCAGCATAATCATCCGCGCCACCCAGAAGAACAAAATATCGAACCCCGTCACCAGCAGCTGCGTCGGATAAAACTCCGCAACATCGGGCGTCAATCCATCCGCGCCATCGCCCGGCCATCCAAACACGGTGAAGGGAAGAAGACCCGAGCTGAACCACGTATCCAGCACATCCGTCTCCTGCACCAACTCCGCACTCGAGCACTTCTCGCAAGCTAACGGCGTCTCACGCGACACATTGATCGCGCCGCACTTCCCACAGTGCCACGCCGGTATCCTATGCCCCCACCACAGCTGCCGCGAGATGCACCAGTCGTGAATATTCTTCATCCACTCGTCGTACGTCTTGCGATAGTTCTCCGGCGTGAACTTGATGTATCCCTTATCGACGGCCTCAATCGCCTTCTCCGCCAGCGGCTGAATCTTCAAGAACCACTGCATCGAAAGCCGCGGCTCAATCACCGCGCCTGTGCGCTGCGAGACCGGCAGTGTCAACGTGTGCTCCTTGATCATCACCAGCTGCCCCGACGCTTCCAGGTCCGCCACGATCCGCTTGCGGGCCTCAAAGCGATCGAGCCCGTCATACACAGAGCCCGCCAGCGAAATCTTCGCGCTCGCATCCATGATCGAAGGCGAGGGCAAATTATGCCGCTGCCCAATCGCAAAATCATTCGGATCATGCGCCGGTGTCACCTTCACCGCACCGGTCCCAAACTCCGGATTCGCCCAATCGTCGGCGATCACCGGAATCTCTCTGTCTGGCTTTCCAGACGCGGCGCTTAACGGCAGCACCAGCATCTTCCCAACAAACGCCGCATACCGCTCGTCCGCCGGATTCACCGCAACCGCCGTATCGCCCAGCATCGTCTCCGGCCGAGTCGTCGCAATTACAATCGAACCCGACCCATCCGCCAGCTCATACCGCACGTGATATAGCGACCCCACCCGCTCTTCATTCTCCACTTCCAAATCCGAAACAGCCGTCTGAATCTGCGGGTCCCAGTTCACGATGTACGCCCCGCGATAGATCAGCCCCTGCTCATACAGCCGCACAAAACTCTCCTTCACGGCGCGGCTCAGCCGCTCATCCATCGTGAAATATTCTCGAGACCAATCGACCGAGGCCCCCAGCCGTCGCATCTGCTCGGTGATGGCGCCGCCATACTGTTCCTTCCACGCCCACACGCGTTCCGTAAAGGCCTCGCGCCCCAGCTCCTGCCGCGTCGTTTTACCTTCCGCCGCAAGCTGCCGCTCCACCATCATCTGCGTGGCGATGCCCGCATGGTCGGTCCCCGGAACCCACACCGCCGTCTCTCCGCGCATACGATGCCAGCGCGTCAGAATGTCCATCTCCGTCTGGTTCAGCATGTGCCCCATGTGCAATCGCCCGGTAACGTTGGGCGGCGGCAGCAGTTGCACAAAAGTCTTCTTCGCAATCGCATCACCCACAGGTGTAGCGACATCGAACAGCTTCTCTTCCACCCAATACTTCGCCCACTTCTCTTCAATCGACGACGGTTCGTATGCCTTTGGCAGTTCCTGACTCATAAGCTTTAAGGGTAGCAGGGGAAGGGCAGGAAGTAGGAAATAGGAAGTAGCAATTCATTCGGCCCAAAGCGCAGCGAGGAGAAGCCGAAGCTCCTCCTCGCTGCTACTTCCTATTTCCTACTCGCTACTTCCTGCTCTTAAAACGGATTCAGCTTATCCAGCCCCGTCTTCGGCTTATGTTTGCTGGAGCTCTCGTCGTTCTTGTCGTTGACCGGCGCTGTTCCGGGTTGGACAGCGGGCTGCGGCTGGCCGATCACCTCGTTCACCTGGTCGGGTGCGTCGGCGACCTTCTCCACCGGCGGCAGCGGGCTATTGTCCTTGGGACCCGCCGTGGGCAGGCCGTTGTTCGGATCGGGAGCGCCCGTCGAGGACGGCAGCGAACTCGCGGACGTCCCCACCCCCGGTGTCACAATCTGTACGCCCAGACCCGTGCCCGAGTCGTTGCTCGGTGCAGCCTCCTGCATGGTGTTGCCATTGCTGGGCGAGGCACCCTCCGTGGGCACATCCTCGAAGGCCAGCGGTGCGCTCACCACCGGGGCCACCGTCGTCGCGCCAGGGTCTCCCGAGGCATCCGACACCGCCTTGGCCTTGGCTACCTCTCTGGCTTCAGCGGCGGCTTTCGGATTGAAGGCCTCCGCATAATCCGCCAACAGCTGGGTCACAATGCTGGGCGCCGTCGTCGCCGCTGGATCGTCCAGCGGAGGATCGCCCGCCGTGGCCGCCGTAACCGTGTCCGGCTTGCGCATCACCAGCAATTCCAGCCGCTTTGTCATGGTGTACTGGGCGCGGCTGCCCTCCAGAGCCTCGCTCGTCGCAAGCTGTTCCTTGGTCGGCGTCGGGATTGGAAGATTCATCGCCGCAAGCCGCTCCTTGGCGTCCTCCACATGCGGCGCAGCGGCGTGCTCCAGCACCACCGTGCGATACGCGGAAGCAGACTTCGCGTCGTACTCCTCCAGGATCCTGGCCTTTACGGCTTCGGGCAGGCACTGCGCCCCGGGCACAAGCCCGGCCACACACACCTGTTGGCCGCGGATGGCATGGGCTTGCGCGGCGTAGCCGTCGCCCACCCCGATCAGCGCATCGTCCATGTGGCTGTATTGCGGATAGGTGTTCACCACCGTCTGAAAGCGCGCAATCGACGCCGCCCAGTTCTCATGCGACGCATAGAAGGCGCCCAGCTCAGCCTCGCGCGTGGCCATCACCTCCTGCACCTCGCGCAGCTTCTGTTTGCCTTCGGTCAACAGCTTCGCCGGAGCATCCGGATACTGCTTCAACATCGTCCGGTACGCCTCCTCGGCCTTCACCGCCTTGGTATAGTCGCGGTCCGGAACGTCCATCTGCTTAAAGTAGATGTCCCCCACCCGCATCTGCGCCTCGCCGGCCTCGGGTGCATTGGGGAAGAAGGTAATAAAGTCGGTATACTCCTGCTCGGCCTGCGCCAGCGCCGCGCTTCCGCCCTCCTGGTACCAGCAGTTGGCCACCTCCAGCTTGGCGCGCATCTGGTACTGCGAGTCAGGATAAGCGTTCAGCAGTGTCTGTAGATCCAGCCGGGCCACGTCGTAGTGCCCGCTCTTGGCCTGCGCCAGCGCCTTGTCATAGAGCTGCTTATCCGGCAGTTGCGCATCGGCGGCAAGCACCGGGCTCAGCTTATTCTCCTGCTTGATCGCCGCCTTGGTGTCCTTGCTCTGCTTTACCTGGTCTTCTTTGGCCACCCGCGGCTTCTTCTTCTTGCTCAGGTCAGCCGAGATCGTCGCCGACTCCTGCGTCTTGCCCTGCGCATCGGTCGTCGTCTGCGAGCTGCCGGTGACTACCTGCGCATGTACCCCAGTGCCGGAGAACACCAGCCCTGCGACCAGCAGACCGGCAGCAACGCTGGGCCTGTGGGAGAGAAGAAAAAATCCTTGCTTCATCGAAACCTCATCCGCCGCCATGCGCAAAAGCCGCATGGTTTGGCTGTTTCCATTCTAAATGGCGATGGCCTTTTTTGCCGCCGCAGTCCGTCTAAGCCGTCTCGCCCGCTGCCGCCCGCGCAATGCGCAGAAACTCCCGCGCATTCTCCGTCGTCTTGCCGGGCTCAAAGATCGCCGAACCCGCAACCAGCATCTCCGCTCCTGCTTCGACGACGCTCGCCACCGTATCGTGAGCGACTCCGCCATCCACCTCGATCCGGTACTTCAGCCCCAACTCCTGCCGCAGGCTCCGCAAGTGCGCAATCCGCTCCACCGACCGCGGCAGAAACTTCTGCCCCCCAAACCCCGGATTCACGCTCATCACAAGCACATGGTGCACCATCGGCAGCACCTCGATCAGCATCTCCACCGGCGTCGCCGGATTCAGTACCACGCCCGCCAGCATTCCATGGTCGACGATCAACTGCAGGCTGCGGTTCAAATGCCGGCAGGCCTCCACCTGCACGCTCACCATATCCGCGCCGGCCTCGGCAAACGCGGGCACAAACTCATCCGGATTCTCGATCATCAGGTGGCAGTCCAGCGGCAGCTTGGTCACCGGACGGATCGCCTTCACCACCGGCGGCCCAAACGTAATATTCGGGACAAAATGCCCATCCATCACATCCACGTGGACGATCGTCCCGCCGCCCGCCACGGCGCGTCCGATCTCATCCGCAAGATGCGCAAAGTCCGCCGCTAAAATCGAAAACGCCAACTCAACCACAGCACAGCCCCCGCGTTCCTGAATCTCCAAAGTCTACCAGCGTAACCTCCACAAATGCCGTCATCCTGAGCGAAGCTGCTCGCGCTTTTGCGAGCAGCACAGTCGAAGGACCCCTGTATTTTGCTAGCAGCGCCACAACTCCGTGCGCCCCACCCTCAACCCTCGCCCCTTACCCCCTCATTCCTCTCCAGACCATCCTCACCCCACCAAATCCCCCGGCACCACCGCCTTCCGCGATCTCGCCCGCTTCGGCAGCACGGCAACCACCCGCTCCACCCCCTCGCGCCCCGCATGGATCACCTTTGTCTTCAATCCCTTCGCAGCCTCGCGGTCCACCGCCTGCATCTCTCCCGGAGCCCCCAGCACCACCCGCGCCGCCCCATTCAGCACCCTCCGCAATGGCCATGCCCCATCCGCATTGGGCAGAAAAACCTCCCCCGCCCGCTGCTTTTCAGGCCTGTAATACCACCGACGAAGCAGCGACAAAGTATCGCAACGCTCGGCAATCTCCGCTTCCCCAGCCTTATCCGCCAGTGCCGCCAGCCGCTCCAGCACCTCCCGCGCACGATCTTCCGGCGACACAGCCGCCCCGTGCTCCCCTGGGCCCTGGGCCCTGGACCCTGAACCCTCAACCACCGCCGCCAGCATCAACGGCTGCGCAAACAGCGAGCTCCCCACAGCCGTCTGCTCTCGTACCGCCCTCACCCCCAGCGTCGACAGCCGCTCCGGCCCCACAATCCTTCCGTGCTCGAGCAAAAACACCGCCGCCTCCGATCCATCTCCAGCCGCAGCTTGCCCCCCCACTGACCCGCTAACTTGCTGACTCGCTAACTTGCTGGCTTCCTGCAACACCAGCACCCGCAACTCCGCAACCGGCCTCACCAGCTCATCAGCCAGAGAAGCCGCAGCCTTCACCCGCTCCCACTGCTTATGCAGCGCCGCCGCACCCTCAAAGTCCATCGCCTCGCTGGCCGCCTCGCGGTCCGCCGCAAGGCTAGACAGCATCGACTCCCCCCGCGTCCGAAAGAACGCGAAAACCCGCCCCGCCTCCGCCGCATACTCCTCCGCTGAGCACGCCACCTTGCACGGCTCCAGGCACATCTTCATCTCGCCATAAGCGCACCCCGGATGCTCCGGATACGGCTGCAAGTCCTCATAACATCGCCGCAACTTAAACAGATCGAGCACCGCATCGCAGTACCGCTCCGCCGCGGCCCGCGAAGGAAACGGCCCAAACGTCTCGTCCATCGCCCGCCTGCCCAGCTTGTTGGTCGTATAGACCCGCGGATGCTCATGCCCCATCGTCACCCGCAAAAAATACGGCGTATGCAGCCGCAGCTTCTTCCGCGCCGCCTCGGCTCCAAACGCCTCCCGCATCGCGCCGTACAACACCAACCCCGACTCAAACTCCGACCCCGTCCGCGTCCACTCAATCCACCTGACTCTTTCCCGGAGGTTAAGCCTCTTCGAAAGCACCGGCCTCCCCGCCTCATCCACCTCTTCAGGAGGCGCCAGCAACCGCCGCAACCGTCGCCGCAGGTCCGCCCCGCGCACGATATAAGGCTCATCCTCCGCCCGCTCCCCACGCAGCGCAAACACCCCCGGAGCCGCCGGAACCCCCAGCAGAATCGCCGCCGCATCCTCCGGCAAAAACTCCACCCGATGCTCGAATTGAAACCCCACGCTCACAGCCGAATTGTAGTCCGCCGTGCGGCCGCACTCCCCCGAAACTCCAGGTCGTTCCCAATCGCCGACACATTCCGGAACATCTCCTTCAAGTTCCCGGCAATCGTAATCTCCTCCACCGGATACGCCAGCTCCCCATTCTCAATCCACAACCCACTCGCCCCCTGCGAGTAATCGCCGGTCACAAGATTCACCCCGAACCCCATCGTCTGCAGCACGTATAAGCCGCTCTTCACATCCCCAATAATCTCCTCGGGCGTCAGCGTCCCCGGTTCAAGAAAGTAATTCCCGCCGCCAATCCCCGGCGCCCCCGCCAACCCCCGCGAAGCCTTATGCGTCGACGTCATCCCCAGCTTCCGCCCGGTATACGTATTCAGCATCAACTCCTTCAACACCCCGCGCTCGATCACAACGGTGCGCTGCGTCCGCAACCCATCCCCATCGAACGGCGAAGTCCCAAACCCACCCACGCGCAGCGAACTCCCATCGGCCAGCAGATGATCGAACACCATCGTTCCATCGTCGATCATCGTAATGTTCTCGCCCGCCACCTGCTCGCCCAGCTTGCCCGCAAACATGCTGGCATTCCGATAGATCGAATCCCCATCCGCCGCGCTCAGCAGGTTCCCCATCAGCGATTTCGCAATCTCCGGCGCAAACACCACAGAGCGCTGCTGCGTCGGCACCCGTCGCGCCCCCAGCCGCCGCAACGCCCGCTGCGCCGCAATCTTCCCAATCTCTTCCGGCTCACCCAGCAGCTTCGCCGTCCTCGCACTCGAGTACCAATAATCCCCCTGCATCGCCCCGCTCGCATCCTGCGCAATCGGCGACGCCGAAAACCCGCAGTAGCTCCGCCTGTACTCGCCCGCAAAGCCACGCGAGTTCACCATCACCCGATGCGAACTCGACGCGTCAAAATCCCCACCCTTGGAGTTCTGTATCCGAGCGTCATACCCCAGGGCCGCAGCCTCACACCGCCGGGCTATCTCAATCCGCTCCGCCGCCGGTATGTCATCGACATCGTTGAAATAAAGCGCCAGCCCGTCCACATCATTCGAGCCAAACGCCTCACGCTCCGGCAGCCCCGCAAACGGATCCACCCCCGTCACCTTTGCCAGCTCCACGGCCCCACTCACCAGCCGCGAAATCCCATCCGCCGACAGATCCGACGTCGACGTGCTCGCCGTCCTTGCCCCACCCTCAGCCGCAAAGAACACCCGCAGCCCCAGCGCATGGCTGCCCGATTCAGTAAGCTGTTCCACCTGTCCCAGCCGCACCTTCACCGCGAACTCTTCGCTCTCAAAGCCAACAGCCTCGGCATCTGTTGCACCCGCACGCAACGCCCGTTCCACAGCCTCTTCCGCCAGGGCACGCACCAACACCTTCGCATCAACCGCAGCCGCCAATCCCGCTCCTCACTAACAACTAAGAACTAACAACTTTACTGGACCGGCGTCCCGCTCAGCCGAGCCTCGCGCCCATCGATAGCCTCGCGTACCAGCACTCCCGCCGCGCAATGCTCCGCATCCGCCTTCAGCTTATGCGCTGCATGGCTCACCGGCCCATTCGCAATATGCCGCCGATGCACCTTCACCGCCCCGTGGCAGTCCTTGCAACGAAACTCCGTATCGCCGTCGCCCAGCGCCTCTTCCACATTCTTCACCTTCCAGAACGGCTCATACCCGCTCCCGCTGGCGCGAACGCGCTTGCGTTTCACCTCGCACTCGTACAACTTCTCCGACTTCGATTCAACCTTGGTAGCCATGGCAGGATTCTTCTCTCTTGGTGCCGTTGCGGTGCGTGTGCGGTTCTTTTCTAATCTCTAATTTCTAATCTCTGTTCTTACCGTCCCGTTCCACCCACCGTCATCCGGTCCAGCTTCACCGTCGGCATTCCGACGCCCACCGGCACGCTCTGCCCGGCCTTGCCGCAAGTCCCAATGCCTTCATCCAGCGCAAGATCATTCCCAACCATCGACACATACTTCAGCGCCTCCGGCCCATTGCCCACCAGTGTCGCGCCCTTCACCGGCCGCGTCACCACGCCGTCCTCGATCAGGTAAGCCTCGCTCGCGCTGAACACAAACTTGCCGTTCGTAATGTCCACCTGCCCGCCGCCAAAGTTCACCGCATACAGTCCGCGCTTCACGCTCTTCAAAATGTCCGCCGGCTCATCGTCGCCGTTCAGCATGTAGGTATTCGTCATCCGCGGCATCGGGATCGCCTGGTAGCTCTCGCGCCGCCCGCTGCCGGTGTTCGGCATTCCCATCAGCCGCGAGCTCAGCTTATCGCTCAGATACCCGCGCAGAATCCCGTTTTCGATCAGCACGGTCTCCTGCGTCGGATTCCCTTCATCGTCCACATTCAAAGAGCCACGCCGTCCCGGCATCTTTCCGTTGTCGACGACCGTCACCTTCTCCGACGCCACCTTCTGCCCGATCAACCCTGCAAACGCGCTGGTCTTCTTGCGATTGAAGTCCGCCTCCAGCCCATGCCCCACGGCCTCATGCAGCAGCACGCCCGGCCATCCCGGCCCTAGCACGACCTCCATCTCACCCGCCGGCGCAGCTACCGCGCCAAGCTGCAAGATCGCCGTCCGCGCCGCCTCCCGAGCAAAGTGCTCCGGAGATTTGCTGCCCTCAAAGAACTCCAACCCCACGCGCCCGCCGCCACCGCTCGTCCCACGAGCCGTATTATTCTCGTCCTTCGCAATCACAAACACATTGAACCGCGCCAGCGGCTGCGTATCGCTGGCAAACGTCCCATCGCTCGCTGCAATCAAAATCCGTCGCAGCTCATCGTTGATCCCCGCCCGCACCTGCACAATCCGCGGATCGAAATCCCGCGCCGCCTTATTCGCGCGTTCAATCAGCTTCAGCTTCGCCGCAATCTCCGCATCCCCACCCATCCCGGCCACGGGATACAACGAACCCGTCTTCGCCTCGACAAACCCCTGCACCCGCTCCACCTGCGGCCCATTCGCAATCAACGCAGCCGTCCGTGCCGCCTTCAGCAATCTCTCTGCGGACAGATCGTCCGTATAGGCAAACCCGGTGCGCTCGCCGCTCAGCACCCGCACGCCGCAGCCTACGCTGATCCCCTGCGCCGCGGTCTTCACGATCCCCTCATCCATCCCCAGCGAGGTCGACGTAACCGCCTCGAAATAAAGGTCGGCGAACTCGCCACCCGCGCTCAGCGCCTCACCCAGGCAGCGTTCCAACAGCCGCTCGGTCAGCCCAAGTTTGTCGAAGAAATATCGTTTGTGGTCGAGAGTCTGAAAATCAATCTGAAGTGGGGCGGCAGCCATCCCTCTATTCTAGTCCCTATATCTCTACCATGCTTCGCCCCGCCGCCAGTGCTCTCTCATCGAGTCCTGTTGCCATCTTTGGTACAGTCAAAATTCGCACTCTCTCTCCAACCCTTAACATCGCGACAAGCGAATGCAGCCAATCTATTGAAGAACGCCTATTCATCCCGGATCGCAGGCCTCGACAACCTTCGCGCCCTCGCGATCCTCGCCGTCATGCTCTACCACCTCGGCTGGAGAATGCCCGATAGTGTCGCCCCCATCGCAAAGTTCGGCTGGATGGGCGTCGACCTCTTCTTCGTCCTCAGCGGCTTCCTGATCGCCTCGCAGCTCCTCAAGCCCATCCGCCAGGGCCGGTCTATTTCGGTCCTCGGCTTCTACCGTATGCGAGCCTACCGCATCCTCCCCGCCTATCTCGTAGTCCTCGCCGTCTACATGCTCTGGCCGGCATGGCATGAAGACACTGGCATGTCACCACTCTGGCAGTTCCTCACCTTCACCGAAAACCTCTTCGTCAACTACTCCATCAACCACGCCTTCTCGCACGTCTGGTCGCTCTGCGTCGAGGAGCACTTCTACCTCCTGCTCCCGCTCATCGTCCTCGC
>Ga0302315_10005723_pt1 | contig 10546 bp, 4 predicted proteins | sample III_Palsa_N3_1_FD_200532 | JGI IMG/M metagenome (GOLD analysis project Ga0302315, IMG submission 200532) | Peat permafrost microbial communities from Stordalen Mire near Abisko, Sweden - III_Palsa_N3_1 | ecosystem: Environmental > Terrestrial > Soil > Palsa > Peat permafrost | place: Sweden... | reverse complement strand
CATGTTTAATTGTATGATCATTTTGAGGATTCTATAAACCCAAATAAATGAACAAACACAATCTACGGCTATTTATAGCTGTTTTACACCTCGTATTAGTTTGCTGTTATAGTATAACAGCGGATGCTCAAAAGGAAGATGGAAATGCTGACAGTGGTAATTTGAAATACGTTGACCCGCGTATTGGTAACGTTGGTCAATTGCTGGAACCCACCCGGCCGACAGTACAGTTACCTCACCAACTAATAAGAATGTATCCTCAACGAAATGATTACATTGACGATCAGATCTCAAGCTTTCCGTTAACTATAGTTTCTCATCGGTTAGGTCAGGTATTTGCACTTAAACCATCGGTAAAGCCACTTTCAATAGCGGCGTGGGATCAAAAATTAACTTTTGATCATGATTTAGAAGTAACACGGCCTTGGTACTATTCAACCTATCTGGTTGATGACGACATGAATGTTGAATTTACACCCGGTAAAAAAACCGGTATATTTCGTTTCGCTTTTCCACATAATTCAGCTAATAAAAGTCTTCTTTTTAATCTTTATAATGATGGTGTGGGGAGCTGGCATTTTACTGACAACGAAATGCGGGGAATGGAAACCTATCATAATGATGTAAAAGTTTACATGTATGGTGTTTTTAGCGTAGCTGGTAAAACAGGTACAGTTAAAGCGGGAAAATTAGATACAAATGATTCGGCAAGCGGTATTAATGTTAAAGCCTGGATTTCGTTTCCGGAAAACTCGCCTGATACAATTGAATTCAGATATGCGATATCCTACATAAGCGTTGAACAAGCTAAGGAAAACTTTGACAACGAAATAAAAGATAAATCTTTTGTAAGTGTTAAAAATAATGCAGAGGCGACTTGGGCAAAAGTTATTAATCAGATAACAGTTATCGGTGGTACCGAAGCGCAAAAGAGATCATTTTACACCGCTTTGTATCGTTGTAATGAGCGAATGGTTGATATATCTGAAAATAATAAATACTATAGTGGGTATGATAAAAAAATACATACCAGTAACCGCCCATTTTATGTGGATGACTGGATTTGGGATACCTATTTGGCGCTGCATCCACTTAGGGTTATACTGGATCCCGGGATGGAGCAGGATATGGTTAACTCCTATGTAACACAATATGAACAAGGGGGATGGATGCCAACCTTTCCTGTTCTTTTTGGCGATAACCCTTGTATGAATGCTTTTCACTCATCTGTTATGATCCTTGATGATTATCGTAAAGGAATAAGAGGGTTTGATAGTTTAAAGGCATATGAGGGAATGTTAAAAAATGCAACCCAAGCAACTATGCTTCCCTGGAGAAACGGGCCAAAAACTGTTTTAGATGATTTTTATTACAAAAAAGGTTATTACCCTGCCTTGCGCCCCGGTGAGCGAGAAACCGTGGCATTGGTAAACCCTTTTGAGAAAAGACAGGCGGTAGCAGTAACGCTTGGCGGCAGCTATGATGATTGGGCGGTTGCACAAATGGCAAAAGATTTGGGCAAAGATGAGGACTATAAAAAGTTCAGTTTGCGAGCGCTTAATTATAAAAACCTGTGGAACGACAAGGTGAAAATGTTTATTCCAAAGGATGCCCAGGGCCACTGGATAAACATTGACCCTAAATTTGATGGCGGCATGGGGGGAAGAGATTATTATGACGAAAATAATGGTTGGACATATTTATGGCAGGTACAATATGATGTGAAAGGTTTAATGACACTTATGGGTGGCAAAACGATGTTTGAAAACAAGCTTGACCAATTATACCGTGAAGGTTTGGGAAGAAGTAAGTATGAGTTTTGGAGTAAATTTCCGGATGCGACCGGTTTAGTAGGACAATTTTCGATGGGAAATGAACCGAGTTTTATGATACCATACCTTTACAATTTTACTAATGCTCCCTGGAAAACCCAAAACCGTGTCAGGTTCCTTCTGGATGTATGGTTTAAGGATACGATCTTCGGTATTCCGGGCGATGAGGATGGTGGTGGTATGTCAGCGTTTGTAGTATTTTCCTCCATGGGATTTTATCCTGTTACCCCCGGAATACCATTGTATACCATTGGAAGCCCAGTATTTAAAAAAGTTACAATCGCGCTTCCCAATGGAAAACAGTTTACTATGATTGCTAACAACTGTTCCGTTAAGAATAAATATATACAAAGCGCCAAATTTAACGGTGAACCCCTAAACACACCATGGTTTACGCATGAGCAATTAGTTGCAGGTGGCAATCTTGAATTGGAAATGGGGCCTAAGCCTAATAAAAATTGGGGCATTCAGTAGTCTCATTGATAATAATATAAGTTTACTGTTGATAAGCCTGGTCGGATCATTCTGACCAGACTTTTTGCTTATATAGATAAATCAGAATTTGTTATTAAAATCTGAACAATAATTTATAATAAACACAACGCTTCAATATGTATTTCATATTAGCGCATATCAATATTTACAAGTGTTATCAGTTGTGTTAAATATTAAAATAAACAAAGTAATAAGTGTATTAATGCGATTAAATATTTAGAACCCAATATATAGGCATTCTTTTGTTCAAATAGTTTTAATTTATCCTATTTGATTGTTTGATTAGAAGATTAAAAGGATTAGGATATGTAAATTAATACGTTTTCACTTATTCTGCTCAATCTTTAATAATGTCGAACCAGTAAATTAATATAATCTATAAATATGGCTATGTTTAATGTGTTTGTTTTCAGCTAGTTGTGTTGTTTTTTATTTATTTACAGTCGTTAATCTTTTGTTAATAGTTTATTAATTGGGCAATTCTACTTTCGATAAACAATTACTAACCAATTTTACTAACCAAATTTAAACAAAATGAAAAAACTTTTATTTATGCTATTTCTATGGTGCATGACATTTGGAAGCTATGCAGCATTAGCGCTTGGAAAAAGTGAAATATCAATTTCTCCTCATCAGCAGGTTGCAATAAGTGGAAAGATTAAAGATAGTAAGGGAGAGCCCATCCCAGGGGTAACTGTTAGGGTTGAAGGAACAACTCTAGGCACTATTTCTGACAGCCAAGGTAATTTTCGATTGAACGCGGATGCTAACGCAGTACTGCTATTTACCTTTGTTGGCTATACGCCACGAAGGATTCCGCTCAACGGGCAGCTTAATATAAATGTAGTGATGGAAGAAGCGGCGACTACATTAAATGAAGTGGTTGCAATAGGTTATGGCTCGCAAAAAAGGAGCGATATTGTGGGTTCCTATGGCAGTGTATCCGCTAAAGAGATTGCAAAGCGCCCGTTGGATAATGTATCCCAGGCATTACAGGGAACTGTTTCAGGCGTAGCTGTTACTAGTCAAAGCGGGCAGCCGGGGCAGGGGCCAAGTATTATTATCCGTGGTGTCAATACCATTACGGGCGGAACGGGGCCTTTATTTGTCATCGATGGCAATATTGGTGCCGGTGGTGACGTGAATGTAAATGATGTAGCATCAGTTGAAGTATTAAAAGACGCCGCTGCTACTGCTATTTATGGATCTAGGGGGTCAAATGGGGTCATCCTGATCACTACAAAAACGGGGCAGTCCGGTAAAACCCAAATCAATTTTAGTACCTGGATACAAAAGGCTGAGATCCCGAAAGAGCTGGATCTAATGGATGCCTATGACTTTGCCCGTTCAGTTAATGCGCAAAATGCTGCTGTAGGCACCGCTGAACCGTTTACACAAGCCCAACTCGATGCGTATAAGACAAATGGCGGAACCGACTGGCAGCGGGCTTTACAGGTGAAGCCAACAGTTGAGAATTATCAGCTAGATGTTTCGGGAGGATCAGACAAAACCACCTATCGTGTTTCCCTGAATTATCTGGATCAACCAGGCCTTATTTTGAACCAGTGGTATAAGCAAACACGCTTTAAAAGCACGCTCGATACTAAAATTAATGATCGTATGGATCTGAAGATTTACATAACAGCAAGTCTTCCTCAGAGCCATAATAATAGTTATGGTGGTGGTTTAGGTGATCCATTCAATCAGGCGGCGGAATGGAGCCCTTTGTCTCCGATTCGTAACCCTGATGGTACATTCGTGCAAAGTTCTCAATATGGGTCTATACAGCCTAACCCAATTGCTCAGGCGCTTAGCCAGGCTAATGACGATTCCCAAACAAATTTGAATGGACAGGTGTCCTTCACTTATCGTATCATTAACGATTTAACCTTTACATCGAATGACGTATATTCAATTGGGTCGGATCTTCAGCAACAAGTCTATGGGCCCGGAACTACTAATTACGTGAACGGTTCAGATTATGCTCAGGATAATTATAGTAAATCTCATGGATACCTAACCAGTAATTATCTTACATATAAAAAGACCTTGGGAGATCATGCCTTCAATATTACAGCAGGATATGAACAGTCTCAGGATCAAAATGTAAATTTTCAGGCAAAATCAACCAACCTGTCTACGTATAGTTTAGGTTATTATAACCTGGCACTGGGCGGTACTCAGCAAACTTCATCTGGTTATAGTGCTGATGCTTTGATATCGTACTTTGCCCGTGCAATTTATTCATATAAAGATAAGTATGAATTAGCAGCCAGTATACGTGACGACGGGTCTTCACACCTGATAGATAAATATAGTTCCTTCCCATCTCTGGGTTTAAGTTGGGATGTGGCGAAGGAAGATTTTTTAAAGAATTCCAATATCTTTTCTGATTTAAGAATAAAGGCTACTTATGGACAAACTGGTAATCAATCAGTTGGTGCTTATTCAAGTATAGCCCAAATTACAACAGCTGGAAATCCATCAACCGGATATTATTTTAGCGGTTATGGTGGCCCGTCAAGTAATGCTACATTTTTAGGAACACCTGCACCTACTTCACTAAAGTGGGAAGTTAAAACGTCTTATGATCTGAGTATTGATATGGCGTTTTTAAAAGGTCGACTGACGTTTACAGCAGATGGATACACCAACAAGGTGAATAATCTTTTGTATGCTGTTCCTATACCTCAATATCTTGGTGGGGGAACCGTTCAGAAAAATATAGGCAGTATTGGCAATAAGGGATTGGAATTTGCCATTGGGGGAACACCTATTGTGACATCTAGATTTAAATGGACTACCAATTTTAACGTGTCTATGAACCGTAATAAGGTATTAAGTCTTGAAGGTTTGGATAATATTTCAGACGGTTACGGTATTATTAAAGTAGGCCAGCCATTAGGCGAATTTTATGGATATAAATTCTTAGGTACCTGGAAAACTGATGAAGCTAGTCAAGCTGCTTTATATGGCATGAAACCGGGCGATGCTAAGTTTCAGGATCTTAATGGTGATCATGCTTATACTTCGGCAGATTATCAGCCGATTGGCAATGCTACACCGAGATATACCTATGGATTTATTAATGATTTTAGCTATGACCGCTTTACATTAAGCTTTATGTTCCAGGGCGAACAGGGGAACGAGATCTTTTCTCAAACAATGGCTTATTTGTGGGGTGGTTTAGGCGATAATAATAATGCCGAGCTTGCTGCAGCTGTACCCGAAAACTTGTGGACTCCTGCCCATCAAACCAATAACCCCGCATGGAGCACAACAAGCCATGATTATAATAACAGTAGTCGTTATGTATACAATGCAAGTTATGCCAAGTTGAAAAATCTTTCAATTGCCTATCACATACCAGAGGATTTGCTAAAAAGAGTACATATCAGGAATCTAGAAGTATATGTAAGCGGGCAGAACTTATTCACCATTACCAAGTACCCGGGGTATGATCCTGAGGTATTTAATGGAAATACGACCAATGATCAGGGCCAGGAATTCGGCGTAATTCCAAATCCAAGAACGTATACAGTTGGTTTCAGGCTTGGTTTGTAAATAAAGAGACGATAGTTATAAATTAAAAAATATAAAAAAATGAAAACGATAAAATTGATGTTATTTGCATCTGTGGCATTACTAATGTTCTCAGGATGTAACAAAATCCTTCAGGAGGATCCGAAAGCATCGCTAACACCCGCTACATATTTTAAAACACAAAGTGATCTTAATGGCGCGGTAAGTGCAATGTACGTTGTACTTGCCAGAGATGGCTCATGGGGATTTACCAGCAAAGAAACATCCTATTTCGGCTCGGATGATCTTACAACTGATCCCGGCCTAAATAAACAAGATTCAAGGGATTTCGACAGGTTGTCCGGAGGTAGTGATAACAGTAGTATGGAAGCGCAGTGGCAAGGCCCATGGGCGTGTATATACCAGGCCAATAATGTAATCTCCAACTACCAGAAGGTTAACTCCACTGATGCTTTAAAAGCAGCTTCTGCCGGCCAAGCTTATTTTTTAAGAGGGTTATGCTATTATTATTTAGTAAGGACCTTTGGTGAAGTGCCCCTGGTTTTAGGGACTATCGACCCGAATTCAAGGCCGCCAAGAGCTGATGTGGCTTCAGTTTACGCTTCCATAATAAGTGATTTAAAAACAGCTAAAGGTATGTTAGGTACAAACCTGCAACAGGGTATACCGAGCACTTATTCTGCCAGTGCCATATTAGCTGATGTGTATCAAACAATGGGAGGGTGGCCGCTAAATCAAGCCAGTAATTATGCGTTAGCAGCAGCAGAAGCCAATTTAGTGATGCAAGCAGGTGTTTTTAATTTAAATACACCATATGATAAGGTTTTCACCACAAATAATAGTTCTGAATCCATTTTTGCATTACAATATAATGTTGCCGCTAGTTTACCACAGCGTAGTTACGGATCAACTAACGTCCCTTTGGATGAAGTTGGTTTAGATGGATCAAGCGGTTGGGACGATGTTTATCCTGAACTTAATTTCTTTAAAAATGCCCCCGTTTGTACCAGGACGGACCTTACTTTTTATACTACGCTTAAAATAAGGAACGCCGACAATGTAACATTTACCCTTTACCCATGGAATGATCCACATACACACGCGAGGCATCCTTACTACAAAAAATTTAGGGCTGGGCTTAATGGAGATGGGGTTAACGAAACGGCTACTACTATACTTTCCATCCAACCAAGTACAAATAAGGCCTATGATATAATGAGGTATCCACAAGTACTGTTAAACTACGCAGAATCATCCGATATGGCGGGTGGGGCACCAACAGCAGCTGGTTATGCTGCTATTAATATGGTGAGGACACGGGCTGGTGAGGCTCCGCTAACACCTGGCCTTTCCCAACTAGCATTCCGTGACTCAGTTGTGTACGAGAGAGCTTATGAATGCGCAGGGGAGTTTGGTGTTCGCTGGTTTGATATCGTGCGCCTGCAATTACTTCCAGCAGTAGTTGCCGCAAGGGATCCTTCCGAAAATGCAATTCCACCAGGGGTAAATATCCAGGAGAAATATATAGCACCTATTCCATATAGTGAAATGATATTAAATCCCTCTTGGAAACAAAATCCCGGATATTAATTACATTTAATCTCCCAGTAAGGGATAATTTATGCGGACAAAAAAAAATAAAACCCAATCGTTAGAGGCGCTTTCCAAAAGAAAAATTGGGTTATTTAAAGGGATCAGTATTTTACTGGTCCCTTTAACCATTTTATTCTTATTTGAGATGGGCTTAAGAATATTCAACTATGGGGATAATCTGGATCTATTTATAACAGACAAGGGTAATAGTAATTACCTCGTATTTAATCCGAATGCTTCGAAAAGATATTTTACAGACAATGATTTTGCTACAATAGGAAATATTGAACCATTTAAGAAAAAAAAGGATAATAATACCATACGTATTTTTGTTTTAGGCGAATCAACCACCATTGGTTATCCGTATTTTCACAATGGGTCTTTCCACCGCTGGCTGCAATATCGTTTAATGCATACCTTCCCTGACAAGAATTTTGAAATCATCAATCTCTCGTTAACTGCGGTTAACTCTTATACTGTTTTGGGTTTTGCCAAAGAAGTTGTCAATTATGAACCTGATGCGGTATTAATTTATACCGGACATAACGAATTTTATGGCGCTTTAGGTGCTGCATCTACTCAATATATAAGCAGCAATCGTTTTATTGTAAATTTGATACTTGATCTTCGCGAGTTAAAGCTTGCTCAGTTAATAATAAACGTATATGAAAGCTTAACTAGCTTTCATAACGACGACAAAGCGGAGCATAGTGAAACTCGTATGCAGTTAATGGCTGCAAAACAAGAAATTCCTTATCGGTCTGCTTTATATAAGAAGGGGGTAACCCAATTCGAAACAAATATGGATGCGGTACTCAGTCTATTTAATGAACACCATATTCCGGTTTTTTTAAGTAATCTGGTAAGTAATGAAAAAGACCTAAAACCATTTATAAGTATTGAACCGAATGATTCATTGGCTTCAGCTTTTAAAAAAGATTATTTAACGGGATTAAAAGCCTTAAATAACAATGATTTTTCAGGGGCATACCAGTATTTAAGCCAAGCGGAAAAGCAATATAATAACAGTGCCTTTTGCAATTATTATCTGGGCAAGGTATGTTTTTCCAGAGGGGATTTTGAGCAGGCGAGACAATATTTTCTTAAAGCTCAGGATCTTGACGGGTTGAGGTTCCGGGCACCGGAGGAATTTAATACCATTATTACTAAGCTGTGCCTTAGGTATCCGAATACCCACTTGGTGGATACTAAAGGTGCATTTGAATCTTATGCTGATCATCGTATCATAGGAAACGAACTTATTCTGGATCATGTTCATCCTGATTTGAAAGGTTACGCAATTATGTCTGATGCATTCTATAATGAACTCAGGAAAACTAAAGTGTTGCCTGTTGGTGACTTGGACAACGAAATGTCTTTTACGCAATTACTTCAAAGAATGCCTGTTAGCAGGACTGATTCAATTGCGGGGATGGATAGAATATTTAACCTTAAATCCCATTGGCCTTACAACGACCCAAAAGCAAAGGATTCGATAAAGGCTGACAATGCGGAACAAACATTTGCCTATGACCTGGTTTTTAATAAAGCCAACTGGAGTGTTACGATGAATTCCTTATATATATATTATGTTGGCTATCATCGATATAAGGAAGCGAAGGATGTGGTAGAGAACCTGATATTGGAAGATCCGGGTAATGATGATCTATATGAGAAAGCCGCCGCACTGGATGGGGCGCTAAAAGATGATAAAAGCGCTTTATACAATTTTAAAAAATCATTTGCCCTATCTCCTTCATTTGAGAAAGCCAGGTATATTTTGGTACTGTATCTAAAGTACGATCAACCTGAAAATGCGATACCATATATCGATTATGGGATTTCAAATAATACTTCAGGTTTAAACCTTAATGGGCTTAAAACATATACAGAGAATGTCATACAATTAAAAAAGAGCTATTTGGCAGACTCTACCAATGTTGAAATTTTAAATCAGATTGCGGGCACTTATTTATCGATGAATAACCAGGATGGTGCAGAAAAGTATATTAAAAAAGCTTCGAAAATCAATCCGGAAAATGTCGATACCAAATTATTGATTTCAAAAATGAATAATTTATCGGTTAAGAATGAGCACAAGTAAGGTGGGGCTGTGGCGATATGATCCCATCTAATTAAACTAAAAGTATATCAAATTAATGATGTTATATAAAAACCTACATTTTAAACTAAGCAAGCTATGTAAACCTTTATTGCTGCTGATCGGCATCATTATGATACAGCCTGTCCACGCAGCTATCCACGACTTTAAAAAACAGCCCGACGGTGTTGTTTTTAAGCTGGATAAGGGCCTGATGAAAATAAAAATATGCAGCGCCGATATTGTTGAGGTAAAGTACACGGTATTCAACACCCTTCAAACCAAAGAATCGCTTGTCGTAAACAACAAGTGGAATAGCCCGGTTAGTTTTTTGGTGGCAGATGAGGGTAATAATATTGTGATCAGTACCGCCCGGCTAAAAATTGTGGTTAACAAAGCAACCAATGCTATCAGCTATTTCACAAAACAAGGCGTATTGATAACCGCTGAGGATCAATTGGATAACAAAAGTATGCAAGCCGCTACCATAGCGGGCATAAACACCTATAACTGCACTACGGAGTTTAATTCCCCAGCAGATGAAGCGTTATTTGGATTAGGTTGCCACCCGGTTGATTCCTTATCTATCAACTACAAAGGCCGCAACCAGGATATGCTGATTAAGTATATGACGGGTGCTATCCCGGTTTTGTTGTCGACCAAAGGCTATGGGTTGATGTGGGATAATTACTCCGCATCCAGTTTTTATGGGGCAGAGGATAATAATACCAAGTTTAAATATGTATCAGAAAGCGGTAAACAGGTTGATTATTATTTCTTCTATGGCCCAAGCTTCGATCATATCATCGATCTGTACCGTACCGCCACCGGCAAAGCGCCCATGTTTCCTAAATGGGCATTTGGCTTGTTCCAGTCGCAGGACAGGTACATGAGCCAGGACGAGATCCTCTCCGTAAAAAATAACTACCGCGATAACCACATTCCGCTTGATGTAATTGTGCAGGACTGGTATTACTGGGAT
>Ga0302315_10005719_pt1 | contig 10552 bp, 12 predicted proteins | sample III_Palsa_N3_1_FD_200532 | JGI IMG/M metagenome (GOLD analysis project Ga0302315, IMG submission 200532) | Peat permafrost microbial communities from Stordalen Mire near Abisko, Sweden - III_Palsa_N3_1 | ecosystem: Environmental > Terrestrial > Soil > Palsa > Peat permafrost | place: Sweden... | reverse complement strand
GATATGGCGATGATCACCTTACCGGCCTGGAAAACAAATGCCTTGGAGCGGTCGTACATCGAAAATATAACATTGTTCCAGCGTGGCATGCGATAAACGGGCAACTCCATAATAAAGTAGCCACGCTCTTTCCCTTTTAGTATAAATTTAAATACCCAGGCAACAACAATAGCTGAGATGAGGCTAAAAATATACATCCCCGTTAGGGCCAACCCCTGCATGTTAAATAGCCACCACACATTGCGGTTAGGTACAACTAAAGCGATAAGCAACGTATAAATAGGTAAACGTGCAGAGCAGGTTACCAGCGGCGTAACCATAATGGTTATCATCCTGTCTTTCCAGTTCTCAATAGTACGGGTACCCATGATGGATGGCACGGCGCAGGCAAAACCACCAATCAGTGGCACTACGGATTTACCATTTAAGCCAACTTTACGCATCAGCTTATCCATCATAAACGTAACGCGCGACATGTAGCCGGTATCTTCCAGAATGGATATAAAGGCGAAAAGTATAGCGATCTGCGGAATGAAAACCATTACGCCGCTTAACCCCGCTATAACGCCATCAACCAGCAAGCTGGTGAGCGGGCCAGCTGGCAGAACATGGTGAAGCGAATCCTGTACCCACACAAAGGCGTCGGCAATTAACTCCATCGGGTATGACGACCACGAGAAGATCGCCTGGAACATAAACATCAGTATCGCGAAAAATATCACGAAGCCAAAGAATTTATGTGTTAATATTTTGTCTATTTTATTGCTATGCGTTTCGCCCTGCGCGGTTACTGGTTTTTTAACCGTGTCGTACAGCAGGTCGTTTATAAAAGCGTAGCGGGCAATGGTTTCAGCGCCTTGTGCTTTTTGTGAGTTGAAGGAAAATTCTTTTTCCAGCTCTTCAATCCTATCGCTTTGTTCGGGTGTTAAAAATTTTAGTGTTTCGTGTTGATGCGCGAGTTGTAAAGCCAGATAAGGGTTGTCTATGTTTAACTCACGGCCAATCGCTTCAACCATTTCGGGTGCGATAGTGCTCACATCAATGCTGTTTTCCTGAAAAGCAAATTTGTTGGCGAATGATATAGCATTCTTTAAAGCTGCGGTACCTTCATTTTTCCTTGCAGAAATGGGTACAACAGGCACGCCCAACTTTTTGGCAAATAGATTTACATCAATGTCGATATCGGCCTTTTTGGCCATATCCATCATATTCAATGCGACAACAACCGGAATTTTCAAGTCGGCAACTTGCGAATAGAGTAGTAAATTTCTTTTTAAATTTGATGCATCCAGTATAACCACCACCAAATCGGGAGTGTGTGCATTATGTCTATCTGCCAAAACAGAAAATACGATAGATTCGTCCTGACTTTTTGGGTAGATGCTGTATGTGCCGGGAAGATCAATGATTTCAGCCGTGCGGCCATCGGGCAAAGTAGTATAACCTACCTTTTTATCAACGGTAACGCCGGGAAAATTTCCTATTTTTTGATTGAGACCGGTTAAAACATTAAAAAGTGTTGATTTTCCGGTGTTGGGGTTCCCTACAAGTGCAACTCTTATATCAGCTTTCAATGCCTAAAAAACTATTGAAGCACTATGGTATATGCCTCGCGCTTGCGTAAACTTAACTGATAACCTGCAACATTTATGGCAATCGGATCGCCCAGAGGGGCAACGCGTTCAATTCTGACTTCCTCACCTGGCAAACAACCCATTTCCATCAATTTTACCGACATTTCTAAGTCAGTAAATTCTTTTACAATTCCGGTTTCGCCTACTTCAAGTTGTGAGAGCCTCATATGTTTGTGCTTATGAACTAAGCAAATGTACGCTTATTTAAATTAAATCCAAATAAGGTTAGTGGGAATTTGTTGGTGCTTTGTAAGATTTTGGATACTGGGCTTTTCCTATTGTCATTGCTGAGCAGTCCGCGGCAAGCTCGTAGCTCTACAGAGGAATAATGCGACTAACCGTTCTGCGGTTTACTTTTCTCGGGTATCGCTGCGCTAAGCGTCACTTTTCTTTTGGCCGTCAAAAGAAAAGTAACCAAAAGAAAACTCCCGGCTGCGCCTGCCTCTATTATTGTTAGTGCTTTTAGTTGGGCCTGTGCTAGCCGAGCCAGACGATGCCGGTTTTGGGCAGTCAATCGAGGGCTTGTGCTTTTTTCTAATAGTGCTATAACATAGTCACATGGTCGGTATTCGCGCAATTCTCAACGTTACTATTTTACTAAATTATATAACGTACCTGGTGAATATGGTATATCTTTTTTGTTGGCCGCCATCATCAATAAATATAAACTATTATTTCTTTTTAAAAATAACATTTCAAAAGGCTGATAATCAGGTTTAGGACTTGAGAAAAATGAATCTTTCTTTTTATCCGCAAAACCGTCATGTATTCCAGTTTCACCGAAAATATCATGTGCCACGTTTAACTGATATTGAATAGAGAAATTATTAAGCATGGAATAATAATATACTACACTATCATTTTTTGTAATGGTACGATTGTCTTTACCATCTAAAGTTAAATATACTTTTGACACCTTTAACGGTAAGGAAGCTTTATACAGATACACAATATTATCTTTATCAAACATAGTGTAGCATAAGTTCATAGTTTTTTTAACATTGATATATTTTTCAATTATATATTTATCCAGCGGTTGCTTACAATCAGAGCTAATCTTATAAATTTGAAGAGTATATTTTTTTTTATATACAAAAAATGAGATGGGATTTCTCAATTTAAAAAATTCGGTACTGGTAAAATAAAACTTACTTGTATCACTATCTCCACAGCAGGACTGTTTCAATTTTAATATCTTAGAGTAATCGGGGGGGATTGCATTTGAGGTGCTATCTGAATCTGGCACATCATCATTTGTAGTGATATGTAGGGCTTTTTTTACGAATAAAGGATAATCTCCGGAGATGAGGACGTATGCAGAATATATTCCAACAATATATAATACGATCTTAAAAAACTTTTTCATGTGATACTTTAGGAGCAGCTGCAATATAGGTATTAGTACCATATATTTTTGAATGCTGCTTTATCCTCCCAAAAGTAGGGCAACCACATCCCTTGCTAAATAGCCCGCAGGAAGAAAAAATTACCACCACTAACAAAGCTGCAAAAAGGAGTAAACTATTTTTTTTCATGATTAAACGCTGCCGATAAAATTAACACACTAAACATCCCCATACACGCTCCAACCGAATCGGCAAATACATCGTTCCATTCAAAATCGCGCCAGGTGAAGACATATTTTTGCAATAGCTCAATGGCGTAGCCGTATAAAATGGCTATTACCACAATGGTTATCGCGTGTTTATACGGAAAACGGGGTAGTTTATGTTTCCGTACCAGCCCCTGACTGTAAAAAAGGACAAACACAAAAAAGAATCCGCAGTGCACCAGCTTATCAAACCCCGGAAAAAATAACGGCGATTGCGTTATAGTACCCAAATGAATAGTACAAAGGGTAAAAACAAATAAGGCCCACAAAATTGCGGGCCAGTAATATTTTAAGTTTTCTTGCATTTAATTATTCGCCTATAATGGCTTTGTATGCATCGGCAGATAATAAACCTTCTACGTCAGCAGGATCAACGGTAACTTTAACCATCCAGCCTGCGCCGTAAGGGTCGCTGTTCACCAATTCCGGTTGGCTATCTAGTGCCGGGTTTGTTTCATCAACAGTTCCGGTAACGGGCATAAATAAGTCTGATACTGTTTTAACAGCCTCAACCGTGCCAAAAACATCATCTTTATTAATAGTTTTACCTACCGAAGGGATGTCAACATAAACAATATCGCCCAGTTCGCGCTGTGCAAATTCGGTTATGCCAATGGTAGCAACATTACCTTCAACTTTTATCCACTCGTGGTCTTTAGTGTACTTTAATTCAGCAGGGAAATTCATATTGTTTATTTTATGTGCCCAAAAATAATAAAACTTAATTGAACACAATAATTTAACGTGAAGTTGGCAATTACTCACCCCGACTACGCTTCGCTGGTCCCCTCTCTCCGCCTTCGGCGCATAGAGGGGAAGAAAAAGTTTTAGCCCTCTATACCGCTTGCGGAAGAGAGGGCAGGTTAAGCGGCTGAGCGAAAACCGGGTAGTCGACACGCCAATGCATTATGCAGTTTACTTTCCCGCTTTCCCGCTATTCCAAACTTTCAATAATTTAACATATATTAAGCCTCTGTTAACAGAATAAAACCTAATAAGGCGAGTTATGTTATTATTAAGTATAAAGAATGCCCCTTAGCCATGAAAAACTTTAGGACTATTTTATTTATTTTATCGGTTGCCCTGGCAACGCAGGCTTGTAATCATTCAGCTAAAACCGGCAACAACGATGCTGATAATGACAACGCCACGTCTGATACAATCGTTAGCCCGGCAGAGGCTGCGCCGGATACCACCGCGCCAGCAATTAATTTAATGGTAGACCAGGAAGATTCATTATTCGCTGCGAAAGCTGCCGCAGGCAACCTTGCCGAAATTGAAATGGGCAACCTCGCCATAAAAAACGGCAAGAGTAAAAGGGTTAAAAACTTTGGTTTGATGATGGTTAAGGATCATGGCAAAGCTAATACCAAATTAATGGCGATGGCTGCTGTTAAAAAGTTAACTTTACCTTCAGAACCAGGTGCCAACGAACAAAAGATGCTGGCAGAACTGGCCAAAAAATCGGGTGACGATTTTGATAAGGCTTATGTAAACATGATGATAGAAGATCATAAAAATGATGTAAACGATTTTACCACAGCATCAACCAAAATACAAGACCCTGATATTAAGGCTTACGCCAAAAAAACATTACCCGTATTACAAAAACATCTTGATGCTATTAATGCCATACATGATAGTATGAGCCAATAAAAATATACACATGTCGAAACCTATTATAACAGGAATTATGGCTTACGGAATGTCCGGCAGGATATTTCACGCGCCATTTATTGCCACCAATCCCGCATTTAAACTGAAAGCAGTGGTTGAACGCCACGAAAAGAAAGCAGCGAAAACTTATCCGGACATCATCAGCTACGACGCTATTGATGACTTGCTGAGTGATAACGAGATTGAGCTGATCATCGTAAACACTCCTAATTACCTGCATTTTGAGCATGCGAAGCAAGCCCTGCATTCCGGTAAACATGTGTTGATAGAAAAACCCTGTGCCGCTACTGTTGCCGAGGTGAAAGAATTATACGATTTGGGCCGGGAGCTTAACCTGCACGTAATGGTTTACCAAAACCGCCGTTACGATAGCGGTTTTTTATCTACCAAAGAAGTAATAGAAAGCGGCAAGCTTGGCGAACTGATAGAAGTACATTTTAGGTTGGATAGATACAAAGCCGCCATCGGGCCGAAATTATTTAAAGAGAAAAAAGATATGCCTGCCGCTGGTTTGGTGTATGATTTAGGTGCGCATTTGGTAGATAATGCTATCAGTCTATTTGGCAAGCCATTATCTTTTGATAGGGTAACCTCCATCCATCGCGAAGGCTCGGAAGTGCCGGATTATTTCAGCTACCGCTTAACTTATCCGCATCAGTTAAATGTGTATTTAACATCGAGCATGCTTACGGTTGAGCCGCAGGCGGGTTTTGTGATCAATGGAACCGTAGGCAGTTTTATTAAAAACCGTACCGATGTACAGGAAGATCAGTTAGATAAGGGCATGTTGCCCACCGACCCGGCCTATGGTTTTGAGCCTGAAGGGAACGAGGGTAAACTGGTAACTATTGGCGTAGATGGTACCAAAACAACCGAACTAATCTCCGGCAAAAAAGGTTGCTACGAACATATATTTAAGGCCGTGCATCATACAATACGCGACAATGCGTTATTCCCTGTGACCGAAGAGCAGATTGCCTGGCAAATTGAGTTGCTGGAAAATTAAAAATGTCGTAAAATTGCTCTGCATATAAAACCCACACGTGAACAACATCAATCAAATGAAAAAAATATTAGTTTTCCTAAGCCTGATCATCATAGCAGGTTGCAGCCAGGCACAAGACGCGGCAGTGAAAAACCCACCGCCAAATATTCAAAATATACCTGCATTTCATATCCTAAGTAAGGATAGCGTTTACATTACCAACGCCAACCTTAAAAAAGGCAAAGCGGTAATGTTCATTTATTTCGGACCGGATTGCAGCCATTGTCAGCGATTGATGTATGAATTAAAACCTGATATTAAACAGTTTAAAGATATTCAGATTGTAATGGTGACCTTCACCCAAATTAAATTGCTTAAAATGTTGAAAGAGTTTTATCGCGATTATGTTTTTGCTGCACAACCCAATGTACTTATGGGTACCGAAGATCCTGACTATAAAGTGATGCGCTATTATTCTATAGCTACCACGCCATACATCGCCATTTATGGCCGTAATGGTAAATTGGTTGAGGCTTTTGATAAAGTGCCTAAAATTCCGGAGTTATTGGCAGCGGTGAAGAAAGCGGAGTAAGGCTATGCCTTCAAAAAGAGCGCTGAGGCGAATTGTGCTGATTGTAAGTATTGCTTTATTTGTTGCTTCGCTTACGCAAAAATGTTATTGTACAACAAGCTATTGCGGTGATTCTTTCTTTATTTTTTTATTTGGACCTTTAGGCTTTTATTTAAGCTTGGCAGGTGCCACATGGTTAGCAAATCCATTGCTAATTACTTCTTGGATAAAAGTCAGTAAAGAGCCTAAATTGTCGTTTTGGACCAGTCTATTAGCAGCAACAATATCGTTATCTTTTTTATTATTCAAAAATGTAATGGATAATGAAAATGGTGACTTAAGAGAGATCGTTAGCTACAGTTTAGGTTATTGGTTATGGCTTGCCAGTTGTTTATCGATGTTAATTGGCAATAGCTTTTTAAACTCTAAAAGGTATTTGCATAGTTCATAATTGCTTCATTCCTCAGCAGAAATATTTTTTTGTTTTAATAAAGTATTCTGTCCGCTCATTGTCGCGTGGGCTGGTTTTTTGTCTTGACAAAAGAACCAAAAAATCAAGACGGAAAACTGGGCCTGTCACACTTCGAGTACCAGTGTGACAGGCCCAGTTTTCCGTCGGGCCTTTACGCACATTTTTTTAATTGTAATTCTGAGCGCTAGCGAAGAATCTGTAAATTAGTTTACATCAGTACAGATGCTTCGTTCCTCTCAGCATGACAAGGGGGCGAATGAATTGATTATTCCTCTTCTTTTTTCGGAAGATTCTGCATTTTAAAACGCGGCTTGTAGGCGGGTTTTGCAATTGTTTCTTCTGCGGGAGGCGTAGGAGTGTTTTCTTCTGGAGTTGGTGCCGGTGATGGAACTTCAGCCGACTCCGGCTTAGGCATATTAGCCGCTTTAAATTTAGGCGTGAAACCTAATTTAGGTGCAGGTGTAGCAACAGATTCCGCAGGTTTTTTTTCTGCCGGTTTTTCCATAACAGGTTTTGGTAGTGCTGATGCTTTAAACTTAGGCGTAAAGCCCAATTTTGGAGCTGGAGTATTTGGCGTTTCCGCAGGTTTTTCTTCTGTCGATGGCTCAGTTGCTGGCTTGGGTGGCGATGTCGCTCTAAATTTTGGTGTAAAACCTAACTTAGATGCCGGTGTAGCAGGCTTTTCTTCTGCCGATGGTTCTGTTGCCGGTTTTGGTGGTGCAGATGCCCTGAATTTTGGTGTGAAACCTAATTTAGGCGCAGGTGTAGCCGGTGCATCTTCCGACGTTTTTTCCTCCGCGGGTACTTCAACTTCCGGTTTTGGAGTAGCCGTCGCTCTAAATTTTGGCGTAAAACCTAGTTTAGGGGCGGGTGCAGTTTGCTCAATCAGGCTTTCGGTTATGGTTTGTTCCGCTAGTGGGTTATCAATTTTAACCTTCTCTATTTTGGGTTCAACAGCTAATGGAAATTCGCGCCTTAATTTATTGAACCAGTATTTTTTGGTATGATCGAAGCTCTTTTCGCCCATTTGGGTAAAGTGCGTTTCAAATTCAGAAAATAACGCCGACTGCACTTGTTTCAGCGCAACCATGTCAATTCTCTTCTTTTTGAAAAACTCTTCAAATTCCATGTCTTTAGATTTGAGATATGAGATTCGAGATATGAGAAGCAAGACTTTTAATCTCTAATCTCACATCTCCAATCTCATATCTATAATGGTATATCCACATCAAGAGCGTTAAAATGGATGCCCTTGTCTGTTTGGTCCCAGTCCTGTAGCTCTTCCTCCGTTGCATTTTGTAAAGCGGGATACCACTCTAAAGGGAATGCCTGTTGTTTGCCATTCTCTTTTTCAACAAATAGCAAGCCATCGGCAAATGTTACCTTAACTTTTTTTCCTTGCTTACGCGATGTGAATAGTGCCATAGTTAAAATTTTGTTATGTCATTGCGAGGAACGAAGCAATCGCGAACTATGCAAGACTGCTTTTCTTCGTGCGATTGCTTCGTTCCTCGCAATGACAGTTGGTTTATTGCCGGGGCAGTTACTCCGCCATATTATGATAAACCGCCTGCACGTCATCATCTTCCTCAAGCCTGTCTATCAGTTTCATAATATCAACAACCTGCTCTTCGGTAACCTCGTGGAATGATTGGGCAACACGCTCTAGTTTGGCCGATCTAACTTCGATGCCTAATTCTTCAAGCGTTTTTTGCATCTTGCCGAAATCCTCAAAAGCGGTATGGATAACGCCTATATCGTTTCCTTCTTCATCAGCCTCCACAAACAAATCTTCCAAACCGGCATCTATCAATTCAAATTCCAGTTCTTCCAAATCACGCTCGCCTGGTATAAAAGTGAATACCGATTTACGCGTAAAAATAAAATCCAACGATCCGGTTTTACCCAACGCACCGTTATATTTGGTGAAATAGCTGCGTACGTTTGCAACGGTACGGTTAGTATTATCTGTAGCGGTTTCAACCAAAACAGCAACACCGTAAGGCGCATAACCTTCGTATACTAATTCTTCGTAATCCTTTTCATCCCTGCTGATGGCCCTTTTTATCGCAGCCTCAACACGATCCTTAGGCATATTTACAGCCTTGGAGTTTTGCACGGCAGTACGCAGGCGCGAGTTGGTGTTTATATCGCCACCACCAGCTTTAACAGCCATTACAATTTCTTTACCTAAACGGGTAAACTGAACGGCCATTTTGGCCCAACGCTTAAATTTTCTCTCTTTACGGAATTCAAATGCTCTTCCCATATGTTCTTTATTTCATGGTTGATAGCCTATGGTTAATGGCATCAATCAGGGTGTAATATTCACTGCTTGTAATTGCAGATCGGATAAATATAATATTTGTTTTCTTTTAAATGATCTTTTTTAGGTTTGTAAGCATGTCGGCCGTTATCGCGGGCAGGTCATATTCCAGTTTCCAACCCCAATCTTTTTGCGCGTAGCTATCATCAATTGATTTTGGCCAGCTATCGGCAATTGCCTGCCTCGGGTCGCTTTCTGCATAACTGATCTCAAACTCCGGCATGATCTTTTTGATCTCTGTCACCAACTGTGTCGGCGTAAAACTAATACCGGCTAAGTTATATGCCGAGCGGATAGTCAAGTTTTCCGCAGGCGCATTCATCAAATCAAGCGTGGCACGTATAGCATCATCCATATACATCATCGGCAACGCAGTTTCGGCAGAAAGGAAGCTTTCATATTTGCCAGTTTTCAACGCTTCATGAAATATATGCACCGCATAATCTGTAGTACCACCTCCCGGGTTTGCCCGCCAGCCGATCAAGCCGGGATAACGTATACTACGTACATCCAAACCATATTTGGCGAAGTAATATTCGCACCAACGTTCGCCAGCCAGTTTGCTGAAACCATAAACCGTATTTGGATCCATCACGCAATACTGTGGTGTATCAAACTGCGGAGAATGCGGACCGAAAACTGCTATCGAGCTAGGCCAGAATACTTTAGCCACTTTAAACTCAACCGCTAAATCCAACACATGTATCAGGCCGGTCATGTTCAAATCCCAGGCCATTTTTGGTTTTTGTTCGCCTACGGCAGATAATATGGCTGCCAGCAAATAAACCTGTGTAAGTTGATGTTTTTGGAAGATGTTGTACAGGTTCTCCTTATCCAGCACATTCACAAACTCAAACAGACCGGCATCTTTAATAGCGTCTACAGGGTCGTGAATATCCGAAGCGATAACCTGCCCGCCACCATAAACATTACGCAGGGCATTTACCAGCTCGGTACCAATTTGGCCGTTAGCACCAATCACTAAAATCTTTTCGGTCATGAAAGTCAGTTAAGCTGCAAAGGTAAAAATTTGAGCGAAATCAATTACAATTTCGGCAAACAAACAGGTGCTTGTAAATAGTTTAAAATTGCTGAAAAAGTAAGATAAACAGGGTTGCTTTAATCATTTTTTGGGTCGAAATTAGCCTTAAAAAAGCAATTTTTACCTTAAAATGAATGATTTTTGCATCAAAATGAACCCTTTTTAGCCTAAAAAAGATAAAAAAATCGCATATTTGAAGTTTAATTTAATTATTTAACAATTTAACAGAATGA
>Ga0302315_10005718_pt1 | contig 10552 bp, 11 predicted proteins | sample III_Palsa_N3_1_FD_200532 | JGI IMG/M metagenome (GOLD analysis project Ga0302315, IMG submission 200532) | Peat permafrost microbial communities from Stordalen Mire near Abisko, Sweden - III_Palsa_N3_1 | ecosystem: Environmental > Terrestrial > Soil > Palsa > Peat permafrost | place: Sweden... | reverse complement strand
CTGAATATCGAAAAGCCGGGTGTACAGCCATTCCTTAACCCGCTATCCATCCGTAAAATTCCGGGTCTCGGTGAAAAGACGTTTATCAAGCTGAGCGATATGGGTATCAAACGCATCCACGCCCTGACAATGGTTCACCCGGATTATATGAAAAGCATATTGGGTAAAAACGGTTTATGGCTGCTTCAAAAAGCAAAAGGAATTGATAATTCGCCGGTCATCCCCTACCAGGAACAGAAATCTATCGGCACTCAATGCACTTTCAAAGCAGATACGATTGATGTGGAAAGTATCAATAACCTGCTTACTTCAATGATCATGGATTTGGGGTTCCAACTTCGGGAAAAGCAAAAGCTGGCCGCTTGTATTACGGTAACCATCCGGTATTCCACCTTTGAAGATGTAACCAAACAGGCTACCATCCCCTATACCTCGCTTGACGGGGTATTGATCAAAAAAACAAAAGAACTGTTCAGAGAGGTTTATACCAAAAGGATGCTGTTGCGATTGGTCGGTGTCAAGCTTTCCAACCTGGTTAACGGGTTTGAACAGATCGACCTTTACACCGAATCCGAGGAACAATACAGCCTTTGCCAGGCGCTGGATAAAATCCGCAGGCGGTTTGGCCCCCATTCCATTCAACTGGCATCAGGCATAAACTTAAATCTTTAATTTCATGTACCTGAATGTCCATTCCCAATACAGCCTGCGTTACGGCACGATGTCCATCCCTAAACTGGTGGAGGAAGCAAGCGCGCGCGGTATTACGCAAATGGTGCTGACGGATATTAATAATTCCACGGGTATCATGGAATTCATGCGGGAGTGTGATGAGAAAGGTATTAAACCCATTGCCGGGCTGGAATTTCGGAAAGATAAAAGGCTGCTCTACATTGGCATAGCGAAAAACAAGGAAGGGATGAGGGAACTGAATGAGTTCCTGACGGAATATAACCTGGAACAAAAGGCATTACCGGAAACAACACCCGAATTTAAAAATGTTTTTATCGTCTATCCTTACGGACACGCCGGTGAATTAAATGATAATGAATACCTCGGCATCCGCTTTGACGAACTCCACCAGCTATATAAAAAAGACTTATCCGGGATTAAAGAAAAGCTACTGGCGTTACAGCCCGTATTTGTAGCGGATAAAATCGAATACAGGCTCCATGAATATTTAAGGGGGATTGACCTGAACACCTTGCTGAGCATGGTAACACCCGAAGATAAATGCAAACCGACCGACCAATTCCTTGCTCCGGGTAAGCTGGAAGCCAGCTATGCCAAATATGCTTTTATACTGGATAATACCCGTAACCTGATGAACCGCTGCGTAATGGATTATCCGAAAGGGCGGATCAACCTGAACAGGTTAACGTTTACCGGCAATAAAAAGAATGATAAGGAACTCCTGGAAAAACTGGCGCTCAGCGGCATGGACTACCGCTATGGCCAGCAAAATAAAGAAGCGCTTAAACAAGTAAAGCATGAACTAAAAGTCATTTATGAACTCGATTTTTGCGCTTATTTCCTGATCACCTGGGATATTATCCGCTACTCCATGTCGCGGGGCTATTACCATGTGGGCCGTGGTTCCGGCGCGAATAGTATTGTGGCTTATTGCCTGCGAATCACGGATGTTGACCCGATAGAGCTGGATCTTTATTTTGAGCGTTTTTTAAATGCCAAACGGACCTCGCCCCCCGATTTCGATATTGACTATTCCTGGGATGAACGGGAAGATGTGCAAGATTATATTTTTAAACGCTATGGCAGTAAGCATGTGGCATTATTAGGCACCATGTCGACTTTCAAGGATCGCAGTATTATCCGGGAAATCGGAAAAGTAATGGGATTGCCCAAATCAGAAATTGACGGCTTTACCGACCAGACCCGTGCAGCATTTAACCGGGATAATGCCGTCTTTAAAAAGATCAGCGCCATACATCAAATGATGGCGAATATGCCTAATCAACGTTCCATTCACGCAGGGGGCGTACTGATTTCAGAAGAACCGATCACTTATTATACGGCACTTGACCTGCCGCCAAAAGGGATGGCTACGGTTCAATGGGATATGTACGAGGCGGAAAAGATAGGTTATGATAAATACGATATTTTAAGTCAGCGGGGGATCGGCCACATCAAGCAGGCAGTAAAACTGATAGAAGAAAATCAGCAAAGAAAGATCGACATTCATAACGTAAAGGCATTTATGAAAGACCCGGTCGTAAACGCACAACTTAAAACGGGCAATACTATCGGCTGTTTTTATATTGAATCCCCTGCCATGCGGCAACTGATCCGGAAACTCGGTTGCGATAGCTATTTGGTATTAGTAGCTGCCAGTTCTATCATACGCCCCGGCGTAGCCAGTTCGGGTATGATGGGAACCTATATCAAATTCCACCATGCGCCGGACACAGTAAAATACCTGCACCCGGTGATGGAAGAACAATTAAAAGAAACTTATGGGGTGATGGTGTACCAGGAGGATGTGATCAAGGTTTGTATCCACTTTGCGGGGATGGATGGTACGGATGCTGACATTTTGCGGCGGGGAATGAGCGGGAAGTACCGTTCAAAAATAGAATTTGACCGGCTGGTGGAAAGGTTCCATGAAGAAGCTATCAAACTTGGCCGTCCTGAAGAAATTGTAAAGGAAGTCTGGCGGCAGGTATCCTCATTTGCGGGCTATAGTTTTTCAAAAGCACACTCGGCCAGCTTCGCGGTAGAAAGCTATCAAAGCCTGTTTTTAAAAACTTATTACCCCAGGGAATTTATGGTGGCCGTACTGAATAATTACGGGGGCTTTTACAACAGATCGCTGTACGTCCATGAGTTAAGAAAATCAGGGGCTGTAGTTCACCTGCCCTGCGTAAACCATAGTGATAGTACCGTGAATATTTCGGGGATAGATGCTTATCTGGGCTTTGTCGGGGTACATGGAATGGAGGCATCTTTTATGGAATGTATTCCTGAAGAAAGGAGGCAGAACGGCCCTTACCTGAGCATGGAGGACCTGATCAGACGAACAGGCATTGGACTGGAGCAGACCATAACGCTGATACGGGTCGGTGCATTGCGGTTTACCGGCCAGAGCAAAAAAGAATTATTATGGAAGGTTCACCGGTTGCTGGATACGAATGCAAAACCCAGCAATGAACTGGCGCTTTTTAATGTTGAAGCAAAAAACTACCAGTTACCGGAACTGATCAATACCCGACTGGAAAATGCCTATCATGAACTGGAGATATTGGGGTTCCCGTTGAGTATGTCCTTGTTCGATTTATTGGAAACGGATTTCAGGGGCGAAATACTTAGTAACGATATGGTGAACCATGTCGGTCAAATGGTAAAGATGGTGGGGGTATATATTGACAGTAAAACCGTACACACCAAAAACAATCAAAATATGTGGTTCGGTACATTCCTGGATGCCGATGGCAATTTCTTTGATACGGTGCATTTTCCTAATAACACACCGGCCTATCCTTTCAGGGGAGCGGGCTGTTATTTAATTATGGGAAAGGTCGTAGAGGATTTTGGGTTTCCAAGCATAGAGGTATTAAAGTTCGCGAAATTGCCGATTTTAGGAAATCCCGTAATGGACCTGGAATAAATTATTTGCAGGTAAAGTACATATTTATCATCTTTAGGATAGTAGAAAATAAAAACACAGCGGTACGTTTATGAAAATTTTTATTGCTAATCTGCCCCATAAACTGGAAGAGGCGGAACTTAAAACAATGCTGACCCAGTTCGGCCAGGTTGCTTCGGTCAAGCTGGTGAGCGATCCGGAAACGGGTAAAAGAAAAGGATTTGGTTTTGTGGAGATGCCCGTACATGACCAGGCTAAAGCGGCGATCACCGCATTGAATGATAAAGAAATATACGGGAGAAAGCTCTCTTTAAAAGAAGCCGTAGAAAAACAACAGGAAAGGCCGGGTAATTTCCAGCGGCCAAAACGGGAGTACCGTAGTTCGGGAGGCAATGCTAATGAAGAAATTGACGGTAACAGGTGGTAAAATAAAGCCCCCTTACACTCGCTGTTTGGGCTATCAAGCTAATAGTATGATTTAGAGAAACACTGCCGGCTAATTAAAATGTATTTCCGGCTAAAAAATCAGGTTATTGAGATTGCTTTTTTAGTATTTCTTTTTGCATTTTTAACAAAAAAAACAACCTTGGCAAAGATTCCGGTACATCAATTAAGCAATTGGGCAGACTTTGGCCTGGACATGGGACATACCTCTTATCCAGGCGCGAGGGAAATGTTGGAAGGCTTTGAAGCACACAGGGATGATTGCTATAGTTTTTTACTAGTAGAGAGCGGCGGCGGTTCGATGGATGTGGATTTTATTGCCGTTGCTCTGCCGGAAGCTCATATTTATTACCTGGTGCCAGGTCAAATCCACCATAATATAAAAACTAATGATAGCAATACCTGGTTCCTTTCTGTAAATCCTTCGCTGGTGGCAAAACCCTACCGGCAGGTATTTGAAGGAAATCTGTTGTTGCAGCAACCAATTAAGCTCGATACGCAAGCCTTTGCGCAATTCCAAAACATCATCCATATTTTAAAAGCACAGTTTAATGGTGATGATAGTTCCCCTTTATATAAACAATTAGTGCATTCACTGCTTGATTCCTTGCTGGGAATGTACGCGAAGAACTACCAGCGTAACGATACGCCGGGGAAAGGAAGTTCGCGCTTATTCCAGATCACACAGCAATTCAAAAAGTTGCTCATGGAACAGATTAAAAAGGAAAAACGTCCCGCTTTTTACGCCGGGCAATTGAATATTTCTGAAAACTATCTCAATGAAGCTGTCAAAGAGATTACAGGTTTTACTGCGACCTATTGGTTAATGAACGAGATTATGGTGGAAGCCAAACGGTTGTTGATCTATAGCCCTTTAACAGTTAAAGAGATCGCTTACAATTTAGGCTATGAGGATCATGTCTATTTCTCAAAACTGTTTAAAAAAGTCAGCCAATATACCCCGACCGACTTCCGTACGGGTTATTTGAATTAAAAATTATCGCTTTACCGTGTTTTGTACTACCTTTCCCCGTTTTCCTCCGTTTTCTGGCCGACCGGCCTGAGTTACTTTTACATCGTCAATTAAATCAATCACTTAACAACAAAAACGATGTACAACTTTATTCACCTTCTTCTCAGCAATTTTACAGTTACTTTCCTGGTAATCGGTGCTATGTGTTCCGCAGTGGCCATCTACCGTCATCGGAATGAATTAACCAAACCTTTAGTAGCCGAACTTATTTTTAAATATTACTGCTTTTGGGCACAAGGTATTTGCTGGACTTATAACGGGATCATCCATGTTGTGTTCCATAAAATGGCCGCCGGTTTTATCGGCTGGGCCGATAGTCCTTTCCAAATAGAAGTTGGCGTGGCAAGCCTTGGATTCGGACTTGTAGGACTTGTGTCCATTAAAAAGAACTTTGGTCTGCGTCTTGCGCTGGTGATCAGTACGGCCACCTTTCTTTGGGGTTGCGGATTAGGACACATTGTTCAAATGAATGCGACCGGTAATCATGCGGAAGGAAATTCAGGGGTGATGCTGTACACCGGCTTATTAATGCCTTTTTTAAGTATTGCCCTGCTTTGGTTTTCATATATGACCAGCAAACCTAAATTCATCAATTAAATAAAATCAATCAGATGGACTTTAAAGAATGGCATGACTTTTTCGTTGCTACAGCAGGAGCAGCGGCAGGTTTAACCGGTTTAATCTTTGTAGGGGTTTCGATTAATATCACTAAGATATTGTCCTTTGCTAAGCTGCCCGACCGCGCCCTGCTTTCGCTGATCCTGTTACTTAATATAATGGTCGTATCTATGCTCATACTGATCCCGGCGCAATCCTATATCATTATCGGCATTGAAGTCTTGGTCATCTCAGTATGTGTTTATTCTTTCGTCACTGCTATGGACAGGAGAATTTATAAAGGCACAGACATAGAATATAAAAAGCAATACCGCATCAGTATGCTGTATAACCAGCTTTCCTTATTGCCTTATGTTGCTGCTGCTATCGTAATATTGACCAGCAAGGAAATAGGCGTATACTGGCTAGTACCTGGCATAATTATTTCTTTTATTAAGGCAGTTGTAGATGCCTGGGTATTGTTGGTAGAGATTAACCGGTAAGGTGAATAATGTAACGTCCTAAATAGGTTGACTATTGTAAAATAAAGCCCCCTTACACTCGCTGTTTGGGGGCTTCAACCTAAACCTTATCACAATGCAGGCAAAGAAATGCCTGCTTATAATAAGACGAAATTAAGAATAAATAGTTTAATAAGTCACCGGGCGGTTGGATCAACCATTATCTCTCGGAAGTCTACATTTAAAGTGTCAGCCAGTTCAAAAACCACATCCGTTGGAAAATCAAAATCGCCGGCTTCCATTGAAGTAATGATTTGTTCATCAACCCCCGATAATACGGCCAGGGTTTCTTTGGAAAATCCTTTGGCATTCCTGACAATTTGCAGGTTCCGGCCTGATTGATAAAGCGCTTCTTTTGCAGTCATAGCTTACAAAAATAACGATTTAATGATATCGCTGTCCACGGCTGGAACGCATATAATTTTCAAAAAGCTGCTCCCTTGACCTGCGGGCCGCTTCTTTTTTTGTCCGTGAATGATACGACCAAATAAACAGTGCCCAGATGCCAAATGCAATGCCAAATAACGGAAAAGGGTTCTTCGCATTCGTTGCGCCGAGCAGACAGCCTGCGGAAATAAGTAGGGTAATGATAAAATAGCAAAAGGTTTTCATAACAATTCAATTGATCTCGTAAATACGGTTGTGTTGCCGGGTTTCCTGAACGTGATCCCGGATGGTATCGACAAGGCCGGATAGTGGTATCCCCCTGAGCCATACGATTGGATTTTCCGGGTCAGTGGTTTTTAACATCAGGTCCATTAGTTTGAAAACCTGGAAAATAAACGGCCGCAGTAAAACGTAATCCTTTACGCGGTACATTTCTACCATATCGGTACGCCTGAAAAACAAACCCCGGCTAAAACGGATCACTTCCGGCGTAATCTCATATACGGTCCGGCGGATATAGAGATAGCGGTACCAGGCAAACAGCATAATAGCAATACTGAGCCAGACCAGCAGCGGAAAATACCTTGCCGCTAAAAAAAGGAAACCGAAGGCAGCCAGGATCAAAGGAAATATTTTAATAAAGGCAAAGATGGTGGCGGGCCGGATAACAATTACCTCCGGCGGAATGAATTCTTGTTCCATAAATCAATGATTAAATGTGGTTGTTTTTAGCTGGTCCAGCCAGCAGTCGTTGTTTTTGGGTTTGCAAATGCGGAGGTTAAAACGGTAGCCGCTTAATTTTTCAAAGGCGCTGAGACTGAAACTTTGATGGGGAATGTCGTATTTTTTCTGCCGGAAGTAGATTTGAACGTCATTTTCGGTGAGCAATACGGACAGCGGCATATTTCGGATTTTGGCGGCGGTTACCAGGTCGCGAACCTTCCCAAGGATGTCCTTGCCAAAAATTAATGAGCAGGATTTACCGGGTAATTTAAAGGCAGGATTGCCTGCTATAAAAAGACATTGATCAATTTGGCGGAACGAATGATAATTCAGGCTAAAAAAGCTGATCGCTTCCATCGCGCTGTCGCAAAGGAAAACATACCGGATCATTGACAGGTTACTATTACCGGCTTGCCAAAAGCCATTGGCAGGAACCCGGTGAAAGGCGAAACCAAAGTGTTCCGCCTCATCACCATAGGAAAAAACCAGGTTCCCCTCTATATCGGTTATAAAATACGGTTCGAAAAAATCCTGCACTACGGGTGCCACGCCTAATTTGGTTAAAAAGGGGTGCATTAGCGTGAACGTCCGGTACGGGTGTAGCCACGCTCCTGCTCGTCTTTCGGCGAGGCTTGCTGCTCCTTCCCCTTTACATTTTCATGCGCCTGCATATTTTGGCTTGCCAGGTCATAGCCCTTGCTGTTTTGCGCAGCGGCTTTTTCATCTCGCTTTTTGTTGAATAGCGCATTCAATCCTTTATGCACGACATAGGACAATCCGCCATCCACCAAAATAGAGGCGATCAGCGCCAGCTTATTGGAGCGGATGCCATGCTTGTCCGTGGCAGAATACTGAAAGATCGAGCCATCGGCCAATTCTACGGACTTACCCTTTCTGTAGCGTTCCTTTTGTTCCAGCGACAAATACTCGCTGTTGACCATATCGGGCACCAGTATTTTGGAAGTATCGGTAATGATAAATTCATTCGTGTCTTTATCGAATTCAATGAGCAGGTCCTTAGGCTTACCCTCCTCGTCAAATGCAAAATGCTCAATATTGACCGCTTCGCCTTTTTCTAATTTTTCAACTTCGCTGTCGGTCAAAAAGGACGGTGCTTCCGGCCTGCGATAGATCGGGTGAACCAATAGGTCTAATTTACCCTGCTCACTTTTCTTTAGTGATAACTTAGCATCAAGCGCCTCGATATGTACGCCGTCCGCTATCAGGTTCTCCAGGCGGAGCATACCCGTACGACTGCCGGAAAGTAAAGCCCGGATGTCATCTTCCTGAAGGTTGAGCCGGCCGTTTTTGGCCAGTCCTATTTTTTCCAATTCTAATAAAGGAATTTCATCCTTTTGATATGTTTCCTGTGTCATTGTTTGAATATGGTTAACGTTTCATTTTATAACCGGTCGTTTCGGCTTCGGCCAGTTCCGATTCCATTTCCTGGCTGATCGATTGCTCTTGTTCCTGTGCCTGCGGGTTGTTGCGCGCATTCAGCAAGGAATTATAGAGGCCGTCTTTGGGACTTACCTTTGTTTTTTTTCCATCCTCGTCGGTGACCAACGTTTTCCCCTTGACGGTTTCGCCGACGGTATAGGTCTTATCGTTATAGGGGATCACATCGCCTGCATTAAGCGTTTTTAAGCTGGCCTTTTCGGTGGCTTCCAGTTCCAATTCCCGCTTCTGCTCGAAGCCGATCACAAAATCGAATATCTTCTGCGCATCAGCCGAAGCCTTGAAAACCTCGTTTGGCTCTTTTTGCAACACCTCTATCCAGTTATCGACATAGGCTGCATGCTGGCCGAAGTCATGACCGATATTCAGTTCGCTGCCGATCATTAGTGAAGCGATCTCCGCACGAAGTTCTTCGCGGGCGTATCCCGGTGAACCGAAATTGTCTGTCATCTTGCGGTCGAGCCGGCTTTCGTGTCCGCTCCAATGGCCCAGTTCATGTAAAGCAGTCGCGTAATATTTGGCCGCAGCATCAAATTGCTCCGGTTTGGGTAGCCTGATCTGGTCCGTTGATGGTTTGTAATAGGCCTCGTTGCCGCCATGCTGTATATCGGCTTTACTATCGGCCAGGATCATTTCCGCACGTTCAATCGGTGTCCATTGCTGGGCAGCGATCTTTTCGCCATAGGCTTCCTTCCATTCGGGAATGCCTTTAATTTGTTCACCGTTGAATACGAAAGCAGTGGTAATGATAGGTTTGTCCAGTTTGACCGTTTGGGTTAGCGGTTTCCCGTTTTCCTTTAGTTTCGGTTCGCCTTTCTCGTCCAGCACCGGGCGGATGTCTGTTTGCTTGACAAAGTTGATCAATGTTGCTTTGGCACCTTTTTCAACGGTCCAGTGATTAAAGGATGCTTGTTTTAAAGTCATCCAGCGGGGATCGTCCCGACCCTGCATGGCCAGCCACAGGGCGTTCATTCCCCGGTAATTCTTACCGGTGGTCGGGTTGAGCGGCGTAAAAAATCCGCTGCTGTTATCATTGGTCCAGGGTTTTTGGAAGGGCGAGGTGCCGGCTTTCAGTTCGGCAATGAGCTTTTCTGCGATCTGCTCATGCAGGGGTTTAAAGTTTGATGGCATGATAAAATAGATTAGTTTATTATGTTGGTGAGAAATTTTAAGGGGTTGATATACTGCCCATGATACTGCACTGCGAAGTGCAGGTGCTCGCCGGTCGTACGTCCGGTCAAGCCGCTTAGCCCGATGGGTGTTCCGGCTTTCACACTGTCTTCCCGGAAAACAAAGATTTGGGAGAGGTGTCCATAAGTCGTGGTGAAATCCTGGTGAGCCAGTTTGATGTAAAGTCCAAGAAAAGGATCATAGGCTATTCGTTGCACCGTCCCCGGCAGCACGGCATATACCGTATCGCTGCGCGCCCGCAGGTCAATACCTGCATGGTAGCTGTACTTGCCGGTTACCGGGTGGATGCGGTATCCGTAGGGCGAAGTCAGGCAAATATGCTTTAAGGGCAGGCAGGCCATAGCGCCTGCTGCCAGTAAATATTTCAGGAAATACATAGGTTTATTTTTTTATGCCGTTTTTTACGGCTGGTTTCACCGGAACGGCAGGAGCCGGTTCGGGTGCCTTGCGGAATATCTTCACGATATTTTCCACCTCGTTCGTAATTCGCGTAAAGTTTTGGCGCAGGATCTCGTCTTTTTTGCCGTTAAAGTCATAATAAACGGGCAGGTCTTTATAATTCGCTTCTTCCACCTGTATGGCTTTACCGTCCAA
>Ga0302315_10005717_pt1 | contig 10553 bp, 9 predicted proteins | sample III_Palsa_N3_1_FD_200532 | JGI IMG/M metagenome (GOLD analysis project Ga0302315, IMG submission 200532) | Peat permafrost microbial communities from Stordalen Mire near Abisko, Sweden - III_Palsa_N3_1 | ecosystem: Environmental > Terrestrial > Soil > Palsa > Peat permafrost | place: Sweden... | reverse complement strand
GATCGAAGCGGCGGTGGACGATGCCATCGTCGACCGCGCCATCGAGGCCATCGAGACTTCCGCGCGCACCGGCAAGATCGGCGACGGCAAGATTTTCGTCTACGACTTGCAGCAGGTCGTACGTATTCGCACCGGGGAAACCGGCAACGACGCACTCTAAGGGAGAAGACATGAAAAAAACATTTTTGAAGGGCCTGATGGCGGCAGGTGTTCTGCTGGCTGCGCTCGGTTTTTCGCACGCGGCGCTGGCCGACGATGCCAAGGCTCCGGTCAGTGCGCCGGCGGCTTCCGCTGTTGCGTCTGCGCCCGCTGCGTCGGCACCTGCCTCGGCTGCGTCCTCGGCGCCTGTCGCTTCTGCGCCTGCGGCGGCGGCGGCCAGTGCACCGGCACCGGCTGCAGCTCCTGCAGCGGCGGCACCAGCGGAAGTACCCAACAAGGGCGACACAGCCTGGATGATGGTCGCGACGGCCTTCGTGATTCTGATGACGATTCCCGGCCTCGCCCTGTTCTACGGCGGCCTGGTGCGCTCGAAGAACATGTTGTCGATCCTGATGCAGGTGTTCATGATCTTCTCCGTGATCATCGTGCTGTGGTGCCTGTACGGCTACTCGTTCGCCTTCACCGAGGGCAATGCGGTGATCGGCGGAACGGACCGGTTGTTCCTGAAGGGCATCTATGACGCGACGACCGGCACCTTCGCCACCGCCGCGACCTTCACCAAGGGCGTCGTGATCCCCGAGTACGTCTACGTGGTGTTCCAGGCGACGTTTGCCGCGATCACCTGCGGCTTGATCATCGGCTCCTTCGCCGAGCGCGCCAAGTTCTCGGCCGTGCTGGTGTTCATCGTGATCTGGTTCACCTTCTCCTATCTGCCGATTGCGCACATGGTGTGGTTCTGGACCGGTCCGGACCCGATCAAGGATGCAACGACGGCGGCGACCGAACTGGCCAAGGGCGGCTGGCTGCAACGCCAGGGCGCGCTCGACTTCGCCGGCGGCACCGTGGTGCATATCAACGCTGCGGTGGCCGGCATCGTCGGCGCCTTCATGATCGGCAAGCGCGTCGGCTACGGCCGCGAATCGATGGCGCCGCACTCGCTGACCATGACCATGATCGGCGCGTCGCTCTTGTGGATGGGCTGGTTCGGCTTCAACGCCGGTTCGGCTCTCGAAGCCGGTGACACGGCTGCGCTGGCCTTCGTCAATACCCTGCTTGCCACCGCTGCCGCCGCTGTTGCCTGGGTGTTCGGCGAATGGATTCACAAGGGTAAGCCTTCCATGCTGGGCGGCGCTTCCGGTGCCGTCGCCGGCCTGGTGGCGATCACGCCTGCTTGCGGCTTCGTCGGCCCGATGGGCGCTTTGGTAATCGGCCTCGCCGCCGGCCTGGTCTGCCTGTGGGGCGTGAACGGCCTGAAGCGCCTGATCGGTGCCGACGATTCGCTCGACGTGTTCGGCGTGCATGGCGTGGGCGGTATCCTCGGCGCCTTGCTGACCGGCGTGTTCGCCGCGCCAGCGCTCGGCGGCCAGGGTGTGTACGACTATGTCGCCAACAAGGCCGGCCTGATTTCCTCGGGCTACTCGATCATCGACCAGTTGAAGATCCAGGGTACGGGCGTGATCACCACCATCGTGTGGTCCGGCGTCGTGTCGCTGATTGCCTACAAGATCGCGGATTTGACCGTCGGCTTGCGTGTTGCGGAAGATGAAGAACGGGAAGGCCTGGACATTTCCAGTCATGGCGAAACGGCGTATCATGCGTAAGTATTGACACGCTAACCATCCCTGAGGCCCGCGCAAGCGGGTCTTCTGAGCGCCTCCTCAACGGGGCGCTCTTTTTATTTGCGCGCTCTTATCGGGCGCTTTATGTGGGCGCCGTCTTTGCCGCCTCCAAGTTTACGGCCTGCTGCTTTAAATCCGGCTTTTCGCCCATACCTCATTGCAGTTAAGTGTTTCGCGTCGTTCCGGAAGGGCTAACCTCGATCGGTCAAACGGCGATTTGGTGTTTTTCCGTATTTTTACGCGGAATTGGCAGAAATTGTCGTTTTTTGCATTTTTCGGGGAAGATGTCTCTTTCGGCGCAGTTGCGCGTTTCCCGTTAGAATTCTTCATATCGATCAGGCATCGTCATAAGGTTTTCACTATGGTTCCCCATCTCACCACCGCCTTGAATGGCCCTCTCCTCGATCTGGAGAAGAAAATTCTGGGCGCCACCCCCGCTATCGAGCGCTGGTTCAGGCTGGAATGGCAGGAACACACGCCGCCGTTTTACTGTTCGGTGGACTTGCGCAATGCCGGCTTCAAGCTGGCCCCGGTCGACACCAACCTCTTCCCCGGCGGCTTCAACAATCTCGCGCCGGAAATGCTGCCGCTGGCGGTGCAGGCCGGCATGGCGGCGATCGAGAAATACTGCCCCGACGCCAAGAATCTGCTGCTGATCCCCGAAAGCCATACGCGCAATCAGTTCTATCTGCAAAACGTGGCGCGCCTGACGCAAATCTTCCGCCAGACCGGCTTGAACGTGCGCCTCGGCAGCCTTTCGCCCGACATCAAGGTACCGACCCCGATCGAACTACCCGATGGCAATACGATTACGCTCGAACCGCTGGAGCGCTCCAGCAACGGCCGCCGCCTCGGCCTGAAGAATTTCGATCCCTGCACGGTCCTGCTGAACAACGATCTGTCGGCCGGCATTCCTTCCGTGCTCGAAGGCTTGCACGAGCAAAACGTGCTGCCGCCCTTGCACGCGGGCTGGGCCGTGCGGCGCAAGAGCAAGCATTTCGCGGCGTACGACGACGTGGTGAAAAAGTTCGCCAAGCTGATCGACGTCGATCCGTGGATGCTCAATCCTTATTTCGGCAAATGCGGCGAAATCAATTTCCAGGAACGCACCGGCGAGGAATGCCTGGCGTCGAACATCGATGCCTTGCTGGCCAAGATCCGCAAGAAGTACAAGGAATACGGCATCAAGGAAAAGCCCTTTGTCGTGGTCAAGGCCGATGCCGGCACCTATGGCATGGGCATCATGACGGTGCGCGATGCGGCCGAGGTGAAGGACTTGAACCGCAAGCAGCGCAACAAGATGTCGGTGGTCAAGGATGGCCTGGAAGTGCACGACGTCATCATCCAGGAAGGGGTGCCGACGTTCGAGCACATCAATGAATCCGTGGCCGAACCGGTGGTCTATATGATAGACCGCTACGTGGTCGGCGGCTTCTACCGCGTGCATGCCGAGCGCGGCACCGACGAAAACCTGAACGCGCCGGGCGCGCATTTCGTGCCGCTGGCCTTTGCCCAGCAGCACGCCTTGCCCGACCTGCAGGCCAAGCCCGGCACGGCTGCGCCGAACCGCTTCTACATGTACGGGGTGGTGGGCCGCCTGGGCCTGCTGGCGGCCTCGCTGGAGCTGGAAAAGACCGACCCGAACCCGGAAGTCTATTGAGTGTCAATTGAGATAATGCGCGAGACCGGAGCTGCACCATGAAGATCGCTTTTTTGGCCGACCCGTTGTCGGGCTTCAAGACCTACAAGGACTCAACGTACGCGATGATGGCCGAGGCCGCGAAGCGCGGCCATCACATCCATGCGTTCGAGCAGAAAGACATGGCGCTGGAGAGCGGCCGTGTGACGGCCGAAGTCAAGCGCATCGAACTGACCGGGGATGCGCACGACTGGTATCGCATCAAGGAAACCAGGGTCGTCGGCTTGCAGGAATTCGACGCGGTGGTGATGCGCAAGGACCCGCCGTTCGACATGGAATACATCTATGCGACCTATCTGCTCGAACTGGCCGGGACGCAGGGCGCGCGCATCTTCAACAAGCCCGGCGCGATCCGCAGCCACAACGAAAAGCTGACCATCGCGCAATTCCCCGAGCTTACGGTGCCGACGCTCGTCACCTCGGACGCGGCGCGCCTGCGCGCGTTTCATGCCGAGCACAAGGAAGTGATCCTGAAGCCGCTCGATGGCATGGGCGGCGCGGGCATCTTTCGCGTTACCGAAGACGGCATGAACCTCGGATCGATCATCGAAACGCTGACGCATAACGGCACGCGTACCATCATGGTCCAGCGCTACATCCCCGAAATCGTCGATGGCGACAAGCGCGTGCTTTTGATCGGCGGCAAGGTGGTGCCGTTTTCGCTGGCGCGCATTCCGCAAGGCGGCGAAGTGCGCGGCAACCTCGCTGCCGGCGGGCGCGGCGAAGCGCGGCCCCTGACGGCGCGCGACCGCGCCATCGGCGAGGCGTTGGCGCCGGCCTTGATGGCGCGCGGCCTGTTGCTCGTGGGGCTCGATGTGATCGGCGATTACTTGACGGAAGTCAACGTCACGAGTCCGACGTGCTTCCAGGAAATCGCGCAGCAGACCGGCTTCAACGTAGCCGGGATGTTTATCGATGCCATCGAGAATTCATGAAACCCGGCTACCATTGCGGGTAATGTGCGAGGAAATGTGCCAGAATAAGCTCCGTTTTGGTGCTGCGCACCATCGCTTTTCTGATTGAAACGATCATGGTTGGTATATTGCTCCTGACTCATGCGCCGCTTGGCGACGCGTTCATTGCCGCGGCGACGCACGTGTTTCGCGGGCGGCCGGAACGGCTGGAAGCGATCGACGTCTGCGCCGATGAGGACACCAACGAAGTCAAGCGTTCGGCGGCGGAGGTGATCAAGCAACTCGACGACGGCAACGGCGTGCTCGTGATCACCGACGTGATGGGCGGCACGCCGTCGAATTGCACGCTGTCGCTGGCTGTGCCCGGTTCGGTCGAGATCATTGCCGGCGTCAGCCTGCCGATGCTGTTGCGCGCGCTGACCTACCGGCACGATACGCTCGACGTGGTGGTGGAAATGGCGCTTGCGGGCGGGCAGAACGGCGCGGTCAAGGTCGATAATCGTGTCCGTCTGGCACCGCATTGACGGTGCCGCATCGAAGAGCATCGCACAAGACAACGCATAACAAACAGGGGCAGGAATGATCGAACAGGAAATCGAAATCGTCAACAAACTGGGTCTGCATGCGCGCGCTTCGGCCAAGTTGACCCAGCTTGCAGCCAAATACAAGTGCGACGTCTGGATGTCGCGCAACACGCGCCGCGTCAATGCCAAATCCATCATGGGCGTCATGATGCTGGCGGCGGGCAAGGGTTCCAAGGTCAAGCTCGAAACCGATGGCGCCGACGAAAAGGAATGCTTCGATGCCCTGGTTCAGTTAATAGCGGATAAATTCGGCGAAGGCGAGTAAGGCAGGAAAAACGCAAGGCACGGCATCGCATCGGTGTAGTCAACTCAGTTTCCAACCATGGCATCTTTCACGCTACACGGCATCGCAGTATCGCGCGGCATCGCCATCGGGCGGGCGCATCTTCTCGCCCCAGCCGCGCTCGACGTCAAGCATTACCTGATCAACGAAGAACAGGTCGAGGCAGAAGTCTTTCGCCTGCAGCACGCCATCGTCACCGTGCACAAGGAGTTGCAGACGATCTGGAACGACCTGCCCAAGGATTCGCCGGCCGAGATCGGCGCCTTCATCGACGTGCACGCGCTGATCCTGTCGGACCCGATGATTTCGGACGTGCCGCTCGACATCATCCGCACGCGCCACTACAACGCCGAGTGGGCGCTGGTGACGCAGATCGACGAATTGTCGGCCCAGTTCGACGAGGTGGAAGACCCCTACTTGCGCGAGCGCAAGGCCGACATCCAGCAGGTGGGCGAGCGGGTGCTGAAGGTGCTGACCGGCACCGCCACCACGCTGCCTGTTGCGAGCGATGCGACGGCGGCGCAGATGATCGTGGTGGCCCACGATATCTCGCCGGCCGACATGCTGCAATTCCGCGACCGTGCGTTTTCCGGCTTCGTAACCGACGTCGGCGGGCAGAATTCGCACACCGCCATCGTGGCGCGCAGCCTCGATATTCCCGCCGCAGTCGGCATGTACAACGCCTCGACCCTGATTGCACAGGACGACTGGCTCATCATCGACGGCGACGCCGGCGTGGTGATCGTCGATCCATCGCCCCTGGTATTGACGCAATACCGCGAACGCCAGGCGGTGCAGCAGCGCGACAGGAAGAAGCTCGGCAAGCTCAAGAAAACGCCGGCCGTCACGCGCGACGGCACCGAAGTGAGCCTCCTGGCCAACATCGAATTTCCCGAGGATTGTGTCGGTGCGCTCGATGCCGGCGCGGTCGGTGTGGGTTTGTTCCGCTCCGAATTCCTGTTCATGGGCCGCGTCGGCCACGCCAACAGGCTGCCCACCGAGGAAGAGCAATTCGAGTCGTACAAGCGCGCCGTGCTGGCCATGAAGGGCAGGCCGGTCACGATCAGAACGCTCGACATCGGGGCCGACAAGCCGCTCGATGCGGCCGAGCAGACTGCGCTGAATCCGGCCCTGGGCCTGCGCGCGATCCGCTATTGCCTGGCCGAGCCGCAGTTGTTCCTGACCCAATTGCGCGCCATCCTGCGTGCGTCGGCCTACGGCCCGATCAAGCTCCTGATCCCCATGCTGGCGCATGCGTTCGAGATCGACCAGTCGCTCTCGCTGATCGATCAGGCCAAGGCGCAGTTGCGCGAAGCAGGGCAGAAATTCGATGCCGCGATCCCGATCGGCGCGATGATCGAAATCCCTGCCGCGGCGCTGACGCTGCCGCTGTTCATCAAGCGGCTCGACTTCCTCTCGATCGGCACCAACGATCTGATCCAGTACACGCTGGCGATCGACCGGGTCGACCACGAAGTGGCGCACCTGTACAACCCGCTGCACCCCGCCGTGCTGCATTTGCTGGCGCTGACCATTTCGACCGGCGCCAAGGCCGGCATTCCCGTGTCGGTGTGCGGCGAAATGGCGGGCGACCCGAAATGGACGCGGCTGTTGCTCGGCATGGGCTTGCGCGAGTTTTCCATGCAGTCGACCCAGATATTGGCGGTCAAGCAGGAAATCCTCAATAGCGATCTGGACAAGCTCAAGCCCAAGACCAGCAAGATTCTGCGCACTTTTGAGACGGCTGCCATCGACCGCGAGATGGAGCAATTACGCCAGCTATAAAGCGGTCGTGGTTTGCTTTTAAGGAGTCTTTGTGGCGGGCTATCCGTCCTGTTCCGAGAGGTAGTCGTCGGGTAGTATGCCGATAGTGATCGAGCGGGGACATTCGTCCAACTTCCGGGATCGGCCAGATGCGGACGGTAAGGCACAACAGCAATTCGATATCCAAATCACATTTCTGGATGAAACCAATGTACGAAATTTTCGCCAAGGAGACGCTGGTCGGTCGTTCCCGCTTAGAATTTGGTGATCCGCCGATGGGCGTAGCATTCGGCGAATTTCTCCCGGAGCTAGGGTACTCGGAGATCGAACACGAATGTAGGATCAATCATCAAGACCAAACGCACCTTGGCCTGAATGTACGAACGGCGACAGGTGAGAAAATACCTTGTGTTGGTGTGGGTATCCTCGATTACTCCTCGGAAATCGACGATGGCTATGCGGAGGTCAATCTACTTGGCGTCGAATATTCATTGTATGCACAGTTGTTCCCTGATCACGTATATGGATACGAACAAAAATTCAAATCGTAAGGCGACATTCGGCCAGGAGCGGACAAACCGCGTCTTCCCAAATGGCGGTCGCTCAGCATTTGCGTTGCCCGCATCTTATTTGATGTCACTGTTTTTTGACAATTTCTTTTGCAAGCTAAACTTGCTTTCTTTATCCACTGGGAGTCAACATTGACGCAATTGGAGACATTTAAGGCTGAGCAGTGGGACTCCGTAGAAACTGTGATCGGGCATCACAAGGTCTTGTCGTATGAGATTGAGACGCCGAGAGAAGTCGTGAAATGTATTGTTTGGGGTACCAATGACGGGAAAAATATTTCAAGCGTCTGCCTCAAATAGTTATTCTGAGCCAATTGCGGCCTTACTACTCGATCACTTTAACACCATCGATTTATCGACGCTTCAGGCTGGGAATGTAACTGTATTCGAGAAATCTTTCGAGCCGGCTGGTCACTTTGAAGCGCTTGTCATTGCCCCGCCTGAGATAGGTCTATTTGATCATTTTTCGGAAGACATTCGAGCGAGAATGCATTTGGTTATACCTGCCTTCAAATCCGAATTCAAATCGGGTATGTCCGCAAACGAATTCCGGCATCAAATTGGCCGCAAGGACGGATGGCGAGTTTACTTATATCGCTGGAACAGGCTCGAAAAAACCTCGCCGTCGTGGGATTAAAATAACCTTTGACTATGCAATGGAATGTCCGCAATTTGAAGGGGTAATCGTCCGCTTAGGGTTGATTGTCGCCAGCCCAATCTTGAAGGTGAGTGCTCCAAACTGAGTCGCTAGAGCCCATTTCACAAATCTGGGAATTTGACGCCCTCATCAAGAATCGCGTATTCTTATGCCGTTGCGCCGATTTGACCTGCCCCGTGCATCCTGGGGCTTCAGCTTGCGGGCGCAAGGAACCGAGCGGTTCCAGAATAAATACGGCTAAAGCGGGCGTGCAAGACTACCATCGTTTGGCCCCGCCTTTAGCCCGAGTCGCTTATTGCTCTCGGGCTTTTTGCATTTGGCGGCGTGGATGCGCGCGCGCCCTCGTTATTAGGATTTTATGTCTTCTCTTGGAATCGTCAGTCCGCAGTCGATGCATTTTGCGACGCCGCTGCCTCTGCAAAGCGGCGCTAGCATACGCGACTACACGCTGATGTATGAAACCTACGGCACGCTGAACGCGGCGCGTTCCAACGCCGTGCTGGTGTGCCATGCCTTGAACGCCTCGCACCACGTGGCGGGCCTGTACGATGAAAACGACCCGAAAAGCGCGGGCTGGTGGGACAACATGGTGGGCCCGGGCAAGCCGCTCGACACCGATCGCTTCTTCGTCGTCGGCGTCAACAATCTCGGCTCCTGCTTCGGCTCGACCGGGCCGATGCACCTCAACCCTGACACGGGCAAGCCTTATGGCGCCTCGTTCCCGGTGGTGACGGTGGAAGATTGGGTCGATGCGCAGGCGCGCCTGGCCGACGTGCTGGGCATCGTGCAATTCGCTGCGGTCATGGGCGGTTCGCTCGGCGGCATGCAGGCGCTGGCCTGGAGCACGCGCTATCCCGATAGGCTGCGCCATTGCGTCGTCGTTGCGTCCACCGCCAAGCTCTCGGCACAGAACATTGCCTTCAACGACGTGGCACGGCAGGCCATCCTGACCGATCCGGAATACCACGGCGGCGATTTTTACGCGCACGCTACCGTGCCCCGGAACGGCTTGCGCGTGGCGCGCATGGTGGGGCATATCACGTATTTATCCGACGACGACATGGCCGAGAAATTCGGCCGTGAGCTGCGCGATGGCAAGTATCAATTCGGCTTCGGCATCGACTTCGAGATCGAATCCTACCTGCGCTACCAGGGTGACAAGTTCTCCGAATATTTCGATGCCAACACTTACCTGCTGATCACCAAGGCGCTCGATTACTTCGATCCGGCGCGCGAATTCGGCGGTGACTTGAGCCTTGCCCTGGCCGGCACCAAGGCGCAATTCCTGCTCGCGTCGTTCACCACCGACTGGCGCTTTTCGCCCGAGCGTAGCCGCGAGATCGTGCAGGCGTTGTTGAAGAACCGGCGCCAGGTGTCGTATGCCGAGATCGACGCGCCGCATGGGCACGATGCCTTCCTGCTCGATGATCCGCGCTACATGAACGTGGTGCGTGCTTACTACGACCGCGTCTGGCTGGAGACGAAGCCGCAGGAAACGAGGCAACAGGTGGCCGCATGAATTTCACCCAACTCCAGGGCCTGCGACCCGACCTGGCTTTCATCGCGCACTGGATCGCGCCGTCTTCGCACGTGCTCGACCTCGGCTGCGGCGACGGCGTGATGCTCGATTACCTGCATAGCGACAAACAATGCAGCGGCTACGGCATCGAGATCGACGACGAGCAGATTCCCAAGTGCGTGGCGCGCGGCGTGTCGGTGATCCAGCAGGACGTGCAATCGGGCCTGGCCATGCTAACCGACGGCTCGTTCGACACGGTGCTGTGCCTCTCCGCCTTGCAGATGATGAAGCACGTCGAGGAAGTGCTGCGCGAGATCGCGCGCGTCGGGCGCGAGGCCATCGTGTCGTTTCCCAACTTCGCCTATTGGCCGCACCGTGTTGCCCTGTTGCGCGGGCGCATGCCGGTGTCGAAGTCGCTGCCTTATCAGTGGTACGATACGCCGAACCTGCGCTGTGCGACGATCAAGGATTTCGAGGCGCTGGCCAATGAGGTCGGGCTCGACGTGCTCGAATGCGTGGCGCTGACCGAGGGTGTGCCGATCGGGTTTTTGCCGAACTGGCGCGGTAGTCTGGCGGTGTTTCGGCTGAAGAAAAATGACGCTTTATCGTTATCCGCGCCGGCAAAAGCATAATCGATAAGCGATGTCCGACGCCGCTCCTATCCGCCGCAAACGTTCCGTGCTTCAGGTGCTGCAAGAATTGCGGCAGCCGAAGGTCTTGGTGATGCTTGCGCTCGGCTTTTCGTCAGGCCTGCCTTTCCTGCTCACTGCCAACACCTTCGGCTA
>Ga0302315_10005714_pt1 | contig 10558 bp, 4 predicted proteins | sample III_Palsa_N3_1_FD_200532 | JGI IMG/M metagenome (GOLD analysis project Ga0302315, IMG submission 200532) | Peat permafrost microbial communities from Stordalen Mire near Abisko, Sweden - III_Palsa_N3_1 | ecosystem: Environmental > Terrestrial > Soil > Palsa > Peat permafrost | place: Sweden... | reverse complement strand
AAAGTATGCCGGATAAAGTAAAGGAATACCATAAGGGAAAGAAGGGCTTGATCGGGCTGTTTGTCGGGGAAATTATCAAGCGCTCAAAAGGAAAGGCTGACCCGAAAGTAGTTAATCAATTGCTGGCCGAAAAGCTGAGATCGGGAACCCAATGATTTTTAAAATGCAAATGACGTACATGAAAAAATATACAGGAATAATCATACTGGCCCTTGGTTTAGCCTCTTGCCAGCACCACAATGGCAAGTTTACTGTATCCGGGACCGTTTCCGGTTTACCGGTAAAGGAAGTATACCTGACGACCATTCCCCTGGATAACAAGCCTGTCCTGATCATGGATTCTGCCAGTGTGCAGAATGGGAAATTTGAACTGAAGGGACCCGGTGGAGAGGAACAGTTATACAGGGTAATGTTCGGGGACCCGAATAATGCCCCCTTTGCGGGAGTAATCAGTGACGAATCCTCCGTGGATATTGCCATGGACGGAACCCAGGACGGAAAGTATGCGGTCAAGGGATCGCCGGCTTCTGAGAGATACAGAGTCCTAACCGATTCCCTAAGAGTATTACTGGAAGGTATCCAGCAAATAAAAGAGGCGCTATCGAAGAGTAATGATACTTCCGCGGCCAGCCAATTGCTTGCTGATCAAAAGGTCAACACATTTTATAGCTATTTGGCCCAGACCGCGAAGGAAGACCCCAGCCCGGTTATTGCCGCCTTTGCCCTGAACTTCTATGGGATCGGTGCGGATCAGCAAAGCGCCGCCTCTTACGGAGTAGATACCAAATCTTATGATGTCGCCTCCCTGTCTTCCATTTCTGATGCCCTGGTTAAGAAATTTCCCGGTAATAAAAATGTGGCGGCCACGATAGCAGGGATACAACACTTATTAAATGTCCCAAGGGTGGGCGCTATGGCTCCCGATCTTTCCCTTCCTGACACCAGCGGGAAGGTCACCAGCCTGAGCAGCTTCAGGGGCAAATATGTCCTGGTTGATTTCTGGGCTAGTTGGTGCGGGCCCTGCAGGGGAGAAAACCCCAATGTTGTCAAAGCCTATCAGCAGTTTAAGGGTAAGAATTTCGCGATCGTAGGTGTTTCCCTGGATCAGAAAAAGGACGAATGGCTGAAAGCGATCCACGACGACCACCTGACCTGGACACATATCAGTGACCTGCAATTCTGGCAAAGCAAGGCAGTAGAGGCATTCCAGTTTAACGGAATACCCTATAACGTACTCCTGGACCCCCAGGGCCGTATTATAGCCACGAGTCTGAGAGGGGATGCGCTGGAAGAGAAATTGAATTCGGTATTGCAATAAGCCGCCATATAACGCAAAGAAAAAGGCTGCAAGCGCAGCCTTTTCTTTTGTTTGGGTGTTCTTGCACAGGTTAGCATTCGGGTCGATCCCCGCGGGTGCAATTTATTGTAAACCAGCGAGTATATAGGCTTGAATGGCCCGCAGCGCCGGCTAATTTCCGTTATCAGAGAAATGATTGCAAAGATTTTTAAAACAGAATATTGGAGTGAATGACTTTCGGTAGGGCTGACCCAACCCTATCCTCCAGATGTTATTTGGTTGTTAACAGGAGACTGTGCAAATGTAATTAGAAAAAAATGTAGTAACAAATAAAATTAGGGTCACACTTCTTAAAAAAAAGAGAAAAAAGAGGGCCGGCTGGAGAATTCCAGCCGGCCCTTTGAAAAGATATAAGATCTTGTTGGTTATCAGTATCCGGAATTTTGAACACAATTTGGGTCCGTTAATGTTTGGGTCTGGGGTATGGGGGCAACCCTTCTAAAGTCTCCGTAAGGAATTTGCTGAATAGCGGCATAATCGGCGCTACGGTCGATAGGCCACTTGAGCCGGTTAAGGTCGAAAAATCGGTCTCCTTCAAATGCCAGTTCTTTCCTTCTTTCCTGGATGATATCCGAGGTTAGTTGACTACCCGTGGAAGCGTATGTTAATGAAGGGTCTCTTTGGGCCATCAGCGTGTTCAGATACCCCTGGGCAGCGGTCGGATTGGAAGTTACGGATGCTTCGGCAGCAATCAGGTAGATATCACTGAGACGCAAGACCTTTGAATTATCCTTCTGTTGGGTGTTGACGGCATTTGGGTATTTATAGACGAATCCATTGCCGTCTATCAACAAACCCCGTACGTCTGTCGGTGAATAAAGCGCAACAAGGTCGCTGGAACAAAGCAAATCACCATATACCTGCGGACTATATTGTCCATCCAGGCCATTGCTTCCATTATTATTTATTTTATCAAAGGATACTTCAAACAGGGTTTCCACAAAGTCTGTCCTTGGGGTGGAGTTAGCCCAAAAGGCAAGATAATTGGCGCCGCCATTGCCTGGTGCCAATAGGGTAAACCCGCTACTATTGATTACATCCACCGCAAGGGGCAGGGCGTCGGTACTGTCTCCCATGTACATATATACTTTTGCCAGCAAGCCTTCTCCAGCATAGTGACTGAATTGGCTGGAATTCGTATAAATGGTCATAAGGGTGTCCGCGGCCTCCAGATCGCTTACGATCTGTGAGAAAACCTGGCTGACCGTACTCCTGGCGGGCTTGTCATAAGGAGCTGAAGTGAGGACCAATGGAACGCCCGGGGAAGAGGGAGCATCGGTAAAGGGCTTGGCGTAAAAGTCGACCAGGTAGAAATAAACCAATGCCCGGATGGCCAGGGCTTCGCCTTTATATTCATTCACATTAACATCCGCTGTCAGGGTATCGTTGATGATATTGTTACATCTCAGGATTACCGTATAAGCATCAGCCCAGGTACCTGTAATGGTTGCATCCTGCACTGTTACCGAATAAGTATATTGGGGAATATAGTATCCGTAGTTGTTGGGGTTCACGAAAATATTGTCTGCCATCAGGTCCCCGATGATCGGCAGGCTCGCCCCCCAAAGGTTAATGGATTTCAGCCCGGAATAGGCTCCTTGTAAAGCGGTTTGCATCCCGCTTTCAGTACTCAGGGCCTGTCCCGGGGATGTAGAGTCGGAGGGTGATGACTGAAGGAAATTCTTTGAGCAGGAACTGACCAGGAATAGAGCAGCCAGCAATAATAGCGAAGGTGTATTTGGAATGGATAGTTTCATAATAATTCGTTTTATAGGATTAGAATCCCAGTTTCAGGCCGGCAGAAACCGTTTTAGGAATGAAGACCTCCAGATTGGCCGTACTCGCTATGCCTTGTTCCGGATCGTAAGGGAGGTTCTTATCTTTTACCAATGTCCAAAGATTAGTACCCCTTACATAGAATACAAGGTTGCTGATATGCATCTTTGAAGTCAATGTTTTAGGAAGGGTATATCCAAATTCCAGGTTACGAAGCCGGACATAGTCTCCTTTATAGAGGAAACGGGTCGAATTTCCGTTGGAGTTGGATGTATTGTACGCTACGAACTTGGGGACATTTGTCTTTTGTCCAGGGGTCTGCCATGCTTTCGTCTCTATGGACAACTCATTGGAATTAAAGGAGTACCCATCACTTTCGAGATAATAAGCCCAAGAGTCGTACACATAATTACCTAAATTATAATAGAACATGAAAGACAGGTTGAACCCTTTGTAGGTAAACGTATTCGTGAGACTTCCAAAGTATTTGGGGGAAGCGGAGTATTTAGAAACAGGCACTGCTGTGTTAAAATCGCTGGTGGTCGCTTTCTTGGTTCCGTCCGTGTACCAGAGCGGATTTCCGTTGGAGGGATCTACGCCAGCCCACTGCCTGAGATAGTAGGTTTGTATATCTTGTCCCTGGCTGATCAGGAAGTATCCATTGGGTACAGCCTGCCCCTGGTAGAGTTGGGTTACCTTGTTCGTGTTATGGGAAAAGTTGCCATTGATCTTCCAGCTAAAGTCTCTCGTTAATACCGGCGTGCCACCCAGGGCGACTTCAATCCCTTTGTTCGTCATACTTCCGATGTTCTCATTCTGGGAGGGGTAACCTCCGGAGGGGGGCAACGGCACCTGGACCAGCAGGTTTGTTGTCTTACGACTGTAATAATCCACCGTACTGGTTATCCGGTCTTTTAAAAGGCCGAAATCCACTCCTGCATCAAATGGCAGATTCTTTTCCCAGGTCAGGTTAGGATTGCCCAGATTGTTGGGGCCACTGCCGGGGGCTTCGTTGTAGTGGAAGCTACCCGGTGAAGTGATATAAGGATCGTTTCCATAACCGTAAGTGGCCAGGGAGGTATAGTTTCCGATTCCGCTGGAATTTCCATTGGCTCCATAGGAGGTCCGGAGCTTTAGGAGGCTGATAATATGGGAGTCTTTTAAAAAATCCTCATTGGTAACATTCCATGATGCCCCTACGGAGTAAAAATCGCCATACCGGTCATTTTCTCCAAACTTGGAAGAACCATCCCTCCGCACACTTGCGCCAATGATGTACTTATCCTTGATATTCAAATCCCCAAACGCAAATAACGAAACCACGGAATAGCCGGAGGGGAGAGAATAAGCATTTGTGGGAGTGGCTCCCACCCCCGCATAGGTAAGAGTGGGGATATTGGGCAATACCGTATTGCTGGCGCTGAGGTTATAATATTTATACAGGTTGGATTCATATCCGGCTTTAGCATCGATGTTGATGTCTTTTGCTTTATTAAGAGCAGCGGTATATTCCAGGGTATTGGTCCATATCCAGTTGAAGACCCTTGTGTAAGCGGAAACTGCCAATCCTTGGGTACTGAATCCATCCCCGTAGGCTGGATTATTGTAATTGTTTTCTTCGAGGTCAAGGAATTCGGCTCCAAACAGGCTGGTTAATTTAAAATGGTCAAGGAACTTTATTTCCCCGGAAACATTCCCTCTGAGATTCAATTGACCCAGGCGGAACTTATCCAGTTTGGCAATCGCCAGTGGATTGTATTGGGCGCTGATCCCGGTGGGGGAAAACTCGGGTGTATTATAGTTTATTGTACCGTCCGGGTTGTAAGGGTGCAGGCTGGGCAATAGGAAAAACGCTGCCCCTACAGGGTTGGCAAAGGCACCCCCATTGCTAGGTGTAAGCTGATATCCAAAACCTCCGGCTAGGTTGGAATTGAGTGTAAACCAGTCTTCGGCCTTGTGGGTGACGGACAGATCGCCATTCCAGCGCTTGAAGTCGGTGGCTATCGTAGTCCCCGTCTGGTGGAAGTAGCCGCCGGAGGCATATACAGTCGTTTTATCATTCCCGCCGCTCAGGCTGAGATTATATTGTTCCTGAGCCCCCTTTCGGGTGACTTCATTGATCCAATTGGTATTCTGCCCATTTCCATAGAGCAGGTAAGTGGACATAATTGAATTAGCAGAATCGGCGGTAATCCCTCCAGTAGGATCGGAATTGATCAACCCGATACGGGTCATGTTGAATAACTGGTCCGAAGTCATCGGCTGGTTATTGGTATTTCGGTAGGCGAAGCTGTTTTGTCCAACTTCCGTGCTGAAATTGAAATGGGTTTTACCGGCCCGGCCCTTTTTTGTAGTGACGAGGATTACCCCATTTGCCGCCCTTGACCCGTACCTGGACGCCGCTTCGGCATCTTTGAGTACGGAGATATTGTCGATGTCGTCCGGATTGAGAAGGGACAAGGGGTTCGATGTCGTGGTATTGCTGGCCAGGTCGTCGGTGGTGACAATGACTCCGTCAATGACCCAAAGGGGGCTTGAGCCTGCACTGATCGAGCCAATACCCCGGATACGTATGTCCTGGGAGGATCCCGGGGCCCCGGAAGCCGCCACCGATTGTAAGCCGGCTACTTCACCCTGGAGCGCCTTATCCACGGATGTAAATGGTTTGTTTTCCAACTCACTGCCTTTTACGGTGGAGATTGCCCCGGTAACATCCGTTTTCTTTTGTGTGCCATAAGCGACCACCACAACTTCCTGGAGGTTGGTGGCGGCGGCCTTCAGGGTCACGAAAATGGGCTTGCCGTTTAATGGAAGGGTAACCGGCTGATAGTTTACGAAAGAAATGATCACGGCCCTGGAGGCCTGGGGTACGGTAAAGCTGAATGTCCCTTTCGCATCTGTAACGGTGCCAATGGAAGAGCCTTTTACCTGTACGGAGGCATTAGGGATGGGGTTGCCGCTCTCATCAAGAACAGTACCTGTGACCACCCTCGATTGGGCAAATGTATGCAAGGCAAATATCATTGCCATTGCAATGAGAGAGAGGATTTTTCTCATAAGCAGTCCTGGTTTAAAAAACGTTAATTCTCAATACTTTGGTGGGTAGGAAAAGTAAGAATACCTAATAAAGTTAGTTATAATACAATATAACAAAACGCCATCCAAATAGGTTATCTGCCGGAAGTCATTTTCATTAAATACGCTGAACTTATCCTGCTGGTTGCTTATTTGGCTTTTTTGGGACCTGTAATGATGAGCAATGCGGGAAGTAAAATAAGGTTGGTGAACAGGGCTACCAGGAGGGTAAGGGACGTCAACCATCCCAAAGACTTTGTACCTCCGAAACTACTGAAGCAGAAGACAACAAAGCCGGCTATAAGGACCAGTGAAGTATATATAATGCTGATCCCCGTATGACGGATCGTTTGTTTAACAGTGAGTTCAACGTCGTTCCCGTGCAAGGGTAGCTCCTGTTTGTAATTGACAAGGAAGCGTATGGTCACGTCAATAGCAATTCCCAGCGCCACGCTGAAAATAAGTACTGTACTGGGTTTTAACGCAACACCTGCCCATCCCATAATACCCGCGGTAATTATGAGCGGAACGATATTGGGGATCAGGGAGCAGATAAGTATACGAACAGAACGGAACAGGTATAACATGCAAAGGGCGATCAATACAAAAGCCCAGATAATGCTGTCTTTTAATCCATTGATAATGAAGCTGCTTCCAACCAGATTGGTTACGCTGGCCCCTGTGAAAGTGACCTGGTATTTAGCCGTATCAAATAGTTGGGCGGCCCTTTTCTGGAATGTATCCAATAAAACGGGAAGTTTTTCGGTTCCCATGTCCGCCATCTGGACGCTTAGCCGGGTCCGTTGCTTGGTGCTGTCTATGAAAGAATTCATGAGCCGGCCGAAGCTCCCGCCGCCTGCCCCTTTAACTGCACCGTTTTTTGGGGTCAGATAGTCCGAGATAAATGCCGCATCAAAACCGGAAGGAAGAGCATAGTACGAACTATCCCCGTCATAAAAAGCCTGCCTGGCAAATTTCAGGGCCTCTACGATTGATAGGGGCCGGGAGGTCTCGGGGAAACTGCTGATGGTTTGTGACAGGGAGTCCATTTTTGCAAATACAGTTAGGGCCTTCATCCCCGACAGACCGTACTTCTTCTTTGTATCCACGACGATTTCCAGGGGCATTACCCCATGAAAGTTTTGTTCAATGAATTTCAGGTCTGTATACAGTTTGTCATTTTTTGGAAGGTCATCCACGATGAAGGCAACGGATTTCAGCCGAAACATCCCCGCAATGGCCACCGCCACAACCACCGCCGTCACGGCAAATATGGCTTTCCTGTACTGAAATACCCAAAGCTGGATTATCTCTAATGAGCGATTGATCGGAACGTTTTCCAGGTATCGCGTATGGCGCTCTTTCGGCTCCGGTAAATAGCTTAGTAAAGTGGGAAGGATACAGAGAGAAACGATGAACAAGGCCATGATATTGATGCCGGCCACTACTCCGAATTCTTTCAGGATAGGACTTTGGGTGAAGGCAAAAACGGCAAACCCGATGGCTGCGGCCACATTACACATGAAGGTCACAATGCCCATGCGGCTGACCATGCCCACCAATGCCTGCTGCTTGCCAACGCCTTTGAGGTATTCGGTATGGTACTTATTCAGGAAATAAATGCAATTGGGTATCCCGATGACAACGATCAAAGGGGGGATAAGTCCGGTAAGCAAGGTGATTTTATACCCCATCAGGAAGGTGGTGCCCGAACTCCATATTACCCCAATGCCTACTACCAGGAGAGAAATCAGCGTGGCACTCAGGGACCGGAAGAATATCAGGAGGATAACCACCATTAATAATATAGACCCTACCAGTGTCCAGCGCATCTCGCGCTGAATGCGATTGCTCATCAGGGTACGGACCAGTGGAAGACCGCTGACGGCGAAAGTTATATGCTGAGATTGTTCGAAGCCGTGCAAAGAATCCAGTATCTTTTTTATCAAAAGGGTCCTGGCCGGGGAATTAATCAGCGCTTTGTTGAGGTTCACGGCCATCAGGTACGCCTTTGTATCGGGATTGTAGAGCAATCCTTTGTAGAAGGGAAGGCTTTCGAATATTTTCCGGCCGCTATCTAAGACAGCCTGATCATCGATTGAAGAGGCGAATACCGGTCGTATGATAAACTGGGATGTAGCGGTGTCTTTAACAAGGATGACAGCGCTGGGTACGCTGAGTATGGTTTCCACGCCAGGGATCTGTTTTAGCTCCTTTTGTAAATGACTATAGGCATTGAAGAAGGAGAGCCTGTAAAAATCATCTGTTTTGATACCTACTACCACCATTTCACCATCGTCTCCAAAATGCTTACGGAAGGCTTGGTATTCGATATACTTGGGGTGATTGGTGGGGATCGTTTTGGAAAAATCGTAGCTCAGTTGAAGCTGGCTGGCGAAATATCCCATCAGAGCGGTGACCAGAGTAATCGATATCAATAAGGGTAGCCGGAATCGCAATACCCATTTTGCCAGGTTATTCCACATGATGGTTGCAAACTAAGGTAAAAATTTTAATTCGCTGGGGGGATTGCGCTATTTTTGAGGGCATGCGCTGCATTCCGGGACTATACGGGTATTTTGTTTTTCCCGCACTGTGCCTGGTAATAAACCACGCCCAGGCGCAGCTACCCCCTATAGGGCAGTGGAGGGAACACCTTTCCTATCACCATGCATTGTCTATAAGTGCAGTAGGGAATGGGTTTTATGTATCTACTCCTTATGCTGTATTTAATGTGTCAGGGCCCGATAATACGATTACCCGTAATACCACCATCAATGGGTTGCACAGCATAGGCGTCAATGCTATTGCGGCAGATCCCGCTTCTGGTAAGTTGGTGATTGGCTATAGTAACAGCGATATTGATATCCTTTCGGGGGCTTCCGTTGTGGAAGTTCCGGACCTGGAATTATCGGCTGTGACAGGAGATAAGACGATCCATAGCATTTATATACAGGGGAATAACGCTTATGTATCCACTGGCCTTGGCATTGTAGTAGTGAGTACGGACCAATACCAGGTGCAGGATACTTATGTTTTGGGATCAGACGGGTCCCAGGTCTCTGTAAATTCAGTATCCACGGATGATTCTTTTTTCTACGCGGCCACTTCGGGAGGCCTAAAAAAGGCCTCCCGCACGGCCTCCAACCTGGCCGATTTCAGAAGCTGGCAGCTTCCCGTGGGTGATACGGTAATGGGCACGTTGGGGTGTCAACAGGTTATAGCCGGCCCGGCATCGTTATATGTACTGAGAAATGATTCCGTATTTACGATGAAAGGAGGAACCTGGCAGCTATGGTATACCGATGGCTGGAACATCCGGAATGTACAGGCTTCGGCGGATCAGTTGTTGTTGAGTGAGCAGGATACCAGCGGGACACTCGGGCGGGTTCTTACACTGGATTCGACGGATGCGATCACTAATAAGTTAGAGCAACCAGGGGTCCTCGTTGATCCGAGGAGCGCCTGGGTGGATGCAGGGAATACCTGGATCGCCGATGCGCAAAGGGGATTGGTGAATTGGAACGGGACCGCTTTTGCGTCTTTAATACCCAATTCCCCGGACGGCCCGCTCAACGGGCAGATGGAAGATGCGGCGAGCCAATTATGGGCGGCAGGAGGAGGTTTGAATGCAGGGGGCAGCGTCTCCGGAGATACGAGCGGATTTTATCTGTTCTCAAAGGATCAATGGACCGCCTATAATAGTCTTACACAGCCTGCCATGAAGGGCGTCCGGGACGTAGTTTCCATCGCGGTAGGGGCTGGCGGGGACACGGTGTACGCGGGTTCCTCCACCGATGGACTGATCCAACTTGCCCCTCCCGGGAGGATCAGTGTACTTAGGCAAAATTCGTTTATAGCAACCAATCAGGGGAATCCTTCGGTTTATTCTGTGACGGGTTTGACGTATGACGGTCAGGGGAACCTTTGGATTGTGAACAGTGGCGCGAGCCAACCCCTCCTGGAGATGAAGCCGGACGGCACCCTCCTGAAATATGGACTCCCCATAGCCATACCTGGTAATCAATTAGGGCAGGTGATCACGGACAATTACCATTATTGCTGGATCATTGCCGCGCCGGGGTATGGGGCATTGTGTTTCAATCCCGCCACTAATCAATGGAAATCCTATCAACAAGGGGCCGGCCTTGGCAACCTGCCAGATCCAACGGTGAACTGCCTGGTGACTGACCAGCAGGGCCTGGTGTGGATGGGAACCAATGGCGGTATTGCGGTAGTAGAGTGCGGATCATCCATATTTTCAGGCGGTTGTGATGCGACCCTTCCCATTGTCCAGCAGGATGCTTTTGCAGGATACCTGTTCCAGGGGCAACAGGTCCTTAGTATTGC
>Ga0302315_10005713_pt1 | contig 10559 bp, 9 predicted proteins | sample III_Palsa_N3_1_FD_200532 | JGI IMG/M metagenome (GOLD analysis project Ga0302315, IMG submission 200532) | Peat permafrost microbial communities from Stordalen Mire near Abisko, Sweden - III_Palsa_N3_1 | ecosystem: Environmental > Terrestrial > Soil > Palsa > Peat permafrost | place: Sweden... | reverse complement strand
ACTCTAGTTGAAAGGTTCCAGTTAAAAAGCGACTAGTTCAGCGGACATTCGGCCGGCAAATCCCGAATTGGGGCATCGAATGGGACTGACCCACTCACAGGCAGCCGAGAATCGAGAGTGACCAGTTCTGTCGCCTGATGCGGCGACTCGAGAGGAATGTCCGAATAATTCACCCGTCCGGAAACCGCTGCAGCTGAGAAACTCAACCCCAAACCAAGAACGTTGGTCGTATCGTAAGCAGGAATCGGTGCAGCCGAAGAAATCCACCGCTCGGTACAGACATAGTCTGGTCCTTCAATCATGCATGGAACTCCGTACTGATTGTTTCCGTTACGATCACAGTGAAAGGTCATCCCAGCATCATCACGATTTGCAGCTGTCAGTTTTACTTGAATGGTCTTGCAAGTGGTCGTTTCGCAACTCGGTATCAGCATTTTCGGTGCTCCCACATCACATTGCTCAGGCTGAAAACTTTTACCAAAAGAGGCTTGTCGAATCGCATAGACCGTACCCCTCCAACTCGAATCCGATCGAATCTTCTGTTGAAAAATCGACTGTTCTTCCAACCCCGACAAACTTGCCAAATCTGAAACAGGCTCCCCTGCTGTCAGAAAGACAAATTCGGAACTAAGAGATGAGACCCATGAATCCGTCTGCGGCTGAATCGCGCAATCTCCCTGGGAAAGAACCGTCCGGGAATAACCTTTCAGCAAATTTCCCAAAATTTTTCGACTGAGATGAAGATCTAGATCAGAAGTCGAAACGTTTTTTAGGGTGAGATCACCGACCGCAAGAGCCCAAACACCCTCCCGCAATTGAAAAGCCTGGCTTGCGTCCAATTGTCGGGCATTAAAACTAACCTGAGGCGATAGAGGCGGATTGCGAACCGGAATTAAGATCGCGAGATCTCCTTGCTCGCCCTTTACTCTCAAAGTCATTGTCGAGTTTAAAGAGGCAGAATCCTGGTCCGAGTCGGAGGACTGCTTCATCTGATTTCGAACGGCCTGAAAGGCGGTCGAATCAACTGTCCAGCTCGCTTCGGAAGCCGAAGTGATCGCTCCTGTTTGAAGATTAGCCTTCTGAGACTTGATGCCGAGTTCTGCCCCATTCAGATATCCGAGTCCTCCCAGAGCTGTGGACTTCAGAGTTAAAGAAATCGGGCCCGAAAGTGTGGTTGGCAAAATGATCGGAGCATCTAGAGCGTAAACGCTCTGTCCCGAAACGGCATGAAGCCCTCTTTTGTCCTTACCTGCCCCACCATAATTTACTTCGAGATAGGTCTGAAGTTCAGGCGCAGACTGCGCTCCGCCTGAAGAATTAGATCCATCATACTGAACTGCCTGCCGGCAACCCGCGCCGCCAACGCTCATCATTACTCCTATCAGGCCCATCAAAACCAATTCTCGCCCAAAACCCAAAATCTGTTTTCCTGAAATATTAGCTGCCGGCATAAGTGCCTCCCTTTGTTCGCCGCACTGAGCAATCGCCAAGCCAGCCGCAAAACTCCCTCTAAAAGCACAGGGCACCAACTGACTCTTAGAAGCGTCCGAATTTCGGACTTGAATCATCCCGGACGGTTCAAAATTGAACCGTGCTTTCATGGTTCAATTTTGAACCGCGCTTTCCCTTAATTTCAGATCGGTTTTCGGAATTTCTGTGCTAAATTCCTGGCTTATGTCTAGCCAAGCGTCTACGCCCACGAGCCCAGCCAAAGATCCAAATGTGAAACCAAACGTCGCTGATTTCGACGAGCCAGAGATCCATAGCGAACTCGAGACTATGCGCCACTCTGCGGCCCACGTAATGGCTCATGCGATCCAGAACATCTGGCCTAAGGCCAAGTTCGGAATCGGACCGACCGTCGAAAACGGATTTTACTACGACGTCGATCTCGGCGAAGTGAAGCTCAGCCCTGAAGATCTTGTGAAGATCGAAGCGGAGATGAGAAAGATTATTAAATCGGGCGCTGAGTTTTTGCGCAGCGAACACACGATCGACGAAGCAATCGCTTTGTTCAAGAGACTCGACCAACCGTTCAAAGTTGAGATCATCGAAAACTTGCGCGACTTAGCGGGCGCGACGACGGTCAGTACCTATAAAGAAGGCAAGTTCATCGATCTTTGCCGTGGTCCTCACGTCACTCACGCGAGTGGTATCAAGCAGTTTAAGTTGACGTCTGTTGCCGGCGCTTATTGGCGCGGGAACGACAAAAATCCGCAGCTCCAACGTATTTATGGCGTCGCCTTCCAGAAGCAAGAAGAGTTGCTCGAGTATTTGCACTTCATGGAAGAAGCGAAGAAGCGCGATCATCGTAAGCTTGGAAAAGAACTCGATCTCTTCAGCTTCCATCCCGAAGCGCCAGCGAGCCCTTTCTTTCACCCGAAAGGCACCGTCGTCTATAATCGCCTTGTTCAATACATGCGCGATCTCTACGTTCCAATGGGATACGACGAAGTCATCACGCCACAAATCTTGGACGTCGCTCTTTGGAAGAAGAGCGGTCACTATGACAACTACGTCGAGAACATGTACTTCACCGAAGTGGACGACCGTCAGTTCGCCGTGAAGCCGATGAACTGCCCTGCTCATACTTTCATTTACGCGTCTCAAAAGCGTTCTTATCGCGATCTGCCTTTGCGCTTGGCCGACTTCGGTCGTCTGCACCGTTACGAAAAATCCGGTGTGACCGCAGGCCTCACTCGCGTTCGCACGTTCTGTCAAGACGACGCTCACGTTTTCTGTACGCCTGATCAAATCGGCGAAGAAATCAAAAAAGTCATTAACATGATCACGGTGACCTATGATCTGTTCGGCTTTGGCGATGTGAAGTTCGCGTTGTCAACTCGCCCCGCGAAAAAAGTCGGAAGCGACGAACTTTGGGATAATGCGGAAGCCGCGCTCAAAAAAGTTCTGGATTCTACGGGACGCCCCTACCACATCAATGCGGGCGATGGCGCTTTCTACGGACCAAAGATCGACTTCCAAGTTGCCGACGCCTTGAAACGCCGCCATCAATTGGCGACGATTCAGCTCGATTTCACTTTGCCTGAACGTTTTGATCTTCACTTCATCGGTGCTGACAATGCTCAACATCGCCCTGTGATGATTCATCGTGCAGTCTTCGGTTCGCTTGAACGTTTCATCGGTGTTCTCATTGAGCATGTTGCTGGCGCGTTTCCGTTCTGGCTTGCACCCGTGCAAGCTCGTGTGGTTCCGATCACCGACGCTCACAACGACTACGCTCGCGCGTTCTTGAAAAAACTTAAGAAAATGGGATTCCGCCTCGATCTCGATGAGCGCAACGAATCCATGGGTCTTAAGACTCGTGACTCTCAGATTCAAAAAATTCCGTTCGCTCTCGTTGCGGGCGATCGCGAAGTCGAAGCCGGACAGTTTGCAGTACGCAAGTACGGCGAACGCGAGTCCAAAGTCATGACTCAAGATGAGATCATCACGCTGTTCCAAGAACTCAATTCACTCCCCGATAAGGCCAAGCGCGCTCTTGAGGAGACATGAGCGTAGTGCGCTCCAATCCTCGGAATTCGCGAGTCATCTACGACGTTCTTTACGGCTTCATTCCCATCACCGAATGGGAAGAGAAGATCATCAACTCCCCTTTCTTTCAGCGCCTGCGCTGGATTAAGCAGCTGGGGTTTGCAAACTACGTCTTTCCGGGAGCTGAGCACAATCGTTTCGCACACGTCATCGGCGTGATGCACTCGATGGATCAGATGATCCGTTCTTTGGGAATCGCTGTTCCCGACAATCAGCTCTTCGATCCGAGGGCCAAGAGCCAAGCAGCGATGCTTCACAAAAGCATGCGAATTGCGGCTCTGTTGCATGACTTAGGAACTTTTCCGTTCAGCCACGCAATCGAAAACGCTTACATTCGCCACGGAAACGACAAACGCCACGCCCAGGGCCGCGATAAAAAAGCTAAGGAGCTTCCAAACTCTCACGAACACCTTGGCTCGTTCATTATCAAGAACACTCGCTACGACGGCGGACTCACTCGTATCTTGGAGGATTACGGATTTGATGTTCGGATGATCTCAAAAATCATCAAAGGCGAATCCCCTCACCTGATCGCCAATCAGCTCATGCATTCCGATCTCGATGCGGACCGCATGGATTATCTGATGCGTGATGCTCACTATACGGGCCTCAAGTACGGACAATTTGACCGTGAGTACATTCTCGCCAATCTGCGCCCTTATGAAGCCGGCGGAAATCAAATCGGATTTGGCGTCAGCGAAAACGCGGTTCATGCGGTCGAAGACTTTTTGATCGCGCGCTTCAGCTGGTACAGCCAAGTCATCAAGAATCAGGGCTCTGCCAAGTTTGACATCATGTCGACACACGTTGCAGCGGCTTTCCTTGAACATGATCTGCTTCATCAGTTTCACGACTTACTTGCCATGATTGAGAAGCGCGACGAACGCTTCTTCTGGTGGAACGACATGTACTTCATGACCGTTTGCCAAGATGTACGATTCAAGAAGCTCATCAAAGACCCGCGCATCTCAGAACTCACCGAGATGCTGCTCTATCGTAAGCCTCCGAAGACCGTGCGCCATCCCCTCTTTGATCACAAGATCATGCCTGCGGATGGAAACGAAAAAGACAAAGAGCGCCTGATCAAGAAGATCCGTGAAAAGGTTTCTGAGATGGAAGCCGTTCTCAAGAAACATGGAACCGGTCGCGAGTGGATTTTAGCTGATATTCCTGCGAAGGACGTCGTCTTTACTCGGGGCTTAAGTCACATCGTGAAAAAGCGTACAAGCGACAATCTTTACCGCGAAGTCGAACCCGTCAAAGTGGTTTCCAAGCAGGGCAAGCCTTCACTTCTTGTCGAACGCGACAACACCCTGATGAAACATCTCTCAGGCTTCGTCAACTTCGTTCCGAGTGTTTACGCGAACGAGCCTGCTCTTCAACTCTTGAAGCAACGTGGGATGCTCGAGAAATAAGCGAATGCCCCGTCCCTAGGGCGTACGCTGTTCCCTTAATTGCATTTGCCTCAACCGCATTGACCATTGAAAGCAAAGACGAGAAATCCAGCCACCATAACGGCTCCGCCGATGTAAACCATGTCCTGGCCCACGCTCACTTCTTTTGGATTGCGGATCTCGCCGCCAGCCTTATTGAGGCCGGTATCAGTCCCTTCGGACCAGACGATCGCTCCCGCGAACGCGGCAGCAATTCCAGGACCCGCAAGGAGCCCACCCACCGTACAACTACTGAACTGTGCTCCAGCTGGATATTTCGATGCGAGTTGGGTCATTTCATCGGCGGCAGATTGAGCTGAACTCACATTTGAATTCATCGCTTCGAGCGTGAGTTGATGAGCTTGATCGGAGGTGTAGACGTTCAGCGCAACCAACGCTTGTTCCATCCGATCTGCCTGTCCTTCAGGTTGAGCGGTCTTATTATAATCGGCCAGGAGCTGGGAAAGTTGTTCCCGCATTCCTTGCTGAGACAAGCCCTGACCCGTGAGTGCAATGCTGCCGCTGAACAGAGTGAGCTCTGGAGTAGGAGCGGAAGTGACGTTCGTTGAGGCAATAGCGCCACCTGCAAAACCCAACTGACCCGCAATCAGAACCGACGAAATAATTTTCTTAAACATGTGCATTACCAACCTTTCATTTTTAGAGAGCTATTCGATAAACCCGGTTATAATGCGCTGCGTCATACTGAGCGAGTCATGCGCGGTCACACGCAAGCTTGTAAAAACTACAGCCCTCAACCTGACAATATAACTATTTGAAATTTAAGGAATAAATCTTGATATTTTAGAGAGAACTAATAGTTGACTAAATCTGTCGTACATTGTAAAAACAGGCCCATGAAAAGTTCATCCACGGCCCTATCGTTGTCCCCACTCTTTCTTAGTCTCTCCCTGAGTATCTTTATGGTGGGATGCAATTCGTCCAATGCGCCGTCGCCGCTTTCTCCTGTCGAAGTGGCAACAGAACAGCTCCAAAACCGCTCCGGCTGTCTTGATGTAGGACTTCTCAATAAGAGAATTCAAAAGGCTAAGAATATAAGGACCAATGCGGTCGATCTTAAATATGGGAAGAGCCCTTCCGAAGCGATGCTCGCAAATTCTGCTGACATTTTAAGTGAGCACGACGAGAAGGATACTTCAGTAGTCACGCAAGATGGCTGTAAGTCGATTACGATCACAAACGCCGCGGGCCAAGAAGTTGTGGCGACGATTATCGAACATAAGCGAGACAAGCTGAGATTTCAGTTCGATGCGCCTCCTACTTCGGGGACTTCTGAAAGCGCAGGAACGATCGATATGTCTGTTGAAATACGCTCTGAAAGCCGTATGCGCACTGAACAAGTTAAACAGTCTGTGATGTCCCATAACTGTTCTGGAAAAACCGTTGAAGAAAGCATTCAGCGGACCGAGATCGACGAAATTGACTTCGGCGATACGCTCCCTGCTTCCTCAAAAGACTCTGCCGAGCTCTCCGAGCTTCGCGCTAGAACTGCCATTGCTCAAGCGACACTCGCTAAAGGTATCGCTGCCAAAGATCCAAACGTTCTCGAAGAAGAATACTGCAGCAACGGCCAGTAACCTCTGCAAGTCAAAATGAAACGAACATTTCAATTCATCTGGGTCGATGCGTTTACTAAAAACGCTCTCGGTGGAAATCCTTGTCCGGTTGTTTTTAATGCCGAGAGTTTAAGCTCCGAAGAAATGCTCGCTCTCACAAGAGAGATGAATCAGTCGGAAACAGCGTTTCTGATGAAATCTAAAACCGCTCACCTAAAAGCTCGATACTTTACGCCTGAGCGAGAGATCCCGCTTGCGGGTCACCCTACGATTGCAAGCATTCATGCTGCATTGGAAGAAGGCCTTCTTACCATCGACGGAGAGCTCACAGATATTCAGTTGGAGCTCAATGACGGCCCGATCACTGTGCGAGTCGAAAAGAATTCGGATGGCACTTTGATCCGCATGTTTCAAAGAAAGCCCGAGTTTTTTGAGATTCATGATCCAGCACTGATTATTCCCATCTACGGACTCGAGCTCTCAGACTTACTCTCTGGCGCGAAAGTCCAAACCGTCAGTACGGGAACGCGCCAACTCATGGTTCCACTGAAATCTCACGAAGCTCTTAAAAAGATTTCGCTCCAAGCCGAGCTTTACAAAAAATATCGTTCGGAAACGAACTTCTTTAGCGCCCATCTTTTTGCGATGCCGGGCATCAGCGCCGATGCCACAACTTTTGCGAGACATCCTGGAATAGCTCCCGACACTGCAGAAGACGCCTTTACAGGATCCGCAACAGGGGGAATGGCCGCTTATCTTTGGAAATATGGTTTCTTGAAAGAGCCCTCGTTCATTGCAGAGCAAGGACACTGGATGGGAAGACCAGGACGAGCGTTCGTTCAAGTCACTGGATCGAGAGACAACATTGAAACTGTCTCAGTCGCGGGATTTGCGACAACGATCATGCGCGGGCAACTCACTCTTTAAATTACAGCGAAAGCCCACCGCGATAACCTGTTTCAAACTGGTTATAGTGAAGCATCGAATCGTCGTAGCCGCGATAGAACTGAAAATACAACCGCGTGTCGAGATTCGGGAATAGACATTTAAATCGAATGCCGAGTTCTTGACTTCCCTTGGTCACGTCAAAGCCCGCGTAATGCTCGCCCTGAGTGCTGGTAAAATAGATCTCATTCTTTTGCAAAAAGCTGGGAAGCGCATCTCGAATTGCTACAGTCCCTTGCCAGAAACCTCGATAAACTCTCAAATCGGGATTCGGAATGTCTAACGAGTAAAGATAGAAGACTTTCACGGACAATTCGAGGGTACTATTTCCGACTTTAGTCAATCCATTGAAACGTAGATAGGAATCGTCGGCCGAACGTGAAGCATTACCGCCCCGTCCATTGGATTCATGCTCGAAAAAACCAATATCCATTGTCTTAAAAAAGTGATCGCCACCAAGCTGGTAGCGGTAAAAAAACTCAGGATTGTAGTTCACATCGTAGATTGGCGCCGAGAACCGATAAAGATACCAGAACATCCTCTGGGTATAGCCTAAGTAAAAAGGTGTATCTTTGACCGGTTGATATTTAAAACTGATCTGAACTTTGGTGTCTGGCGTTCCTGTGATGAAATAAAGCGGTCGATAATAACCTAGGTGAGTTGGACTCTGCTCGTTCATCTCGGCATCAAAGTACATGCTTCTCTGAGTTTCCTGTGGAGAGACTTCGCCGATAGCAAATGCATTTCCGGAAAAAACAGAAAGTGAAAGAAACAGAAAAAGGATCGCAGTTTTCATTTTAGCTCTTTTTGGGCTCTTTTTTTAAACAGTTTTTATCAAATAGTTTTTAATTGACTCGTGCAGTGTCCACAGCGACTTGCTGCGAATGGGATACTGATCTTACAAAACTCACAGTCCTTCATCGTCGCTGCGGCCGCCTCAGCATTCTTCATGCTGTTCACAGCTTTCACTACTAAGAACACGCAAAAAGCGACAATTGTAAAATCAATCAACTGATTGGCGAAAACGCCAATGTTGATGGTCGCCGCTCCCGCTTTTTTGGCCTCTACAAGTGAAGGATAGGAAACACCTGAGAGATTGATATAAAGATTCGAGAAATCAACTTTACCTAAGAGAAGTCCGATCGGAGGCATTAAGATATCCGAGACGAAGGAAGAAATAATCTTTCCAAAAGCGGCTCCGATGATCACCCCGATTGCGAGATCAAGAACGTTTCCTTTGACTGCAAACTCTTTGAACTCTTTGAACATGACTTACTCCGGCCTTTTCATAGTCGCGATCCTCACCTAAGAAGGTCGAGAACTCAAGTCCGGATATCGGTTCTCGGGTCCGGAAACGCGCCGCGCAACTTGCTATTTGCGCCGATTTTTCAGGCATCTCCCATGCACAAGCCCTTTCATGCAAATCTTCGCTCCACTGACTAGTGAACAAGTTCCAGGTATTCAGCGCATTGAAATAGCGAGCTCGTTTCAGCTCCCGAGCTTTCAAATCATTGGGCTCCCCTCACCCGAGGTTGCCGAAGCGAAGGAGAGGATTCGTGCAGCCCTCGAGAGTTCCGGGTTCGAACTGCCCAAACGACGGATCGTCGTCAACCTTTCGCCCGCGAGCATTCGCAAGCGTGGGACGGGACTTGATCTATCGATGGCCCTCGCCGTTCTTTTACAAAAGAATGAAGAACTTGCGGCGCAGGACCTTCTCGTTGCGGCGTGGGGTGAACTCGGGCTCGACGGCTCCGTCAAATCAGCAGGTCAGCACGCACGAGCGCTCTACTCGGTTTGGGAGGCAAAGCTCGACTACCTTGTGGTTCCCGACGAAGATTTACCACGATTGAAAATCCTTCAGCGATGGATCAACGGTGGGCATTTTTTTAAACATCCCTCTCCGACGATCATTCCCGTCCGTGATTTGCGCGAAGCTTGGAATGCGCTGAAGCACCTTCCTCAATTACCTCAAACGTCGGAGGCGATGATGGAATGCTTTACCGACACCGCCGAACTTCATGCCGCAGCAGCACGACTTCTTCCGCTTTCACCCTCCTTAGAAAGGGCTGTCTCGGTCGCGGCAATCGGCCAGCATCACCTCCTTCTTCTCGGAGCAAAAGGAGTTGGAAAGAGTCACGCCATGGAATGGCTCATTCAACTCCAACCGGAATGTTCTGATGCTCTCAAAATCCATCGCGCTCTTCTTTCAGAACTTGTGCGGAGTACGTCCCAGATCGAAAATCAGCGGACCTCAACTTTTCGCCGAGTTAGCCCTACCGTCAGACCCAGTGCTTTGATCGGAAGTGCTACGAACTCGTGGATCCGACCCGGGGAGTTTTCCCTCGCTCACGGGGGTCTTCTCATTGCCGACGAATTTCCAGAATGGGCGCGTGATTCACGAGAGGCGCTTCGCGAACCGTTAGAGAGTGGACGAATCACAGTCACTCGGGCCAAAGGAAGCGTCGAGTTTCCGGCGCGCTTTTCTTTAGCAGCGAATGGAAATTTTTGTCCCTGCGGAGGCTGGCCTCCCGATCATCCCATCCCCATCGAATTCCAAAACTCGGGACGAAAACTTCCGCGTTGTACCTGTACCCCGAGAAGTCGAAATGATTACAAAGCCAGGCTTTCCGGACCAATTCTCGATCGAATGGATCTTGTCCTCATTGTGGGATCAAATCTCCCTGAAAAAGCCCAAGGGGCAACTCATGAGCTGCTGCAAAGACTTCGCGAAAGGATTGTCGAATGCCAGCGCAATGCACGCGAGACTTGGGGAACACTTCCAGGATTTCTCACCGCTCCAGAAACAGAAGCGCTGATCAGCAGCCATAAAGAATGGGAAGGTCATCTGGACCGACTCAATATTGGTAATCTCAGATCGCGGCATAAAACTGTTCGATTGGCTTTAAGTCTGGCTCTTTGGGATGGAGAGCGAGAACCGGGCATCACTCATTTTTTAGAAGCTTCGTCTCATCGTCCCGAACGATTTGGACTTTGCGAATGAAGGGAGTCCAACATTTTTTTTCGAGCGTTATTAATCGCTTCAGCGATT
>Ga0302315_10005712_pt1 | contig 10563 bp, 5 predicted proteins | sample III_Palsa_N3_1_FD_200532 | JGI IMG/M metagenome (GOLD analysis project Ga0302315, IMG submission 200532) | Peat permafrost microbial communities from Stordalen Mire near Abisko, Sweden - III_Palsa_N3_1 | ecosystem: Environmental > Terrestrial > Soil > Palsa > Peat permafrost | place: Sweden... | reverse complement strand
AACAAGCCATAATATATAAATCATTTTGCCATTGTTGGTGTTGTCACCAACAATATTACAGACTTAACAAACGTGTTGGTGACAACACCAACACGGGCAGAAATCATTACTTATATTTTTGATGGAAATGTTTATGATAAACTAAGGGGTTTTTACTTAGCTTTCGATAAATGATGAATGTGTCACGAATTAAATGATATAGGATAGGATTAGTATTGTCATCCGGAGAAATTGTTTCATAATCATGGTTAACAGTTTCAGAACGAACTTCAATAGAATAACTAATACCATCTAGCATCATTGATTTTTTATCTTTAAAATCTCCGCCGGAGTAAACGCTATCCAGTAATTTACAGTAACCCGTGTAAGCTTTTGCATTGAAAGTTAGAGAGTCGTTATCATAAACATAGTATTTTTCAACTATCTTATTTAACTCATTAAACAGAATATCCCTTTTTTTACTATCGGTATCTTTGTAGGTTTTGTTAAGTTCCCTGTCTATTCTTTTATCTGCAGTATCCTGTTTTAAACGCAGGTATTGAACACTGTCTAAAAGAGAATATTTAAAGCAGACATTATTCTCATTTTTAACTATCGTAAAAGAATATTCTTCAAAAGTTAAAACATCGATAGAATGAATAACGATAGTGTATTTACTGCTTATTTGTTGAGCAAAAGAGAAACTTGATGTGGTAAACAACAATAGTAAAAGGATAAATGTCATTGAGGTATTGGTTTATTCAAAAATAGTATTTCTATAACTATTCTAATATGATTAACTATACAATTTACCTCAAAAACCCTTATCTTCAAATAAATCATTCTCCCTATGTTAACTCAAACATCCGCATGGCCCGAACTGGCTTTTGAATATTTAAAAGATACTTTAGAAACCGTGCAGCTTTGGGCGCAAATAGTAGGGAAGATAAGACTGGTGAAAACACCATGGATAAACCATAGCTGGCACGTTACCTTATATGTTTCGCCGCGCGGATTGACTACCGGGAATATCCCTTACGAAGGCGGGAGTTTTCAGATAGATTTTGATTTTGTCGATCATGAATTGAAAATCATCGCGAGTGATGGCGGCTCGCAAAGTATTGAATTGAAGCCTCGTTCTGTTGCTGATTTTTATAAGGAACTATTTGAAAAACTTGACATAATGGGTATCGAAGCCAACATCTACCCTAAACCAAATGAACTTGACCCGGCAATACCTTTCGCCGAGGATGAGCAGCATAAAACGTATGATGCTATGCAAATGAATTTATACTGGCAGGCTTTGGTGAGGATAAACGCAGTATTCCTGCGGTTTAGGGCGGAGTTTACAGGCAAGTGCAGCCCGGTGCATTTGTTTTGGGGAGCTTTTGACCTGGCGGTTACCCGCTTCTCGGGCAGGGAAGCGCCGTTGCATCCGGGTGGTGCACCGAATATGCCGATGAAGGTGATGCAGGAGGCGTACTCGCATGAGGTGAGCAGCGCTGGTTTCTGGGGCGGGGGCGAGGCTTTTCCGCACCCGGCATTTTATAGTTATTGTTACCCAACGCCGCCAAACTTCGGCAGCCAGGTGGTTGAGCCCAATGAGGCATTTTATAGTAACGAAATGGGGGAGTACTTTTTGTTGTACGAAGTGGTGCAACGCTCGGCAGACCCCGAGGGTGTTTTGCTTAAGTTTTTAAGGTCGACCTATAAGGCTGCCGCCGAAACAGGGAAATGGGATGATAAGTTGTGTTGTGATTTGACGGGATTTGAGCGGTAATGGCCCTAATTGTCATTGCGAGCGATAGCGTGGCAATCTCGTAGCCAATGCATTGTTCGCCCTGTAGAGTTACGAGATTGCCGCGTCGTTCCTCCTCGCAATGACAAGAAAAAATTAGTCTATCGTAAACCTAATCACCTGTTTCCCATAATCAATTACCGCTTTATACTTCATCAAAATATCACCACCCAATACACCTAAAACCTGCGGGTGTCCCATTTGCGTGTAAGCGATATTGATGGTCGACAGATCCAACACGGCTACCTGGAATTCGGGGATCTTTAACCTGCCTATGCGCATATCATGGATTGTCGCGGTGAAGGATTGCATACTGTTAGTGCCGAGGCCGGTTGACAGGATATCGCTATCGTTTATTAGCGCTTTTTTGTTGGCTTTGAGCAGCAACTCCTTATCGAAAGCGGTTTTGGATGCGCCGGTATCTAAAACTACCGTAAATTTTTTGCCATATACTTTAATATTTAGCAGGGGATGAAAACCATCGCCATTAAGATCAATTATTTGGAGTGGGGCTGATATGCGCATTCGGGATAGACAGTTAAAATAAACTTTGCGAAGATATACGCTTAATTTTTAGTGCCGGCATCCTCAGCCATTTCTATAATGATGGAATCCAAACGGTCGAGCTCGGTTTTGATGTGCCGGAGAACCTCGGGATCTGGCTCGGTTTTAAGCATCGATATTAAGCCTTTTAAATTGGCAAGCGGACTACGAATTAAGTGCGATTGTTTCCATGCCATATCCTTTATACTGTTAATGTGGCTCTGGATATGTTTGTAAGCGGTTTTAAGATTTTGTTCGGCGTTTTTGCGTTCGGTAATATCGTACAGTGCCATCAAAATACCCAAGATCTCGGTAGTATCGCTGGTGATAGGGAAGAGGCGTACATAATACCAAAGCGTGGAACCATCCTCCTGCGGATAATTAACCTCAAAATTAATGTTCTCGCCTTTTAGAACTTTATTTGTGAATTTATGTAGCTGCGGAAATTTATCCGGCGGGAAATAATCAGAAAGATGGCTATTACTTTCGGGGTTATGGCCATATTGCTCGTTAATAAATTGTGTGGCTTTGGGATTAAACATTAAGGCGATCAAGTCCTTATCGAACAAACCGTAGGCGGTATCGGTAGTATTTAATATCGCCTTTAAATTAGCCTCCGATTTTTTGAGGGACTCTTCGGCTTTGTACTGCTCAGTTATATCATTTGTTTGGGATAACCTAACCGGCCGGCCTTCGATAATAATATCGTGCGTGGTAAGTTTAACCACCATAATGGTGCCGTCTTTTTTAACATGGCGGGCAATCCTGGTTTTATCGTCATCATCCTGGTAACCACGTATCTGCAGCTCCCGGTCTTCAGGTAAACGCAGCCGGGTTACATCCATGTTTAATAATTCCTCTTTAGTATAGCCATAGTGAATCGCAGCGGCATCGTTAACGTCCATTATCTTCAGGCTGTCCTTAGCTATCATCCACAATGGCATTGGGTTGCTGTCAAACAAAATCTTATATTTTTGCTCCGATGCCTTTAACTCCTCCTCTGCTTTTCTGCGCTCGGTAACATCCATCATGGAGCCAATAATAGTTGTAACGCCGCTCATTATTGCCCTGCTGCCATAAAACTCTACCCAGTTGCTGCTACCATCCTTCTTTTTGCCCATTGTTTCATAACGCACACTATCAATTTTACCCTCCATCCGCAGTTTTACCTGCTGGTTGGTGTATTCGCGGTGTGTATCATAAATAATGGTATCCAGTGGTACGGTGTTAGTTAATTCTTCGGGTTGATAGCCGAAGATCTCGGCAAAGCGGGGATTCACATAAATGAATTTACCATCCTGTACCATGTAAATACCTACCATTGATTTATCGGCAATGGTGCGGAATTTTAACTCAGCGTCACTAACCTCCGAAGCCATTTTATTGCGATAGGTAACATCGCGCGCAACCACCATAATGCGGTTATCGGGAAATACTTTTACGTTCAATTCGGCAGTAAACTTCTCGCCTGACTTCCTGATGAATGTCCTTTCAACCGGGCCTTGCCCTATGTAACTGTTCAATTGTGGTAAAGGCCTGCTTTTTATCTCTTCGGGATCAAGCAGTGTTTTTACATTCATCTTAAGCAACTCATGCCGGCTGTAGCCGGTCATTATGCACATGGTATCATTAACTTCGGTAAAATTGCGGTCGTTATCAACTACATAAATAGCATCGGTAGCCTGTTGAATAAGGGTGTGGTAACGTTGTTCGCTCTTCTGCGATTCTATCGTTCGTTGTTCTACGCGTTCTTCCAGTTCGGCATTCATGCTGCTCACCTTATCCTCGGCAAACTTACGCTCATCGTCAACTTTATTCAGCCAAATGGTGGTATTCCATATCAGGGCGATAATAGCCAGCAAAAAGCAAATTACCAATACCGACATGCCGATATCCGCAGAGGAAAACAGCGATGAACCCTTGGTTTCCACTTTTAAGATCCCAAATATCAGGATCATTAAAAAGGTAACCGTGCAAAGCCTGCGGGCAACTTTATTACCAACCTTGTCGCCGGTAAAGATGGCAGCAAGCCCGAGATCAGGATTGAGCAGCGCTATTGCCATAGACAACACCAAAAACATCACCGCCGTAGTAAACGCCATGGTGGTAACATAAAATAGCGAGTTATACAAAGAAACATTGTACATATAACCTACTAATGCAATACCGGTAATTAAAGTAACCGCGTGAAAAAGGTATTGAGAGATAACGTGCAGTATACGGTTACTGGTGCAGAAAAACAGGCAGCCTATCCCCAAAAAACAAAAACTTAATGATGCATTGAATGCCATGCGGCCCGGATCAGGGTACCCTGCTGAAACGGGTGTAGTATCGGTAAGAAACAATTGATCGATACCGGTATTGATATGAAAAATATCCTGGCTAAGCGTAATCAGGGCAATTAGCGTTGCTAATGATGCCAGGATAAAAAAGAATGGGTTTTGGCACCCTTTAAAATGTAATTGTGAAACCAATAAAGCCCCACCAAGCAGCGCGAAGCAAAGCGCGGCATTGAACCGCATGATTACGCCGGGAAGAAAATCCAAAAGTTCAGTGCCCGGGAATATCCAGCCAAACATAATTATAACACCCATAGCCAAGGTAGCTATACTTGTAATTATAATGATGTTGTTTTTTTGCGATATGGGCATTTAACTATAATACGGCTAAAAATCAATAAATGTTTGAGTAATGGCCCAAACATGAGGTTTTATATTGATATGCTAATAAAGTTAAAATTAAATATATGGATAAAAGAATTTATTGGTGAGATGAATCGGATAAGAAGAGCGTGAGCGGGATTGAATCGGGCAGGAAATTTCTGATCAAATTGAAGAGGGGACGCTGCATATATTCACGTCCTCTCTTCAATTAAATGATTAAAACGGATAACCAATAGCCAGGTTAAATACCGAGTTTCTGAAACTTACATCGTTGATAACATTACGCTGCCCCTGTGGCCTTGACGGATCGATCAACGGGAAGCCCAGATCGGTGCGAAGTATCAGTACCGAAAGGTTAAAACGTAAGCCGAAACCGGCATCGAGCGCCATCTGGTTCAAAAAGTTTTTGCCAAAGGCTGCACCGGGCAAACCGTCTTCAGGGTGTAAAAGCCAGATGTTACCGGCATCGGCAAACAGCGCGCCTTCAACAATACTGAACAGCTTGGCGCGGTATTCCACGTTACCCTCCAGTTTGATATCGCCCGATTCATCAGGTAAAAATTGGGTGCCGCCATAGCCAACCGAAGTACGGTAATCATAGCCACCCGGCCCTAAAGTACGTGCCTGGAAGCCGCGTAAACTGTTCGGCCCGCCAATGAAGAACTGTTGCGTGTATGGCAATATGGTAGAGTTACCGTAAGGCAAGCCGAAGTCGGCCAGTAAGCGCATGGCTATTTTAGTGTTCGGACTTAATTTATGGAAGAACCTGATCTCGTTTTCAAGCTTAATGTATTGATCAAATGGCACTCCATCTATTTCTCTTACTTTTCCTTTTGAGGTATCAGCGCCTGTTATCAACCCCAATAAAACTGCCGAGGTGCTGATCTTACCCATGTAATAGAAGTTATTTGTGCGGAAACTATCGCCGGTATTGTCATAAGTATAGCTATAGCTTGGGCCGAAGGTTAACTGGTTGTTGATAACGTGTTTAAGCGCCGGGTTACCTGTTTTACGGATACTATCCAGGTAAAGCGGGGTTACACCGGAGGCTTGTACGTAAGCAAAATCCAACAGATCAAGCGTGTTTTGCTTATATAAACTTGGTTTCCATTGGTAACCCCAGGAGGCGTTATATGAGTTTAAATTATACAGTTGCGAACGATCTATCAGCGTATATCCCGTGGTCAGTATAGTGCGCGGAATGAATGCATTATTGGTAGTAAAGTTAAACGGACTGATAAACCTTGGCCATGATAAAGAGGGCGTTACACCAAACTGGTAAACGTTGAAACCATGCTGATAACTGCCGAATTGCTTATCGGTACTGGTAAAGAATGTAACAGTCAATAACTCGGCGCCTTTAAAGGTATTTTTGTTTCTGAAGGTTAAGTCCAACTGTGTACCATCATAATTGGCGGATGTTTGACGGGCCAAAATTTCCGCGGTTAATGATTTGCGTTTCGCCTGGGTCAAATAATAATAGACATCTAAAAATGCCGAATCGGGGGTAACATCTTCGAACCTATTTTTTACATAAGTAAACGGGCCTAATTCAATAAAACGACTTAAGGAGTTGTTGTGTTCTGTACGGTTGTAAATATCCCCGGGGTGAAGCAGTACCGTATTTTTGAATACGAAAGGCCTCACGGTTTTTCTGCCGCCTACTACATTATACCAGCGGTATTTAACAGCCGAATCTAATTTTGCAGCGGTATCTTTTAAACTATAATGCGGGTAAACGTATATATTCCTAATCTTGTAGATCCAGCGTGCCTCATCAGGCGTGGTTTCCTTCACTTTCACAAACATATCAACCTGGTGGTTACCTGCATGGCTGCTGTCGTACTTCATGATAAGATCTTCGGGCGCGAAGTAGTAGTAGCCTTCCTCTTTCAGTTTGGCATCTATCCTGATGCGCTCGTTAACAATGGTATTGAGGTTATATTTATCGCCAACTTTAAGAAAGGTTTGTTTTGATGCGCCTGCAACCGCGGTATCCAGGTCATCGTTTTCTTGTGGGAACACGATCTTACGATAATGGTATGAAGGGCCGGGCTGTACCGTATAAACGGCTTTTGCAGTACGTTTTTTGCCAACGGTGTCGCCGCTTACCTGTGCTAAAAAGTAGCTTTCGTTTTGCAGGGTGGTTTGTAAAATGGTGCTGTTATGAACTAAGTCGACGCTGCTTGCAAGTACCGGCGGTTCGCCTAAGTGAGTATTCAGGTAATGCCTTAATCCTTTAACTTTTTTAGTTTTTGTTTTTTCGTAGATGTATAATTTAATGCGAAGCCCCAGGATGCTTCCATTAGGTTTTGGGCGCAATAAACCTTCCAGCTCACTTTTCATCGCGCTTTTATCGGACTTTTTTATCGTGTTAGCGCTATCCACAATTTTCACCTCGCCGCCGGTATAAAGCTTTTGGCCGGGATCCAAATACTTGGTAGTGCTGCACGCGCTGACAAAAAGTGCGATAAAAAGAATAGATATGTAGCTAAGTTTAGTCATAGGTTAGTTTGATGATTGTTTGGCCGGAGCAGGCTGATCGGCAGGTTGTTGTTGCTGTTCTTCGGTAACTGCCTCATCGTGCTTTTTGTCCGCCTCTTTTTGTTCCTTCTTTTTCTCTTTTTGCTCTTCTTTGTATTTCTTGGCGCGTTCTTTATCTTCTTTTGATTTTTTGACGAAGAGTTCTTTAAACTTATTGTACTCGTAAGTGATAGAGAAACCAACCCCTGTTTCAACCACCTGTCCTTCTATCACAATAAACTCATCCTTACGATAGGCGCGGATCATATAACGGCCGTCCTCGGTCAGTTTGTAGTTTACAGATAAGTTGCCCGCGATGTCGGTAGTTTTTTGTCCCGGCTGGTTGTCACCCTCCAGGTTAAAATTGTTACCTACAGTTACGGTAATACGATCATTCAAGAACTGTTTGGACAGCCCGACGTTCAGATCCGTCCGATTTTGCTGTACTCCCGTTGAGTAATCGGCGCCGGAGGTAAGATCAAAGCTTAGTTGCACACCACCTATCAGGTTACCGGCGAGTTTATTCAACTGATCGGATAACAGGCTGCTTACACTATTACGGATAGCGCCGTTGATGCCGGTGCTGCCACCTTCGCTTTGTAAAGGATTATCGCCAATAAAGTGGCCCAATACTAATACGCCTAATACCTGCTTGTTCATTTCGTTAGGATCCTGGCGTATTTGCGACAGGCGGTCGTTGACGGTTTGAACTACGGTAGGTGATACTTCATAACTGCTGTCAGGCAATACGATATCGAAACTGATATCAGGTTTTAATAATTCGTTCTTCAGGTTCAAATTAACGTTAAACGGCAGTTTTTGCTTGTATTGAGTGGCATTTACCGAGGTGTTATCGCCACCTAATTGCTGCTGCACCAAATCGATGGGAGGTACATTGGCTACATACACCGCTGTTAAATTGATGTTGGCGCTGGTAGGGTCGCCCGTCCACGTTATGCTACTGCCTTTTTTGAAAAGAAAAGTTCGTTTTACCGTGGCATAGGCTAAGTTATAGGAGCCAGCCTCAACAGTATAAATACCGGTTAAGTTTGTTTTTCCGCTTGGGTCGATGCCGCCGTTAAGGTGGGCTTCGCCTTGTATGTGTACTACGTCGCCGTTGCTTGGATCTACCACTATGGTAAATTTAGCTGCCTTGCTGATGTTTATAGTAGCATTTACGTCGAGCCCTTTTAAGTTCGATTGTTTGAGTGAATCCAGTTTCTTCGCCAATAAAATAGAATCGAGCTTAGGGGCATTTTCGTTAATAACCTCAACCACACCTTTACGGTCTTCTACACCAGGATCGCTCTCCGGCAGGACAATGGTTAGGTCAGTTTTATCATTTACGGTAAGCGTAGCATCAACAATAGGTTTATCGGTGTTACCGGTGATGCTCACATCACTGTTCATGTACAGCTTGCCATAGTATAATTTATTATCGGCCTGGGTGGAGTTGATCACACGGAAATTATCCATGTGGATCTTCATGCCGAATTTAAAATTGGTGTAATCTGTAGTGTAGACATTACCTGTTACTACGGCTTTGTTCCCTGTAGAATCGATCAGCGTAAAATCATTAAAGCGGATACCGTCATTATTAAAAGTGATGCTCTCATTCGGCATACTGAAGTATGAATTCAGCATAGAAACATTGAATCCAACCTTATTAAAGTTAATATCACCCCGAACAGCAGGCGCGGTAGTAGTACCCGTTATTTTCATATCCCCGGTAATGTTTCCCGACGCGTTGCGAATGGCACCAAAACTGAAACCTTCCACACTCTTCATGTTGAGGGTTACAATATTCAGGTCGAGATCAAAACGACTGTCGGGCTGGGTATAATAAATTCCTTTAAGCATTACCTGGTTGCCTTTGCCGGTTATGTCTACATCTGCGGCATAAGCATTAGCGGTTTGGTTATTTACTTTCAGGGCGATGTTGCCTACAGTATCACCTTTAAAATTGAAATCGCCCACATTTAATGCAGCGGTAAATACCGGTGATTTTTGAAAATTGCTGATATGCGCGTCGCCGTTGATCACACCGCCAACTTGCAGCGAATCCTGTTGGGCTAAGCGTGTCAGCGTTTCGATCTTAAAGTTCTTAAAGTCGACCGTAATTGGCGCGTTAAATGTTTGTGGGTCGCTGGTTACGCCTAACGACTGGCCTGCATTACTGATCACAAAATCCTTAGCCATAATGCCTTTGGTGCCGAATTGCAGCGCATTATCACCCGCAACCGCCCACTCGGTATAGTTCAACAGCAAACCGTTTTGCAGGAAGCTGAATTGGTACTCATTAGGCAAAGCGCTGAATACACCCGCTATGCGGTAGCGTTCTTTTTTAGTCGCGTCGCGAACCTGTAAACTCAGGTTTAACTTGTTGTTTTGGGCGTTGCCCGAGATGCTGGTGTAAAGTAGGTTTATTGATGAACCCGCTTTAACATCATCAACAGTTAAAGCATAATTAAGCGCATTGTTGGCTGTGTTGATGTTCAGTTTTAAGTTGTTAATGGTATTGGTGCCATAAACCACTTTCGGCATGGAGCCATTTACTACCAATGTACCTGCCTGGCTATCAAAATTCCCCTTAATGAGGATTGGATCCAGCTGTTTCAGATCCGGCGCGAACTGGGTTACCAGCGGCGTTTTCACTACGTGGATATCAAACTCAAAATTCTCAGGTGAGTATTTAACCACATGCTTGCCGCTTGCCAAACTGGTGTTATAATATTTGTTGATGAGATCCTGCATGGCGGGCGCAATCTCGGGTAGTTTATATTTACCGGCCATGTGGGCGGTAAGCATCGGCAGTTTTAATTTCAGGGTGCTGCTATCGGCGTTAGCGGTAGATAGCAAACTTACAGTATCCAATTTAATGTGTTGCGTGCCGTTTAACACTAATAAATCTGTCGCCTCGATATCTGCATTCAAATAATTTGGATCGGCGGTTGGCACTTTGGCCACAATTTTACCGTGGAAACGCATGGTGGTTGTTGAGAAATGCAGCTTTTGCATATCCACACTATCCACATTCAGTGTAGCATAAACCGAAGG
>Ga0302315_10005711_pt1 | contig 10565 bp, 7 predicted proteins | sample III_Palsa_N3_1_FD_200532 | JGI IMG/M metagenome (GOLD analysis project Ga0302315, IMG submission 200532) | Peat permafrost microbial communities from Stordalen Mire near Abisko, Sweden - III_Palsa_N3_1 | ecosystem: Environmental > Terrestrial > Soil > Palsa > Peat permafrost | place: Sweden... | reverse complement strand
GTTTATTAAGTGAGTGGTTGATTCGGTTTAACTTCTTAAATAATTCAACTAATTCATTTAACCACTCACTTAATAAACCTATTCACCAATTTAATTATCTTTAAGCATGTACATTCCAAGCTTCAATACTTTTCCGGATAAGCAAGAAGTTATCACCTTTATGCAGAAGTATAGTTTTGGTACAATAGTAACTGCTGCAAATGGTTTACCTGTAGCAACTCATTTGCCTTTTTTGATTAATGAGAAAGATGATCAAATAATTATTTCATCACATTTTGCCAAAGCAAACCCACAGGCTTTAGATGTAGCAAACAATGATGTACTTGTTATATTTACTGAACCTCACGCCTACATTTCGCCCAAAAATTACGAAAAAGAAACCAACGTCCCTACCTGGAACTATATAGCGGTACACGCCTACGGCAAAGCCCGTATGCTGGAAACTGAACAAGAAAGTTTTGATCTGCTCGAACGCACTATCAATTATTATGAGCCCGAGTATTTTAAACAATGGGAGCAGCTGCCTTACAACTTCAAATCAAAAATGATAAAAGGCATTACTGGTTTTGAAATAACAGTGACTGATCTGCAAGCCAAAAGCAAACTCAGTCAAAACAGGTCAGAAATAGAAAAAGAAAATATAATTCATTCCTTAAGCAAAAGCGGGCATACCAATGATCGTGATATTGCGGCCTATATGGCTTCGCTGAAAAATAGTCAGCCTAATACTAAGTTATATTTCTTTTGCTCTGTTTATAATTATCTGATTCACAGCAAATAATAATTTGTTTATTAACCAATAAATTGGTTATTTAAAGGATTATTAACCAAACCATCATGCTGTACAAATACCTGTTGTATATATTGGCAATCGTTGCCCTGGCTTCTTGTAATAATACGCCTCAAAATGCTACAGTTAATATTGGGCAAGGCACCTACGAACAACCCGTAGTTCAACCTTTAAGTTTCAGCAAACCGAAGAAATTAAACTGGAGTAAGATTAAGCGTATTTCTTCAATCCCTGTAGTTAGTACATTAAATCTCGACAATCTTCCTTCACAGCCTTATGATTCAGCAGAGTTTAAGCCCTTTTCTAATCCTATAACTGAAGCAAAATTCGATTTTAATGCGCTGCCGTCAAAATACCTGGATATTGACAAACTACCTGCAAAACGGTTAAAATATAAAGTTTATACTTTACAGCCACCAAAATTTGTCAAAGCTGGCTTGCCTCAATCAAAAACTCCTGATATTTATGGATTGGGTGCAGCACAGGGGCTACAAGGAACTATAAGTAATTTTGTTAAAGATAATGACGGCTTTTTTTGGATAATTACGTCGCAATACCTTTACAGGTATGACGGCGAAAATTTTTTGCAATATCAATCACTTGACCAGGGTAATTATTTTTTTTTAATGGCTGACTCCCAAGGCCGGATCTGGTTAAGTAAATATGATCAGATCGAAATATTTGATATAAAAAAAGGAACAATAACAACTCTTGATATCAGCAGCAACTTTGCTAATGATTTTATTTACGATTTATTTCAGGACAGGCAATCACGAATATGGGCCAGCTCAAGTTCAGGGGCTATTTATATTATCGACCCTAAAAACGAAACGGTAAAGTCGATCAATACTACATTCGCTATACATAGGCCTTGCCAGCAAATAGCACAAGATAGCCAGAATAAAATATGGCTGCCAACTTTTGGCGGAGGAATTGAAGTAATAGACCCGGTAAAAAAGAAGATCACTTATTTAGATAAGATCCACGGCCTTTCAAATGATTCAGTAATAAATATATGTATGGGCCAAAATAATTGTGTGTGGCTGGGTGGCAAAGGAAATATATTACAGGTTATCGATCAACAAAAAGGCATCCTTAAAAACATTAATGAATTTAAGCAACCGATAACTTTTGATGCCTTGTTAAACGATAAATATGGAAATATTTGGGCAGGTACAAACAAAGGCTTAAAAATTTTAGATACTACCAGGCATTTGGCCCGGTATCTATATGCTGGAAATGGACTGGCTGAAGATCGCATTAGGAAAATTTTACAGGATAAAGCAGGGCAAATATGGATAGCTACCCACAGTGGTATAAGCATAGTTAACCATAACGAGCATGTAGTAGAACAAATTGGAAATACATCCACTACTGCACTTTATGAAGACAAAGAGGGTTTACTGTGGCAGGCAAGCCCCTATAACGGGTTTAATATTATAGACCGTGAGCATAAAACTCAAAAGCATTTTGGAGTAAAAAATGGATTGGCGTGTGATTCTCTTCAAACGGTTAAAATAATAGGCGACCAGATCTTTTTATGTACCGATGAGGGTTTAGATATCATTGATAAATCAAAAAACACAGTAACCTATATAGGTAAAAAACAAGGACTTAGCTCAACCGGGATAAATGGTGTGGGAAAAGATATAACAGGTGCCTTATGGATAGGTGGTGATAAGGGTTTAGATATATATAACCCGCAAAAAAAACAGGTAATACATCTTGGAAAAACAGAGTTGGGTGATGATAATATTATTGATATAACCCAGGACAGCCTGGGCCGGATGTGGATAAGTACATATAGAGGAGGGGTAATTGTGTTTGACCTGCGTACCGGAATCATAAGTTCTTTAAATAATGTACATGGATTAAATACTTTCCCCAAAATTTTTTGCAAAGATGACAATGGGAATATCTGGATAAGTTCAGAAAGAGGCGTTTCAGTGGTTGATCTGCAACGTGGAAAACTGCTTACATTATCGGGCTGGAGTATTAGCCGTAATGAACCAATAGCCAATATACTGAATAAAAATAAACACATTTATGTATCGGGGTATAATGGTATAAATATAATTACGCTTCCGGCGGCCACGGCTGATTATTATAAAAAGATCCAGGTTGAAGCATACGGAATAAATAAAACGAACAAATCGTTTTTTCAAACTGATGCAATTAGTCGTGACGGCTTTTACTATATGGGTGATGCCGGCGTTACGGTACTTGACCTCTCTAAGAAAAAAACCTTTATTCCTACTGTATATGTAAGCGGCATAGTTATAAAAGATACGCTCCAATATTTTGTTGATCGTTCAAAGAATGATATACGCTCAACAGACACTTTATGGGATCAGGACGGAGCAAAATATACAACAGGAGATGATCTGTTTCAAAAACCGGATCTGCTGAAAACTAATTTACGTTATGACAATGTAACCGGCCCTTACAATATGCCGGTTAGTTTAAACCTACCCTACAACAAAAATTATATTAGCTTTAATTTCACCAGTTTTGGCAAAGCCGAAGCCGATTCAGCATTATATAGTTACAAGCTAAAAGGCATTGATAATAACTGGGCCACACCAACAACAGCAACAACAAGCCATACCTATTATGGCCTTACACCCGGTGAATATACTTTTGAAGTAAGCAGATTTACAGAAAATAAATGGGGCAAAATCGCAACGCTCAGTTTTATAATTAACCCGCCATGGTGGCAAACCTGGTGGGCATATATACTTTATCTTATTTTATTTATCGGAGTAATATGGTGTTTTGCATATTACAGATCGCAACAACTGGTAAAAACCAACCGCATTTTAGAACATAAAGTAACTGTACGCACCGAAGAGGTTTTACAGCAAAAAGAAGAGATAGAGGCACAGCGCGATCATCTTGAAATAGTTGTTACAGAACTTAAAACAACACAAAGCCAGCTTATACAATCCGAAAAAATGGCATCACTGGGTGAATTAACTGCAGGCATAGCGCATGAGATACAAAACCCTTTAAACTTTGTCAATAATTTTTCGGAAGTAAATAAAGAGCTTATTGATGAAATGCAACAGGCCATTGATACTAACAATTTACAAGAAGTTAAAGCCTTAGCCGCTGATATAAGGGATAATCAGGACAAAATAACCATACATGGCAAACGTGCAGACAGCATTGTAAAAGGTATGTTGCAGCACAGTAAAACAGGCAGCAGCACAAAGGAACTGGCCAACATAAATACTATAGCTGATGAATTTATGCGCCTTGCTTATCATGGTTTAAGGGCTAAGGATAAATCATTCAACGCTGAGCTGGTCACTAATTTTGATGAGAGCCTACCCAAAATAAGTGTGGTACAACAGGATATAGGCAGGGTACTACTCAACCTGTTTAATAATGCCTTTTATGATATCAACAAAAAGAAAAAAACGGCACCCGGTGATTACAAGCCTGAAGTATCAGTAAGTACCTTTAAAGATAAAAACCAGGTGTTGATTAAAGTAAAAGATAACGGTAATGGCATACCTGATGCTATTAAAGATAAAATTATGCAACCATTTTTCACCACTAAACCAACCGGCGAAGGCACTGGTTTAGGCCTGTCATTAAGTTATGATATTGTAGTAAAGGGGCATGGTGGAAGTATTAACGTAACAAGTGTGGCTGGGGAAGGTTCGGAGTTTGTAATTACATTACCAATAACTTAGCCATTTACTAAATCAACACAAACAACTATTTAACTTCTTTATAAGATGCATCTATAACTTTGTTGAGGGTTAGTCCCTGTATAATTATTGAGAAGATTACGATAAAGTAGCTACCTGATAAAATAATGTGCTTATAAGGCGTAAATGGTAATGATAAGGCCAGCGCTATTGAAATGCCGCCTCGCAAGCCTGCCCAGGTCAGTATATTTACGCTGCTGTAATTTATATTTAATGACCGCCTTAAAAAAGTTAAGGGTAGCATAATACTAAACCAGCGGGCTATTAATATGATGATTATAGCTACTGCTCCTGTTAACCAATAGTGATCCAGATATGGCAGGTCAACCATTTGCAGGCCGATCATTACAAATAAAATTGTGTTGAGCATTTCATCTATCAGCTGCCAGAATTTCTCCAGCGCCTGGTGCGAATGTTCTGAACTATCGAAGTTAATAGATTGGTTACCTGCAAACAATCCCGCTGAAACCACAGCCAGCGGAATTGACAAATGAAGATCGGCAGCTAATACGGATATCCCCATTACCAAAGCCAGTGAAACCAGCACAATAGTTTGGAAATCGGTTATTGATTTCATGAGTCGAAAGGCTACATACCCCATAACAAGCCCAAGTGTTATACCTCCGAATACTTCGCGTACAAATAATATAGCTGTTTTTCCAAAGTTGACATGGTCAGTGCCCGATTCAATTATTTCAATAATAGTAATGAATAGCACCAATCCTACCCCATCATTAAATAATGACTCACCAGATATAATAGTTTCTAAATTTTGCGGCAGTTTCGATCCTTTAATAACCGCACCTACAGCAACAGGATCGGTGGGCGAGATTAATGCGCCAAACAAAAAGCAATAAACAAGTGGGATATGTACATTAAAAAGTATGGTAACACCATAGAATAATGCGCCAAAAATGGCAGCGGATAATACTACCCCAAAAGTACTTAACAACAATATGGGGAACATTTCTTTTTTTAACTTGCGGGCGCTCAGGTTAAATGAACCTGCAAAAAGCAAAAACCCCAGCATAATATTTAACACCGTACCCGAAAAGTTGATATTTTTGGCTAATGAGGTAAGATAGTGCGCTGCACCAGGGTTTATTTTATCAATAAATATGGTGATTACTGAAACGATAATGGCAATGCTTACAATACCTATAGTGCCCGGCAATTTTATAAAGCGGGCATTAAGATAGGAGTAAACGGCACTTACTATTATCAGTAAAGTTAAGATGACAAATAAGCCCATAGTTATTGTTATTACTTATTGGAGCAACAAATACAATCCGCAAAATTTCTTCTATTTGGCAATTGGCTCTGTCATCATGGTATCGGTATTAAAATAACGCACTACTAAACGGTTATCGCTGTTTTTGCGCAAATAATTTAACGACCATGTTAAAAACACGTTGGCTTTATTGCTAAAACCCGCCAGTGTTAAAATATGTACAAAACCCCATAACAGCCACGCTATAAAACCTTTAAAATGAAATGGGCCCAAATCAGCAACGGCTTTATTTCTGCCTATAGTAGCCAACGTACCCTTATCCAGATATTTAAATGGTTTAGTAGGCTCACCTTTAATAATACGAACTAAGTTTTTGGCCAACTGTTCACCCTGCTGCATGGCTACCGGAGCAACACCAGGCAAGCCGTTAGGCAACTCATTAGTTATCATAGCGGCTACATCGCCTATGGCAAAAATATTGTCATAACCTTTTACCTTGCTTATGTCATCGGTTTGAATGCGTGTGCCCCGCGCGATAATTTCTTTTGGTATACCTTCAGGAACCTCCCCTCTTACCCCGGCCGCCCAAAATACGTTTCGGGTTTTGATCACCTTACCATCGTCTATCTTTAATTCATAACCATCATAACTTTGTACATGCACACTGTTATAAACAGTAACCTCGCCGGCAGTTAAAGCACGCTTAGCCTCAACTGATGCCTCTAATGACATTGACCCGAGCAACCTATCTTTACCTTCAACTATATAAACCTTCATGTGTTGTTTCTTTAAGCCATGATAATCTTTGGCTAAAATAAGCTGCCGCATCTCAGATAAAGCTCCGGAAAGTTCTACCCCGGTAGGTCCGCCTCCAACAACAACAAAGGTCATCAGGGCTTCGCGCTCGTCGTAGGTTTTGGTTACTAATGCTTTTTCAAGATTTTGGAGTATGAGACTTCGTAGGTTTAAGGCTTCGGGTATATTTTTCATTGGCATTGCAAAATGCTCAATCTCCTTATTACCGAAAAAATTGGTATTTGACCCGGTAGCAATTACCAGATAATCATAATTTATATCGCCAATATCGGTAGTTACTGTATTGCTTTCAGGATTGATCTTTTGCACATCAGTTAAAAAAAATCTGAAGTTATCCTGTTTGGTAAAGATCCGCCTAATAGGGAAACCGATAGAATCGGCTGGAATGGCACCCATGGCTACCTGGTAAAGTAAAGGCTGAAAGGTGTGGTAATTATGCCTGTCGAGCATCATTACCTTAACTGGTGCATTTTTTAGATGTTTAGCTAATTGTATTCCGCCGAAGCCGCCGCCAATAATCAGAACACGTGGCTGTGGAGTTTCATGTTTATCCATATATGTCTATAATCAATAAAATTACCATTTGTTTATTAATTTAAACATCACCCCTGATTTTTTACAATAATGTTAGGATAGGTGCAACAATAAAAAATAATATGAGGTATAAGTAAACAATATAAAGCGTATGCAATTTGTGGTAAAAAGCAACAATAAATTAACATTTAAATACTACAATTGGACTTTAAATGCCAGATCATTAGTTTTTTGATAAAATATGACAATAAAAAAGCCCAAATATCGACTTATAAAGATCATTTGGTTTATTTTTGCACCCTCATACTGATATTATTAGTCGACTTTGAGCATTTTTTAATAACAAATAAATAGAATTTATTAATTTTAAGCGTTATATTGTTCAAAAATGAAAAAAATATGCTCTTTTATTTACACATTACTATTTATAGCGAAATAAATACAGTAATATAAGGCATTGAATGCAGGAATGAGTGACGAGTTGAATCGGTGAATAATTCCGATAAGCATTTAAATATTTTTAGAAAGATAAAGCTTTTACTCACCTCTCCTAATAGTTAAAGGCAAGGTTTAATTTGACACATGGATAAATTTAATAAGGATGGCATAGCACCAAACACAGCTAAAAGCAATCTGTATATTATTAAAATAGGTGGTAACGTTATTGATAATTCAGAAAACCTGCACAATTTTCTGAAAGATTTTACAGCACTCGAAGGTTACAAAATTTTGGTACATGGCGGCGGCAAAGTGGCTACCCAGCTTTCTGAAACTTTAGGCGTTGAAGCCAAAATGGTTGATGGCCGGCGAATTACTGATATTGAAACATTGCGAATAGTTACCATGGTATATGGTGGGCTTATCAATAAAAATATAGTAGCACAATTACAGCGTTTCGGTACAAATGCCATAGGGCTTACCGGTGCCGACGGCAATTTTATCCGGACAAAAAAACGGCCTGTAAAAACTATTGATTATGGTTTTGTAGGTGATATTGATGAAAAATCCATCGATGCGGAAAATATAAAGAGCCTGATGGATGCCGGGTTTACCCCTGCTTTTTGTGCCCTAACGCATGATGGCGAAGGACAGTTATTAAATACCAATGCTGATACTATTGCATCGGCATTAGCAGTGGCGTTATCAAAATTATACGAAACCACGCTTATTTATTGTTTTGAAAAACAAGGCGTGCTAAAAGATATTAATGACGAAAGCTCGCTTATTGAAGAGATCAACCCCGAGCGTTACGAAGAATTAAAAGAACAACAAATTATCCATAGCGGCATGCTGCCAAAATTGGATAATGCCTTTACTGCCATTGGATGCGGTGTTAAGGCAGTAATAATAGGCCATGCCGAAAAGCTTGGTCATTTAAAAACTAACAAATCATTTGGAACTCGTTTAAGTAAAAACGCATGAATTCACAACAAAATATTGCCATATTGGGCAGCGGGAATATCGGATTATCATTAGCTAAAGGGTTAGTAAAAGCAGGGATATGCAAACCAAGTCAAATAATGCTTACCCGCAGAAATATATCGGCATTATCTGACCAGGCTGATGATGGCTATTATGTTACCGATAATAACCTTAAAGCCGTAAAAAGAGCAGATATTGTTGTGTTAGCTGTATTGCCACATCAATTAAATAAATTACTGGACGAAATTATCCCTGCCATAAAATCAGAAAAGCAATTATTGGTTTCAGTAGTATCAGGAGTTTCATGTGCTGATATCCGTCAGCAATTGGATCTGAATGTGCAGGTGATACGCGCCATGCCTAATACCGCTATAGCCATAGGCCATTCCATGACCTGTATTGCTACTGACAATGGTACCACCAAAAACATTAACCTGGTACGGTCATTATTTGATACCGTTGGTGTAAGCATATTGATCAACGAAGAATTAATGACCTCGGCAACTGCGCTTTGCGCCTGCGGTATTGCCTTTTTCCTGCGTTCTATCCGCGCAGCATCACAAGGTGGCACAGAGATAGGTTTTCATTCGCATGATGCACTTAAAATGGCGGCCCAAACCGCAAAAGGCGCAGCCGACCTTATCTTACAACTCCACTCACACCCTGAACAGGAAATTGATAAAGTAACTTCACCAAGTGGTTGTACCATTGCTGGTTTAAATGAAATGGAACACAATGGCTTTAGCTCTGCTATGATAAAAGGCATCAAGCTTTCAGCAGAAAAAGCTGGCGACCTTTATCACAAGGATGAAGCTTAATTTTTTATTTCAGATGTATGGTTCATCATGATTTATTGTCATGAAAATCCTTTAATTTGTTAATTCAGATTAAAATATGGATTTTTTACCCTTTGATACCGTAGGACTAAACGTTGATGGTATAGACACATTCTATACAACCTACGCCATACTAAAAGAGAAATTCGGCATCCAGCCCACCGGGCATATTGACTTTCATTTAGACCAATTTGATGTATTTAAGCATTTTGTTAATATCAATCTTCGTGGCTCATTTGTAATTAAACAGTGTAATAATGATTGTTACATATTCTTTATTGAAGCGCATTTAAAAGATATATACAAAGGCCATTTGCATATTAAAGAACAATCGGATTATCAAACCTGGGCGCTTGCCTATTTAAAACATGATTTTGGCCGGGTTTTAATCCGCCCCGAAACCCTTGCTGATAAAATCATCGAGATTATTCACCCTGTAGAAGTCGACTTCAAAGAAGATAAAGCCTTTAGCGATACTTTTTATGTATTAGTAAACGATCATGAAAAAGCAGTTGCAGGCATCACCCGCAATTTCAGAAATGCAGTAATGGATATACGCGATGATGATTTTGTAATTGAAATAGTTGAACATACTTTGATCATAGGCAGCACCAAACCTATTTCAGCAGAAAAAGCTGTGCATTTAGCCGAATTTATTGAGCGGGTAGCTTCTAATTGTTAATAATCTTCCAAACGGAGAGATAATTATAATCTCTATAAATATAAATCGTGAAATTCTTATAGCGCTACACTCTGCCTGTCAACCCGGTGGATGTTAGGGTTAGGAGCATCATTCTCTATTAATCCATCGCGCATACGCACTATACGATGAGCATGCATGGCAATATCTTCTTCGTGGGTTACTAATATAATTGTGTTGCCTTTATCGTGAATGTCTTCGATCAGGCCCATTATTTCAATAGATGTTTTAGTATCCAGGTTACCTGTAGGCTCATCGGCTAAAATTATTGACGGATTATTAATGAGTGCCCGTGCCACAGCCACACGCTGGCGCTGCCCGCCTGAAAGCTCATTAGGCCGGTGATCAACACGATGGCCTAATCCTACGTTTTCTAATGTTTGCCTGGCACGTTCCATTCTTTTTTCTTTGCTTATACCGGCATAAACTAATGGCAAAGCAACATTATCTAAAGCGCTGTTACGCGGCAATAGATTGAACGTTTGAAATACGAAACCAATTTCTGAATTACGAACTT
>Ga0302315_10005709_pt1 | contig 10567 bp, 13 predicted proteins | sample III_Palsa_N3_1_FD_200532 | JGI IMG/M metagenome (GOLD analysis project Ga0302315, IMG submission 200532) | Peat permafrost microbial communities from Stordalen Mire near Abisko, Sweden - III_Palsa_N3_1 | ecosystem: Environmental > Terrestrial > Soil > Palsa > Peat permafrost | place: Sweden... | reverse complement strand
AGTGTATTCGGTATATCTATACAAATTCTGCATAATCTCTGACTATCTTTTTTCCTGTAATTTAGGTCAAGCCAGGTACCATCTGCAATTAATCTTTTATTACGATATAGATAAATTCCCTGATGCTCTGTCCAACCTTTAATTATATGTAATTGTCTTCTTTCGTTTTCTGAGAGTTTTGATTCATGGGGTAAAATAAAAGGTTGAATTTTGATAAATTGATTATTGATTGAGAGTTGCTCTTCCTGCAATTCAGTTGATGGAATCGTAGGAGAAATATTGAAAGGATTTAATGCTTCTATTTTTTCTTTTTGAACGAAAATTAAAATCTCATTCTCTTCAATAAAACGATGAAAAATGAGACCTAAATGCTTTCTTACATTATCGAACTTGCGATAGAAATGCTCTTTCTCTGATTTAAATTCTCCAGATTCTACTAGTCTATCCAATTTTTCCCAAAGGATTATTGTTCCGGTACTACTAGATAAATCTGCTAAATTCTTTTCTGAATTTTCATCTACACACTCCCGAAGTAATGCCCAATCTTTTTCTTTAGCTACAATATCCAAATCCCAACATCTGATAAATCCTTTTCCTGAGTTATTTTTAGTTTTTACTGTTAATCTTCTGCACTGCGAGAAGGACGCTGTTTTTAATCCTAAACCAAATCTTCCTAAATCATTTGCATGGCGCACATGAAGCGGATTGAGACTACCTAGCTTCATTGCATTGAGTAATTCTGCTTCACTCATTCCTTTTCCATTATCCTCAACTCTTACAAATGAAGAATAGCGGTCAATTCCATATGTAATTCTTATCTCAGATGCGTTCGCTGTAATACTATTATCAATTAAATCGGCAATAGCAGTTTCAACAGAATATCCAAATGACCTTGCAGACTGGAGGAAACTTTCTGGCTCCGGTCTTACAATATCATATTGTGGTTTAGGTTTCAGCATTCCGATATAGTTATCGCTTACGAATTATTCTTTTTAAATCTTCTGCTGTAATCAATCCCCAGTTTTTATCAAGTACTTTATGGCAATTGCTGCAAACAATTATAAAATCCTCCATTGCGCTTGATTCAAGCCCTGGCTCTGATTTAAATTCTTTGCTATTATGAATCTCCATTATATTATTTCCTAACTCGCCATAAAAAGAATTGGCGTCAAAGCTGCATACTTCACATTTTAATGTATTGGAATTCAGTAAGACTATTTCTTTCTTTACTTTGATAGTTAAAGGATCTGTTTCTCTATTCTTGTGAAATTGAAAGAGAAATTCAGATTTGTAATTAGTTTCTGGAGTTGCTTTATTTAATGTGTTTTTTTTTATGGATGACTGAAGATAAAGCTCCCTTATAATATCAGCTTCATTCTTGAGTTTTTCCCTATGGCGGTGAAATTCTTTCCAGATCTCTCTATCTGCCTTTGCTCCAGCCTTCATTCCACTGCCTGAAAAGTTCTGGTCTAATTTTTTAAAATTTGCCAGTTTTAATGCTACACTACTTGTACTTCTGAAATTTTCAGGATCAGGTATGTCCTTTATAAGATTCAGTTGCCGAAGTTCACTACTTAATTGAATTATTTCAGGGTTTCTTCCATGCATTTGCCCATAATCAAGCCGGAAATACAGGTTAAGTGCCAGGATTAACTCCTCTCTTATCCATGCTGGATTTTTCATTATAGATGCTGAATTTTACAGTGAACAAATAAATAATGGAGCAAGGCATACCCTGTATTTACGCTCAATGCATTTCCAGCCTGTTTATATAATTGATGATCACTTACACCTGCTAGTTGTGCATTTTTTAAAAAGGTATAGTCGAATCCCTGAAGTTTTAAAGCTTCTACTGGTGTTAGTTTTCTTACAGGTTTTTTTAAAAGTATATCTTTAGAGGTTTCTTTATGAGATTTTCCTTTCTGAATGAAATCATCAGAATAATAATTATCCTGACATGCTCTGTGCATTTTAACCATTGTTGCTGTCAGAGTTCTTGCAATATCAAGATCAATCTGAGATTTGCTCCAAAAATTCTTTGATCCATCAGCAAGAATAGTGTGTTTTATTTTTTCTGATAAATAGTATTTCTCATCTGCCTTTTTAGAAAGAATCTTTAGTACATTTTTATAAGTATGTAGCGAATGATTCTTAATGTTTTTAAAATTTCCAATTATAGCTTGTTCCGAAAGATCAATGTCAATATTTTTCCTGCTACATACGAAGAATATCCGACTTCTTCTTTGTGGTAATCCGAAGTTTTGAGTGTCGAGAATTACTGTATTGATATAGTTATATCCATGTTCTTTAAAAAAATCAAGAATTTCATTAAGTGTATTTCCTTTCCCATGAATTAATATATTTCTAACATTTTCCAGAACAATAAAAGAAGGTTTTTTAATTCTTAGTAATTCATGAATACTAAATAGTATCTTCCCCCTCTCATCTTCTAATCCAAGTTGTTTACCAAGCAGGCTAAAAGATTGACAAGGAAATCCTCCAAGAAGTAGATCTATATCATCGAGGCCCTGGATATTCTTTTTGTCTTGGGTGAATTGAATAATATCATGCAGTCTTGTTTCCCCATTAAGTCTGTAATTTGCTTCATAAGTCATGAGAGCATATTTATCAATCTCAGAGAAGCCAACACATTTAAATTTGACTTTTGTATCTTGAGAAATGAGGTCTGCTGCTCTGCGAAATCCTCCAATCCCCGAAAATAATTCCAGATATTTCATTTATAAAAATTTATTATTTCTTTAGCAATCAATTCTGCAAGCTTGACAGGTACAGCATTGCCTATTTGCTGATACCAGTCATTGGGGGAACCTCTGAAAACATAATCATCAGGGAATGTCTGTAATCTTGCAGCTTCTCTTGGACTCAGTCCCCTAGCCTGTTCAGGATGAATATACATGTGACAATCATATTTCATATGGGAAGTAATAGTTTTACTTACTTCATTCCTCTTTAGTTTATAATACTTGTCTGTAAAAATATGATCCCTGTTTTTGTATTTATTTAAATGCTTTATACTCTCATGCAGGGAATTTTCACCTTCTGGTAACAGGGTAAAAATTTCAATATCATTGGAATTATTGAATCTGGATTTATGATTAAAAATGTAAGGACTTTGGAAATTCTTATTTATCTCCTTTAAAAAATCATTTTGTGGTACAGATAGTTTTCGTATAGCATAACCAATTTCATCACTTTCATAATTTACTTTAAGTTTATACGGATTAGTTTTTATTTCTGGTAGGCCATATAAAGCATCTGCAAGTTTATAATGACTATAACCATTCTTTTTTGAAAGAATATTCTTCTTTATCTGTTCAATAACTAAAAAGTTTTTACCACCGATTAAAAAATAACGCAAACGGCTTTGAGGGATATTGAATCTTTGTGCATCTAGTAGTAAAGGAATAAAATAATATTCTTGATTAGCTGATTGTTTTATATCTTCTTCTATCTGCCTTTCAACTTTCATCATCCCCCTTACATTTTCCATGATAAAAAAGTCTGGCTTTATTGTTCCAATAATCTTTACAAAATATTTGTATAAAATATTTCTTTCATCTTCGATAAATCTTTTGTTTTCAGTTTCTGAATCTTTTTCAAAATTCCAGCGGTTAGCAGTAGAAAATCCTTGACATGGAGGTCCTCCAGCAATAATTTTTACATTCTTGAATAAATGAATATAGTTTTCGAAGTGATCAACTAACGTCCTTATATCATTATTGTAAAATCGGGACAAGGGTAAATTGTGATTGAAATAGTAAGTTTCTAATGCATCTGTATAATGGTCATTTACAAATGCAGGATGAAAACCTGCATTAATAAGGCCTTGACTAAGCCCTCCTGCACCACTGAAGAAGTCTGCAAAAAGCATATCTGAGTGAGGCTCTTTTTTTAACTCAGGAAGATATTTACTAAGAAGAAAATGATTGTTCCCTTTAGAGCGAATAGTAAAGTAAAGATTATTAAGCCTTGTAAATAGTTGACCTCCTAAAAGAGTTCTGTATTCTTCTGATATATTAATTTCTTCCGTTTCAGCGATTGCAATATTTTCTGATGACAATATTGAAGTTATTTCTTCAGCTAGTTGTTCAGATTTATTAAGAAAAAACTTCTTTTGATATGTATAATAAAATTCAAGCATTATACTTAATTACGTTGACTAATTTTTCAAAAGTTCCTTCTATACTATTTGATTTTAATTCACATTCCCAGATAGTAATGACCTTCCAACTTTGCTCTGATAGTTTATCTATAGCTTTACGATCATTAGCGTTATTGATATTAATTTTACTTATCCACCATTCTGTTCTTGTTTTAGGAATAGTAAAATATTTACAGCTTTGATGGCCATGCCAGAAACAACCATGAATAAAAATCACTGTTTTATACTTTGGTAGTACTACATCAGGACTACCCGGAAGATTTTTCACATGGATTCTGAATCTGAATCCATGTGAAAAAAGAAATTTTCTTACCAGAATTTCAGGCTTAGTATTCTTACCTTTAATCTGGCTCATATTATAACTTCTTACTTCTTTAGAATGAACATCTGCCAATTTTATCCTTATTTAGAATACAAACGCCTGATTTATAGTAATATTATAATTTATTTTTCTTTAGTAGACACTAAAAGCTCTCTTATATCCACATCCAATTCAATTGCTATTTCCCTAAGCAATTTTAAAGTAGGCTGGCTTTCATTATTACAAATTCTTGTAATGGTAGTTGGCGTTCTTTTTACTCGTTTGGATAGCTCTTTTTGAGAAATATCCTTTTCGACCAGAACACTCTTAATTCGATTAATCTTAATCTTTCCTGCCATTAATACATATTTCTTATAAAAATATGCAAAAATATATGACATAATATAGAAAGATGTATTGCAAATTATTGCAAGTCAAGTAATTATTTATTTAGAATATTACATATTTATTTAATTTTATTACATATAAATACAATTATAATACATATTTTGTACATTTGAGTAATGAAACTCAAAATAGAATTATCTCAAACTTCATTGATAAGCGAAAAGCTTATCCGAGCTTTAGAGGTGCTTTTGCAAACAGTTCCCCCAGCATATTTAAGAAAAAGCTTAACGGAAATACTTCTCTCTTATCTAAGTAATACGGAACCGGAAGATTACAAGCCGGAGATAAAGGAGATATGTACGGACTTTTATTGTCTGTTAAAGTTTTTAGAAGAAGCAGAGAATTTGACTAAGAAAGAAACTTAACGGATGGCTTTAAAGAAATCCTCCGGGGTTGTTTCTAGGTATTCACAAATCCTGGAAAATGTAGAGAGGGTCATATTCATCTTGCCGATGATAAGGCGATGGGGATTTATAGAAGTATCATTATAGAAAACTTCATGAGTAACGCCCTTATGAAGCATAAGCTCCTGAATGCGACTTCCTACTTTAATTAGAAATGCCTCATCACGATAATAATTCCGGGGTTTCTTTGTTGACTTTTTTGGCGTCATGAATGACGCTAATATCAAGTAAGATATTTTCTTAATTAAAGTCATTAATGACGTTAAAAGAATTTATATATTTACCTTTTAAGCTATGGAAGCAATATCAGTCAGTCGTCCTCCTGGTATAATAAAAGGGATTTTAAATAGTAGCATCTGCAATTAAAATTTAAAATATACCTATGGAGAGAATACTTATAAATAAGCTATGCAAACTGGTGAAGTCCAGAAAATCAATTCAACTAACCAATGAAGAATTGGAATGTCTTCTAAGAATCTCGGAATTGTTGGCACAAATTGAAATATTGGAAGCTATGCAGGAAAATAAAGAAAAACTTATCGAAGACAATAAAAAAGAGCTAGAAGAAATTTTCAAAGGGAAACATTTTAAAGGGTTTGAAGAATGTTGTTTCTGATAAACACTTTAAAATAACATATTAAAATTATTAAAATGTAGATAAATATATTTAATTTAACGTCAGACTTTTACTCGCTATGAGAAGTTTCTCTTCAATTTTTACGCTAATCCTTCAACTAGTAGTTATTATTAGCTATGCCCAGGCTCCTAACAATATAGGGCTACAACAGAGTAGACAAAACCAGGCCGTAAAAACTCAGGAACAGAATGACAAAATTCTGCGACAGAATGGCTATGCGCCACCTCAAACTCTTGGGCTTTCTGCTGCTACTGTTGGTTCTGTTTATACCCCTCCTCAAATTAGGCAAAGACAAGAATTAGAAGCGTTACTACAAGAAGAAAAAAAAGAGGCTGATAATTTATATTCCTATTTTAATTCGGCTCAATTTCTTGAAGATTCAAGGTATTACAGAGCAGCATTGGAAGAAATAGAAAAAATGCTCAAAGGTGAACAGCAGCTTTCATTAAAACGTGCTATTTTTCTGGTTGAGAATGCCTATTCTGATAATAAACTTAACTATATTGATTATGAGAATAAGATAGCAGCTTTATTGAATTTCTGTAAGTCATATCTTAAACAAAATGGATTTAATGAAAATGATAAAGTTGCAAAAAATTATGTCTTGTACAGGCTGTATTCCCAAACCATAGAAATAAAGGATAATTCAAAAATTCAAAAGCATGAGCCATTTAAATATGACTTCAATGATTTTTGGGGAAACGAAGATTGGGCAAACCAATTTGTTACTAAACTTCTTCGTACTAATACAGGCCAATGCCACTCAATGCCTTTACTCTATATGATACTGGCACAGGAATGGGGAACGGATGCTTATATGTCATTTAGCCCTAACCATTCCTTTATAAAATTTAAAGATAATAAAGGGTCGTTATATAACCTTGAAACTACTAACGGAAATCTGGTTACTGATAAGTGGATAATGACACCCCAATTTATCAAATCGGAGGCTATTCAGAACGGCTTGTACTTGGATACTATTTCTTATAGCAAAGTCATTGCAAATTGCCTTAATGACCTAGCAGATGGTTTCCAGATAAAATTTATGGCAGGTGATTGGAAGTTCCTACTACAATGTAGTGATGTTTCGCTAAAATATTTTCCCAAAGGAAATTTCCACGCAATCTCTAATAAAAGTAATGTTTATTTGTTTGCATTCGACCTAATGAGAAAATATAACAAAGTCTCAAAAAAGAGAAATGATATGAGTGAGTTCTTTATACGCAATCCTGATGCAAAAAAATTATGGGAATTGCACGATCAATATTATATGGAAGTTCAGAATATGGGATTTGAAAAAATGCCAGAAGAAGCTTACAAAGCATGGCTTGCTTCAGTTGACGAGGAGAAAAATAAATCAGAAAGTGCAAAACTTACATCAAGCATTAAATCAAAATGAAGCTAAGGATTTACATTTTAATACTATTAGTAGTAAGCTTTTCATGCAAGAGAAAACCTGTGCAAACGGCTTTAGTTAATTCTGAAGTTAAAACCACTAATCAAGAAACTAGCAAGCCTTCAAATAGTAATACTTCCCATTCTCCTGCAAAGATAAGTCCTGCGGATTCTATTAAACAGTTAAAGGAAAATTACTGGAAGGTTTATGCAGAGATGAAGGAAATGCTGGAGGACAAAAGAATCCTTAATTTTAAAAGAGCTGTTTTTATTACTGAGAATGCTTTTGTAAATAACCATTTTACTTACGAAGGATTTTGTTACTACATAGATAAATTGACAAAGATTTGCAATCAATATCAAAAAGAACATACTCTCATTAATTATAATTTTAGTGACAGGGAAGATGTAGCAAAGAACGGTGCAATATTTAATGTAATGACAGATACTATATTTATATACAATAATGAATCTGTTATTCACTATCCATTTACTTACGATTTTAATGATTTTATGGGAAATAAAGACTGGACAAAAATGTTTGTTACCAAACTCTTAATTTCTAATTCCGGTAATTGCCATTCATTACCTTATCTATATAAGATTTTAACTAACGAGTTAGGAACTAAGACTTATCTTGCCTTAGCCCCCAATCATATTTATATTAAGCAAAGAAATAAGCAACTTGGCTGGTACAATACGGAATTAACTAGCGGTACATTTCCTATTGATGGCTGGCTTGCAGCGTCGGGTTATATAAGTCTGGAAGCTATTCGCTCAGGAATATTTATGGATACATTAAGCGATAAACAAACAATAAGCATTTGCTTAAATGATTTAGCAGAAGGTTATAAAAGGAAATTCGGCGCTGATAGTTCTTTTATATTAGCCTGTGCAAACCTTTCCCTTCAATACTATCCTAATTGTATAAATACCCTTATTTTGAAAGGAGAAACTTTAAAGGGAATATTTGTCAGAAGAATGAAGGAAAGTAATGTTCAATATCCAACTGAGCTTTTCTATAATTCCGATGCAAAATATATTTATGATGAGATGGAAAATGCTTTTGTAACTACGGTAAAACTTGGTTACAGAGAGATGCCAGAGTCAATGTATTTAGACTGGCTTTCGTTAGTTCAGAAAGAAAAAGATAAATACCAGAATAAAAATATATTAAAAAATTAAATTTATGATTTATGAAAAATCTATCACTTTTACTCATTTCATTTTTTAATGTTACCTGCAATCTGTATGCTCAGAATCCATTTAGCTCTCTTGGTATAAAGGATGAGGAAGTTCCAATTCTTTCCATAAGCAAAGGAAAGTACCAGGAAATAATAACCAACGATACTTTGGTAAAAGTTGGAAATGTAGTTGTAAATACGGTTACAGGTAGAGTAGAATATTTTATAAGAATAGATACGGTAAGATCAGAAGCTTCTATGGAACCTCAAATTGTAAGTAGGTGGCTTTCTCCCGACCCCATTTTTAAAGCTTATGAATCCCCTTACGCTGCTATGAGCAATAATCCCATTTTGTTTACCGATCCAGATGGAAGAGACCCAATTGATCCTCGTACTGGTAAACCTTCAAGAATTAGTTTGGTAAACTCAGTAGTTGTTGCTAATACTTATGATCCTAAAATACATTTAACGACTAAACAAGATGTAGAACTTTTAGCATGGACGCAAGGAGAATTAGTTAGATTTTCAGTTGGGAAAGATTTTCAGGCTCCTATTGGTTTTTTTGATGATTTCCCCAATCCTGATAGGTCAGCAAACTTAATATCGGATGCAGCAGCAGCAGTCATAAATCCAAGATATGGAAATAAGCTTCGTTCATTTACTACACCTAAAAGTATTGGAGGTCTTTATAATCCTCCAAGTATTGATGCCTTTGAACAAGGAGCAAAAACCGGATATTATAGTTATATTGATGAAGGTTTTGCAGAAAAGGGGTTGTTTTATAGAGATATTAAAAGCTTTAATTTGATAGATGTTGAAGCAAATACAATATCAAGAGTAACAAACTTTGCAAGAAATTCAAGTGGAGAATTTGATATTAATTCAGTAAGCACATTTTCCACACAAAAGGGCGATATTCAAACTGGAACAAGAGATGGCCAGCAATATAAATACCGCAATGTAACTACTACCGAAACTATTGAGCATTATCAAGATAATAAAGCAGTAGGAAAATCAACACAAACGCACTCTTATCAAGAAGAAGTGAAATGAGTAAACGAAATTTAATCATTTTGAGCATAGCAATTTTGCTCCATTATCTTTGCGGTATATATTCGCTTGGAATAACCTTATTATTTAACTTATTCCGGCTCCTTCATTTACCAGGAATTTTACCAGTTTTCTTGATTTCAATTATTTTAGAAGTAATAATATTTATCTTATTCTTTACTAAGAATAAGATAATTGTAAAAGCCTATGTCTTAGCAAAATTAATAGTTGCAATCATACTAGTGATAGTTATGATAGGGGCTTGGGATAAATTTTTAGATAACAAAAGACTTGTAATAAGCTCTATAGGATTTGTTATAACATCTATTACTATTTTCTATTTTATTTTTTTTAAATGGACTAATAAATCGGATAAAGTCAGTGTCAACTTATTTTAAGAATACTCCAAGTAGTTTATTGAACAATCAGCTACTAATACTCTGTGGGTTATTTATAGTGATAGGTCTTATTGGTATAATAGCAGACTTAGAAGAAGGAAAATATTTATTAATAATTGGTTCTATTGGTTTACTCTTAAAAAAAGGTGTAATCATTGATATAGATAAAAGATTAATGAAAAGTTATTGGGGACTTTTGGGAATAAGGTTTGGGAAATGGAAATCTTTACCTAAAGTATTTATTTTAATAATCACAAAGATTTCCAAGCTTAATGAGTATAACTTGCCTTCAGGAGGCGCACAATATTTTTCAGAAACCACAGAGTTTAGATTAGGGATAGGAATTAACGGTAAAATACAATCAATAATTTCTACAGGAAATTACAATTTACTTATAGAGGAAGGTAAAGAGCTTTCTGAGAGTTTATCTGTAGAATTGTTAGATGCCATAAAGAAATCTAAATCTTAGTGCTTTTTTTAGAATATTTAAATTAATGAGTAAGATAACAATTGTAAAGTTCTTAGCTGTTCTTTTAATACCTCATTATATTCTGAGTATTGGATATTATTATCTTAATGACAATGACTGGCAATTGATTTCAAAAGA
>Ga0302315_10005701_pt1 | contig 10577 bp, 10 predicted proteins | sample III_Palsa_N3_1_FD_200532 | JGI IMG/M metagenome (GOLD analysis project Ga0302315, IMG submission 200532) | Peat permafrost microbial communities from Stordalen Mire near Abisko, Sweden - III_Palsa_N3_1 | ecosystem: Environmental > Terrestrial > Soil > Palsa > Peat permafrost | place: Sweden... | reverse complement strand
CCCCACGACGATGTAAAGTCCCTGACCCCGTTGAAATAGTGATCTCCCACAGCAGCGACCGAGCAAAAAATTGCCAGTCCCGAAGGACTGGCAACTAAACACTGGTCACTGCCCACTGCTTTTTACGCCTGCGCGAACGCCTTATCGTGAGCCGCTGCCGGTGTCGTCGCCAGCATCTTCGCAGCCGTCGACTCCGCCACCGCCGGCAGCGAAACGCGGAGCGCCTCGTCAATGGTCTTCACATAATGAACCGTCAGATTGTCGATTTGTTCCTTGGTCAGGTCCTCTTCAACGTTCATTTTATTTTCCGCCGGCAAAATCACGTGAGTCACTCCGGCGCGCTTGGCAGCCAGCACTTTTTCTTTAATGCCCCCTACCGGGAGCACATTGCCACTGAGCGTGATCTCTCCCGTCATCGCCAGCAGCGGACGAATGCGATGCCCCGTCAGCAGCGACACCAAAGTAGTGGCCATGGTCACGCCCGCCGAAGGGCCATCTTTCGGAATCGCTCCCGCCGGCACGTGCATGTGAATGTCGTGGTCGGCAAAAAAGTTTTCCGCAATGCCCAACTGCGCCGCATTCGATCGCACCCACGTAAGTGCCGCTTGCATGGATTCCTGCATGACCTGGCCGATTTGCCCGGTCATAGTGAATCCACCTTTGCCCTTCATGGCGTTGGCTTCGACGAAGAGCACGTCGCCGCCCGATGGCGTCCAGGCCAAGCCCACAGCCACACCCGGTGCGAATTTTGATTCCGCCTAGAAATTCCTGAATGATCCCCTGCGTGACGACAAGCTTATCCGTCTTGCCCTCGGCCAGCCGCCGCGCCTGCTTGCGGCAGATGGTTCCAATAGTGCGCTCCAAGCTGCGAACTCCCGCCTCGCGCGTATAGTGGCGAATCACATAGCTCAGCGCTTCATCGGGAAATTCGATCTGCTCAGCCGTGATTCCGTTCTCTTCGACTTGCCGCGGGACCAGATAACGCCGCGCAATGTGCAGCTTCTCTTCCTCGCTGTAGCCTTGCAGTTCGATGATCTCCATACGATCGCGCAGCGGCTCGGCAATCGGGTCGAGCATGTTCGCGGTCGTAATGAAGAGCACCTTCGACAAGTCAAAGGTCACGTCGAGGTAGTTATCGCGGAAGGTCGAGTTCTGCTCGGGATCGAGCGCTTCGAGCAACGCCGAAGCCGGATCGCCGCGGAAATCGCGCCCAACTTTATCGATCTCATCCAGCATGAAGACCGGATCTTTCGTCTCCGCTCGCCGAATGCCCTGAATAATCTGTCCCGGCAATGCGCCGATGTAAGTGCGACGATGCCCGCGAATCTCGGCCTCGTCGTGCACGCCACCCAGCGACAACCGCACAAACTTCCGCCCCAGCGCCCGCGCAATCGATTTACCCAGCGACGTCTTACCCACGCCAGGAGGTCCAACGAAACATAAAATCGGCCCCTTCATGTTCGGCTTCAGTCGCCGCACAGAAAGATAATCGAGAATGCGGTCCTTCACTTTCTCCAAGTCGTAATGATCCGTATCCAGAATTTCTTTCGCCTTGATGATTTCGATTTCCTGGCCGGAAGTCTTATTCCACGGCAGCACGGCCAGCCACTCCACGTAGTTGCGCGTCAGCGAATAGTCCGCCGCCATGGGAGACATGCGCGAAAGCCGCCCCAATTCCTTGAGCGCTTCTTTCTTCACTTCATCGGGCATGCCCGCTTCGTCAATTTTCTTTTTCAGGTCTTCGACATCGCGCTGGCCTTCATCCTGCTCGCCCAACTCTTTCTGGATGGCCTTCATCTGCTCGCGCAGGTAATACTCGCGCTGCGTCTGCTGCACCCGGTCCTGCACTTCGCTCTGAATTTTGTTGCGCAGTTGCTGGACTTCAAGCTCTTTGGCGAGATGCTGATTAATTTTTTCTAAGCGAACGCGAATGTCGAGGGTTTCCAGCGTGTCCTGCTTATCCGGAGTCGACAACGACGGCAGCGACGAAGCGATAAAATCCACCAGGCGTCCCGGTTCATCGATATTCAGAGCCACAGTAGAAAGCTCGTCAGACAACGTCGGCGAACCGGCAACGATCTGCTGGAACAGCGTCAGCACATTCCGTTGCAGGGCCTCGATCTCCGAACTGTCCGGCGAAGCAGCCTCCGGAATGGACGAAACGCGGGCCCGCATAAACGGCGCCAGTTGCGTGAACTCGCCCAAACGCACCCGCTCCAGGCCTTCGGCGAACACAAACAGGCTCTGGTTGGGCATTTTTACGACTTTATGTACTACTGCGGAAGTGCCGACCAAATAAAGGTCGCTGGGCTGAGGGTTGTCCACGCGCGCTTCGCGCTGCGCGACAACTATGATGGTCTTATCCTCTCCGAGCGAATTAATAAGCTGGACGGAACTCTCCCGTCCCACAGTGAGTGGTAGGACGGCGTGCGGAAACAGAACGGTATCCCGCACCGGAAGCACGGGCAAAGCCCGTACGTCGTTTATTTCCCGGCTCTTAGCAATCGGCTCGGAAAGCGGTGATTGGCTCATTGGCTCTCCTTGAGTGTAACTCACTCAAGCTTAGATGATACTCTTCTGGAAAGGTTTCATCCCTTCGACGCGATCATCGGACACGGATGATCGAAGGACTGTTGCATTCTATCGGCATTTTCCGCCGCAGGACATGATGCCCAAGGTACCGGGGCTATTGCGGAGGGTGGAACCTAGCGCGCGCTTAGCCAGGAGCCCGAGGCGAGGTTCAGGTGGCAGGGCGACTTCGTATGCAGCGTTGAAGGCGGCTCTCTCCTTGGAGCGGGTCAGTAACTAGGATGGCAGGTCGCTTTGCAGGAGCATTGTCACCGGATGACACTCCCCGTCGCCTCCAGCCTGTTTCCTTTCCTCGTTACTTCTAGATGGTTATCGCTATCTTTATCCAGTTCGATGCGTACCTGCTGCGAGTCTACTTCGTCTACTTCCCAGCACGTCTGCAGGAGTTCGGCGGCGCATGGCTCGGACGTCCACTTGCATCCTGAACCTTCTGGCTGGTCGATGGAGACACAAAGATTTCTGCTCGCGTCTTGCGAGGTGTCCCTTTCCCACAGACCGACCACGTCGGTCGGTCCGGCGGACGCGGGACGCAACTGGGCCGTGCGTCCACCGGTACCGAGGAGTAGAAGAGACAGGCTAACAACTCCTATCTGCCCTATCCAGCTCGCGACGTGAGGCATTATGCCCCCATTCTCGACTCGTTATTTATCAAATAGATAGACTAGATAAGCTAGGAGCCACAGCACCGCAAGTCCCAATCCGAGGAGTTTTGCGTGGAAGGCCCTGTGCTGAAGAGTATCCCAGAAGTCATGATCACAGGTCGCGGTGTCCCTAGTCCCCATTTTTTTCAAACACCGCTCCTGAACCTTTAACCCCGCATAATATTGGGCCCCATCCATGACGAGCACTAAGATCACTACGGTAGCTATACCAACCAGATTCTTGTGGCCCGAGAGGCCGCTCCCGTTCTGTACGGAGCTGTCCTCCTTGGTCATCAAAGCCCACGTGAAGGCGAGTATTCCGGCGCTGAGAGTACGACACTGCGCACTGAGTTGGCCGCTAAAATCACTGTGCCTTTTGATAACCTCGTCGCGCTTTACGCCGTAACTCAAAGGCCCTCGCAACTGACGGCCCGGAGTATATCACGGGCTAGAATCAGGCCGTTTTTACAAGTCGAGATCGCCTCGGCTTTATTTTGGTGTACTGCGAGCTGTCACGACAGCTGAACAGTTTGCAGCCACGCGCTCGTCGACGCTACGGTCGAATTACGAGCATTGCTGCACAAACTGCATCGGGGTGCAGAGCTTAACCGCAGTGTCCAAGGGCTTGGGTAAAGTTACGGCATTTAGGAAAGTTGTATCCAGGGTAATAAAGTAATCAAGGGAATTTTCCTCTGCGGTCCACACAAGGTAGAGATCGGCAAGATGACTCCCGCCGGTTCGCTTCTTCATCTTCAGAAAACGAGGATGATTGATATTTTCAAGAAACTGCTCCCGGTCCCGATTGTGTTGCTCTTTGGAGAATCTTGCTTGTTCCTCTGAGAAGCAGCCTTCGATCATGTACGTGCGACGCAGCGGACCTTGGGCGATCCTCCGTTTAACTCCACGGAACACGTCGAATTGACTTCCGCGCAAGGCAGGAAGGTGAAGGTAAAGGCTTTCGAAGATCGTTTCGTCGCTATCGTAAGGAACAAGTGCGCCATCCCTCGCCATTTCGGCCATTTGGTCAAGAGAACGATAGATCGCGTCCGATTCTTCCTGTGTCTTGCCTCTCAAACGTCGTCGAACTGGGGCCTCCTCTATCCACATCACCAATCTGTTGCCTCGTTGGGCAACGCGGCGAGTAGCGGTTGCGTCGTGCGTAACCGTCGAGGGATAGATGCTGGTATCGAGCAAAGCTGTGGGCACAATTCACCTCGTCTTGCCAGTTTGCTACTTCTGCCCGTCTTCCGCGCAAGTTACGACAGTAACGGCTCCGGCCAGCATTCTCGCTTGGCGTCGGAAACGGTCTCGACATCGACGCTCGGTAGGCACTGCAACTCATCGCAGCACTAGGAACCGCGCCTCACGCCGCCGGATAGATCCCCAGCACCTTCACGAACTCCGCCACCTCACCCAGATGCCACAGCGCATTGCGCGCCGGCTCATCGTCCCCACGCAGAAAGTCTACATAGAAGACATACTCCCAAGGCCGCCCACGCAGAGGCCGCGATTCAATCTTGCTCAAACTGATGTCCCGCAGCGCAAACACGCTGAGCGACTTGAACAGCGCGCCCGGCTGATTTTTCAGTTTGTAGGCAATCGATGTCTTGTTCGACCCGGCTGGAATCAAGCGCTGGTAGCCGCGTTTGGAAGCGGCGCTTCCCTTCTGCCGCCGGGTGCCGTTTTGCTTTGTTCTTAGTTCTGCCACCGATTTCCGAATCAACAGGAAGCGCGTGAAGTTGCGTTTGTCATCTTCGATACCGGCCTGCAGAATTTTGCCGGAGTACTCGCGCGCCGCATGTCTTCCGGCGATCCCGGCCGCGTCCGTAAGATTCTGCGCCACAACGTGCTTTACGCTTCCTGCCGTGTCGTAGAACGGAATCGGCTCAATGCCCGCATGATGACGAAAAAAATCGCGGCATTGGTCGAGCGCCACGGGATGCGACAGCACCTTGCGCACCGCGCTCAACTTCACTCCCGGAGCCGCAATCACGTTATGCACAATGCGCAGCAGGAATTCCCCCTGAATGAATACGGCGCGCGCCACCAACAAATCGGCATGTTCGGCCACGGTACCCGCCAGTGAGTTTTCGATAGGGATCACCGCGGCCCCGACCGCACCCTTCTCCACTCGATCAAACACCTCTGCAGATCTCGCGCACGGAACCACCGAACACCGCGGCACCATGTTCTCCGCCGCTTCGTGGCTGAAGGAACCGAGTTCGCCCTGAATCGCAACTTTCATTACAGGCAAGGTAGCTGGAGAAGCAGGAAAAGCGCAAATCGCCCTGGCGCAGTTTTTCTACGACAGAAGAATTCAGACGAGAGTCTTCTCCAGCACCAGCGCATCCACGCCGTTCGAATAATAGCCCGGATAAATTCTCGTCACGCTGTATTCGTGCCGCTTATAAAACGACAAGGCGGAGAGGTTGTCCACCGCCGTCTCCAACTCAACCGAGCGGCATCCGTCAGAAATCAGACGATCTTCAGCCGCCCGCAGCAGCAACGATCCCACGCCGAAGCGCCGGGCGGCCGCAATTACGTCGATAGTAATAATGTGTCCCCGTGCGCGGGCTCCCGCCTCGGCGACAATGAAGCCAGCAATCGCACCCTCGCCGGAAGAAGCGGCCGGAGTATTTTTCCCCGCCTTTCCTGAATCGGGATCAATCGCAGCCCCCGCCTCCCCGCCTGCCGCGACCAGCGTAAACGACGCCCGCCGCCGCATGTAAAGTCTTAGTTCCGCCCGCGTATACGAAATACCGGCAGGAAAACAGGTTTGATCGATGCGCCACAGCGTGTCGAAATCATCAGGCTGGAAGTCCCGAACGTGAAAGGGCACGCGGCCATTGTAACCGGGCGACCGCGCAGGGACTGACCGGGCCTTGGGCCACCCAACTGTTCCTTCCCCCGTTTTTCCACAGCCCAACAATCGTCGACCCTCCCTGAAGTGTGCGATTGGAGACGAATGGCCCTTGCTTCCTTCGCAACCTCGGACGTACCATGAGCATCAGAGGAAAGCGTGTGGGGCGCCTTCTCCTAATTGACGTTGTCTCTTCCGTCGCCGTTCTGGCGCTGTGGTATGTCGTGTTTTCCCACTACAACCGCAAGAAAGGTGCCGCCGCCTTGCGCTGGGTGCAGGACGCCTGCGCCGGCAAGGGACGCATCCTCGAATCCCATTGGATGGGAACCTCCAGCCTCCAGGCTCACCTCCATTTTCCTTCCCGCTGGTTCGAGAACGCCCGCGTGACCGTTCGCTTCCGCCCCCGCCCTCTTCCGGCGCAGTGGCTGATGAGCTGCTGGCAGCGGCAAAAAGAGACTTTAACCTTCGAGGCTGACCTGGATGGTTCTCCCAGCTTTCATCTCGAAGTAATGCGTCATCGCTGGTGCGCCCACAATCGCGGTATTTCTTCCCGCAAACGCGACGACCGGGAGTGGGATGTCTTCGAACCCGGCCCTGTAATCCTTACCACCCGCACCCACTGGAAGGAAGATCCGTCGGCTGAATTGAATGCGCTCATGTCCGCGCGCCGGCAGGACATTTTGCAAGTACACTTCCGCCCTGAGTCGCCGCAATTTTCCGCGACAGTCCGCCTCGAGGCCCTGTCCGATCCTAACGCCGCCGCGGAATTTGTTAGCGCCCTGCGCGAAATCGCCTCCGGCGCCTCCACCCACCGCCAGTAGGCAACTCCCGGCTCTTGCGCAACCTCTTAAACTCTAGTTGAGGGATAATTGGAGTCTGTTACGAGGTGATCCGCATGGCTCGTTTCCTTCGTTTCTTGTTCATCTTCTCTCTCGCCCTTCCTTTGTCAGCCCAAGACACTTCCCAACCTCAGTTGCAACCCCGCTCTCCAGAGCCGGCCAAAGCCCCCGCCCCGGCGCCGGACCGGCAAATTCAACTCGATGTGCAAGTGACGGACAAATCAGGAGCGCCCGTTCGCGGGTTACAGAAGCAGGATTTCACCCTCCTTGACGATAAACGCCCGCAAGAAATTCTTTCATTTCAACCAGTGGATAGCGCCGCAGCCGCGGCCAACGATCCGCCGGTTGAAGTGGTTCTGGTCGTCGACGCCGTCAACGTCGGCCTCCAATCCGTGAGTTACGAGCGAAGTGAACTCAAGAGATTCCTGTTGCAGAACGGCGGCAAACTTGCCGTGCCAACTTCACTCATCGTTTTCTCCGACAGGGGAACCGAAATCCAAAAGACTTCCTCCCGCGATGGAAACGCCCTTGCAACACTCTACGACCAGTACGAAACCGGCCTGCGGATCATTAATCGCTCGCAGGGATTCTGGGGCGCGGCGGAACGTTTTGAAATGTCCCTTAAAACCATGAACTCATTCGTCGAGTACGAAAAGACTCGTCCCGGCAGAAAGCTCATGGTTTGGTTCAGTCCGGGATGGCCATTGTTATCTGGACCGAACATCGAACTCACCCGTAAACAGGAGGAGCATTTCTTCGACTCGATCGTCGCCGCCTCCGCCGGACTGCGGCAGGCCCGCATCACCCTCTACAGCATCGATCCCCTCGGTCTCGCGGATGCCGGTGGAACTCGGATTACGTATTACAAGGAATTTCTGAAAGGCGTGACCTCCGCGAATCGAGCCATGCCCGCGAACCTGAGCCTGCAGGTGCTCGCCGTTCAAAGCGGCGGTCGAGTTCTCAATTCCAGCAACGACCTCACCACCGAACTGGCTAATTGTTTCTCCGATGCCGAAGCTTTTTACGTCCTCTCGTTCCAATCCGCTCGCGCCGACCGCGCCAATGAATACCATGCCATCGCCCTAACCGTCGACAAGCCCGGCGCCACAGCGCGCACGCGTACCGGCTACTACGCCCAACCCTACGCCCCGTAAATTGCTGTTCATTTCATACGCGCCTTTTCATGTCCGGCTAAAATCGCCCCTCTTTGTCACCTGACATCTGGATGAACGGTGATCGATTCAAGAGCAATCGACGGTGCTACGATGTCGACAGGGGTTCCTCGTGCTCTGCCTTCTGACCAGAAACGAAAATATTGCTGTCACCACCAGGATTCTCCGCAAAAAGCAGCTAATCACTAAGAGATTCGCGTTCTGTCGAATCCAATCTTTCGAGGTGCGGCATGCAATTGAAGCCCTTCCTGCTGGACATGTGGCTGGACAGCTACGAGCACGATATTGAATTCAACCTGGCGTCGAGCGAAGGGCCGAGGTGGACGGTCAATGCCCTGTTGAACCTCGCAGGCGAGGAAGAGCGGCAGCGGTTCCTCAATCATGAGTTGGTCTATGGCCATCCCGCCGGAGCCGATGGACTGCGTGAAGCGATCGCGGAAATGCACGACGTGAGCGCGGAGTGTGTGCAGATCATGACCGGCGCCTCGGAGGCCCTGGTCGTCCTGATGTGGCTGGCGGCTGAGCCTGGAGCCAACGTAATTTTGCCTCGGCCCGGATACCCGCCCTTTTCTGCGCTGCCCGAGTCGCTGGGTATTGAGACCCGCTTTTACGGCATACGCAAGGAAAACAACTGCCGCGTCGACGTTGAAGAGATCATGAGGCTCGCGGATTCGAGGACGAACCTGATCCTGGTAAACAGCCCGCACAACCCGACCGGCGCGACCATGAGCGATGCGGAGATGGAGAGTTTGCATGAGTTCACCTCGGCGCGTGGAATCCAACTTGTGAGTGACGAGGTGTATCACCCGATTTACCACGGACGAGAGACAAAGTCGGCGTCGCGGCTGCCGCAAGCGACTGTCATCCACGACTTCTCGAAAGCGTTTGCTTTGGCCGGCCTGCGTACAGGATGGATGATTGAGCATGACCGAAAACGCCGGGAACGCTACTGGAATGCGCGAGCATTGTTTTCGATCTCGAACAATTCGCCAGGAGAGATGCTTGCCGAAATCGCGATGCGCAAACGCGATGTGGTTCTCGGGAAAACGCAAGAAGCCGCAACCCTGAACCTGGCGCACCTGGATCGCTTTATGGTTGAACATCGCGAAACCCTGGGGTGGATTCGCCCTCAGGGAGGAACGACCGCATTTCCCTGGCTGGCCAGCGGAGAGAACGCCCGGCCGTTCTGCCAGGCTGCCGCTGAACAGGGAATTCTGCTCGCCCCAGGGGATTGCTTCGATTGTCCGTCCCATTTTCGACTTGGCTTCGCCGCCACCGCAGAGAAGTTTCCGCGAGCTTTAGATCGCTTGGGCGAATTCGTGAAGAGTTGGCCAGCGCAGTCGCGAACAAGTTTATCGGCATGAGTCACTCTCAGGTTTTGCGGGAGGCTAGCATCCCCACTGGTTCAAAATTACCGGCGCCCATCGAAACGGGTAGTGGTGCAATTTGGGCTTTTTACGAAACTGTCATCCTGAGCGGAGCCGTTTTTCAGGCGTAGCGAAGGATCTCCCGCTTAACCGGCCCAACGCGTAAGCCAAACTGCACCACTACCCGAAACGAACAAAGTTCCTAAAAAGCCTCTGGCATTGTGTTATTGTTCCGGGCCATGACTAGCAACTTCGACCACTCCACGCCTCAGTTCGGCACCGCCGAATACCTCGGAGCCCCAGGCTCCGATCGCTGCCACTACTGCCAGCAGCCGATCGGCGGACGCTACTACCGCTTGAATGGAGCGATTTCCTGCCAGGGCTGCGGCGAAAAGGCGCACAGCGAGTTGCCGCAAGACAGCCACGCGGACTACGTGCGTGGGATTGTGTACGGTGTAGGCGCGGCCATTGCTGGACTGATTCTGTACGCCACGTTCACGATTGCGACCGGCATCGTCATCGGCTACGTCTCGCTGGCCGTGGGCTGGATGGTCGGCAAGGCGATGATGAAGGGATCGAACGGACACGGCGGACGCCGCTATCAGATCACGGCAGCTTTGCTCACCTATGCGGCGGTATCGATGGCGGCGGTTCCCATCTCGATTCACTACGGCATAAGCGGGGATCAGGGATTGATGCAGCTGGCGTTTCTTGGACTCGCGTCACCCTTTCGGGATCTAGCCCATCCCATCAATGGCGCTATCGGCCTGTTCATCCTCTTCATTGGGATTCGCATTGCATGGCAAATTACGCGGCAGACCTCACCGGCGCTCGAAGGGCCATTTCAATCCCCACCTCGGCCGCCAGCCGGAGTTAGTGCGGGCCGACAAGCGTAAGATCAAGAATTGTGTCCTCCATCACTCCTGAACTGATTCGAAGCTGCCGCCGTTGCGCGCGCGACCTCCCGCCCGGCGCACTCGTCTGCGATCAATGCCACGCGCTGGTTCACTCCCAAGAACTTGATCGCCTGGCCTCCGAAGCGAAAGCCCTCGAATCCAAGGGAGACCTGCGCCAGGCCCGCGAGCGCTGGCTGGCCGGGTTGCCTCTAT
>Ga0302315_10005700_pt1 | contig 10581 bp, 8 predicted proteins | sample III_Palsa_N3_1_FD_200532 | JGI IMG/M metagenome (GOLD analysis project Ga0302315, IMG submission 200532) | Peat permafrost microbial communities from Stordalen Mire near Abisko, Sweden - III_Palsa_N3_1 | ecosystem: Environmental > Terrestrial > Soil > Palsa > Peat permafrost | place: Sweden... | reverse complement strand
CCGGCGACGCTTTTCTTTTCTTCGGCCAATGATCTAAGTTATGTGGATATTAGATTCGGGAATGACAAGGTGTTTGACGATCATTTTTTGCCTTTGTATAAAAGGGGGAAAGAGTTCGTGAAGTTCCTGTTTGCTTTCAGGCGTAATTTTCCTGATTTCTCCGTGAAGTTCCCCGATCTGAATGTGTACCTGGATGAGACCTATGCGTTGCTGGATGCGGGGTTGAAGGATGCGATCCGGGCGATGGAGCATGATGCCAATGCGTACAAGCATGGGTATGATCTTTTGCCGGTTGTCGCCGAGGGGAATAACGCTGAGATCCTTGGGGTTCAGTTGAGGGTAAAGAACTATGGCGTTGATCCGTCTACCGAAGAGAATGATTTTGTGATCAAATTGGATGTGGGGAAGAGCGTAGAGGGTTTTTTGCCTTTGGTGCTGCCGAAGGATGCTTTTAGTGAGCCGTTGAAATATGCGGGTGGGGTATGGCAGAGCAGCTATGGGGAGCATGTGCCCTGGTTGGATGAGCGGGCGTTGGCGGATAGGACGCTGCCCAACCAACAACATATAAAATACCCTTATCTGACTGTGAGCGATTTTTTGCAGCCGTATCTGATCCGGCTGCCCTATGCGATCGATGGGGCGCATTTTTTTGACGGGAACTATGAAGTCAGGCAGGGAGATAAGGATCATAGCTATGTGTTGCCGTTGAAGAAGAAGTATTTTGAGTATTTTTCTGCGGCGGGGTTGCGGGGCCGGGTCAGTGATGGGAAGAAGCGGATCGAATTGGTGCAGATGCCGGGGGGAGTAAAGGTGGTATTGAGGATACCGATAAAGGGGGACAAGTATATCCAGTTTTCAAGGCTTTATCATCTCAACCAGATGCAGGATGGTATTCAGCCGGCCAATGAGAAAGAGAATATCGGGATCGTGATCGACAATCAGTTTACGCTGGCGATCTATCCTTTTATCCGGGTGAACAACCCTGATTTCAATCCGCATTACAGGGTGTTGTTAGTTGACCGGGATGTGGCTGTAGCTACGAAGCAGAATAATTATACCGTCAATTATTTTTCGGAGAAGCGGCCGATGGATTCGATCAAGCCGTTGGCGGTGAAGCCGAGGAGCAGCAAATATCAGAATCCGGGGGTGTCGACGGTCTACTATGTGCTGGAGGAGAACTTTGACCTGATCGAAGTGGTGCACAACTCGGCATCGGGGATGTTGATCCCGCTTTTTGAGCCATTGCCTATGCCGTCGCGGGTGTTTCGGTTTGCCATTGACTTTGGGACTTCGAATACGCATATTGAGTATAAGGATAGTCGTGAGGATATTACGCGGCCGTTTGAGATCGGGGAGAAGGATATGCAGATCGCGACCCTGCATGTGCCTGATGAGTCGACGGAATCGCATCTGAAGAACCCGAAGCTGGGATTTGGCGCGGCCAAGCTGGTAGAGATCATCAGGGAGGAGTTCATGCCGCTGCAGATCAACAGGAACATACAGTATAAGTTTCCCCAGCGTACGGTGATCAATGACAATGGCGGGTTCAATCCTGATGACAGCAATTTTGCGTTGGCGGATTTTAATATCCCGTTTTGGTACTTGAAGGAAGAGGGCAGGCTCAGCAGTGAGGTTACGCCGAATTTGAAGTGGAGTGATTTCCGGAACGACAAGCGGTTGGAGCGGCGGACCAAGGCCTTTTTGAAGCAGTTGCTGATGATGATCCGGAATAAGGTTTTGTTGGAGGGTGGGGATCTGGCGTCGACGGAGATCGTCTGGTTCTATCCGTCGAGTATGCCGGTGTTCAGGCGGAAGTTCTTTCAGAATTCATGGAGTGTATATTATGAGCGATATTTCCCGGGGGGTACCAAGCTGTATAAGATGTCGGAGTCGTTCGCGCCTTTTTATCATTACTATCATAAGGAGAATGTGCGGCCGCATGACCGGCCGGCGGTGAATATCGATATTGGGGGTGGGACCACGGATATTGTGATCTATCAGAGTGAGGATCCGATCGTGCTGACCTCGTTCCGGTTTGCGGCGAATTCGATCTTTGGGGATGGTTATGGGGGAACGTCGGCGGCGAATGGGTTTGTGCAGCATTTTCAGGATAAGATCCGCGAGTCGCTGGCCAATACCAAGGCGGGGTCGTTGACGGGCATCTATGATGCGATCAAACAGAAGAATAGCAAGAGTGTGGAACTGATAGAGTTCTTCTTTTCGTTGGAGGAGAATAAGACGATCAAGGATAACCGGATACCGCTTTCGTTCTCGAAGCTGCTTGCTGAGGGTACGGAATTCAAGCTGGTATTTATTTTCTTTTATGCTGCGATCGTCTATCATATTGCGCGGCTGATGAAGGCGAAGGGGTTGGCTATACCCGAGTTTATTACGTTTAGCGGGAATGGGAGCAAGGTGATCCGGCTGGCGGGTGGCGGCAATGATCTGAGCACGTTGCTGGGATATACAAAGGTGATCTTTGGGGAGGTGTATGGGGTTTCGGAGGTCCCTTCGATGGAGTTTAGGCTCACGGCGAATCCGAAGGAGATCACCTGTAAGGGCGGGTTGGAATGTGCGGACCCTTCGCGGTTCGATGTGATGGAGGATCGGATATTGACGACGCTGACGGGCGTGGATGGGTCTTCAACCGTTCCGCCGGCCAGTTTGAAGTATACTGATCTTAGCAAGGAGGAAGTGGTTACTGCTGTGGTGGGAGAGGTGAATTCGTTTATCGATCTCTTCTTTGGGTTGAATGTGCGGTTCAATTATTATCAGCATTTTGGCATTGACGGGAAGGGGTTTGGGGAATATAAGGACGCGTTGAAGAGCAGGGTGAAGAGTGATCTGATCGATGGGATCCGGCAGAAGATGGCGGAGGTGGAGGGGAATGCGGATGTGAATATTACGGAGACGTTGTTTTTTTATCCGTTGATCGGGGCGATCAACAGGCTTGCTTTTTCTATTCAGAAAAATAATCAATAATGTAATGGTTAGGTATATATTTTTTATTTTATTCTTGAGCTTGCCGGGTTTGTGTGGCGCGCAGAAGAAGCCGGCCACGGTGGTCGTGAAGCCTGCGGCGGACACGGCGAAGAAGGTGCAGGCGCCGGTGGTGGCGAAGCCGGTGGTCGCGCTTGGTGGCCAGCCCAATGGGCAGGTTGTTGAGCGGCGGGGATTTGACTTTTGGATGTTCTTGCCTGTGGTGTTGGTGATCGGTTTCAGTATGGTTGTGTGGCGGAGATTGAATGCGATGAAGGAGGAATTGAAGTCGAGGAAGCGGGAATTGAGATCTTTTACGGACAATTATGGAAAGGGGGGCGGTGCTGCTTTGAGACCGGCGGGTGTCGATCGGCGGGAAGTGGAGAAGATATTGGTTGATAGTAAGGTATTGATGGAGTTGAAGACGGCTATTGGTAAGTTGCAGCAACAGGTTGCGCAATTGGAGGGAAGGAAGGTGAAGGCTGTTGAGCCGGTGAGGGGCAAGCCTGTGATGGCGGCTGCTATTTCGGCGGCTTCGTCTGCACCGGCGCTGGCGGATGTTTTTTATATGGCGGGGCCGGTGAACAACTATTTCCCTAATTCGGCCAAATCGCTGTCGAAAGACAACACGGTGTATCGGTTTAAACTCAGTGCCAACCGGCAGGAAGCGGAATATGAATTGCATACCCAGGGGGCGCCGATCATGGAGATCGTGCAATTGGCGGAGAGTTATATAAAGGCGGCTTGTGATGAGGAGAATCTGCCGGGCAATCCGGTGAAGAATATATTGACGAAGAGGTCCGGCCAGGCCATTTTGGAAGGAGACAAATGGGTGATCAAACGTAAAGCACTGATCCGCTATGAATAATTTTGAATTGATAGAGGCGATTGGCGTTGGGATCATCGTTTGTTTGCAGGCGTATAATTTCTTTATGACAAACAGGCGGATAGCGGTGCTGAGGAATATCTTTCCGGCGGCGGATCAATTTGAGATCCGGGTGGACGCCTCGGGGGGAGAGCCGGTGGAGCTGATCTGGCAGAAGGGGGGCGGAAATGCGGTGACCCGGAAGATCGTTTATTCGTTGAATACCTATCTGCTGCGGAATAAGGGTGTGGCTTCGGATTTTCACCTGATCAAGGATGTGGTAGAGCGCAACTGCGACAGTGTGGAAGAGGATATCCATCAAACCATATCGTTGCCGCTATATCTGGGTCTGTTGGGAACGTTTTTGGGGATCATCGTGGGGCTGGTGAAGATCTCGGGTATCGACTTTGGGGGTGAGAACAACGGGATGGATATGGCGATCTCGGCGTTGTTGAAAGGTGTGATGATCGCGATGGTGGCGAGTTTTTTCGGGTTGGCGCTGACGGTTTTGAATAATGGTTTCTTTTTTAAGATCGCGAAGGCGCGACTGGAGGAAGGGCGAAACAATTTTTACACTTTTATACAAACGGAATTGTTGCCGGTACTGAATCAGAACATCAATTCCACCTTTGCGTCGCTGCAGCAGAATCTGTATCAGTTCAATGGGGAGTTCAAGGAGAACCTTGCCATGTTGAAGGAGGTGATGGGCAATAACTATCATGCGCTTGTCTCGCAGGAGAGAATACTCAATTCGCTGGAGAATATGGACATTACGGCTTTTGGGAAGGCGAATGTAATCATCCTGCAGCAACTGAATATCAGCACGGAGCGGCTGGCGCAGTTCAATGCCTATCTGGGGCAGTTGAATGAGCTGATGCATACCACGCGGGGTGTTTCGGGGCGGCTGGATTCGGCGTTGGAACGGAGTGAGCATTTTGACGAGCTGGGGCGGAAGTTGGTGGCGATGTTTGAAGAGAACCAGCAGTTGACGTCGTTTTTGAAGAGTCATTATCAAACGCTGGACGACAGTCGTCAATTGATCGTGCGGGCGGTGAATGGCGTAGGTAATACGCTCGATGAGAGTCTGGAGAAGTTGAAGTTGTTTACACAGGAGCGGATCAATGAAGTGCAGAAGATAACGTTGCGGGAGATGGACCTCTTGCAGAACCAATATCCGGAGAAGTGGAAGAACCTGGACAGTCTGGCTTATCTGGAGACGATGAACCGGCATCTGAGCGAGCTCAAGCAGGGTACGGTGCAGCAAGGGGATCGGATGGACAGGGAGTTTCGCGAGCTGAATAGCAGTTTTGACAAGGCGGTTCTCGAACTGGGCAGGATCAACACGTATAATGAGCATCGTTTTGGGAGCCGGGTGTCGATGTTTTTTCAGGCGATCGGGCGGAAAAAAAATAAAAAATGAAGCCAGCGAGAACGGATTCTTTTTGGCCGAGTTATACTGATCTGATGACGAGTCTTTTTTTCGTTATGCTGGTGTTGTTCATATTGGTGTTTGCAAGGCAGCATCAGACGATACAGGACCTGAAGCGGAAGCTGGCGATCATCCATGCGGTGGAGGGGACGTTGCAGCCGTTGAAGAGTGATTCGGCGCTTTTCCGGTATGAGGAGCAATACAAGCGGTTCAAACTGGCGTTCGAAGTGCGGTTTATGAATGACAGCTTTGAGATCCGCAGCCCGGGACTTGAGCAATATGAGGTGACCGTTGGGCAATTGGATCAGGCGGGGCTGCGGTTAAAGGGGGTGATCGATGCGTTGAAGAAGCGGAAAGAGGGGGCTGACTCGACGGTGTTGAAGGATGTCTCCTATATACTGGTCATCGCGGGCTATGCTTCCCGCAGTGGAACGGAGCGGCATAATTATGAATTGAGTTACCGGCGGGCTTTGAGTTTGCGTAATTACTGGCGGGATGTTGACAACATCGATTTTGAGGGGCGGAGTTACAAGGGGTTGATCGATCTGCAGATCTCGGGCAATGGATGGGGGGGAGTGGGCCGGCTGCGGGACGAGCGCGACAATCAGCGGTTTTTAATTCAGATCTTTCCTAAAATCGGGGACATAAAATGAAAGTTTCAATTTGGTATGTCGCGGCGCTTTGCTGTATTTTCTCGGCCTGTTCGGGTTGCAGCAAGAGCGGGCGTATTCGCCGGCGCCTGGTAGATGCCGGTCGTACGGAGGACACGGTGTCGAGGGTTGGGGCGCGTGATAGCTCGGTACGGGTGGGGCCGGCCGTTGGGCCGACGGTACCGACGCGGGATGATGTGGGGAAGACATCGGTGAAGATGGAGAAGAAGAATGGGGTGTATCAGATACCGGTGACGATCAATGGGTCTGAGATGTATTTTATTTTTGATACGGGAGCGGGGATGATCAGCATTTCGTCTGTGGAGGCCACTTTTTTGTATAAGCAGGGGCGACTGAAGGATGAGGATTTTGTTGGCAAGGCGGATTTTTTGGATGCGAATGGGAATATATCGGAAGATGCGATCATTATATTAAAGGAGGTGACGCTTGGGAACCGGACGATCCGGAATATCCAGGCGTCGGTGGTGGGGAATGCGAAGGCGCCGTTGCTTTTTGGGCAGAGTGCTTTGGAGAAATTCGGGAAGATATCTATTGATTATGGAAAGGGGGAGATCAGCTTTGAATGAGATGCGTTGTCCGGCGGAGTTGGCGAGCGAGGCTTGGCTGCCCTGGAGCAGGGGGCGGGGGGTGGATGTATGGGCTATGCTGATGGCGGCGGCGGAGGGGGATCTGTCTGCGGTTCAGGAGTTGGCCGCGCGGGATGAGGGTTTATTGAATTGTGAATTCCAGTATTTTACGCCGCTGCATTTTGCGTTGCGGGAGAATAGGCTTTCGGTGGTAGAGTATTTGTTGGAGCGAACGATCGATCCGCTTTATGGGTATGGGGATTCGCCGGTTCAGCTAGTGCGGGACCGGGGGTACACGGAGCTGGGTGATTTTTTGGAGGCTTGGTTTAAGGACCGTTATCACATGGTGCCTGAGGGGGAGGAGATTGCGGAGGCGATCAAGGGTTTTGATGAGGGGCGGGTGCGGGGGTTGATCGATTCGCGGCCGGAGCTGGTTTTTGCTGCGGATAGACGGGGTAATTTGCCGATCCATTGGGCGGCGTTGACGCGGCAGCTTTGGCTGATCGATCTTTTGTTGGAGCGGGGTGCGGATATTGAGGCGAGGCGGCCTGATGGGGGGCGGCCGATCAATCTTGGGGGCGGCGATTATAACTATAGGAACTGGTACAGGGACTTGCCTGTTTCGGGGCTTCGGTCGGCTGAGGTCGTAACGGGTTATTTGCTGGCGCGTGGCGCTTATTGTGATATTTCCGTTGCGGCTAAGATCGGGTATTACCAGCGGGTTGTGGCATTGCTTGATGAGGATGAGGGGTTGGTTAATCGACTGCCTGAGTATGTGGGTTTTTACAATGGGTTGCCGCTGCGGAATGCGGCGGGAGCCGGGCATATCGAAGTCGTCAAGCTTTTGTTGGATCGTGGTGCCCGTGTGAATGAGCCGGAGCCGCGGGTCGCGCCTTTTGGGGGTGCGTTGCATGCGGCGGTCGGGGGCAGGCATTATGCCATCGCCCGGCTGTTGTTGGAGCGAGGCGCGGATGCCAACGCTATGGTGGAGTCTTCTGGTGATGTGTTGCATATGGCGAAGGTGGTGGGTGCTCCGGCGGAGATCGTGGAATTGATAGCCGCGCGTGTGGAGCGGCGTGATCCGGATATTGTGGCGTATGAGGAGGATGAGGCGGCTTCTGAGGAGACGCGTCGGGCGGATCCGACCGCTTATGTAGCTCATTGGCAGCATCGACTGTTGTCGGCGGCCTGGTGGGACGGAAGTACTTTTGCGTCCCCGGAGCAAGCGCGCTGGTTGTTGGAGCGGGGGCTTGATCCCAGGTTGCGCAATTGGCTTGGGATAACGGCTTTGCATCGCTGTGCGGCGAAGGGACGTATTGACATTGCCGAGGTGTTGTTGGAATTCGGTGCGGATATCAATGCCGTCGAAGCGGAGTGGGCGCAGACGCCGAGGGGTTGGGCGGTGCGCAAGGGGCAGGGAGAGATGGCTGAGTGGTTGGGGACTAAAGGGGCAGTGTAGAAGTTATATAATTTTCTTATATCTCACGAGATTACGGCCTACAATATAACAATAAAGACTGGATGGCTGGAATTTGAAAGTTAATCCTTCAATCACCTCGGTTTTTGTAACGTCATAGGTGGTTATTGATGGATCTTTGATCTTATGTTGAGTACAAAACAGGATGATATTTTTTAATTCTCTTTTATCTTCGGCTAATTTGTTAGTCCACTTTATTTCTACTGTCCATTGTGGTTTTTGAAAAGAGTCAAGAGAAACGACATCTATTTCTCCTTTATCCCACCTGGCATAGTGCAGAATCTCGTTGTCATGATACCACTGAGAGAAGATTGCGGTTTCAACTAGATTTCCTGCGAAGGGATCGGATTCTTTTATCGGCGAAAATAGCGCGCATCTCAATGAAGGGTTTGTGAGGTATATCTTGAAAAAATTTGCTCTCTGAAATACTTTGCCATTGTTGTCAATCCGATGAATTCTTTTTATCAAGAATGCGGCCTCCAAATAGGATATATATTTTTTGATCGTATTTTTTGCAACTCCCGATGATTTAGAGATGGAGTCTAATGACATTTCACCGCCGCTGTGATAAGCGATATAAGTAAATAGAGAATTCAACTCCTGAATATCTTCTATGCCATATAACATGGGTAAATCTCTAAGGAGGACTTTGTCAATGATGTCATTTCTTATGTAGCGACCCGGATCTTCCTGAATTGATTTTGAAAGAGAAACCTCCGGATAGCCTCCGAAATTTATGTAGTCTATAAAGTGTTCATTCAATTTATTGATATCGGGCGTCGTATAGTTGTAAGCTTTATACGGAGCGGCGGCTGTTTCTTTGATAACATCCTGTTCGTGGACTAAGTTGTCAATATTTTTTAACGAGAGATATTCGTGAAAAGTTAAAGGCGGAAGAGCGAATTCAGTGAACCTGCCGGCCCCGGATTCTTGGCTTTTCAGTTTCAGTGCCGCCGCCGCCGAGCCCGAGGCGATGAATTTAATATTGTGATAAGAGTCTACCAGGCTTTTTAAATGGACCTCCCAATTCTTGAGGTATTGTATTTCGTCGAAAAAAATGTAAAAGACGGATTTTTTTTTATCATCAGCGATTTCAAAGAATAATTTTATGAGTTCTTCCAAAGCCATTCCATTGTAAATTGGTGTTTCTACGGAAAAATAACAGATACTCGAAGGAGATACGCCATCAGTGATCAGTTTTTGTATGGTGTGATATAGTAAAACGGTTTTTCCCACTCTTCTTGGTCCCATTAGGACCACTGCTCTTCTAATTTTTTTTTCTGAGACCAAGGGGAAGAAGAGGTTAAAGTATTCGCGGTGCTTCATGGCGGAATAATAGCCATCAATTTTTTGGGAGTTCCACCACGGGTTCTCAAATTTTATCCTTTCAATAATTTGGTCTTTCGAAAACGGTATCTTCATTGCTTGGCGATAAGATATCACAAATTTAAGAATAAGATCAGTATCGTGATCTTATTCTTAATTATGGATTTAAAATGATGGAAATCAATTGATTGCCGCAGCGAAATAAGGGGCTATACGCTATATAAAGGCTCATTTATGGAGTGGGAGGCTTAATCCACCAGGAGGTGGTACAAGTCTCCTCCTTCTCGTTTTATATTCATCTGTTTATTGTAGGCGGCCCGGTCGAAGCCGGTGCGTTTGTATTCGGCGGCGAGGGCTTCCTGGGCGTTGTCGATCGCGGCTTTGTCCTGCCAGGTGGTGGCGGTGAGGAAGACGCTGTTGCCGTCGGTGTCGGTGCGTTCATAGGTTGTCTGGGCGATAAAGTCGGGGAGGGCGTGCAAGAATTGCTGGGTTGATTGCATGCGTGTCAGGAAATCCGTTTTTACGGATGTGGGGACAATGATCTTGTCGATAAAGGTGATGTTGTTATTCATACGGACAAAATTAGCTCGCATGGCTGGGCGGGGATTGTAAAAAATCATTGATCTCACCAATAGTTGGCGGTGGCGAAGAACTGGCGGGGAGATTGGCCGGTGAAGCGTTGGAAGTCGTGGGTGAAGTGGGCCTGATCGAAATAGCCGGCGGAGTGGGCGAGGTGGGTGAGGGTGTGGGCCTTTTCGGGCGTATAGGTATCGATGATATGGCGCAGGCGGACGACCGAAGCGAAGTGTTTGGCGGTCATGCCGACGTTTTTTCGGAATCGTTTTTCGAAGGCGTCCTGGCTGATATAGAGTTGTTTTGCGAGGTTGCCGATGCTGATGGCGCCTTTTGCCTGTTGGATCGACGCAATAGCCGAGTGGAGGAGGCGGTCGGGGGGCGTTCTTATTTTGGTGCGGAGGAATTGCTGGATCGACTGTGCCCGTTCGGTGTTGGTCGTCGTTTCCGCGAGTTGTGCGGCGATGGATGGCATGTTCGAATAGCCTTTTAGGTCGATGGCTGGGACGCTTTCCTGAAAGAACTCCTGTAATGGTTCGGTAAAGAATGCGGCGGCGCCGCCGGGTTCGAATCGGATGAGGAGGTTGGCGGAGTTGGTGGAATAATTGATGTGGCGAGGTGAATTTCGGAGGCCGGAGAGGGTGGCGAGGTCTAGTGACTGGTCAAGGTTGTCGATCGTTTGAGAAACGCGGCCT
>Ga0302315_10005697_pt1 | contig 10582 bp, 11 predicted proteins | sample III_Palsa_N3_1_FD_200532 | JGI IMG/M metagenome (GOLD analysis project Ga0302315, IMG submission 200532) | Peat permafrost microbial communities from Stordalen Mire near Abisko, Sweden - III_Palsa_N3_1 | ecosystem: Environmental > Terrestrial > Soil > Palsa > Peat permafrost | place: Sweden... | reverse complement strand
GGACTGGTTGGCGAGATCGATTAAGAGCTTGAGGGTTTCGTCGGTGATGCGGTTCTTGGAGTAGTCGAGGAAGAGGCCGGAGGCTGAGGCGGTGAGGCGGGTGCCGCGGGCGGGGTCGGACTTGAAGAGGTCGCGGAGTTGCTGGGGGCGGATGGCCTCGGCGTGCTGCTGAAGGGCTTTCCAGGCTGGGCGGGAGCTGAGCGGGGCTATGCTGTCGGTCATTGGCTTTTGAAGATCCTCTCCTGTGGGCGAGGCGGCGCGGAGGTTGGGCGCACGAGACTCGCTGGAGATATTAGAGCATTGCGGGGGTGAGGAGGATGTAAAGAGTGGGGAGCGTTCGCTCTCCGAAGAATCCTCTCGGCGCAATGTGATATCGTGTGCCCACCGCTCTGCTCGTAATTCTCGGTCTACGGAGGTTGCTATGGGATTGTCCGTTCGCATTCGTGCGGCTCTGTTTCAAACAGTGATCGTAGGATGCGTCTGTGTTCACGGTATCGCCGCCGCGCAGGTCGTCATCGTCTCACCTATACCCGTTGTCGGCTCATCCAATCCTGCCACGGCCGAGCCGCCGGTAACGCGGCCCACGACAAAGCCGTGCACGGTCACGCTGTTTAACAACGAAGCCTTCAACGACTACTCGGCGCATCCGTTGACGTACACTCCTCCCGCCGACTGCAAAGGTCCCTGGGCGAAAGTCGTTCTGAACCTCGACCTCACCGTCACCGCCGGAACGCAGTACGACCGCACCGCAAGCCTCTACCTCGGAAACGCGAACATCTTCTACGGCACCACGGCCGAGCCCCGCTCCGCACTCAGCCCGTCGTGGCATGTAGAGCGCGATGTCACCGACCTGTCCGCAATCTTCGAGACCGCGCAGACCGGCAACGCCATCATTTACAACATCTATAACAGCGAGTACAACGGCGGCATCTACGGCACCGCAACGCTGCAGTTCTATCCCGCGGACTTCCGCAACCTGCCTGCCGACGCGCCGGACATGGTCGTTCCCGTGAGCGGCGTCAACAGCCCGTATGAGTTGGACACAACCAGCAGCGCCGTGACGGCCACCGTTACGCTGCCGCGCAATCTCACGAAGGCTTACCTCGACGTCATCGCGCAGAGCCAGTCGGGCGACGAGTTCTGGTACCTCGGTGTTCCGAACGACGTGGCCGGTGAACTCGAAACCTACGGCAACACCGCCTTCCGTGAAACCGAGGTCAGCATCGACGGCACGGCTGCCGGAGTGGCTCCCGTCTCCCCGTGGATCTACACCGGCGGCATCGATCCCTACCTGTGGGAGCCGATCACCGGCGTCGAAACCCTCAACTTCAGGCCCTACCGCGTGGACCTGACGCCGTTTGCCGGGATGTTGAGTGACGGCAACCCGCACACCGTCAGCATCAGCGTCTACAACGCCAACAGCTACTTCCTCGCGACTGCTAACCTGCTGCTCTATCGCGATAAGTTCCGCGCTGAAACCGGCGGCGCGGTTGTAGAGAACACACTGTCGGCCGCCCCCGTGCCCGATGTCGAAGAGAATCTCACCACGGCAAACGGGGCTACCACGGGCAATGTAATCGTGGGCTCGAAACGCACCTTTACCGTCAAGGGTTACGTGAACACGTCGCTCGGCCGCGTCGAAACAACCGTGAACTCGACCGTCGACTTCAACAGCAATCAGGCATTCAACGTTGCGACGGTAGGGGTTCCGGAGATCCAGAACGTCAACCAGACCAGCACCGTCGACTCAACCACCACAACGCAGTTGGGCATCGTGGCCGAGAAGGTTGACACGCATTGGTCCTTCCCGCTTCTTCTCGACTACTCCTTCGTGCAGAATAGCGATGGCACCTACACGCAGGTCGTCACTTCAAACCAGCAGCACGAAGTGAGCCAAAGCACCTCCATCAACGGGTTTCCGATCGCCAACTCTGACACTGTAGAACAGGTCAAGTCCAACGACACGCTGGTGTACAACTCATCGCTCACGGCGGTGAACGCCGTTGGCCCGACCGCGAGTTCCGCCAGCTACGTCACCAAGGATTCCACCGGTTATTGCTGGAGCCGTTCGCTCGCGTCGCAGGATCGAGTGCTTACCTCCGTGGAGGACAACAAGGCCTGCCCGGTAAGACGTTAGTCACATAACTTATCCTGACAAGAAACGATCGCGCTTCGGCTCGGTCGTTTCTTGCGAGGAGCGCATGGAACTATTGCTGGCGGCCCATTTCACTGAGCGCCGCAGGGAGTTTAGGTCTGCGACGTAGACTTGCCCGAAGGCTGCATTTTCGGACAACTGCCAGTTTGAAGTTGCCGATCACCCGACTTTGCTTGATCGTGACTCAATGAAAACGGGGTTTTCACCAAGTTCATTCAGTCGGAGGGACATTGGCGAACTTAGTCAAAACGCGACTTTGCAGGAGCATCGTGTCATGGTGGACGATAAGGCTATGACTACAAATGACAATCGGGCAACGTGGCAACAGGTTTTAGGGCGCGTTGCAGAGTATTCCGACACCGACCACTGGAATAGATGGAAGGGAATTGCCCTCCCAATCCTCAGACAGTCAGTAGATTTGGAACTCGACTCCTTGTTCCGGGCAGGAATGGGTATGCACCAACTGATTTTTTCTACAGTGGATCACCATAGGCTCAAAGACGAACCGCGTGTGACGTTCGAGATCAGGGAGGACTGGACAATCAGAATTTCATTAGCCAGAAGCAATGTTTATTTCAACGAGCCATCTGATTTCGCGATCGTGGACGAAGCGCTAGCGTTTTCGACATTTAGACAGTATCTTCGGCGCCTATGGGAACAGACTCAAGAAGAGCCAATTCCGAGTGGCCTGTCCCTCCCATAGTTCCCGAAAAACGGTGTTTCGGCAACTACGGCGAACTTGCCGAAAACCCGACTTTTGCAGGAACGTTCGCCTATCCAACCAGCAATCTCTTAGTTCGTTCGCCCGCTCGGAGGTTCCATGACTTCACAAAAGCGACGTGCGCCGGGTAGGGACGCTTCCTGATCTTCCAACGGTGGGTCGGGAGCTCGAAGCAACAGATAACGTCGCCAGAGCGGCAGTCCTACTAGTCTGACCCTGATAAATCCAAAAGGTGCCACGCCACCATACGTCATCTCTGCCCATCGGACCTGCTTCCACGTTGCCCACCGTCTATACGAAAGTCCGTCTTCGCTCAACGTGGCCAGGACCATGCCAGACATGTAAATCTGGAAGATGAGGAACGGGAAACCTATCGATACCCAAGAAACTATGCTGTGTTCGTCGAACATGAACGCAATGAAGAAGAGCGCCAGAGCACATTGGGAGATCCTGACAAAGAGGATCGTGAGGCGCGAGCCAAACGTGACTACATTCCTGGCTGACATCGTGTCCTAAAAGCATACCTCGGCTGAAGCTTGATCACCTTGCCGCAACGGCACCTTGAATGGACTTACTTCACGGAAAACGGGGTTATCGGCAACTTGGGTGTTCGCACGTTCGAGGGGATCGCTATCGGACGCTTGAGGGGGATTCTCGGGGACGGTTCGGTTGGGGCTGTCTCGAGGGGGGGTGGGTGTCGTAGGATGACATGTCTGGGTACGAATGAGTCATAAGAAAAAGTATGAATAAGTCATTGAAAAAACTTGTACTACTGCCGGGGATGGACGGAAGCGGTGAATTGTTTCGGGGACTGGTGACAGTCTTGCCGGAGGAGCTGGAGACGGAGACGTTGTGGTATCCGGCTGACCGCTATTTGAAGTATGGGGAGCTGGCGGGGACGCTGCGTGGGGCGATTCCGGTGGACGAGCCGTTTGTGCTGGTGGCGGAGTCGTATGGTGCGCCGCTGGCGGTGTTGATTGCGTCGATGGAGCCACCGAATCTAAAAGGGATTGTGCTGTGCGCGGGGTTTGTGACGAGCCCGCTGCGGGGCTGGCGGCGAACGCTGCTGTGGGACCTGATGCCGCTGCTCTCGCATGTGACGCTGCCGGGGTTGTTGGCGCGGTATCTGCTGGTGGGCCAGGAGGCTCCGCGGGCGCTGGTGGAGCTGGTGACGGGCGCGGTGTCCTGGGTGACCCCAAAGGTGCTGGGGCTGCGGGTGCGCGAGGTGCTGAACCTGGATGTGCGGGCGGAGCTGGCGCAGGTGAACGTGCCAGTGCTGTATTTGCAGCCGACGAAGGACAAGCTGGTGGATCCGGGATGCGTGGCGGAGATGCAGGCGGTGAAGCCGGGGCGGACGGTGACGATCGATTCTCCACATTTGGTGTTGCAGTGCGAGGCGAAGATTGCCGGCGAGGCGATTACTGCGTTTGTGGAGGAGTTGGCGGGGTGAGGGTGCCAACCCGGGCGGGGGGAAGATACGTCTGATGTTGGGAAAGGATGGTGAACCATGAGCTCTGAGTTTTTGCCGGATCCGCAATACAAGTTTGTGAGTGGGAATGGTGATTTCGAGCACGAGACGCGGCTGACGGATGCTGCGGCGAAGGGGTATCGCGTGAAGGTGATCACGCACAATCCGGGCGGGGCGGAGAGTGGGCAGGGGCTGGTGGTGTTGATGGCGAGAGAGGCGGAGCCGAAGAAGAAGGATTAACGCGGCGGCTGGGCTATCGTGGGCTGCGAGGAGGAGCGTATGAAGAGGACGGTTGTGGGTGAGGGGCAGACCGCGGCAGAGCTGATTTCGCAGCGGATTGAGGAGCTTGGGGATTGGCGGGGGAAGACGCTGGCGCGGATGCGGAAGCTGATTCTGGAAGCGGATAAGGGTGTGGTGGAGGAATGGAAGTGGGGGATTCCGGTGTGGTCGCATGATGGGATTGTTTGTACGGGTGAGACGTATAAGAAGGTGGTGAAACTTACGTTCGCGAAGGGGGCTTCGTTGGAGGATCCGGCGGGATTGTTTAATTCGAGCTTGGAGGGGAAAGTAAGGCGGGCGTTGGATATTGGGGAAGGGGTGGAGGTGGATGCGTCGGCGTTTAGGGCGTTGGTGCGTGAGGCGGTGGGGGTGAATGGGGCTGGGGCGGTGGAGAAGAAGGCGGCGAAAAATGTGGCGAAGAAGAGTTCGTAGCGATTAGGTTTGAGTAGCAGATTCCCGGGGGGAATGACAGAAAGAAAGGCAAGAGCAACAGCCAGAGCAAGAGCGAATACAGGGATCCTTCGCTTCGCTCTAGGATGACGGCGTAAAACGGACAACGGCAAACAAGAAGGCCGCCTGGGTGGGCGGCCTTTGTGTTGCTGTCGATGCGAGACGATGCTGTGGAAGGTGTGGGGCTACTGGAGGAGTTCGGTGCAGTTGGTGCCGCCTTTGGGGTCGAAGCGGATCTGGGCGTTTTCGTCAGTACAGAAGCCGCGGTTGCCGGAGTGGCCGACGGAGTTGGGGACGGCGGTGATCAGATAACTGTTGTACTGGTCGACGTTATTGATGGTGGACTTGCTGCAGCCGCTGATGGTGAAGGTGTAGCCGGCCTTGGTGCCGCTGGCGAGGTCGTCGGGGATGAGCTGGGCGGCCTCGGCGCCCGGGGGCGCGGAACCCTGCTTGCCGCCGAGCGCCGTGAGCGAGCAGGCGAATCCATGCTGCGGATAGGTGGAGGCGTACTGGCCTTCCTGGGTGTTGAGATCGCGCAGGGAGGCGATGGCGGAGGTCTCGTTGCCACGGCGGATGACGGACTGCATGGCCGGGATTGCGAGGGTCATGAGGATGAGGATGACGGACATGACGATGAGCAGTTCGACGAGAGTGAAGCCGGATTCGCGCTTGCGGGTATGGGTGTTCATGGACTCCTCAGGAAGAGCGGAAAGTTCGCTCGGATTTCCAGATTCAGAGTATAGACGTTTGCGGCGGGGGAGGGGGAGCGGGGTTCGATCAGGGATTTTGGGGAAGCAGGGTCTGGGGGCGGAGGGTTTGGTCGAGATGCTGGCCCGTGCGAACGATGAGCGGGAGCAGGGCTTCGATGTCGGCTAAGGTGGTGCGGAAGTTGACGATGCAGACGCGGAGGCAGAATTTTCCGGCGATGACCGCGTTGGAGAGATAGGCTTCGCCGCCTTGCTGGATGTGGGTGAGGAGGGCGGTGTTGAGTTGGTCGAGGTAGGCTGGGGCGGCGGGGTTGGCGGGATCGAGGTTGGTGGGTAGGTAGCGGAAGGTGGTGATGGAGAGCGATTGGGTTAGGCGCTCGAGGTTGGAGTAGGCGGAGATTTTTTCGAAGAGGGATTGGGCGAGGGAGATGTCGTCGGAGAGCATCTGGATGTAGCCATCGCGGCCGGCTTGCTGGAGGGCGAGCCAGACTTTGAGGGCGCGGAAGCCGCGGGAGTTCTGGGGGCCGAGGTCGAAGTAATTGATGGCCTCGGTGCCGAAGTGGTAGTAGGGGGGATGGTAGGCGAAGGCGTCGCGCAGGTGATGGGGGTTGCGAACGAGGGCGCAGCCGGCTTCGAGGGGAGCGTAGAGCCACTTGTGGGGGTCGACGGCGATGGAGTCGGCGAGTGGGATGGCGGCGAGGGCTGCGGGGGCGTTGGGGAGGACGGCGGCGAGCGCGCCATAGGCTCCGTCGATATGGAACCAGAGGTTGAACTCCTGGCAGAGGGCGGCTAGTTCGGGGAGGGGATCGATGGCGCCGGTGCTGACGGTGCCGGCGGTGCCGATGACGAGGAAGGGCTGGTCGCCGGCGGCGAGGTCGGCGGTGATGGTTTCGCGGAGTGTGGAGAGATTGAGCCGCTGGTGAGAGTCGGCAGGGATCCAGCGGATCGCGTTGGTGCCGAGGCCGGTGATGTCGGCGGCTTTCTGGACCCAGGTGTGGGTTTCGGCGGAGCAATAGAGTCGGAGGCGGGAGTTAGCGAGGCCGGCGGTGCGGACGTCGAAGCTGGCCTTGGCCTGGCGGGCGGCGAGGATGCAGAGGATGTTGGCCATGTTGCCGCCGGAGACGAAGAGGCCTCCGCAAGTGATGGGGTAGGCGAGCATTTCGGCGATCCAGCGGATGGTCTGAGCTTCAATTTCGCTGGCCATGGGGGAGAGCAGCCAGGCGCCGGTGTTGGGATTGATGGCGGCGGCGAGGAGATCGCCGAGAGCGCCGATGGGGGCAGCGGAGGAGGTGATGTATCCCCAGAAGCGGGGATGGCCGTTGAAGAGAGAGTGGTCGAGGAGGAGGTCGGCGGCGTGGTTGAGGAGGTGCTCGGGGTCGGCGGGGTGTTGCGGGAGGGAGCGATCGGCGTCGAGGACGGCGCGGAGGGCGGAGGGAGATTCGCCGGTGGTGACGGGGCGGTTGGGGAGGGTGTCGAGGAAGGTGGCGATGCGATCGACGAGGGCGTGGCCGAGGGTTTGGAACTCCTGCGGGGTTAGGGCCAAGGGCGATACACGCTGGTCGGGAAGTGCCTGGGGCATGGCGGCCTCTTGTGATTCACTGGAATGGTAATCGAAGAGGGCCGCGTTGGGGTTGTTAACAGGCGAGGTCGGGGCGGGTTAGTTTTAGGGGGCCTAGGTTGCCGAGGAGAGTTAGGGCGAGGGAATCGGGGTGGAAGAGGGCGTTGGCGAGGATCTGGATGTCGTTGGGGGTGACGCGGTCGATCTCGGCGGTGATTTCGTCGAGGGAGAAGAAGCGGCCCCAGTACATCTGCTGGCGGGCGAGCGACGACATGCGGGAGCCGGAGGTTTCGAGACCTAGGACCATGTTGCCCTTGATCTGGGACTTGGCGCGGTGGAGCTCTTCGTCGGTGACGGGCTCGTGCTTGAGGCGGGTGAGTTCGGCCAGCGTGAGGGCGAGGACTTCGCGGGTGTTGTCGGCGGAGCAGCCGGCGTAGATGGCTAGGGAGCCGGTGTCGCGGAAGGGGTTGAGCTCGGAGTAGATGCTGTAGGCGAGGCCACGCTCTTCGCGGATGGACTGGAAGAGGCGGGAGGACATGCCGCCGCCGAGGATGCTGTTGAGCAGGTAGGCGGTGTAGCGGTCGGTTGAGGCTACCGGGGGCGCGGGGACGGCGAGGCAGAACTGGACTTGCTCGAGGGATTTTTTCTTCTTGAGGGTGATGTGAGGTTTGGTTTGGGGCGGGTTGGGGCGGGCGATCTTTTCGCTGGAGGTGGCGGAGAGCGAGGTGAAGGCCTCGGCTATCTGGGCGACGAATTCTTCGTGGTTGAGATTGCCGGCGGCGCTGAAGACCATGTTGGCGGGGGTGAAGCGGCGGGCGTATTCGTCGAGGACGATTTGCTGATTGAAGCTGGAGACGGATTCGGCGGTGCCTAGAATGGGGCGGCCTAAGGCATCGTTGGGCCAGAAGTTCTGGGTGAAGAGTTCGTGGACGAGGTAGTCGGGATTGTCTTCATCCATTTTTATTTCTTCGAGGATGACGCCTTGTTCCTTGGCGATGTCTTCGGGGGAGAAGGTGGGGTGGAGGACGAGGTCGGTGAGGAGGTCGAGGGCGGCGGGGACGTTTTCGTCGAGGACCTTGAGGTTGAAGCAGATGGTTTCTTTGCCGGTGAAGGCGTCGAGGTTGCCGCCGATGGCGTCGACTTCGCGGGCGAACTGCTGGGCGGAGCGGGTGGTGGTGCCCTTGAAGACCATGTGCTCGATGAAGTGGGAGATGCCGTTGACGGCGAGGGTTTCGTCGCGGGAGCCGCAATCGATCCAGACACCCATGGCGACGGAGCGGAGGTGGGGCATGCGCTCGGTGAGGACGAGGAGGCCGTTGGGGAGCGTGGTCGTGCGGATGTCGCGGAGGTGCGGGGCGGAGGGGGAGAGGGTCGCGTTCTCGGCGACGGGTACGGAGACTGGCATTAGGACCATTGTTTCATGGCTGGGGATGCGGAGTCAGTTGGTGGCGGGCTGGATGATCTCGCGGATGGTGGCCCAGCCTGTGGGACTCTCTTTGTAACGGATGTAAACGATCATCGAGCGGCCTTTGAAGAGGAAGGGAGTGCCGCCTTGGAGGGGCGTGCCGCGGATGGTGAAGAGGGTTTGCTCGATCGCGGTGTTGCCTTCAAGGAGTAGGCTTTCGACTTGATTTTCGACGAAGTCGAGGTGGAACTGCTGGAAGGTGGATTGGAGGTCGGCGGCCACGGCTTCGCGGCCGACAAGGAGCTTGTTGTAGGTGATGGCTTTGCGGACTTCGGGGTGGTGGTAGCGCATGGCGGTGGTGATGTCTCCGGCGGAGAAGGCGGCGCGGATAGCCATGTCGGTTTTCTCGAGAGCTTCGCGGTCGGCTTGCGGGGTTTGGGCTATGAGGCGGTTGCTGCAGAGAAGAAGGAGGAGGGGTAAGCAGCCGAGGCGAAGGATGCGCATAGGGATGTCTCCGGTGAATGATTTCAGTGTAGAGATGAGGCTGTGGGACGGGAAGGGATTTTCGCGGTCAGGGTTGGGGTGCGATGTCGTCTTCGTTGGCGGAGACGAGGGTGCCTTGGTGGTAGAGGGCTTGCCAGCCGGTGGGGAGAATCTTCCTAATAGATTTCAGCCTTTGGAATCTGCAGGCCGGCCAATTCAAAGGCGAGTGCGGTGCCGAGGTCGTGGATCGGCCCTTGGGTGGGTGACCATTGTGTGGCGAGATGGTATTTGCCCCCTCTGACCCCTTCGATGATCCATTGCGATCCGTCATCGCCCTGTTGCTCTCTTAATGACACGGGGGGTAGCTCCCAGAACTTGTCGGTGTCGATCTTGTGCAAGAAGGCGTCGGCTTGCTGTTTGGTGAGTGGCTTGGAGGTGTTCGCCACGAGATGTCCAGGGGCATATCCGCCTGCACCGCTGGCGATCTTGGTTGTCAGAATGGCCGTGCCGTCGGGCTTAACTTCGATGCGTACTGCAACGGGATGATGAAACGTCCGCAGCCAGAGGAATCTGTAGGAGTGTACGGATGCGTTTTTGGATTGGCTGAGTAGCGATGGCTCATGCAGGGCGCGCAATTGGCCGCTGTACCAATCGTTCTCAAACTTGTTCAATCGTGCGTCTGAATCAAAAGCATGATTCGGGAAGTAAGTTGTCTGCGCCGTTGATAGTGTTGCTGCGAGCAAAACTGCTGCGATCGAGAAGGCGCGATGGGGTTTCGTCATGATGATTGGTTAGACACCGATGGGGATACTTTCGGCCTTCTGAAGTTACGCAGGAACCGTGTCGTCTTCGTTGGCGGAGACGAGGGTGCCTTGGTGGTAGAGGATTTGCCAGCCGGTGGGGGTGCGTTGCCAGAGGGTGGAGCGGCGGGTTAGGCGGTCTTGCTGGCGGAGGGAGTAGGTGAGGAGGTAGGTGTCGGGGCCGAGGGCGCGGAGGCCGAAGCCGGAGGCGCGCCAGCGGGCGGTGGCGGCGTCGATGGGTGGAGAATCCGCGAGGGATTGGAGGATGAAGTCGCGGGAGTAGCGGCGGCCGGAGGCTCCGACTTCCCAGTAGTCGGGTGCGAGGCGGCGCTCGAAGTCGGCAGGCTCGAGGCCGAAGTCGGGGGTGTGGAAGATGGGTTCGAGGGGACGGAGCTCGTCGAGGATGGGGGTGAGGGTGGGGTCGGTGGTGAAGAAGGGTTTGCGGGACGCCATGGGTTCGATTGTAGGGCGGTGGGATTGAGGGTGGAGACGCAGCGCTGCGTTGGCGAGGAGGCGATTGCGCTGTAGACGATGTTCGCGGGAAGATTTGCGGGTG
>Ga0302315_10005695_pt1 | contig 10585 bp, 10 predicted proteins | sample III_Palsa_N3_1_FD_200532 | JGI IMG/M metagenome (GOLD analysis project Ga0302315, IMG submission 200532) | Peat permafrost microbial communities from Stordalen Mire near Abisko, Sweden - III_Palsa_N3_1 | ecosystem: Environmental > Terrestrial > Soil > Palsa > Peat permafrost | place: Sweden... | reverse complement strand
CCGCCCCAAACACATCTACAGCATCTGGAACAAACTGCGCGGCAAGGATATCGACTTTTCCGAACTCTACGACGTGCGCGCTTTCCGCGTGATTGTCGACGACGTCAAGACCTGCTATACGGTGCTGGGCATCGTCCACAATATCTGGGCGCCGATACCGAAAGAGTTCGACGACTATATCTCGCGCCCCAAGCCGAACGGTTATCAATCGCTGCACACGGTGGTGGTGGCGGAAGACGGCCGCGCGCTGGAAGTGCAGATACGCACCAATGAAATGCACCATTTCGCCGAATACGGCGTGGCCGCGCACTGGCGCTACAAGGAAAGCGGCGGCTCGAATTTCTCGGCGCAAAAATACGATGAGAAAATCGCCTGGCTGCGGCAATTGCTGGCCTGGAAAAGCGAAGTGGTCGACGCCGTGGTCGGCCAGGACGACGTGCAGCGCGAATGGGTCGAGAAAATCAAGGCCGCCACGCTGGACGACCGTATCTATGTGCTGACCCCGCAAGCGCGCGTGATCGAATTGCCGAGCGGCGCAACCCCCATCGACTTTGCCTACCACCTGCACAGCGACGTCGGCCACAGTTGCCGCGGCGCCCGCGTGGACGGCGCCATGGTGCCGTTGAACACAGTCTTGAAAAACGGCCAGACGGTCGACATCATCACCGCGCGCGGCAGCGGCAGCGTCGGCCCCTCGCGCGACTGGCTCAGTTCCGGCTATGCGGCTAGTCCGCGCACCCGTTCCAAGGTGCGCGCTTGGTTCAACGCCATCGACCAGCAGGAAACCCTCACCAGCGGCCGTAGTTTGGTGGAAAAAACCCTGCAACGCGAAGGCAAGACCGCCGTCAACCTGGAAGAACTGGCGCACAAGCTGGGCTTCGCCAAGTCGGAAGAATTATTCCTCTCAGTTGGCAAGGATGAATTCAGCCTGCGCCATATCGAGCAAGCCTTGCATGCCGACGAACCGCACAAGCAGCACGTCGCCAAACATGCACATGCGCATGCACTTGCGGACGACGTCGTGGTGCCCAGGAAGAGCAGGGCATCAAGCGTGGTGCACGGCGCCAAATCCGGCGTGCTCGTGGTCGGCACGGACGGCTTGATGACGCAACTCGCCAAGTGCTGCAAACCGGCGCCGCCGGACCCGATCGTCGGTTTCGTCACGCGCGGGAAGGGCGTCTCCATTCATCGCGCCACCTGCAAGAACTTCGCGGAAATGGAAGCCAAAGCCCCGGAACGCGTGATCCACACCGCCTGGGGTAAGTCCGACGTCCAGACCGTCTACCCAGTCGACATCTTTGTCCTCGCCGGCGACCGCCAGGGCCTGCTGCGCGACATCTCGGAAATCTTCCTGCGCGAAAAAATCAACGTCATCGGCGTCAGCACCCAAAGCTCCAAAGGCTTCGCCCGCATGGCCTTCACCGCAGAAATCGGCTCAACCGCGCAATTGCAACGCGCGCTGACGGTGATTCGCGAGGTGGAGGGGGTGCAGGAGGCAAGGCGGCAGTAGTCGGCATCTCGCCGCTCGACTGTGGGTAAACGAGCATATGAAGCCTGACGTGTCATTTTTGTAGGGCGGAAAAGCGAAGCGCCTTCCGCCGTATGCTTACGGTTCCCCTTCACCTGCAAGCAAATCGACTACATTGCTTACCCAATCATTCGGATAAATCCCAGCCGTTACGAAGCGATGAAATGATGAGTATGGCCATGCATTTACCTGTTGTACCAGCCCATGTTTGAATGGATTAATGTGCAGGTAGTCGATATGTGCTGCATAGTCCCTCTCATTTTGAATGGTGTGCTCCCAAAATCGTCTTTGCCAAATACCGCGTTCTCCTTTGCGGACACGTACCGCCGAAAGGTTCTCGTTTTTCGGCAGCGACTTCGCAAAAGCAATCTTGATTGCTTTCCAACGTCCTGAATAATCAGTGTCGCCGGGCGGAAGAGTCCATACGCAATGTGTGTGATCCGGCAAGACCACCCACGCGTCGATGTGAAATGGTCGGCGAGCGCGCACTTGCCGTACTGCTTCGCGGAAGGCATCGATGTGTTCAACCAGTAAACGGCTACGGCGTTCGAGAAGATTCACCGTGAAAAAATAGGTCCCGCCTGGGACGCGATTGCGTAGATAGTCTGGCATGGCATTGAGTATATCGGAGGCACGCATACGGCGGAAGGCGCTACGCTTTTCCGCCCTACAACACCGACTCATCTGAATATCGGCAAGTCACTTCGTCTTATTTACGCTTGCCGAACCTGCAAGGCAACTATAAAATCATCCAATTGATTTCCTGGGGAGGGTTCAAATGGCATTTTCGGTGAATGGGATCGGTACTTCGTTTTATGGCCGTGCGGACGAGCGCAGCGATGGGTCGTATGTGGTGACGAAGTGGGTCATCTTCGTCTTTGCGCCGATTATTCCTTTGGGTTCGATGCGGGTATGGCCGATCGTGCCGCAGAAGACGTCGTGGTGGCGTGCCAGTGTCGGCTCGAAATTCAAGGCAACGCCAGTGGCGCTCCATATGCCGCACATTTTAAAGGGATATGCCGCTACTTTCGCGGTGATTCTCTTGTTTGTCATTCTCGACAAGATTAAATAAAGAGAAGACCGGGAGAGGGCAGGGTAACGGCTCTAAAATTGTGACGTATTTCAATATCTATTTTCAGGGAGACATAAAATGAAAAAACTTCAATTCTGCATCGCGATCGCCACCGTGCTTGGCCTGTCGAGTATCGCCCATGCCGAGGAAAAGGCTGATTGCACGACACTGAAACAGTCGATCGAAGAAAAGATGACTGCGCATGGCGTCAAGAAATTCAAGCTCGATGTGGTCGATAAAGATCATGCCGACGCTGGCAAGGTAGTGGGAACCTGCGACGGTGGAACGCACAAGATTGTGTACACCAAAGATGCTGCACCTGAGATTGCACAATAATAATTGCGGGCTGCTGCTCAGCCCTGATAGCGTGCAGCAGGCTTGGCCATTCCTGCATGTCGCCGATTTCCACATGGCCGATCAGCGCCGCCTGGCCAGGCGTCATTTCCCACACGTGCAGGTCATGCACCGACAACACGCCGCTGACCTGTTCCAGGTGTTCGCCGACCAGCAAGTAGTCAATGCCATGCGGCACGTCCTCTATCAGGAAGTGGTAGGACTCGCGCACCACGCTGAAGCAATCGATCGAGGCGAAATTGATCTCACATGGCGTCAAGCAATATAAGCTCGATGTCGTCGATAAGGCGCAGGAGGCGGAAGGCAAGGTTGTCGGTAACTGCGAGGGCGAACACGCAAGATTGTCTATGCGAAAGATGTCGTGTCTACTGTCGCGAAGAAATAAAAATGTAAACTAATGACAAGCTTGCTTGCGCAGGCTTGCCCACCGGAATGAAAGCGCAGCCGCTACTGACACGGGTGGCGCACCGTTCATTCCCGGAAATACGCAATCTGTCTGCACGTTTCTGCACTGTGTCGTTCTCTCCCGTCGATGGCGACGTTCGTTGCCTATGCTGTCAACATCATTTTCGTTATGGAGAGAAGTCATCATGCAAAGAGCGATCTTGTTATCGATCCTGGGCGTTGCATCATTTGTTGCCACTGCACAGGAAATTCAACATGTTGATCCTGTGAGCGTGTCGCCCGGCAGCAGGCAATTCAGCCTCCCGGCGAATGTCGATCAACTGCGCGCTGGTGTCTCGAGTGCATTTGAGGAAATTCGCGGGCAATATGACATGGCAAACGGCAAGACCTTGACCATGTCAACATCCAATCACAAAATGTTCGCTGAGTTGGATGGGATGCCGAAGCAGGAACTGGTCGCCGCCGCGCCGAATATTTTCGTTGCAAAGAATCGCCAGATGAAAATGACCTTCCATCAATTCCCGAATGGCAATGTGGACGGCATGGAGCTCTCGTATTTCGCTCGCGATGAGAAGGGGGCGATCGAAATCGTGGAGCTAGGAAGGGCGGATTACTCGCGCTAGATTTTCCTGCAATGCTGCTTAGTGCTCCGCAGTCATATCCGGTAATTCGGCCTGCAAGGTGACGTGGTCGATGCCGTGGCGCTCAAGCAGCATGTGCTTGATGGCGCGCAGCAGGTTTGGCCATTCCTGCATGTCGCCGATTTCCACATGGCCGATCAGCGCCGCCTGGCCAGGCGTCATTTCCCACACGTGCAGGTCATGCACCGACAACACGCCGCTGACCTGTTCCAGGTGTTCGCCGACCAGCAAGTAGTCAATGCTATGCGGCACGCCCTCCATCAGGAAGTGGTAGGACTCGCGCAAGACGCTGACGGTCGATTTTAAAATCAGCAGGGTCACCAGTACCGACAGCAAGGGATCGGCTTGCAGCCAGCCGGTGTAATAGATGATGGCGCCGGCCCCCAGTGCAGCGACCGAGCCTAGCAAGTCGCCCATCACATGCACCATGGCCGCCTTGGTGTTGACGCTGCTCTGGTCGTGCGACAAGATCCAGGCCACGATCAGGTTGACGATCAAGCCGATCGCCGCCACCACCGCCACCATGCCGCCTTGCACCGGCTCTGGCTGAATCAACCGTTGCACCGCTTGGAATCCGATCCAGAAAATCACTGCCAGCATTACCAGGCCATTGACGAAGGCGGCCAGCGCCTCGGCCCGGCCAAAGCCGAACGAGTGCTTGGCCGACGGCGGGCGCTTGGCGATGATTTGCGCAATCAGCGCCAGCCCCAAGGCCATTGCATCGGTCACCATGTGCCCGGCGTCCGAGATCAACGCCAGCGAATTGGACCAAAACCCGGTGCCGACTTCGACGAAGGCAAATCCCAATGTCAGGATCAGCGACCAGGCCAATACTTTCTTGCCGCGTTGCTCGGCGACGTGGTCGTTCTGGGCATCGCCCGCGCGATGGGCGTGCAAATGGGTGGATAATGCGGGGTCGGTCTTGGTCGGCATGCGGTGAACGGATGAAAGAATGGAGCTTCCGGCGAAGCTCTGGACTGCGAGTGTACCGGAAAACGCCTGTATCGGCGAACCGGCCAATGAACTTGCGACGAACTTGCAATTGACGTTTGCCCCAACGCCTGATTCAATTGAACCTAGCTTTTATCCGATCTATTTTGTATTTTTTTGTATTTCTTTGTATTTTTTTACGCCATGCCGAAATTTGCCGCCAATCTATCGATGATGTACAACGAGCTGGATTTTCTGGATCGATTTTCCGCTGCGGCAAAAGACGGCTTCAAGGGCGTCGAGTTCCTGTTTCCGTATAGTTACCTGGTCGGCGACATCCGCTCCCGGCTCGATCAATTCGGTCTGACACAAGCCCTGTTCAATTGCCCGCCCGGCGATTGGGCGGCCGGCGAACGCGGGATTGCCAGCTTGCCGGGGCGCGAGGAAGAATTTCGGCGCGGCATCGAACGGGCGCTGGGCTATGCCTACGTGCTCGATAACAAATGCCTGCATGTGATGGCGGGCTTGGGCTTGCAACAACCGTATGAACGCGAGCGCCAGCGCGACGTCTATCTGAACAATCTGTCCTACGCTGCCCGGCAAGCGGCCCGGCAAGGCATCACCATCGTCATCGAGCCGATCAATCAGCGCGACATGCCCGGCTATTTTCTCAACCGTCAGGATGACGCGCATGCCATCTGCCGCGAGGTGGGAGAGCCGAATCTGAAGGTTTTGTTCGATTTGTATCATTGCCAGATCGTCGAAGGTGACTTGGCCAGCAAAATGAAGCGTGACTTGAGCGGCATCGCGCACATGCAGATCGCCGGCGTGCCGGAGCGCCATGAGCCGGACCGTGGCGAGGTCAATTACCCCTATCTGTTTCGCTTGATGGATGAACTGGGTTACGACGGCTGGGTCGGCTGCGAATACCGGCCCAGGGCCGGTACTTCGGAAGGATTGACGTGGATCAATTCCTGGCTGCTCAATAATGCACGTGGCAGTTTTCGAGCCTGAGACCCACCCGTTGTGGGGGAAAAAACGATGGCTTGGCCGATTCTTGCAAATTATTCGCCCAAAAGTGTGGCGGAGACGAAAAAATGTCGCTATAATCTCGCTTCTTTAGGCGCGTAGCTCAGCTGGTTAGAGCACTACCTTGACATGGTAGGGGTCGTTGGTTCGAGTCCAATCGTGCCTACCAGTATTCGCTGGTAGTTCAGGCAAAAAGGGCAAATTTGGTGCAATGGGTTGTTGACATTGTATTCATTTTTGCCCTTTCCCATTTTCGGGCCGGTGTCGCGTGATCCACCGCGATGTTGCGGCATCGATAGCGTCGATCCATACCCCCTCAATGCTCACCTGTTTTCAAAAATATAAAATATAATGTTGCATCAGTTCATCGATGTGGATGCCTGTTTGTGCAGCATGGCGGACTGAAGCAGCTAGACGGACGTGACCAGACTGAGGCAACCTTTACCATTGCATGAAGGGGAAAGCGATGAAGCTGGTCCACCTGTCGATGCCGCTGCCGGACTTGAACCGCTCCTCTTCGCTTGCCTCGGGCATAGCAATCCGATTTCTCACCGAATTTCCCCTGCCTTTTGTCGTTGCCAGAAAGGGTGCGCCATGCGCCGTTTTCGCGGACGTGAGACTACGCGTCTGCATGGGCGTCGAGCCCGTCGGCAGGCTTGAAACATTCCTTCGCGCGCTCCGCACTATTTGCCGACATTGCTTTCATCTTTAGCTGCACATACTGACCGTCAATATTGACCGAAAAACCGGTGGTTGGAAAATCATCGTTAACAAGGAAAACAAAATGACTATCGCACAACGTATGTACCTCCTGATTTTTTCGGCTTTTGTCGGATTGGCTGGCCTGGCCGGCTTGGGCATTTTTCAGATAAACCGGGTCTTCACCGCAGCCGACTTCGCCAGTGTCAACGTGGTGCCGAGCTTGATCGCGCTGGCCGAGGCAGATTCGGAATTCGGTGGCATGCGTACCAAGATGTGGCAATACATGGCGGCCAAGGACCCGGCAGTGCGCACCAAGCTGGCCGACGAGATGACCAAGGAAAATGCCAAAGTCGTTGAACGGATCAATCAGTATGAGAAGGAAGATATTGCCGACGACAAGGATCGCGCCATGCTGGCGGAGGATCGCAGTTCCATGGCCGCGTTCGAGGCCATGCGGCAGAAAGTGATCGGCATGGCGAACGACAGCAAGGAAGACGATGCGCGCGATTACGTGATGGGCAATCTGGATATACCCACCAGAGCCATCAATGCCTTCAAAGCGCATAACGACTATAACGTGGTAATCGCCAAGCGAGGCGAAGCCGAAGCCGACACGATTTTGAAAAACGCCAACTTGCTGTCATCGATCATTGCGGTGGTGGTCATCATCGCCGTTGCCGGTATGGGGCTGATGATTGCCCGGCGGCTTTCAAAATCGCTTAACGACGCCGTGCAGATAGCGCAAACCGTCGCCGCCGGCGATTTGACCGGCCGCATTGACGTCACCTCTACCGACGAGATCGGTAAATTGCTGCAAGCGCTGAAAGAGATGAACGATAGCCTGGTGCGCATCGTCGGCCAGGTGCGTACCGGCACCGACACCATTTCAGGCGCCTCCGCCGAAATCGCCAACGGTAATCTCGATTTGTCTTCCCGCACCGAATCGCAAGCCAGCTCATTGGAAGAAACCGCATCGTCGATGGAGGAGTTGACTTCCACGGTGCGGCAAAATGCCGACAATGCACGCCAGGCCAATCAATTGGCGCAGAACGCATCCGAAGTGGCAGGCAAGGGCGGGGCCGTGGTCTCGCAAGTGGTCGACACGATGGGCGCGATCAACGAATCGGCCAGGAAAATCGTTGACATCATCAGTGTCATCGACGGCATCGCCTTCCAAACCAACATCCTTGCCTTGAACGCTGCGGTGGAAGCCGCCCGCGCCGGCGAGCAAGGGCGTGGTTTTGCCGTGGTCGCCGCCGAGGTGCGCAACCTGGCGCAGCGTTCGGCCGCCGCTGCCAAGGAAATCAAAACCCTGATTGGCGACTCGGTGGAAAAAGTCGACATCGGCAGCAAACTGGTCGACCAGGCCGGCACCACCATGAACGAGGTCGTCACCAGCATCAAGCAGGTGACCGACATCATGGGCGAAATCACCGCCGCCAGCCAGGAGCAATCGCAAGGTATCGAGCAAGTCAATCAAGCGGTGATAGAAATGGATAACGTCACCCAGCAAAACGCCGCACTGGTCGAAGAGGCCGCAGCAGCAGCCGGTGCGCTGCAAGAGGAAGCCGCCCGCCTGACCGAGGTGGTCAGCGTCTTCAAGATGAACGGCGCACCAGCGGCGGCAACCGCCAAGCGGGCGATGGCGCGTGCGCCGTCACCGCAGGTTAAGCCAGCCCCAAGAATCGCCGCCAAGCGTGCCGCAGGAACCGCAGTGGCGGTAGCCAAACCGCCAGTGGTGACGCATGAAAGCGCGGAGGGATGGGAGGAGTTTTGAGGGTGAATCTACCCGCTCCCCATTGGACAATCAATCTATTCGAAATGAAATGCGCTACCATGTCGGGATACCCAAAAATGTTGCGCAACGGAGGAATCCAAACTTCAGCGTTGCGCACACTACAAGGAATCCGAGATGCAGACAATTTCAATTCGCCGCGTGCTGGCACTTTTAGCGGGAATCTTGGCGCTGGCGACGAGCCTTGCGCATGCCGACACACCGGCGACTTTGCGCGTCGACTATATCCATAGCGGCACCGCCAAGTCTGAAACTTACGCGATCGACCGCGTTGTCATTGAACCGCTGCCGTGGCCGGGAAATCCGTCGCGCGCGCTGGATGACACGAATCTCGGCGCCAACAAAGTCGAGGTGGTTGATGCCGTAACGGGGGAGCTCCTGTACTCGCGCGGCTTCTCCACGGTCTTCGGCGAATGGAGTTCGACCGACGAAGCAGGCAAGGTAACGCGCGCCTTTCAGGAATCGGTGCGCTTTCCCAAACCGGTGCATCCGGTGCATGTGCGTATTTTAAAACGCGACGAAAATAATGCGTTTGTGCTGGCCTGGACTACGGACGTCGATCCCGACGCGCAGGACGTGGTGCGCAAGCAGGGTCCGGCGCCGGCCAAGGTGGTGCCGATTCGGGTTAGCGGACCTTCCAAGGATAAAGTCGATCTGCTGATAATCGGTGACGGCTATACCAGCGCCGAGATGCCCAAGTTTCTGAAGGACGTTCGGCGCATGAGCGATCATCTGTTTCAGGTTTCACCGTTTCGCGAACGCGCCAAGGATTTCAACGTATGGGCGATGGCCGTGCCGACTCAGGAATCCGGTGTCTCGCGCCCATCGACCGGAAACTATCACGCTTCTCCGCTTGGAACGCGCTACGACATCTTCGGCAGCGAACGCTATGTGCTGGCCCTGGACAATCGTGCGCTGCGCGAGATTGCGCAGTACGCGCCATATGAGTTCATCGAAATACTCGTCAACAACGAGACCTACGGCGGTGGCGGCATCTTCGGGCAGTTCAGCACGGCGGCTGCCGGCAACGACTGGGGCAACTATCTGTTCGTACATGAATTCGGGCACCACTTCGCGGGCCTGGCGGACGAGTATTACACGTCGGATGTGGCATATCAATCGACCAGCGCGCGGATCGAACCGTGGGAGCCGAATGTCACCGCGCTGAAAGATCCTGCCAATGTGAAGTGGAAAGACAAGGTCGCGGCGGGTACGGCGCTCCCAACGCCATGGCCGAAGGAGGCCTACGAGCAAGGGTCGCGCGAATACCAGAAGCGGCGCGCCGCCCTGCGTGCAGCCAACCGCCCGGAATCGGAAATGAGCGCGCTATTTCGCGAAGATTTAAAGCGCACCGATGCACTCTTTTCACCGGACCCGAATCGGCACGTGGTCGGCGCGTTCGAAGGGGCTAACTACGAAGCCACCGGCTACTTTCGTCCCGAAATGCAGTGCATCATGTTCGACCGCAGCGAAAAATTCTGCAGCGTGTGCCGCGACGCGATCAGCAGGATCATCGACATGTATTCCAGCCCGACTGCGGGCAGATAGTAGCCGGCTTGCGGGCTTGGTGCGACAGGGGCAAACGCGCTTATTACGTGCCAAGCCAGCGATGCAGGTCACAAGTCACGGCGCGTCCATGCGATCGTGCGGGATACGAACGATTGCCATGCAGTAAGCCGTGACATGAAAATAAATACTTCAAAATTGTCACGAAAATGTCATGCAAAACTGATATTTCTGACAGGGCAAATGCCTGCGGAATAGTGTTATCTTTCAGCGGCTTCATAAGACCTTGCGTGTTACGAAGCGCATCCTGTATCGGATGCTTGTCCAGGGCCCTGGCAGAAATATCAGACGCCGCGCCAGGCCGCAATAATCGCGCAATCTTATTGAATGACGCGATCGTGGGGTAGTAGCTTCTGCCTGATGCCTTGTCGCGCCTATATGTTCCGTCATGCAAGAAATACGGTCACTACTGAACTGAATCCATCGAGTAAATTTGCTAGGAGAATATCAATGAAGAAATCTCTCATTGTTTTGTTTTTGACGACTCAGTCGTTGTACGCCGCAGCGACTGATCAAAGTAATTGCGAAGCTGCCGCCGGTTCCTATCTGACGGGAATCGTCAC
>Ga0302315_10005690_pt1 | contig 10590 bp, 8 predicted proteins | sample III_Palsa_N3_1_FD_200532 | JGI IMG/M metagenome (GOLD analysis project Ga0302315, IMG submission 200532) | Peat permafrost microbial communities from Stordalen Mire near Abisko, Sweden - III_Palsa_N3_1 | ecosystem: Environmental > Terrestrial > Soil > Palsa > Peat permafrost | place: Sweden... | reverse complement strand
TGCGTGTCCGCTAGTACGTGCCGCCCCGTGGAATGCGTTACGCGCAGTCCGGGCTCCAGAACTATGCGCCTTACTCCGAGCAGTATTACCATGAACCGCGTTGCCATGGGCAGCATTGCGATGGGCAGCATTGCGATGGGCTGCGTTGGCGCGGGCAGCATTGCGGTGGGCTGCATTGGCGCGGACGGCATTGCCATGGGCCGTATTGCCGTGAACTGCGTTTCCTCGTAGTGCAGTCGCTGCTCCATGAGATGCGTGCCCGCCTTGCAACGCTTTACCACCATGTGCAGCTCCACCAGAGAACCGACCGGCCGCTCCATGACCGGCATTATTGTTTCGAGAGCCGCCACGGAAAGAACGGCCTGCAACCGGCCGGCTCGCCCAGCCGTAAACACGCGGATCTGAGTAAGCCATATGGTAGTCACTATGATGATGCTGGTAGTAGGAATAATAAGGATGCCAGCCGTCATAGTGATGGCCGCCAATCAGAAAAATCAAACCGATAACGAAACCGAACGAAGCGTCCTCGTCGATATAGCGGCTGCTGCGATAACCACCGTAGCAGTGCATGCCGCGATACCATCCCATGTTGTCGTAGTAGGAATAGCTCGGGGCGCACGACATGTAGACCGGCTCGGAAGGGTCGTAGTTATAGGCAAAGGGATACCAATAGGCATCGGGGACTGTCGCATTTTCCAGATAGCCGTTGCCCGGCACGTAAAGCACGGGAGCATACCCTCTGTTTACCAGGTAAATGCCTCCGGTATAAGAACGGTGAAATTTGAGCGAGCAGAGGCTATGCCCTGCAAACGGAATAACGATAATTTCGCCGGAGGTATCATAGAGCTGATAGCCGCCGCGGTCGAATTCGGCCTTCGTTATCGGGACTTCCTGGTCTTGCGGAATTTCTTTCCAGCTAAAAACATTTTCCTGACTATAGGCGTGTACTACCTGGAAGCTCGAGCCCGCAATCAGTAGTAAAACTGACACCATGGCTGCCATTATCGCCGATCGTATTTTCATTATCTTTCTTCCCGACATAATTAACCGAGTAAATTTATGCCTCATAAGTACTCTCTTGCCCGTTCCGATGTACTCGTAAACTAAAGCCATTCAATAACTACGGATATTATCATCAATAGACTGGCAAGCGGTCATGCTCATCCGTTTCGTCGTACATCGGTATGGGTACCAGCTAAATGTCCTCCCGGACCCCAGCCGATTTTCAAATTCCACGTAACCGGGTGCGCCGGAGCTTTTGGATGAATCGAAACCCTCTCACCCCTGAACTGCTTGGCAGGATTAACGCCTATTGGCGGGCAGCCAACTATCTGTCCGTGGGACAGATCTATCTCTGTGACAATCCCCTATTGCGCGAACCCCTGGCGATAACGCACGTGAAGCATATGCTGCTGGGCCACTGGGGCACCACACCGGGTCAGAACTTCATCTACACCCATCTGAACCGAGTCATCAAGAAGTACGATCTGGATATGATCTATATCTCGGGTCCCGGCCACGGCGGTCCGGCGGTCGTCGGAAGCACTTACCTCGAAGGCACCTACAGTGAGATTTATCCGGATGTGAGCCAGGACGTTCCTGGCCTGAAACGCCTCTTCACGCAGTTCTCCTTTCCTGGAGGAATACCAAGTCACGCGTCCCCGGAAACTCCCGGCTCCATCCACGAAGGCGGGGAGCTCGGTTATTCGATCAGCCACGCCTTCGGCGCTGTGTTCGACAATCCCGAATTGATCACAGCCTGTGTCGTGGGTGACGGCGAGGCCGAAACGGGACCTCTCGCTACAGCCTGGCATTCCAACAAGTTCCTGAATCCCATCAGCGATGGCGCCGTTCTGCCCATCCTTCACCTCAACGGCTACAAAATCTCAAATCCGACAATCCTCGCCCGCATAACCCACGAGGAACTGGAAGCGCTGCTGCGCGGCTACGGGTGGAATCCTATCTTTGTTGAAGGGCACGAACCGGAATTGATGCATCAGGCGATGGCTGCAGCGCTCGACGAATCGATCGATACTATCCACAACATACAGAGGGAAGCTCGCACCAGAAACAATGCTGATAGACCGCGCTGGCCGATGATCGTCCTCAAATCTCCCAAGGGATGGACAGGACCGAAGACGGTGGACGGCTTGCAGGTCGAAGGCACATTCCGGTCTCATCAAGTTCCGCTTTCCGACCCGGCAAAAAATCCGGAGCACCTGAAGCAGCTGGAAGAGTGGATGAGAAGCTACCGCCCGGAGGAGCTTTTCGACGAAGGTGGACGCCTGATTGCGGAACTCGCGGAGCTCGCGCCGACGGGTGATAGACGCATGGGCTCGAATCCCCACGCCAACGGCGGCATTCTGCTGCGGGACCTGCGCATGCCGGATTTTCGCGAATACGGATTGGCTGTGCCCGTTCCAGGGACGCAGGGTCCCGGAGACACGCATGTCTTCGGACGCTTCCTGCGGGATGTTATCCATCTGAACGAGCCGCAGCGGAATTTCCGGCTCTTCGGTCCCGATGAGACGTTGTCGAACGGGTTGGAAGCCGTATTTGATGTCACAAACCGGCAATGGGAAGCGGCGACACAGCCCAACGATGAGTTCCTGGCGTCCAGCGGCCGCGTCATGGAAATGCTCAGCGAACATCAGTGTGAAGGATGGCTGGAAGGCTATCTGCTCACCGGCCGCCATGGGCTTTTCAACTGCTACGAAGCCTTTATCCACATCATCGACTCGATGTTCAACCAGCACGCCAAGTGGCTGAAGGTTACCTCGCACCTGCCCTGGCGGAGGCCCATCGCATCGCTGAACTACCTGCTGGCCTCGCACGTCTGGCGGCAGGACCATAACGGGTTCACACATCAGGATCCGGGCTTCATAGATCATGTCGTGAACAAGAAGGCCGAGATTGTCCGTGTCTATCTCCCGCCAGACGCCAACTGTCTGCTTTCCGTGATGGACCATTGTCTGCGCAGCCGGCACTACGTGAATGTCGTTGTGGCGGGCAAACACCCGGCCCCGCAGTGGCTCACCATGGATGAAGCGGTGAGGCATTGTACGGAAGGCATCGGTATCTGGAAGTGGGCCAGCAGCGATCAGGACGCCCCGCCCGATGTGGTGATGGCCTGCTGCGGCGATGTACCGACTCTGGAGACACTTGCGGCAGTTTCCATAATGCGACAGCATCTGCCCGACATAAAAATCCGCGTGGTCAACGTAGTCGATCTTATGATGCTCGAGCCAAGCACCGAACACCCCCACGGCCTGGGCGACAAGGACTTCGACGACCTCTTCACTAAAGACAAGCCGATCATCTTTGCGTTCCATGCCTATCCGTGGTTGATCCATCGCCTCACGTACCGCCGTACAAACCACAAGAACCTGCACGTGCGCGGCTACAAGGAAGAAGGCACGATCACCACGCCCTTCGACATGACCGTGCTGAACGATATGGACCGTTTCCATCTTGTAATCGATGCCATCGACCGACTTCCCCAAACGGGTGAAGCAGGCCTCTATCTCAAACAGGAGCTTCTGGGCAAGCTGATCGAACACAAGCAGTACATAGACGTAAATGGCCAGGACATGCCGGAGATTCGCAACTGGGTCTGGCAGAATTAAGCTGCACGCAGCAATAGACACGTCTCGTTGCCTTAACAGAGTTCAGGAGTCTCCCATGAATATCCTCGCATTGAACGCGGGCAGCGCGACCTTAAAGTACAAGCTCTTCCGGATGCCTTCAAAAGAGGCGTCCGGTAAGGATGAAGTCGTGCTGGCGGACGGAACCGCGGACCATGATGGGGGTAACGGCATTGTTGAAGCCGCTGAACAGGTTATCCTAGACTGTAACAAGCTCGGCGTGGACGTCATAGGCCACCGCCTCGTCCACGGCGGACCGCGCTTCACAAGGCCTACCCTCGTCACTCCGGAAGTTCTGAAAGACCTACACAAGCTGCGCGATCTGGACCCACTGCACAACCCGACCGAGACGGCGATGATCGAAGCCGGCCTGCGTATTCTGCCGCGCGTCCCCGCCGTGGCCGTCTTCGATACTGCCTTCCACCACACGCTGCCAGAAACCGCCTGGCGCTACGCGATTCCCAGAGACCTTGCCGACAGACTTCACCTGCGCCGCTACGGCTTTCACGGTCTGTCGCACCAATATGTGTCCGGGACGCTCCTCAAGTGCCTGGGCCGCAATCCGGAAGGCACGCGCTTAATAATCTGCCACCTGGGAAGCGGAGCGAGCATCTGCGCCGTTAAAGACGGCAGGAGTATAGACACGAGCATGGGCCTGACGCCGCTCGAAGGCCTGGTCATGGGAACTAGATCGGGCGACGTGGATCCCGGTCTGCTGCTCTACCTTCTGCGTTCGGCTGATATGAAGCCCGACGAGGTAGACGATTTGCTCAATCACCGCAGCGGTCTGCTGGGGCTGTCCGGATCGAGCGACGATGTGCGCGCGCTGGAACAATCCGCCCAAAACGGCGACCTTAACGCGGAGCTTGCCCTGGAAGTCTTTGCCTACCGGGTCACCAAGTACATCGGGGCCTATGCCGCCGCTCTTGAGGGCATAGACGCTGTAGCCTTCACCGGAGGTATCGGCGAACACTCTCACGGCATGCGCAGTCGCATCTGCCGGAAACTGGTCTTCCTGGGACTTCAGCTGGACGAAACGCGGAATACACAAGCAATCACTCAGCCAACCCGCATCAGCACAGATTCCGCATGTCAGATTTGGGTCATCCCAACAGATGAAGAACGCCAAATAGCTAGAGAAGCACAGGCTCAGTTAAATCCGCACCCATAGACGCGCCCTTCTGGTATAATCCCTTTCAGTATTCATCCTGTCTTTTCAGACGGGAACAAGGAGATTTGCTAGATGATCGTTTCGACAAAGACGCTTTTTGAGCACGCGTATGGAAAGTATGCTCTGGGCGCCTACAATATCAACAACGCCGAGCAGGCCATGGGCCTTTTCCGCGGCAGCATCGATTCACAGGCTCCGTTCATAATTCAGATCTCAAAGGGCGCTCGCAGCTATACCGACAAGCGAGTCCTGGAAAGCATTATTCGTGCCTGCGACGATATCTTCCCTGAGGCCATTTTCGCGGTGCATCTTGACCATGGCGACGAAGCGACTGCCCACGAATGTATCGACAGCGGGTTCTATTCGTCGGTTATGATCGACGCGTCCCACGATCCATTCGAAGAGAACGTTGCGATTACCAAGCGTGTTGTTGAGCATGCTCACAGCAAGGGAATCAGCGTCGAAGCGGAACTCGGTATGCTGGGCGGAGTCGAAGAGGATATCAAGGTCGACGAAAAGAACGCCATGCTTACCGACCCTGAAGAAGCCAAGGAATTCATTGCGCTCAGCGGTGCGGACAGCCTGGCCTGCGCCATCGGCACCTCGCACGGCGCTTACAAATTCTCCGGCGGACAAGGCATCCATTTCGACCGTGTCGCTGCCATTCAGCAGCTCATCCCCGGCGTTCCGCTGGTTATGCACGGCTCCAGCTCGGTCCCGGAAGACGAAGTTGCCCGGATTAACGCAGCAGGCGGCAAGCTCAAGGAAGGCGCCAAGGGCGTCGACATTGCGCAGTACCTGCCGGCAGCCAAGCTCGGTGTTTGCAAAGTCAATATCGATACGGACGGACGTCTTGTGTGGACCCGCGTGCACCGTGAATTCTTCCGCGACAAGCCGGAAGATTTCGACCTGCGCAGCCCAGGCAAGGTCTTTATCGTAGAGTACGCAAAGTTCATCGCCAGCCGGTCAAAGGCGCTTGGTTCCGAAAACCAGTTGACCTCGGTTCGTGAATATATCGCAAGCAAAGCCTAGTAGACCAATTGTCATCAAACAGCCTGTCACCGGTGCCCGGAGGCAGGCTGTTTTCCGATTGAGGTAAGCAAAATGACGTACAAAGAGAGTGCAGTCTCAACGTGGACCCTGCATAAGCTACTTTCCTCCGACTCTGGAGATCCGCAAATCACCCTGTATGATGTCCCTGCCCTCTTATCGCTGCATGGATATAAAGCGTTAGAGATCTGCCATTTCCACATAACGTCGACTGATCTCCCTTCACTTAGACTGCTTCGAGTGGCTCTGGAAAGTGAGGGTATGCGTCTTATAAATATCCTGATCGATACGGGAGACATCAGCGTTGCGGACCCGGAACTTCGCGCAAAAGAAATTGCCGATGTACGCGATTGGATTGATATCGCATCTGCTGTGGGCGCTGAGGGTGTGCGTGTCATAGCCGGCCGTCAGACGGCTTCCCCCGCCACTTTGGCGGAGAGCGCCGCCACGCTGCACGATCTTGCGGTGTACGGCGCTGAAAGAAATGTCGCCATCTGCACGGAAAACTGGTATGGACTGTTGGATACTCCTCAGGATGTCCTTGAACTGCTCCGTCTTACTGAAGGAAATATCGGGCTCAAGCTAGACTTTGGCAACTGGCCGGCTCCAAGAAAATTCGATGATCTGGCCGAGATCGCTCCTTACGCTTCGACCACTCATTCTAAGCCTGCCCTCACATCCGACGGACAGATCGATCATGAGGACTTTCTGCGCTGTTTAAAGGCGATAAACAGCAATGGATTCTCTGGGCGCCACGTGCTTGTTTACGACGGGTCTGGCGATGTGTGGATAGCCCTGGCTGAACTGGAATCGATGCTGCCTCCACATTCGTCAAAGCCATGATCTACGCCATCGGCGACGTGCACGGCGAAGCGGAGGCGTTGGAACGGCTTATCGAACGGCTCCCCGTTCAGCAAACCGATCTTGTCGTATTCCTTGGAGATCTTATCAACCGCATGGGAAAAGATCCGTTTCGTTGTGTTGAGGCTGTTCTAGGGTTCGACCGCTGCCGAAAAGTTTGCCTGCATGGCAACCATGAGGACTCTTTTCGGGAATATCTGGAACATGGAGATCCGTCCGTTTTAACAGGAATGTCTGCCGAGACCACCCTGGAATCGTACGAAAGCGCGGGATATCCGGTTACGCCAGGCGATCCCATGAGTATTCCAGAAGCGCACGCGCGCTTCTATTTTTCGGCCGAGCCCTGGACTCTCCCCTTTTACATCACCGACGACTACATCTTTACGCATGCAGGCTGGAATCTGGACCGGCCCATAGAACGGCAAAATCTCTATCAAATGCACTGGGGACAGGTGACGGGGGCGGACAAGCCAGTCTGGAACCAGACCGTGGTGAGGGGACATAGCCCGGTATCAAAAGTAACGCAGGTGCCTGCAAAGCAGTTCATTGGAGTGGACACGGGATGCGGCATGGGGGGAGCGCTCAGCGCCTTTGCCCTCCCATCAGAAGAGATCTTCACCGAGTTTCCCGCATCGTACCGAAAACGCTGGCGCAGCAGGCTAGCCAGTCCGTAAACGCGTAATCAAGACAATGAGAGTGTTCGGACAAAAGGTATCGTGCGACGCTATCCCTTCACCTCTCCCAGCGGGAGAGGCGAGGGTGTAGACGATTTGTAATTACAAAGAAAACGTGGGTGAGGGCGAATCTTACGAGCAGATGCATCTGAAAGATTCGCCCTCACCCACGCTTCGTATCTGATCGTAACTCATATACGTCGTCGCCTCTCCCGCTGGGAGAGGTGGAATTTCACCTGCGTATGGTAGTCGTCCTAAGATAAGGAGACACGCGCGCTGTTCACTCTATTCCCCGTTAAACTCAGCCTCTTTGTGAGACCCATCGCAGAATGGCTTCCTGGATGAGGCGCCGCATCGGCAGAGGGCTACGCCTTTTTTGCCTTCAGGAATCGCAATCGCGTTGCCTTCGTGGTCCGTCAGGCCAAAGGCATTCGCCGGTTCAACCCAGAGCGGGCCGTTCTTTAATACTTCAATTACAATTTCTGACATGGAAAGTCTCCTCCGTTAATTCTCTTCTCTATTATGGCACAGGACCCATGTCCTGGTGCCTCTTTTCTTATCGGGGTACGGGAACTCGCTCCAGCGCTTCTTCGATAAAGTGCGTGGTCTGTAGTCCGCCGTAACGGGCCTTGGCGTCCAGAAGCAGGCGGTGAGCCAGCACAGGCACGGCCAGCGCACGAACATCTTCCGGCAATGCGTAGTCGCGGCCTTCCAGACGCGCTCTGGACTGCACCGCCCGATAAAGCATAAGCGAGCCTCTCGGAGAGATTCCCAACCGGATTCTGGGATCGGTGCGGGTCGTGTCCACAAGTTTGAGCATGTACTCGACGATGGACCTATCGATTTTAACCGCACGGATGCTGGTCTGGATTTCGAGGACGTCCTTGCTGGAGAGTACGGCATCCAGAAGTTCAAAAGGATGGCCATCATGCTGACTGTACAGGATATCGATTTCCGTTTCGATATCGGGATAGCCAAGGGATATGCGCGCGGCAAAACGGTCTAGCTGGGCCTCCGGCAATGGATAAGTCCCCTGGTAGTCGGAAGAGTTCTGTGTTGCAATAACAAAGAAAGGCGACGGCAGGTCTCGGCGCTTCCCATCGACGGTCACCTGATGTTCGCTCATGGCTTCGAGAAGTGCGGACTGCGTGCGGGGCGATGTCCGATTAATCTCATCCGCAAGAAGGATATTGGTGAAAATGGGTCCCTGGCGAAACTCAAAAACGCCTTCCTGCGGCCTGTAGTAGTTGCTGCCCGTTATGTCGGCCGGCAGGAGGTCGGGAGTAAACTGGACCCGTCGAAAGGCCCCGTCGAGAGACCGCGCCAGCGATTTCGCCAGCGTCGTTTTGCCCGTGCCCGGCACATCTTCCAGAAGTACGTGGCCGCCAGCCAGAAACGCGATGAGCACCAGCCTGATCGCCTCATTCTTGCCGCGTATAACAGACCTTAAATTCTCTTCGAGACTGCCCACCCTGGCAGTCAATTCTTCATTCATGCGCGGTCAACTCCTTTAACCAATCAACGTTCCAGCGGGACGCGCTCTTTTGCGGCCGGCGTCTTCCTATCCAATGCTTCCAGGGTGTCTAATTCCCGTTTAAGCCTACTGGCGATTTCTTCACGATCTCCCCTGCTACTGTCCACTTCGTCGATTGAACCGAACCTCAAGGCGTAGTAATGTTCCACGAAGCGCAGGGCAGCGGTTAATTCCTCTGGTGCGTGGTCTCCCTCCGGGTCGGATACATGATGGCTTAGATGTTCATGCCATGTCGTGGGATCCGGGCAGGGAATATGACGGTCCTTGAGCCAACGTTCGAACCGGTCGGCCAGGATTTGGATCTCCGCCTCGGATGGGGTGTACGCCGTGCGGGAAGCTGTCCGTTTTCTGGGCATTCTCGACCGCACGTAGATAAACGCTCCGATTCCAACAAGTATGGTGCCCACAAGTAGGCCCAGCTGGACGGGCGTGAGCTGGGTAAGCCAGTCTCGCACGATTTGAAGGCGATCGTCCGCCCACTCCTGCCATCGTACGTAGAAAGGAGGAACCGACGAGGTTTTATCCGGTCTTCCATCTCCCGGAGTAGCATCTACAGTAACCCAGCCTACGCCTTTAATCCAGCTTTCCGTCCACGCATGTGCGTCATCTCCACGGATAATCGTGACGCCAGGCCCATCCGATTCGTGGGCGTAGTATCCGATTACGAATCTCGATGGAACGCCCAGGCAACGCAGAAGCATGACGGCCGCTGATGCGAAATACTCGCAGTCGGCCGATTTTTTTTCGATAATAAAGGACGAGAGCGGATCGCCGTGACCCACCTGAGTCTTCAGGCTGTACGAATTGTTCTCAAGCAGATAGTCCTCCACAGCGTTTATCTTAGCCTGGGGAGTGGTTAGGCCGGCTCCAATCTCCTTTGCAATGAGTCCAACCTTCGGGTCGATGTCGTGGGGTACAACCAGATCGAATCTTGTCTCATTCCCATCAGGATCCTGATTGAAGAATCCCCGCTTATCGGGATCTTGAGGAAGCACGATTGTGTATTCAAGAGGAAGCGCCCCGGTAAATACGACGGGGCCGCCCTGCTCAAAGTCGGCATGGCGGTCGGTGGCATCTTCAGAATCTAACCCGATGGCGTTCAAAGGAAAGAAAGCAACGCCATCGTCCTGAACCAGTCGCCTGGCGATGCACCGGTGGCCAATAGCTTCTGAGTTCAAATTGGCGGACGTTGCCGAAACGAGCTGTCTTGCGCTTACTGCCGGCTGCCACTCCCCTCTATTATAGGTGTCAAAAGCCATTCCGCGTAAATGCGGATCGCCATCATAGTCAAACAACCGGAGCATTCTGGCGGTCGAACCGCTCGCGTTAAAGCTGTCGCTCAGAGTAGGCGACTTCGAGATCCCTGAGACATCCAGGTTTGTAGGGTCCCCGCTCCCATTCAGTATCTGTTCTCCCAACTGGGTAATTTGATTTTGATAGGTGGTAAAGCCCTCAAAAACAGCAAACCCGGCCGCAAGGGCGATGAGGACGAAAAAAACTCGACAATACGTGGCAAACCGGCCGATTTGGGTATTTAGCCGGTGTGCCGGCCGGGACCGATAGACCGGAAACGCGAGCATCAAAAGAAAGAAGAGAATGGGAGCGTAAATGCGCGTGTAGCGCAGTTCGTGCACCTGACAGGCGGCGAGGAAAACG
>Ga0302315_10005684_pt1 | contig 10606 bp, 12 predicted proteins | sample III_Palsa_N3_1_FD_200532 | JGI IMG/M metagenome (GOLD analysis project Ga0302315, IMG submission 200532) | Peat permafrost microbial communities from Stordalen Mire near Abisko, Sweden - III_Palsa_N3_1 | ecosystem: Environmental > Terrestrial > Soil > Palsa > Peat permafrost | place: Sweden... | reverse complement strand
TATTTTATGTGAATATCTTTAAAAACAACAGAACGCTCACCTAAGCTATCTAAATATTTTTGACCTTGTTTGATAAATGCACTAAGGTGTACACTGATGCTAACAACTTGTTTTAAAAAAACAAACTAACAAGACGGGCCGATTGGCGAAGAAAAATTAAAAACCATTATCTCAAGGAAAAGTGAAATAATCATGAATAATAAGCTGTTGACCACTTTATTAATGACCGTGTGTTTGTTACCTCTTACGCTTTATGCTCAAACCTATACACAATCAGCGTCAAGCGACTTGATTGGCGAACCACAAACCATCGAGCTTTCCTCAAAAGACTCACTCACGTCTATTGCTCGCAAATACAATGTGGCGTATCAAGAATTGCGGTATGCCAATCCTAAATTTAACGCTAAAAAAACCACCAGCGCAGTGCTCCCCTCTCAATTTATTTTGCCGCCTCAAGTGGGCGACGGAATTGTGGTGAATTTGGCAGAATTTCGACTTTATTATAAAATTCCAGGCACCGAAACCATTATCTCAGCACCGATTTCCATGGGGAAAATGGGTTGGCAAACGCCATTAAGAGATACAACCGTAGAACGAAAAGAGAAAGATCCGGCGTGGGTCGTGCCACCCAATATTCAGGCGGAAGAGGCACGCGAAGGACATGCTGTACGTACTTTTGTTGCGGCAGGACCTAAAAATCCACTGGGCGCCTATGCATTAAAACTCGCATTGCCGGGCTATCTCATCCACGGCACCGATCAACCAAGTAGCATTGGTAAACGCGTGAGTCATGGTTGCATTCGCATGTATCCCGAAGACATTGATGTGCTATTTCACGCCGTTCCGGTTGATACACCGGTCCATATTGTTCATGAACCTATATTGGTTGGATGGAATGATGGAAAGTTGTATTTAGAAGTGCATCACTCCCATACCGAATACAAAAAAGACAGCAAAACGTCACACAACCTTGCACATGGGATAGTGCAACGAGCGTTGTCATTACATCCAGGTTATAAAGTGGATTGGGACAAAGTGGATATGATAGTGGATGACGCACAAGGTTTGCCTGTCAGCGTTAATTGATTTAAAAATCAAATGGATACATGTAAATATTGACAGCCGTTATGGCTTTTTAATGAAACCTGTCTTAAAATGACACGCAGGTTAATCGATTTAAGTAGAAACATTTAAGGTTCCACATGGAAGAAAATTTTAAAAAAATATTAAAAGGTTATCAATCTTTTAGAAAAAAATATGCGCAAGGTGATAGTTCAGTCATGCATTATCTTTCACATTATGGCCAACAACCACGAACCATGGTGGTTGCCTGCTGTGATTCACGCGTCGATCCTGCCGTCATCCTACAATGCGATCCAGGTGATCTATTCGTTGTGCGTAATATCGCCAATATCATTCCACCTTATGAGCTCGATGACGCACACCATGGAACCAGCGCGGCGTTAGAATTTGGCGTTTGCTTTTTAGAGGTACAACATCTTATTTTATTAGGCCACAGTCAGTGTGGCGGAATTCAAGCTTTATTAGACAGTGAAAAGCCACATCAAAATGATTTTATCACCAATTGGGTTTCTTTAATAAAAACAGATCATACCCATCAACATGATACCGATAAATTTTCTCAATTGGCGTTGCAACAGTCACACAAAAATTGCATGACGTTTCCATGGATTAAAGAAAAAGTGCAGCAGGAAAAACTATGCATTCATCTGTGGTTTTTTGATATAAAAACGGGACAGATTTTTACCCATTCAGAGACAAAGCAAACGTATATACCACTTGATTCTAATTTTTCCGATTGAGCCTTGTGATGTTAAACGTGGGTGTGAATAATCACCCTCCCCACCCACGCTTAAAGCCATAAGACAATTTCGACAAACTGTCTTTGGCATCACCAAATAACATCCACGTGTTGTCTTTAAAATATAATTCGTTTTCCACACCAGAAAATCCCGGATCCATACTACGTTTCACAACGATGATTTTTTTGGCCTGATCAACGTCTAAAATGGGCATGCCATAAATAGGACTGGATTTTACCGTACGCGCAGAAGGATTGGTAACATCATTAGCGCCCACGACCAATACCACATCGGCGTGAGAAAATTCGGGGTTAATATCATCCATATCAAATAAATCGGTATAAGGAACATTGGCCTCTGCCAATAACACATTCATATGTCCTGGCATCCTTCCAGCAACCGGATGAATGGCATATTTTACATTGATGCCTTTGCCTTTGAGCTTATCTGCGAATTCTCGCAGTGCGTGATGTGCTTGTGAAGCAGCCATGCCATAGCCTGGGACAACAATGACGGATTTGGCTTCATCAAAGAACAGCAAGGCTTCTTCAATATCCACCGATTGTGCCTGTCTATTGTCGTTGGTGCTGATTTTTTTATCCGCGTCTTTGTCCACTTTACCAAAAGCACCAAAAAAGACATTGGTAATGGAACGATTCATGGCACGGCACATTAAAATAGCTAAAATAAATCCGGAAGCGCCATCCAATGCGCCTGTAATAATTTGAAGACGATTACCTAACATAAAACCCATCACGGCGCCGGTTAAGCCGCCATAGGCGTTAAAAATAGCAATGACAACAGGCATGTCTGCTGCGCCAATGGGGGTGACCAGGAAAATACCTAGCGCAAAAGCCAGCGTTAATAATACGTAAAAAGTGATGTTCATCGTAGGATAGATGACAGTATAAATTAACAAACCTATCATCACGGCAAACAAGGCAAGGTTCACAATGTTTTGTCCGCGATAAGTGATCGGTCGTCCAGGTAAAAAACCATGTAATTTGCCTGCAACCACTAAACTTCCTGTCACCGTCAATGCCGCCAATACGACTTCTACCGCAATAATTCCCATGCTGACATGACCGATTGTCGCATTGTATCGATAATACTCTGCAATACCGATGAGGCATGCTGCCAATGCGCCACCCGCATGTGAAAGAGCAATCCGTTGTGGAATTTTTGTCATGGGGATCCGCAGTGAAATGGGAATACTTAATAATGTCCCCAATACCAAACCAGCAACAATCCATGTATACGTCACAATTTCATGATTAAATAACGTTCCCACGATAGCAATCAACATCCCCAATGCCGCCAAATGCATGCCACGTCGGGCTGTTTCAGGCGAGCTTAAAGAACGTATACCTAAAATAAATAAAATGGCTGATAAAATATAACAGATCTGGATCACGCTCATGATTTTTTCTCATTCTTAGAAGGTTCTTTTTTAAACATTTTTAAAATGCGATCAGTGATTAAAAAACCACCCACCACATTAATGGTGGAACACGTGACGGCAATAAACGCTAAAATATTAACCAATAAACTATAGTTTTGTCCGGCAACAACCATAGAACCCACCAATGCAATCCCTGAAATGGCATTGGTTGCTGCCATCAATGGTGTGTGTAATAGCGATGGAATGCGCGAAATCAACTGATAACCAAGAAATCCCGCTAAAATAAAAATATAAATATCAGACACGCTCAAATCAAATGGCATGATAGTATCCCTTTGTTGTTATGTTTGTTTAAATGCCGGATGAACCGTTTCACCATTATAGGTTAACAAACAATTTTTAATAATGTCGTCTGAAAAATCCCATTGTTGGCTTGCCAAGCATGGTGCTGTATAATTTAAAAAAGTGAAAATATTTTTGGAATACAATTGACTGGCATGCACGGGTAACAAGCTGGGAATATTCAATACGCCAATAATCGTGACGCCATGTTTGACAACGATTTGTCCAGGTTCACACAACAAACAATTGCCTTGTTGTTCCGCCGCCAGATCCACAATCACACTGCCTTGTTTCATGGACTGCACCATATTCTCTGTGATTAAAATCGGTGCACGCTTGCCTGGAATTAATGCCGTACTAATCACGACATCGGCCTCTTTTAAATATTTAGCAATGATGTCTTGTTCGTGTTGATAAAACTCTGTTGTTTGCTCTTTGGCATATCCACCAGCGTCTTGTGCATTTTCATGCGTGGTTTCCATGCTCACAAAATCAGCGCCCAAACTCTTGACTTGTTCACGTGCTGCCGGTCTGGTATCAAATGCAATCACCACGCCACCCAAACGACGAGCGGTTGCAATGGCCTAGCGGGCAATATCGTGCCAGCGGCGGTTGTCATCATAGGGAAAATTTTACCCAAATGTTCTGCTGCCATCATCACACTTTTATAACCAGCCAGATTACTCATGGAGCTTAAAATATCCATGGATTGTGCACGAGCTATTCTAGGTAATAATTCCAATGAAAAAGCAGTTATTTTTTTTGCATTTAATTTTTTAATCAGATCAGCATTTTTCACGGGATAAAGCGGCGCAATTAATGTGCTGCCTTCACGCAAAAAATCGACTTCATCATTAAAAGGCGGCTGAACCTTTAAAACCACATCGGTTTGCGCATACACCTCTTTGGCTGACATTAAAACATGCGCACCGGCTTGTGTATAGTCTTGATCTGAAAAATAAGCGTGTTTTCCAGCGCTCGATTCAATCAAGACCTCCATATTTGCCACCATCATTTTTGAAACTGTCTCTGGCGTTGCAGCCACCCGTGTTTCGCCAGGAACTATCTCTTTCACCACACCAACTTTCATCGTTGCATCCAATTTATGATTAAAAACTTATAATTGCGAGGTACACACTGGACAGCGCGTTGCTTTGACAGCAATGGCTGAACTACAATATTGACATTCTTTGGTGGCTGGTGCCACAGGGGATTCAGGCGCTTTGTTGAAACGATTCACCTGTTTGACCACCATAAAAATCGCAAAACCAATGATAATAAAATCAATCATCGAGTTAATGAATAAACCGTAATGGATGGCTACCTCCGCCGAATCCGCTGTTTTCTCATGCAGAACAAGAAACAAACTAGAAAAATCAACTTTTCCCAATAAAAAACCAAGGGGAGGCATTAAAATATCTGAAACAAGAGATGAAACCATCTTGCCAAACGCCGCGCCGATAATAATACCCACGGCCATATCTAGTACATTACCGCGCATGATAAACTCTTTAAGCATCTTATTCCTCTGTTTATATTCGGATCGTCTGTCAATGTGTCCGATCAATCTCTCAATATTAGCAGCTATAGTGCAACGTCTCCAGATAATGGTACAATTTAATCCATGGAAAAAGTAGACGTTATTATTATCGGCGCAGGCGCCGCAGGATTGATGTGCGCCATTGAAGCAGGCCAGCGACAACGCAAGGTGCTTGTGCTGGATCACGCCAATAAAGCAGGTAAAAAAATTCTCATGTCTGGTGGCGGTCGTTGCAACTTTACCAACTATTATGTCACGCCCGATAACTTTATTTCCCACAATCCACATTTTTGTAAGTCCGCCTTAAGTCGTTATACAGCCTTGAACTTTATTGACTTGGTCAAAAAACACAAGATCCCATTTCATGAAAAAACATTGGGTCAATTGTTTTGCGATCATAAATCGCATGATATTGTCGAGATGTTATTAGCGGAATGTACGCAAGCCAATGTAGATATTCGCTTAAACACCAAGATTGAACACGTTGAAAAAATCAATGATCATCATTTTAAAGTAAAAACCAATAACGGCCATTTTCATTGCCAATCCTTGGTGGTTGCCAGCGGTGGTTTATCAATCCCTACCATGGGCGCCAGTCCTTTGGGGTATCATATTGCGGAGCAATTTGGCATTCCTGTCTGGCCAACCCGCGCGGGATTGGTGCCATTGACTCTGCATACCGAGGACAAAGAGAAATTATCGGTCTTATCAGGTATTGCCGTTGAATCGCTGGTCAGCCATGAACAACAACAGTTTTTTGAAAATATATTATTTACGCATCGCGGATTAAGTGGACCTGCCATTTTACAATTATCATCCTACTGGCAAGCCGGTGAAAATATTTTAATTAATCTATTGCCAAAAATGGATCTTCTCGAACAGTTAAAAACACTGCAAAAAAATCAAGCACAAAAACAATTAAAAACCATTCTTGCCGAATATTTACCAAAGCGCGTGATTGAAATATTTTTAGAACCCACCTTGGCAGAAAAAAAATTGGCCTCAATGTCTTATATCGAATTTGAATATGTTGCCGCACAATTTAATCATTGGTCTGTAAAACCCAATGGAACAGAAGGCTATCGCACAGCAGAAGTGACCTTGGGTGGCGTGGATTGTGATGCGATTTCGTCTAAAACCATGCAAGCCAATGCGGTGCCTGGTTTGTATTTTATTGGTGAGGTACTGGATGTGACTGGATGGTTGGGCGGATATAATTTTCAATGGGCTTGGGCATCGGGTTGGGCCGCGGGACAAGTGGTTTAATTTATACGCCAAAATATTGACCGCAAATGTTTTTTAGATCAATCATGTTATCACACGCATTCACCGCCACACTAAATTCCATTTTATGATCTAATGATCGGGCATAATATTTCGCAAATTTACGCGCTTGTAAAATGGCAAATTTTTCACTTTTTAACAATGCAACCAATTGCATGACATGCTCTAAAAATATCGCGCCCACTTCTTCCCTTGCGGGCATCAGAAATGTTTTCTGCTGCATCTGCGTGATTAATTTTTTAATCAACCAAGGTTGCCCCACACCAGCGCGCCCAATCATCACACCCGCGCAGCCTGTGGCAAACATTTTTTGTAATGAATCCATACAAGCAATATCACCATTGCCAATCACGGGGATCTTTAAGGCATCCACAAAAAAAGCAATGTCATCATAATGGCACGGCGTTTCATAGTGCTCTGTCCAATGTCGTCCATGCACCACCAAAAAATCAGCATCTGCATCTGCAATCACTTGGGCAATGTCTTGATTAAACAGATCAGTGCTGCCGCCTTCTACTCGAATTTTAATTGAAACCGGAACGGATGTATTTTGTTTCATGGCACGGATCAAACGATATAATTGCGCAGGTTGCATTAATAAACTTGAACCGGCCCCTTTGCTGCGAATTTTTTTCACTGGACAACCGCAATTGAGATCAATCAAATCAGCCCCATAATCCGTCACTCGTTTGGTCGCTTCTGCCAACTCAATGGGATCACTGCCTGACAACTGAAAACACACGGGCCCTTCTTGCGGATCTTTTTTAACAAAGCGTTCCTGTAAAGCTACATTAGAATGCAATAGTGTCTTGCAAGAAATCATTTCTGTGCATGAAAATGCCGGTTGACTATAACGCCAGGTCAATTGCCGAAAAGGTGCACAACTCACGCCCGCCAAAGGACCTTGAATAATATTGACGGGAAATGTTTTATTGCCCAACATCAACGGATTAATCATGCTTGATCCGCATATAAAAGAAAGAGCTGCATTTTACCGCAAACTAGGTATCCTTGTCTAAATTTAATAAAATTTTTCGTCCCAAATTCACAATCGCGCCATTATCTACATAATGATTGGCTAAAATCACAATTCCAGAACGCTGCCCCGGGATCAGCCCGATATACGCTCGAAAACCATCGGTCGCGCCTGTTTTGTCGATCAAGGTATTGGCATTAAATTGCTTTTGATTATCGCTTAACCATTGCCCTGATAATGGCCCCATATTCATTTGTGAAGATGCATTGAGCAGTTGATTTTTATTATCCAATGCATAAAGCTGCCAACCCATGCCTTGTTGCATATCATCCAATTGTACCCGCGGTGTTTGTGTTAACTGCATGGCACGTTGAATATCGCTAGGCGTGCCATACAATCCTATCGCCGCGGATAAAAAATTCTCCATGTCGACGATACTTGCTTTTAATTCACCGGCAGAGGGAAATAAAGTGCCGAGCGTCATGGCCGCTGGATCACCACCAGCCGTATAACCTTGCGCCATATTGGCACCTGCACCGCCTGTCAAACTCACACCTAACGGTTGCATATTTAACGGTTGTAAAATATTTTCAATATACAATTGATTAATGTCTTCATCATATTTTTTTTGCAAAGCCAAACCAATTAAACCGATGCCTAGATTCGAATATTGCCAGGTCACATTGGTACTACGTGTTGCCTTAAATTGTAATAAATACGCTTGTAACTGTTCGGGTGTTTTAACGTCAGCCGGCGCACCCAGTGGTAATCCGGCGGTATGTGTCGCCAATTGCTCTAACGTCACTTGTTTGAAAAAATCATTGTTCGATAAATCAGGTAAATATTTAATGATGGGATCACTGAGCTGCATTTCATTGCGATTCACCGCTTCTGCCAACAATAAGACGGTCATCAATTTTGTAATAGAGCCAACTTCAAAAATGGTTTGTGGATTGACCTTCGTGGGACCACTGCGAGTAGTACCACCGAATGTATACATAGATGATTGGCCATCATTAATCACCACCACTGCTGCACCCGGGATTTTGTATTGGTGCATCCATTGCAGCATTGAATTATTGAGCAGTTCAAGATCTGCTTCTGATTGCGCATAAACAGGACACGCCATTAACATCCAGAATAAGCCGATTAACAGCATCACTTTTTTCATCATTTTTTTATCCTACAAAATCTCAAAGCATATTCATTTTTTACCAAAACTTTGTTATCATAGCACTTTTGCCACACAGAGAGCATGTGTGAGTAACATTCAGGTTCAAGAGCAGACATGGTCGCAAATTCGCGACACCATTGCCAGTATTGATCCAAACTTCACTCAAGTGTTGGATGATTGGGATCCGGGTAAAGAATATACCTTTACCGCATTGTCTTATCCCTTTGGCACACATGTTTTAGACGTCAACAATCACGGCTTCCAAGTTCCAACCACCGCTGGTCATACGTTACCACTAACCGATCCGAGCGTCCCCACTGAATTACAAAAAAAATTGGGTTATTCTTCCATTCCTGTGGGTTTTATTACTCACAATGCTTTAGAGGTTTATCATAAACTCGATGAATGCCATGGCGAATCGTCTTATAAATTCAATCGATTTTATTCCTGCCATACTTATGGAATGAGGGTTCATACAGTTAACGTTCTGTTTATTAAGCAGTAATTAGCTTCACAACTAACATTGGAGACAGTCATGGAAGAAGCCACAACCTCTGTTGCCTCTCAAATAAGCAATATGCCCACTTGGCATACGATGCTGAATGAGGCCACGTTAGCAACGGGTTATAGCATACGACAGCTCGCTATTAAATTGGGTTTATCCATACCGTCTACGCGCCGTTTATTAAATGGTTCGATCAAAAATCCCAATTTTAGTACTTTTCATAAAATTTTAGGATTTTATTGCGCAACATTTTATTCAAAACATTAAAAGAACCAGCGACTTATTCCTGCTCAGCCAGTGAAGCCAACTGATCAATTTGATGTTCGCGGCTGAGTGGATCTATCACTTGATTTAAATCACCGTCAATAATTAGATCTAACTTATATAACGTTAAATTAATACGGTGATCCGTTAATCGACCTTGTGGGAAATTATACGTGCGGATCCGCTCGGAACGATCGCCGCTGCCCACTAAATTGCGTCTGGTTTCAGCTCGTTCAGTGTCTTGTTTTAATTTTTCTGCGGCCATTAATTTAGCATGCAATAAACTCATGGCACGCGCACGATTTTTATGTTGTGAACGTTCATCTTGACATTCAACCACGATGCCTGAAGGTAAATGTGTGATCCGGATCGCTGAATCGGTCTTATTCACATGTTGACCGCCCGCTCCCGATGAACGATACGTGTCGACTTTTAAATCAGCGGGATTAATATCAATATCGCCAATTTCTTCTAACGCTGGCAATACCGCAACGGTGCACGCGGAAGTGTGAATACGTCCTTGTGCTTCGGTTTGTGGTACCCTTTGCACGCGATGCGCACCGGATTCAAATTTTAAACGTGAATAAACACCTTGTCCGGTGATCCGACTAATAACCTCTTTAAAACCACCATGCTCACCATCACTGCTGCTAACCAATTCAACCTGCCAACCACAACGTTCTGCATAACGCGAGTACATTCGAAATAAATCGCCTGCAAAAATCGCCGCCTCATCGCCGCCGGTGCCTGCACGCACTTCTAAAAAGACATTATGATTATCATCGGGATCTTGTGGGATCAATAAGGTTTGTAAGGCCAGCTCTAATTGTTCTAGTTCTTTTTGTTTATTTAAATATTCTTCCTCTGCCAATGCACGCATGTCCGCATCGTCTTCTTTTAATAAACTGCTTGCTTGTTGTAATTCATGTTGCGCTGCTTGGTATTCACGAAAACAATCCGACAATCCTTGTAATTGCGAATATTCTTTAGAAAATTCACGAAATTTATTATTGTCTTGGATCACCTCTGGTTCACTTAATAGTACGCCCAACTCTTCGTGACGTTGGATCAAGCTTTCTAATTTTTGTTCAATCGACGGCTTCATTGTGTTTTTATTCCTAATAATTGCTGCGCAATCTCTAATGTATCTGCATCCCCCATTTCACTGGCTTGTCGCAATTGTACACTGGGTTGATGTAATAATTTTGCGGTTAATTGATGGGCAAATAATTCTAAAACCTGTTCGACTGGTTTGCCTTGTGCAATGGCCTGTTTGGCTTGTTGCAATAATTGATC
>Ga0302315_10005683_pt1 | contig 10607 bp, 8 predicted proteins | sample III_Palsa_N3_1_FD_200532 | JGI IMG/M metagenome (GOLD analysis project Ga0302315, IMG submission 200532) | Peat permafrost microbial communities from Stordalen Mire near Abisko, Sweden - III_Palsa_N3_1 | ecosystem: Environmental > Terrestrial > Soil > Palsa > Peat permafrost | place: Sweden... | reverse complement strand
GACCTGCTGTACCTGCGGGCGATGAACCTGCGCTTCCTGAGCCGTTTCGTTGAGGCGCTGAGCGTGCTGGAGCGGCTGCAGCAGCTCCATCCCCGATACAGCCGCCTGTACCAGGAACGCGGCCACTGCCAGGTCGCGCTGCGCGACGCGCCGAAGGCCATCGAGGCCTTCCTGTGGGGCGTGAACATCAATCCCGCCCTGCCGGCCAGCTGGGACATGCTGCAGCGGCTATACGCCATGACGGGAGATGCGAAGAACGCCGCGACCGCCGCGGAGCACGTCGCCAAGCTGCGCAGCCTCCCGCCCCCCGTCATTGAGGCAACCAGCCTGTTCTCCGATGGCGATCTGGCCCCCGCCGAGAGCATCGTCCGCGCCTTCCTGCTGCATCACGGCGATCATATCGAGGCAATGCGCCTGTTGGCCCGCATCGGGTTGGAACGTGACGTTCTGGACGACGCCGAGGTGCTGCTGGAGGCCGTCCTCAAGATCGTTCCGGACTACCGTTCGGCGCGCTTCGATTACGCCCGTACGCTGTACCGGCGGCAGAAGTGCGCCCAGTCGCGCGTCGAGATGGAAAAACTGCTCATCCTTGATCCGGGCAACCGCGAGTACCTCAAGCAGTACGCTGCAAGCTGCGTCGGACTGGGGAACTACGAGCCCATCATTGACCTGTACCGCCGTTTGCTGACCGATACGCCGCAGCCAAGCGCAGAAGCCGCTGACCTGCACTTGTGGATCGCGCACGCGCTGATCGAGGACTACCGGGCCGCCCTCGCCGACCGGCCGGACTTCGGCGAGGCCTGGTGGAGTCTGGCCAACCTCAAGACCTACCGCTTCTCGGATGAGGAGCTCACGCGCATGCGCGCGGCTGAGGGTGCGACCGGCATCGCCGTGGCGGACCGCTATCACCTGTGTTTCGCGCTGGGCAAGGCGCTGGAAGACCGGGGCGAGTATGGGGAGTCCTGGCGCTTCTACGAACGCGGTAATGCGCTCAAACAAGCCGAAATCCGCTACCTGCCCGAAATCACCGAAATCAACACCCGGCTGTCCATCAAGGTATGCACCCGGGAGTTCTTCACAGCACGCCACGGCTGGGGCGATCCGGCGCCCGATCCCATCTTCGTGCTGGGCTTGCCCCGGTCAGGCTCGACGCTGATCGAGCAGATTCTGGCCTCGCACTCCCAGGTCGAGGGTACGCAGGAGCTGGCGGACATCCAGCGCATCGTGATGGAACTGCGCGGACGGGCGCAGGACATCCACAACCCGCGCTACCCGGCGGTGCTGGCGGAGCTGACCCCGCAGGACTGCCGTCGCTTCGGTGAGCGCTTCATGAACGATACCCGGGTATACCGCCTGAGCGGCAGGCCGTTCTTCATCGACAAGATGCCGAACAACTTCCGCTACATCGGCCTCATCAAACTGATGCTGCCGAATGCGAAGATCATCGATGCGCGCCGCGAACCGATGGCCTGCTGCTTCGGCAATCTCAAGCAGCTGTTCTCCAGCGGCCAGGAATTCAGCTACGGTATCGAGGACATTGCCCGCTACTACCGGACGTATCTGGAGCTGATGCGGCACTGGCAGGGGGTATTGCCGGGATCAATCCTCGAGGTCCACCACGAGGATGTGGTCGAAGACCTCGAGGGCAGCGTGCGGCGCATCCTGGAGTTCTGCGGCCTGCCCTTCGAAGCCGCCTGCCTGGAATTCCATAAGACCGCGCGCAGCGTGCGCACGGCGAGTTCGGAGCAGGTGCGGCAGCCGATCTTCCGCGAAAGCCTGGAGCAGTGGAAGAATTACGAACCGTGGCTGGGACCCCTAAAGGACGCACTGGGGAATGCGCTCGTAGAGTACCGGAAGTGAGGGCGCTCTAGGCGCCAATGGCCTTTTCGAGCAAGGGCACCAGATCCGCCACCGAGTCGAGCACGAGGTCAGCGCCCGCCGCGCGCAGCGCCGCGCGCGCCGCTTTGAGGTTGGCATCGGGAATCAGGGCGGGTTGTGTCGACGCTGCTTCCAGGACTTCAAGGGGCAGTCCCAATGCGTTGCCGGAGGCGACGCCGACCGTGAATGCACCGGCCGCCTTGCCCTCGGCGATACCAACCTCCGCGTCATCCACTTTCACGACCCTGGAAAGCGGCCACACGCCCAGCTCCGCGCAGGCCTTGTAGATCATGAGCGGGGCCGGCCGACCCACCGGCGTCTCGCCCGAGCAGACCAGGTGCTCGGGCGTATAGCCCTGATCGGCGGCCCGCGCGAGCACCGGCTGCATCATTTCGCGCGTGTAGCCCGTAGAGGAAGCGACCCGCACACCCTGCTGCCGCAAACGCTCGAGAGTCTCTCGGGCACCGGGGATCAGGGTGGAAGCACGCGCGGCGTGGTCACGCATGAGCGGTCCCAGCCGGGTCATCAATGATTTGATATCCCGCTCATCGGCGGATCGACCGTGCTGCGCGCGCCAGGCAGTGGCGACTTCCGGGTATGACAGCAGACTGCGGACGTGGTCGATTTTTGATCTACCCATGTCGCGGCGGGCGCTCACGGAATCGATACTGACGCCTTCCTGGGCGAAGGCATCGATCAGCGCCCTGACGGGCGCCACGCAGCCGAAATCCACCATGGTGCCCGCCCAATCGAAAATGACGAGATCGAATCGATCCTTCAGGCTCATGGGTGGACTCCCCTATCGAACAGACTGGCGACCACTTCCTCGCCGACGGCAAAACCGATCGAGGCCCCGGCGCCACAGGTCACGGTGACGAGAGCCACATTGGGCTGGGGGATGTCGAACAGCACGCCGGGGTTCGCCGCGGAGGCGTAGGTCCCGGTCCAGCATTCAAGCACGCGCGGCGGCTCCAGGCCCAGGGCCGCCCGGAATTCTTCAAGGATGAGCGCATCGACGGCCGTGGCGCCAAACGGATCCGGGGTCGGTGCGTAGTGGTGGCTGTCGCCGACCACCAAAGTGCCATCGGCACTCTGCACGACAATGAGGTGAATGCCATGTTGAATATGCTCGGGCTGTTCGGCGAGCAGCCGTGACTTGAGCGGCCCTGCTGCCTCGAGTGCCGCGTACCCGAGATACCGCGTCAGGCCGAGATCGGACATCAGAGCTGCGGGCAGGATGAAGCCGGGCGAGGCGAGGCGCAGCATCTGCAGCTTGCACCGTGTGAGTGCAAAACTCGCCAGGCGCTCCGCAAACAGTCCGTTGAAGTCGTCCCCGGGACAAACGGCCACTCGATCGGCCAGCACTGTGCCCCGCGAAGTTCGCACCACCGGAACCTCGATGTCCAACACGTGCGTATTCCACATGAACGTCACGCCCCGGGCCGCGGCGAGCCACGCCGTCAACCGCGGGATTGCCGTGCGTGATTCGACGCGCAGCTCGACGGTGCTTTCCAGGACCGCCTCGAGCAGTGGCGCCCGAAGCTCAGGGCAGCGTCGGCGTGCCTCCGCCGCGCTCAACAGGTGGCAATGCTCGGCCATTTCGGTGCGCAGGAACGCATCAAGAACGCGCATCGATTCGCTGCGCCGAACCATCATCCACATGCCGCGTTGCGTCACCGGCAGGTCTGCAGCCGCGGCGACTTCCTGCCACACCGCCCGGCTGCGGCAGGCGCGACGCCACATCTGCCCCTGCTCCTGCCCGGTCACGGTGACGAAGCCGAAATTGCGCACGGAGGCCCCGTTGGCTTGTGCGTCACGATCGATGACGATTACCCGCAGGCCACGGCGGACGGCCGCCAGGGCGGTCGCCAGGCCAAGGATCCCGGCACCCACTATCGCAAGATCATAGCGTTCGGGATGCCGCAAAGAGTTCGGGGCAGCGGGCTGGGTCATGCGTATCATGTTCGCATGAAAATCGGCGTAAAAACCGCGCCGGGACTGTCATCTGGGTGTCACAAAATTTCATGCCAAGTTCGTTGACACAAAAACTACGTGGTGCTTCGCCCGCGGTCTTCACCACCTTCGCCGGGCTCGCGGGCTTCATCACTTATTTCTCCATGTACGCGTTTCGCAAGCCGTTCACCGCGGCAAGCTTCGAAGGCGTCAGCGGCTGGCACCACGAGCTTGATTTCAAGATCGCGCTCGTCATCGCGCAGCTCGTGGGCTACGCCAGCTCGAAGATCATCGGCATCCGGGTCATTGGCGCCATGAAGGCGGGATATCGCGCCCGCTCCATCCTTGGATTGATCGGTGCCGCGTGGATCGCGCTGATCGTGCTGGCCGTCGTGCCGCCGGTCTTCAAGATCGCCGCCATTTTCGTGAATGGACTGTGTCTGGGGATGATCTGGGGACTGGTGTTCGGCTACATGGAGGGACGCCGAACCTCAGAAGTACTCGGCGCCATTCTGTGCGCGAGTTTCATTGTGTCCTCCGGCGCGGTCAAATCCGTCGGCGCGCTGGTCATGCAGCAGCTGCACGTGCCGGCGCTGTGGATGCCCGCCGCGACGGGCCTGCTGTTCGTGCCGCCGTTGCTGCTCGGCGTCTGGGGTCTGTCCCGGCTGCCCCCGCCCAGTCCCGAGGATGAAGCGGCGCGCGTGCGCCGCGCGCCGATGACCAAGCAGGAAATGTGGAGCTTCCTGCACGACTATGGCTTCGGCGTCACGCTGCTCGTCATCACCTACGTGTTTGCGACCGTGCTGCGTGACTTTCGCGACAACTTCGCACCGGAACTGTGGCGTGCGCTCGGCTACTCGGATCCGGCGGGCGTATTCACCGCCACGGAACTGCCGGTCGCGGTCGTGGCACTGCTCGCGTTGGGAGTGATATTCAAGGTTCGGGACAACGTGCGGGCGCTCGGTGTCATCCATTACGTGATTCTCGGTGGCCTGCTGCTGCTGGGCGGCTCGACGCTGCTGTTCGATGCCGGGCTGCTGCATCCGGTGGTGTGGATGATCGCCAGCGGCGCGGGCATGTATGTCGTCTATACGCCGTTCAACGCCATGCTCTTTGATCGACTGGTGGCGGCCAGTGGCCGGGTGGCCACTGCCGGCTTTCTGATCTATGTCGCCGACTCGGCCGGCTACGTCGGCAGCTGTGCCCTCCTGCTGTGGCGTAATTTCGGCATGATGCAGGCGCAGTGGCTGACGGTGTTCCGATACACGGTCTATGCGACCGCCACCGTCGGCCTGGTGCTCACGGTGCTGTCGCTGATCTATTTCAACGCACGTACCCGCGTCAGTCCTGATCATCCAGCGTTCGCAGGAACGCGATCAGCTGGATGATTTGGCCAGCATTCAGGGCAGGAGCTTCGCCGGCGTCCCGATTGAGAGGGGCATCGGAAATGTCGACATTGAGGCGATAGCGCTGCGGCATATCATCGAACCTGTTCACCTGAGCATTGACGCGCGGGTACCAGCGCTCCGGCGTGAGATCGCGGTTGACGTAGAATTCGAGGACCGACTGCAACGATGTGAAACGACCGTTGTGGAAGAAAAAGCGCCGGCGGGCGACGTTGCGCAGGGTTGGCGTCTTGAAGTAGCCGCAGTAACCGGCCTCCTGTTTCAGGTCCAGCCGCCGGGGACCGCATAGGCCGAGATCGTAGAATCCCGGGTCGCGATTGGCCGGTATGGCGGGATTTCTCGGCACGCCCAGCGCGTGAAAGCTGTAATCCGTGAACTGCGGCGGCTGTCCACCGGGACCGGTGGCGACAGTGTGGCAGGCGGCGCAGTTGCCCTTGGCCGGATCACTGAACAGCTTGAGCCCGGCAAGCTCCTCGCTCGAGAGCGTGGCCTGCCCCTTGAGATAGCGGTCGAACCGGCTCGAATAGGGATGAAAGCTCGGATCCTCGAGTTCGAAGGCCGCGAGCGCCGCGGCGGCCCGCTGTACCAGTGCGCGTGCGTCGCCACGCGGGCCCGGATTCCCCGAAAATGTCGCGGCGTAGGGCAACTGGCGCAGGCGCGTGGCCAGGTCGCCAATACTGCCGTTCGCCATCTCGTTGGGATCGAGCAGCGGCTCCAGTGCCTGCAGGGCGAGATCATCGACGCGGCCATCGAGCATGAAGCCGCCCGCCGGCCCCACATCCTCGCGCTCAGCGCCCGTGTCGACATAGGCATGTCGCGCGAATCGCGGTCGCGGTGACAGATAGCGCAGTGATGGCACGCTGCGCAGGCCCCAGCGATCAAGCCGGGCACCGCTGCGCATGACGGGGCCTGCCTCAGGGGGTGCCGCATACGCGTTGCGCGGATCATGGCAGCTCGCGCAGGAGAGCGTCCGGGAGGCCGAAAGCCCCGTCTCGAAGAACAGCCGTCTGCCAAGTTGCGCCGCGGGTGTCAGGGCAATTCCCGGAGCAGTGATTCCCCGTTCGGGTGCCAGCATCAGCAGACACAGGCCGCCAGCGATCAGCGCTGTCAGCCGCGGTGCGGTCAGGGCGCTACCGTGCGCGTGCGCGCCTCGACGGCTCCGAAATCGAACATCGAACTCAAGTCACCGATGGAAGGGCCATTCATGGGACGGTAGGGATCCTTGCCCACGACCGGATCGGGAAGGTTGTCACGGCTGCGCGGCGAGAGCGGCGGCAGTTTCCAGTTGTGCTCGATGAATTTCAGAATGGAGGCATGATCGGAATACACGTGATCGACGTAGCCCGGCCGGGCGTAGGGTGAGACGACGATGAAGGGAATGCGCGGACCATCGCCGAAAAAGTCCAGCGTCTGTATGAACCCGCTGTCGAAGTAGCCGCCGCCCTCGTCGGTGGTGACCAGAATGGCCGTGTGCTGCCATAACCGCGGATGAGATTGAACGCGGGTGATCACCGCGCGCACGAAAGCCTCGTAGCTGGCGAGTACCGAATACCCCGGATGACCGCTGTCCAGGTTCTTGGGCACCAGGAATGACACCCCCGGCAGATGATCGCTGTCCACGTCCGTCTCGAACGCTTTCAATCCCACCAGCCCAGCCCGCAATTGCGGGGTCGTCATGACGGTCTGTGAGGCCACCAGGGGATCGCCGACATCGTTGTATTGAAGGCGAATCGCAGCATCCGCCGAGAGATGCAGCGCTCGCATCTCCGCTTGCACGTCCCTGACTTCCCGGCCCCCGGTGTACCACTTCCAGCTGACTCCCCCGCGAGTCAGCGCCTCGGCGATGGTCGGGACCGTCTGCGGCGGGTAGATCTGGTCCTGCGCGCCCAGCGGCTGAGGATGCCCGTCCAGATCGTAGCCCGCGCCATAGTTGTTCACGAGGTAGTAGGCGCCGCGCTCACAACCGCTCACCACGCCCTTGCGTTTGAGGACCTCGAGAATCGCGCCCGTTCCGGGTTGCGAGGGATCGGAGCAGTTCACGTAGGAGCCGCCCTGATAGCCGTCATGCCGGTACAGATTCTCGGTGCCAGGAGCCGGATCCGGATTTTCGATCTGATTCGGCGGCGGTACCGACAGCGCGCCGTTGCGCCGATAGACGGGCAGATCGCCGGTGGCAATCGCAAAAAAGTTGGCGCCCGTTCCACCCATCATCGACTGATGATAGTTGTCGCTCAAGGCGTAGCGGTCCGCAAGCCCGCGCAGATAGCTCGCATCCCCACGCGCCATGTTCACGAATCCCATCAGCTCCCCGCCCTGGTCGGGATCCGCCGCCGTCACACCGATGGTATCGGCGCCTTTGCCGGTCGTGACGGCCACCCAGGTGAAAAGGTCGAGCCTGGCGTTGTCCCCACCGGTCTGTTGCCACATCTGGAAGAAGCGATGGACCGGGTCGCCGGTCGCCGCGGACAGCGCCGCGGTTACCGTACCGACGGTCGGCGCGGTGTCGGTGGCGGGATAGGGAACGTAGTGCGTGATCTGAAACGGGCCCGGCGGCAGATTCTTCGGATAACGCGGGTCCTCCCCGGTACCCATCAGCTGAAAGTTGCGGTTCTGCACCCCGACCAGCCGCGGCTGCGGCAGCGTTGGGTAGGCGCCGGCACGGGGCGGATCGATCCTGTAATGCGCCTGCGGAACCGCCCGTTGCTGCCGCGCGAGATCAAACTTCGGGCCGGGAGTACCCTCAGCGGTAATGATTCCTTCCGACAGCAGGTTGCGTACCGAGCCGCTGCGCGGTGCGTAGGTCGCGAACAGCCCATCGAAGGTCTCGTTTTCACCGACGATGACGATGAGGTGTTCGATGGGGGTCGTGGCAGCCTGCACCGTCGTTGCCGCCAGCAGCCACCCGCCGAGAACCACCGGCAGTAGGAAATGCTTCATTCAGGTCTCGTCGGTCCAGTAGTCCAGATGGTCGCCGGTCCGCGTCATATGCCGCAGGCCGCCACCGTAGGCGCCGACCTTCTTTGAATCCGGATACTCGCAGACCTCCGCCGGCAGCCGGGTGCTGATCGACAGGTAGGCGAGCTCCGCATCCGAATCATTGACGATCTGGTGCGCGGTTTCCGGGCCTCCCGTGGGGCAGCAGATCACATCACCGGCGCGGATCCTGCGGGTCTCCTCGCCGTACCGCAGCGTACCGTTGCCCTTCTCGCCACGATGACTGTGGAAGGGACACGAACGCCTCCCCGGCGGGACCACGTCATATGAGTAGCCCAGGTCCTTGGCACCGATGAGGGGGCCGATCCGAACCGAATCACTGCCGAAACTCTCGCCCTGCGCAAAGCGTTCGAGCTTCAATTCATCAATGTTTACCACTCGCGAATCGATGATTCTCATATTCGGCATCTCCGGATCCGGTTACCCAGTGTGCCAGCCACGGCGACCGCGTGCATTGCGGCATGGCGAGGAGGCTTGGGTGGAGGACTGCATTTGCGCTACTGTGTGGCCCGGGGGGGGAAACATGAAAACAATTATCTCGCTTTGCCTGGTCCTGGTGTGCTTGTCCGCCACCGCGGCGGCGCCCGCCCCGTCCTGTGACCGCGAATGTCTGCGCGGCACCATGACCCTGTATCTCTACTCGCTGCTGAAACACGATACCAGCCGGCTGCCCTTGGCCGAAAACGTACGCGTCACCGAGGATGCCATCGAAAAACCGCTCGCCAAGGTCGGCATCCTCAGGACCGTGACCAGCCTGCACGGCTATCGCCAGGACTTCATCGATGAGCGTGCCGGCATCATCGGCTCGGACAACGTGGTGCAGGAAAGCGGCGCACCGCTGATGCTGGTCGTGCGCCTCAAGGTCGTCGGCGGCAAGATCACCGAGATCGAGTCCATCTCGACGCGCACGCGCGCGGAGGGCCTGAGCTTCAATATCGATGGGCTCAGCGCGCCAAGCGAGGAAATGAATTTCGTGCCGCGACCCGAGCAGCTCGCAACGCGCGAGCAGGCCATCGAGATTGCGATGCATTATCCGAAGGGCCTGAATAACGCCGACACCTTCGCGGCGGTCGGTGCGCCGTTCACGGCGGATGCCTACCGGCTGGAAAATGGCGCAATAATGGCCGGTTCTGCCTGCACCTTCACCCCGAGCTGCAAGAACATCAGCACCCAGTCGCTCGAGATCTTCAAGCGCATCGGCCCGGTCACGGCACATGTGGCAGCCGTGGACGAAAGACTCGGCATCGTCTGGCTGCGCCTGCACTGGAGCGTCCGCGACACCGCGCCGGACAAACTCACGGTGTGGGAGGCCTTCAAGATCTACGACGGACACATCCACGCCGTCGAAGCCATGATGAGGATCCTGCCGCCGGAACTTGCCAACGGGGGCTGGAACTACTAGGTACCCGTGAAGGGGAGGCTTCCCGCAGCGGAAGCCTCCCGTCGTCGCGTCGCGTTCTCCAGAATCAGACGCCGTCGATCGTCATCGACCATGCTCCACTCCTTAATCTCCTCGAAAGACCGGAAGCAGCCGACGCAGACGAGCTCGTCGTCCAGGCAACAGTTACGGACGCACGGCGATTGGGGTGCAGCTTCGATATCGCTCATATCGCGGATCCGCCGAGCCGCCTCTTCATTTGAGCCTGCAGGCCGGGGCGCAGCCCCAGGCTGAAACTGAGCTCCGCCGTCAGATAGATCGGTGCCACCAGGATCTGGAACAGATTGGTCAGCAATGCCGGTCGATTCCCTTCCAGGTAATGACCGAAGAACTGCAGTGCCCAGCCGAGGATGAACACCGAGCCGGCAATTATCGTGGACACGGTGGCGCCGAACTGCGTCGTCGCCTCGGCCGCCGCGCACAGCAGTGCGAACAATACGGCAAGCATCACTCCAAGCCATAGATCAAGGATGAGGTAGAACAGCACGAACGGGATGACGATGAGCTGGTCCACCTCGACGGTGAATCCGAAAAGCGTAGCAGTGTGCAGCGCGGGCAGGAGCAGCACCGCGTAGACGATCGCCGGAACGCCGAAGTAGTGCGTCAGACGATTGCGCGAGTCACGATGATATGCGCCATAGTCGGCTAGCAGCGCTGGCAGGTTGGACACAGACTTGGCCTCTCCCGATATCCCTTTTTGCACGTGCCGTCGCCAATCATACCCTCTCCGCAGGATGATCTTGCGGCCAAGTCCGCGCCAGAGCGACCAATCACCGCAGTTGCGTTTACAATTTGTCAGTCGGCAGGACCACGGAGATGCAGACATGAGTGACCACTTGCTTACCCGACGTGACTTCGGCACCCGATGCGCGGCGCTCGGCCTGGCGTTGCCTGCCTTCAATGCGTTGGCGGCAACGCAGACCACCGCACGCACCGTA
>Ga0302315_10005682_pt1 | contig 10607 bp, 9 predicted proteins | sample III_Palsa_N3_1_FD_200532 | JGI IMG/M metagenome (GOLD analysis project Ga0302315, IMG submission 200532) | Peat permafrost microbial communities from Stordalen Mire near Abisko, Sweden - III_Palsa_N3_1 | ecosystem: Environmental > Terrestrial > Soil > Palsa > Peat permafrost | place: Sweden... | reverse complement strand
TTTCGGTAAAATTCCCTTTTGCTCCTGTAGTTGCGCATAAGCAAACGCCTTCGGGCTCGGGCGAGGATTCGGTGAACTATGTCATCAATACCTTTATCAGCACCGATACGGTTAATTCTCATAGCTACGTTGTACAATATTATGACCACCCAGCCGGTACTTACCTGGCGGATAAAAAGGCCGCACTGTGGGGCTATGTAAAAGACTTTGAAAAAAAGGGAACACTTGTTGGCAAACCAAAAGAGATATTGAATAATGGTGTTCAGGGAGTCGAAGCGAAATTTGTTTTGGATGGTGGATTTGAGACCACCATAAAAACATTTGTGAAGGGTAACCGGATTTACCTGTTGATTGACGAAATTCTTCAATCGGGTTTAAAACACCCGGGACAGTCCGATCCCTTTGTTGATTCGTTTCAATTTTTGCCGTGTGCCGAAGCCCAAGGCTATACATGGCAACCTGAAAATACCAATTACCGGATTCAGTTACCGGCCAGGCCGCTGTTAAAACCCGAACACAATAATTATTATTCAACTTACCTTAGCGGAACGATCCAGTGCCTCGCGAATAATTCTAATTCTGGTGCGTTATATGACTTTGAATGTTTAAAAATAAGCCCCTATTACAGTCCCGGTAACGTCGACTCAATATTTGAAAAGAAAGTTAAAAGTTACGTTTCTTATGGCGATACGCTGCTGAAACTGGATACAATAAAACTGAACGGAATTACAGGCAGGGAGGTGCTCACTATGGATACGGCCTCGAAAGTAAAAAGGCGGATCAGGGTATTTATAGATGGAGAAAACTACTTTTTTTTAACGGCCAGAACCGACGAGTCCGAATTACACAATAAAACAACCGACACATTCTTCAATTCGCTCACAATCACCTCACCATCTGCACCAGTTGACCTGGCGTCGCGTAAAGCAGAAAAGATTACCCATGATTTGCAATCGGCAGATACACTGGTCCGTAAAAAAGCCCTTGGAGCAATCAAATACTATAATTTCAGACCTAACGAGCTGCATTACCTGTACGATGTGCTGAACGTTAACTTCCCTGATGATACTGATTACGATGGTGTGCGAATTTCGATACTTGAGAAGCTAAAAAGCCTCGGCAACGACACAACTCAACGGTTCCTGACCAAACTCTATTCAGGGCTAACAGGCAAGGACGAAATAAAGGCTGCAATTCTAAGTTGTTTACCAACTATGAACCACAACACCGGGTATGATGTTTATTTCAACTTACTTAAGACAGACCCGCCGCTTAAAGCGACCAGAAACTACAGTATTTTTTACCCGTTAATTGATTCGGTGGAATACGCCGAACAACATTTTGCCGATTTAGTTCCATTTATTAAACATGATGCATACCGCCCCGATGTATTAAGAATAGCTGCTAATATTCTTGAAAGTAAAAAAACAATGAACAGCCGGCAGGTGATCAACAGTTATTCTGCGTTGACGGTTAACATACAATCCGACCTGGAGAGTTATCTTAAACTGAAAGATAGTGACGACAACGATTATGCTGGCAATATTGGCGCATACCTGCGCCTGATGAAATGCATAAAAAACGTTTCGGTATCAGATAGGTTTACCTCACGTTACCTCCAACAGGACCCGAAGGGGGTATATGTAAGTGATGCAATAATCGCCAGGATTTACAATGGCTTGCCGAACAGACCAGCATTGATGAAACGGTTGATGGATAGTATCGACGTCAGATATGATTTAATGAAGGCCTGTTACGAAAATAAGCAGATTGCAATGATTCCGGAGGTTTATCGTAAGCAGGCCAATTTTGCTAAACTATGCCTTTACAAATACGTTTCAGAAGGTGATGAGGCGGATGATGAGGGAAGTCCTACCAACATGCAGATATTAGGTAACTTAAGCGAAAAGGACTACACCTATTATGCCTTCAAATTTTCCCTCGGCACCGACGAAGATAGCAAAACCTATGTAGGCATCGCGGGGCCGTACAAAAAGGGTTCGGTTGAGCTGAATTTTGACAGTTACCACGCTTACAGTGGGTATGACGAACTCAAAACGGATTGGCGGGCGCAGGCGCAGCGATTAATAAAGCCGCTGACAAATGCCAAAAGTCAGTAGGCCCGAAAGACATCCTACTACCAACGGCTAAACCTGAAAACGTTTTTAATTTATAGGCATTTAACCCAGCGCCGGCTTCCGTCGTTTTGCTACTAAAACTACTAACAAAACAAGCGCAACAGCCGCACCCCCAAATAACTCGATTTTAGTAATTGACGACATGCCCGTGGCTTTTGACAGGTACTGCTCATTCCAGGTTAAATCGCCTGAAATCCGGATGGAGGAAATGAATGCCTTATATTCATCCTTAACGATACTGACGCGCGACTCGGGGTAAACATACTCAAACGTGTAAGTAATATCGCGGGTGTATAGGATCAGGAAGTTCCTGTAAGTCACTTCGCTCTGGTCGTCATTGCTGGCTAAGGTAAACACTTTGGCTTTAAGCGTGCCGATCGTAGTATCCCGAACATTTTCCGCGGCGCTGTTCGGCACTTCCGCCTGGATTCCTTTGATATAGGTCTTTAACGCCCGGTTGAGGTCACTCGCTTTTTTCAACGGCGCATTGTTTTTAGCGTTGGGTTCGCGGATGGCGATCATGAAACCATATAAACCGTTTACTGAATAGATAGACTCGTTAGTGGTATCCTTTTTTTGATAACCAGGGAATAATGAAACAGTGACGTCGTTGTCCAGCTTCACGGGCTTTAGGCCCTGGCAAAACCCCGTTATCGCAAACAATACAGGGATTATACTTAAAAATATCCTTTTCATATGATGTATAACCGGAAAGAAGGGATTTGGTTTAAAAAAATGAAAACCAATAACGCAATGAAAAGGCTGCCATAAATATAACTTACTCTGTTATAACGAATAACCATTCTATTAAGGCAATAAATTACGCTATTATTATAAATTGGGTTAGCTGATTGGCGGCCGTTTGGCAGGAAGTTAAAGTGCGAAGGCATTTGCCCGGATGTTTCAGGAGGCGGTTTATTCCCTTCAAAGCCGCAAAACAAGATGGGGCTCGCTTTCAAAACAGTGTTTCTAGTTCATTCAAAAAGCGGGAGGTTTACATTGCGCTTACAAATCTTTAATGCAATAAAATCCGGCGTACTGCTATCTTTACGGCCATTGAGCAAAATACCGTACCCGCTTAATGTGCTTAAAACAATATAACTATCAAACAACGAAAACTAATAGAAATGGAATCGACACAAAACACCGCACTTTTGGTAATGGACATGCAGGTTGGTATATTGGGTATGCTGCCCGGGGCCGAATCGCTGCTTGGCAATGTGGCTAAAGCCATAGCAAGCGCCCGCGACAAAAAGATCCCCGTTATTTTCGTCGTAGTTGGCTTTAGGCAGGGTGCACCGGAGATTAACCTGAACAACAAAGGCTTTGCCGCCGGAAAGGAACGCTTTTCGAATACGGATATGGCGCAGTTCATGACCGTTCATCCTTCCATCGCGCCGGCCGAAGCTGAAGTGACCGTTACAAAACGGCGTGTCAGCGCATTTACGGGGAGCGACCTGGAAGTGGTATTGCGCGCCTTTGGTATACAGCATATGGTATTGACCGGTATCGCTACCAGCGGTGTAGTATTGTCGACCTTGCGCGAGGCAGCCGATAAGGATTACCGCCTGAGTGTAATTGCCGACTGTTGTGCCGATGGCGACGAAGAAGTACACCGCGTATTGACCACTAAGGTTTTTCCGAGGCAGGCAGATGTGGTCACCGTGGAGGAATGGAGTAAGAAGTAATAGAAACAGGGAAAAGCTACTTTCAACAAAGGATTTCTACTGCCGAGCCGGATAAAACGCCGGGAAAGCGGTAGAAATTTAAATAGATGGCGCCGCTTTGTCCAAACATAGCCATTCAATTTTTGGCCATAATACTTGTTCTTGCCTAAAAAGGAACAGGACTTCAGACTTACGACTCAAGACTCAATTACTCCTCGTAATTTTCCACCGTGTCGCCTGATCTCAGCTCTGCCTGGTTGGGATTTTCACCGACCTCGCGGAGGGCACGGCGCTGGCGAAGCAAATCCCAGTATTGGTCCAGTTCTATTTTGACCTTATGCAATTCTTTTATTTCTTCATCCGACAGGAGGTCCTTACCGTACAGTTGCTCTTCCTTTTCGGTCAGTTTGGTGATGTGCGAAAGCACGGAATTATCGGGTGTTGTATCTGCCATGGTAGGTTTTTTTATGCAAGCTAAGGATTATTATTTGAATTTTTGAAACAGCGCATCTGCCAAATAAACAGAAGCGCCGCTGTTTACAATTTGTCCATTTCGCCTTTTACAAATTCAGCCAGTTCCTTTACATAAGCCGCGCTGAAATCAAATTTAATACCGGCGGTTTCGTAAATTTCCTTTATCGTTTTGGTATACCCAAGCTTTAATGCATCCAGGTATTGCTGCAATCCCTTTTCGGGGTTTTGCTTATAGTTTTTCCAAACGGCAATGGCGCCTAATTGGGCCATTCCGTATTCGATATAATAAAAAGGGACTTCGAAAATATGCAGCTGTTTTTGCCACAAGTTGGCCTCTGCCTCGGGGTGTTCACTCCAATCGGCAAAACCCGCGCCAAAGCGTTCATATATATCTGTCCAGGCTTTGCGGCGATCCTCGTCCGTATGCTCCGGGTTGGTATATATCCAGTGCTGAAACCGGTCGACCACTGCCACCCAGGGCAGTGTTTTCAATACATCGAACAACTGGTCGCGTTTGGCGCGTTTCAGGTCTTCCTCGTTATCAAAGTAAACATTCCAGTTATCCATGGAGATCAGCTCCATCGACATGGACGCCAGCTCCGCCACTTCGCTGGGGCAATGTTTAAAATCGTTCAGCTCCAGGTCGGCAGTGAGGAAAGTGTGAACCGCATGCCCACCCTCGTGTACCATCGTAGTAAGGTCGCGGAAGGTATTGGCCGAGTTCATAAAAATAAAGGGCGCACCGGTTTCCGACAAGGGATAGTTGTAGCCTCCCGGGGCTTTGCCTTTGCGGCTTTCCACGTCAAACAGCTGGTTGTCTTTCATAATTTCCAGCCTTTCACCAAGGTAGGTACTGATATTGCTGAAACATTGTATTGATTTATCGATCAGCTCGGCGCCGCTATGAAATGGTTTCAGGGCTGGTTTGCCGGAAATGTCAACATCCATATCCCAGGGTTTTAACGTTTCCAGTTTTAAAGCTTCCCTGCGTTTTTCGGCCTGTTCGTTTAAAACCGGCACCACGCCTTTTTCAATGGCGTCGTGGAAGGCAAAGCAATCGGTAGGTGTATAATCAAAACGACCCAACGCCTGGAACATGTAATCCCTGAAGTTCTCGAAACCGGCGTTTAGCGCAACTTTGTGCCGCAAGGCCCGTAGTTTATCAAATAACTCGTCAAGTTGACTCTTATCCTGCAAACGGCGGCCGGTTATCTTTTCCCAAACGTCCTGCCTTTTGCTGCGGTCGGTATCTTTTAAAAACACCGCTGCCTGCTCAAGGGTAAACTCCTTGTCGCCGATATGAACCGACATCGACCCGGTTATCGACTGGTATTTTTGCTGTTCCACCTGTATTTCTGTTTGCAAAGGAATGTTTTCCTCGCGAAACAGTTCCAGCGCTTTTTTAATGCCGCGCAGGTAGATGAAATATTTTTCGCCCTCCAGCTTGTCAACCCAGGGGCTTGCGCTTAGCTTTTGATTGAGCTCGTTACCAAAGGGGGCAATTTTCGGTTCTATTTCAGTGGCAAAGTATTGAAACTTCTGCAGCAGTTCCTCGCTGGTGGTATCGCAGGTCATGCGGATATAGCGCCAGGCAAAATCTTCCTCCAGCGCCGCCTCCAATTCACTCCGATCATGGAGCCAGTGCTCCAGCTCATCGACCGAGTTGATGGGCCGTTCGAGCAATTCTTTCAGCAGCGGTTCGAGGTTTTCCCATTTGATCTCTAAATCAGCGGGGATATAGGTACGTGGTTTTTTTTGAATCATGTTTTTGATGTGCAGATATGCAGATGTGCAAATGTGCGGATGTGGGGGTGAAATAGCAAGGTGTATTTGAAAAATGTGCAGGTGTTTCCGATTTGAGCCAGTTGGGATGCACGAAGTCTTTGAAGAGAAAAAATCCCTTGTAAGTTAAGGTAATTTTACCTATAATTGCATTATGACAGTCGCACAAACGAATTTATTAAAAGGTATCCCATCACGAGTTGATACCAATATCACATTGCGAATGATAAAAGCCGGTAAAATTGGTTCACAACATTTACAGGCGATAAAAGATCTGACATTGTTAAATGATGAGAAAATCTCCGATTGGCTCGACATTAGTGTTAAGACCTTCCGGTCATATAAGAAGCCGAATACAGCGATTAAGGCGCGTATTAAAGAACATGCAGTAATGACTTTGTCGGTGATTAAACATGGGATCGAAGTATTTGGGACGAAAGAAAATTTTGCGAAATGGCTTGAACAGGAAAATTTCTATTTTGACAAACAAGCGCCTATTGTATTTATGAATACCTACAGCGGCATTAAGTTTATTGACGACAGGTTGACAGGCATCGAATATGGCGACAATGCCTAATATCGAATGGAAGTATTTAAAATCTCAAAGGAGGAGTTTTCGCACGATTTGGCGGCATCGGGTCGGGCCAATCGCTGGAATCTCGATGAGCAATTTACAATTTATACCGCAAGTTCAAGGTCGCTGGCTTCATTAGAACTAGTAGTAAGCATCAAGGCAATATCCCCTGCGTCGCGATATAGGGTGATGGTAATTTCAATAGCAGATGAGGAGAGTTTGCTCACCCATGTACTTCAATCAAAGTTGCCTCCTTTTTGGCGTAGTATGAGCGCTTATCCTCAGCTTCAGGGAATCGGAAGCGAATGGTACAAAGATAAAACCTCCATAATTCTTAAGGTACCTTCGGCCGTAGTTCCCCAGGAATATAATTATATCATCAACACAAATCACCCTGATTTCCCTGGTAAGGTCTCTTTAGTGCGAACTGAAGATTATTTTTGGGACGAACGCTTATTTTGACACTTGTGCCAAGTCGATGAGGCCAACTTAAGCCGGCTTATACAACGTCTCCGACATCAACTTTATCCCATCCGCATAGCTTGTGGGCTTTACTTTAAAGGCTTTTTCGAATTTGTCGCTATTGAATACATAGTTATGGTCATACTGGTAATACATCTCCACTATTTCAGCTACGGGTTTGTTAAATAGCCCGAATACCTGCATCATCAATTTTTTAAGTGCGAAATGCTTGGGTTGCACGCCGTAGATGCTGGCTGCCATTTCGATAAATTGTTTGCCGGTAAGGGCCGGTGCGGTCGGCATATGCCATACCTGGTTATCGCTGTCGGGACTTTGGCCGAGCAGGTACATACCTTTTCCCATATCAGGGATAAAGCTGAAGTTGTGCAACTTGCTGACATCACCGATCCATTGGGCGTTTTGTTTTTTGGCGAACTTGTCGAGCACCATCAAATCTAAAATGCCATTGTTGGTTTCCGTTCCGTAAAAATCTGCGCCGCGGGCTATGCTGGCCTTAATGTTGCCGGTTTTTGCTTCGTCCATCAGGCGGGTTGCTATTTTGGCCCTTATTTCACCCTTAACGCTGCAGGGGTTGTAGGGCGTATCCTCTTTCATCGGCCCGTTCACCAGGCCGTATGAATAAACATTATCGAAAAATATAAGCCTTGCGCCGGTCTCTTTTGCCAGGTTGATCACGTTTTCCATTATCACCGGCCATTGCGCTCCCCAGATTTTCTTGTCGTAAACCAGGCCGGCGGTCAGATAGATCACATCCGAGCCCTTTACCGCTTCCAGCAGTTCGCTGTAGATCAGTAAGTCGGCCTTTTTCCAGCTCATATTTGGGCCGGTGGTCGTCAACGGCTTCCGGCTAACCAGCCGAACGCTTTGGTGGTTCTCAGCTAATTGGCGGCTAAGCGCGTTGGCTACCGGCCCGCCTGCTCCTAATATGGTATGCATGATCTTGTCGTTTGATTAGTCCAAAGGTATACATTGCCTGACATACAAAACGTTAACAATCCGTCCCGATGGCTATCGGGATCCGTATTATGGCTCCTTCATTCCGCAATCGGCCCCCGATAGCTATCGGGGCCGCATTCCGCATTTTTCTCGCCAAGGCTGGTTAATCATCTTTACTCAAAGCTGAATTCCGGACAGAATCCCATGCGTTATAAAAGCCCTGTCAACCAAAAACAAAGCGGCAAAAACTACGCTCGCTATACCGTTGGTGGTTGGGTTTAACAACGCTGTGCTGGTAGATGAGCATAATGCAGAAAAATACAACGCCGATGTAATATGGATAACTCACCGGTGTAAAGAAAGCCGGGAGCATAACAAAGACCGCTGAAAGCACATGCAAAAACGTCGAGAGCCACAGCGCTTTGGTCTTGCCCAAATAAGCCGGTATGGAATGCAGCTTTTCGTTGCGGTCGAAATCCACATCCTGCAAGGCGTAAATGATATCGAATCCGCTTACCCAACACAATACCGCCAGTGAAAAAAACAACGGTGTTAAAGCAAACTGCCCGGTTACCACCAGGTATGCTCCGATGGGGGCCAGCGAAAGGCCCAGGCCGAGCACCAGGTGACAGAGCGCTGTAAACCTTTTGGTAGCGCTGTAGCCCAGTACAACGAACAAAGCCACCGGGCTGAGGAAGAAACACAGGTGGTTAATGAACCATGTAGCTGTTATAAATAACAGGCAATTGATAATGGTAAATGTTAAGGCCGATGCCGGGCTGATTCGGCCGGCCGGTATGTCACGCTGTTTGGTGCGCGGGTTTTTCGCGTCAACATCCCGGTCGAGGTAGCGGTTGAAAGCCATCGCCGAATTACGGGCGCACACCATGCATACCAGCATCAGCAAAAGCTTTACCCAATTAAACTGGTAATTGGTTGTAGTGACTGCCAGGAAGAAACCAATAAACGCAAAAGGCATAGCGAATATGGTATGCGAAAACGTAACTAACGAAAGGTATTTTTTCATGTGGAATAATGGCTTGGGCTTCACAATGAGGTACCGATGAACGCGGGCAAGGCCTTTGCGCTCACCCTTCGAGTGCCTCAGGGTGACACCCTGAAGAATATTCAAAATTACTAAATTTTTACTGCCATTTCCCTCTTAAGTATTGCTGGGGCCATTTTACTTCGTGGCCAAGCTCGTGCGCAGCACGCAGCGGAAAATACGGGTCGCGTAGTAACTCGCGGGCAAGGAGCACAATATCGGCCTGGCCGGTTTGAATGATCTCATCGGCTTGTTTTGCTTCGGTAATAAGCCCAACGGCGCCGGTTAAAACACCGGCGTCTTTTTTAACTTTTTCCGCAAATTCAACCTGGTAGCCAGGCTTCAGGGGTATTTTGGCAGTCGCTATATTGCCGCCGGATGAGCAATCGACCAGGTCGATCCCTTTATCGATAAGTACTTTGGCCAATGCAGCGGAATCATCGGCAGTCCAGCCGCCTTCGGCCCAATCCGTTGAAGAAATGCGCAGGAACAGGGCATTCTCCTTTGGCCAGGCTTCATGGATGCTTTCAATTATTTCCAGCAGCAGCCGGATGCGGTTTTCGAATGATCCGCCGTATTCATCAGTACGGTGGTTGCTTAACGGCGACAAAAACTCGTGGATCAAATAGCCGTGGGCGCCGTGAATTTCAATTACGTCAAAACCGGCCTTTAATGCCCGTCCCGCTGCCGCTTTAAAATCAGCCTTCACTTTTTCAATGCCTGCTTTATCCAATGCTGCGGGGGCTTCTTCATCGGGAGTAAATGGTATGGCCGACGGCGCTACCGCCTTCCATCCGTTAAGATGGCCTGACGAGAATTTTGCTCCGCCAAGCCAGGGCAAATCATGGCTGGCCTTTCGCCCGGCATGGGCGAGTTGTATCCCGGCTTTAGCATCATGCTGGTGGACAAAATCGGTAATATGTTTTAAGCGGTCGATGTGTTCGTCCTTATAAATTCCAAGGTCGCCGTAGGTTATCCTGCCTTCTGGAGATACAGCTGAAGCTTCAAAGATCACCAACGCGGCCCCACCGATGGCCCGGCTACCCAAATGCACCAGGTGCCAGTCGTTCGCAAAGCCGTCCTCACTCGAGTACTCGCACATCGGCGATACGGCAATCCGGTTTTTTAATTCAAGGTTTTTTATTTTAATGGGAGAGAACAGATGAGGCATGTGTTTCTTTTTTTGCAAAGATGTCCGGTTAGCCGATAGGTTTTATCGTTTAGCTGTATTTTGACGGAATGATGATGAGAGCAAATTTTTAGCCTGTAGAATACTAACAGACTAAAGGATAACTGAAAAATCCAAAACTATCTCTTGAGTGCACCGAAAAATGCGAACCCGAAAGCGATCTCGCCCAAATCCAAAATCCGCTTCCCGCATTCTAAACATTCCGCATTCGACTCCCGATAGCTATCGGGACCGACTTCCGCACTCATCAAATCCGCATTCAACAAATCCGAAATCGAACATCCGACATCCGAAATCATTCTATATCCCCAAAACCTGC
>Ga0302315_10005681_pt1 | contig 10609 bp, 7 predicted proteins | sample III_Palsa_N3_1_FD_200532 | JGI IMG/M metagenome (GOLD analysis project Ga0302315, IMG submission 200532) | Peat permafrost microbial communities from Stordalen Mire near Abisko, Sweden - III_Palsa_N3_1 | ecosystem: Environmental > Terrestrial > Soil > Palsa > Peat permafrost | place: Sweden... | reverse complement strand
TGGCAATACACTGCCCGCAACCAGGTTAAGCAAAGTAGTTTTGCCCGATCCGTTGGAACCTACAATTACCACAAACTCACCATCGGCAATATCCACACTTATCCCGTTAACGGCATCAACCTGGTTAGCTTTGCCCCTATTAAAAGTTTTATGAATGTTGTTTATACCTATCATGACGAACTTTTAAAGGATAAACGCGGCAGGCTTACAATAAGCAGCACAAAAGCAGCTGTTACCAGTTTGAGTAAAGTGGCATCAACGCCAATATTTAATGTAAAGGCCAGTACAAATTGAAAAATGATAGCGCCAAAAAGCACCAGGATCAAACTAAGCCATATAGAAGTGATATGGAACCAATTGATAAATGCTTCGGCAATGATAACGGACCCTAAGCCAACTATTACAATACCTATACCCATACTGATATCCGCAAAACCCTGAAACTGGGTTATGAGATACCCGCTTACCGCCGTTAGGGCATTTGCAAGTGCAAGGCCTGTAATTTTCATACGGTCGGTATTTACACCGAGCGCACGTATCATGCTTTCACTATTACCGGTGGCGCGCATAGCGGTGCCAAAGTCGGTTTTAAGCAGGTAGCCTATTAATAGCGTAACTACAATCACAAAAAACAGCAATATCCAAAAAGTATTTTGATTGGGGTTGGTAACGATGCCCACCAACGTGAATAAGTTGGGTATGCCATTCAACGGCAGGTTAGAGCGGCCCATAATGGTTAGGTTAACCGAATAAAGCGCCGTCATCACCAAAATACCGGCTAACAGGGCATTAATTTTTAGTTTGGTGTGGATGATGCCTGTTATTGCCCCTGCCGTAGCCCCGGCAACAATCACCGCAGGTAAAATAACATACCATGCCTGATGGTGCAACAATAAAACGCCTGTAAAACCACCGCCAAGGGTATAGCTGCCATCTGTGGTGATATCGGGGATGTTAAATATCTTCATCGAGATATAAATACCCAGCGCTATTGCCGAAAAACAAAGTCCCTGTAATAGTGCGGTGAGATAAAAATCCATTATTTAACAGCCTCGAAATTGGATGGGATGGCAATATTATATTTTTTGGCTGCCGATGGGTTATAAACGCGCTTCCTTATTTTCACCATTTCGGGTTTCAGGCCATCGGTTTTGTGGGTTTTGAGATATTGTGCAGCTTGCGTGCCTGCCTGGTAGCCCCATTGATAAATATCAGCGCCGAAGGCAGCTACGGCACCGCGCTTTACCAAACCGGCCTCACTGGTAAAAATAGGTACATTCTTTTGATCGCAGTTTTTGCTGATGGTTTCAAAAGCGGCAAAAACAGTATTATCGGGGTTTGCAAAAAAGGCATCAATGTTTTTGCTTAATAACGATTGCGTTACTAATTGTGCATCGGCCGATGAATTTAAGGGTAGCGCAATAAGCGTAATATTGTATTTAGCCGATAGCGCCTTAATATATTGCATCGCATCTTCCGATTGTGGTTCGCTTTGATTATAAATCATACCGATAACCAGTTTACTGCCTTTGGGTTTTAATACTTTGGGGATAATGGAAAACGAGGTATCTATATATTTCAGATCTTCCACGGCGCCGAATAGATTGGCAGGCGCTTTGCCGTTAGCATCCAACACATTCATACGCTCCGGGGTTGGCGATACCATCTCGAAAATAGGGATAGTTTTGGTTTTTTGCACCGCTGTTACCGATGATAAAGTGGTACAGGTAGCCAGCAGATCGACCGGCTCCGATATAAAATAATTTACAATCTGTGTTAAAGTTGGTATATCGCCTTGGGCGTTGCGGTATTCTATTTTAATATTGCCTTTATCTTCGCTAAAACCACTGTCTTTTAATGCGGCCACAAAACCAAGCCTTGCCTGCGATATGGTTTCATCTTCAAAAGCATCTACAAAACCTACAACTGGTACGGTATTTTTAGTTTTTTGCTTGCAGGATGCAAAGCTGATGAATATTAACAGGGCGAAGATATATTTTTGAGGCTTCATATTACGAAGTTAGCTATTAAGGCGCAAAGGTAAAAGGTGAAAACCAAAATAGCGATGAGTTTAAAACCCATCGTTATAGCAGAATAACCAAATTATCCGGCCATTCTGATTTTACTTTTCATCTATCTTTCACTTTTTTCGTTATTTTAGCGCTTGCATGACACCCATTACATCTAAATTACCTCAAACCGGGACTACAATTTTCACCGTTATGTCGGCCTTAGCGGCTGAACTTGGGGCTATTAACCTGTCGCAGGGCTTTCCTGATTATGATTGCTCACCGCATTTAATTGATTTGGTAAACAATGCCATGAAAAACGGTCATAACCAATATGCGCCAATGGCGGGTGTTATGGCATTGCGCGAACAATTGGCATATAAAATAGAAAAATTACATGGCGCTACTTATAATCCGGATACAGAGATAACCATAACAGCAGGCGGCACACAGGCGGTATTTACGGCTATAAGCGCGGTTATTAACCCAAATGACGAGGTTATTATTTTTGAACCGGCCTTTGATTGTTATGCCCCGGCTATAAAACTGATGGGCGGCATCGTAAAATCGCTGGAATTAAATCCGCCTGACTATCGCATCCCATGGGATATGGTAAAAAGGCTGATCAATAACCGCACGCGGATGATTATCCTTAACTCGCCGCATAACCCCACGGCCACCATCCTGCATAAGGAAGATATTGATGAACTGAGCGCACTTGTTAAGAACCAGGATATATTGATTTTGAGCGATGAGGTTTACGAGCATTTGATATACGATGGCGAAACGCATCAAAGCATGGCGCGCTATCCTGAATTGCAACAGCGTAGCTTTATTATTGCCTCCTTCGGTAAATTGTGCCATACTACGGGCTGGAAGGTGGGCTATTGCCTCGCCCCTGCTTTTTTGATGCAGGAATTTAGAAAGGTGCACCAGTTTTTAGTGTTCAGCGTTAACACACCTATACAATATGCGTTGGCAGAGTACCTGAAAAATGAAAATGTTTATTTAGGCCTGCCGGAGTTTTTTCAGCAAAAAAGGGATTATTTCCGCCAGGGGTTGGAGCAAACACGTTTTAAACTGCTGCCTTGTTATGGGTCATATTTTCAGTCGGTAACTTACAATGATATTACAGACGAAAAGGATGCTGATTTTACCATCCGTTTAGCCAAAGAGTTTGGGGTGGCTACCATACCAACGTCGGCCTTTTATACAAAAGCCACCGATCATCATGTTTTGCGGTTCTGTTTCGCTAAAAAGCAGGAAACGCTGGATGCTGCTTTGGAACGGCTTATACGTGTTTAATTTTTTTAGTCGATAGTCCATGGTCAATAGTCCATAGACTGGGCTATTTTAATAGACTAAATGTATATTTGTAATAAGTGCTACCCATATACCGTTAATTAATCCTGAAACAATGGACTATTGACCATGTACTATGGACTAAAAACAACCAAATGGATAATCTGAAGATCACCGTATTCCAGGGATACCTTTTTTGGGAAAATACAGATAAAAATCTGCAAAATATATCGTTGCGCCTATCTGCCATAAGGGAAAAAACCGACCTGATCATACTGCCGGAAATGTTCACCACCGGTTTTACCATGAATGCCGAAAAACTGGCTGAGCCGATGGAAGGCAAAACCATGCAATGGATGTATCAAACCGCTATTCAGTATGATTGCGTGGTGACCGGAAGCCTTATTATTAAAGAAAACGGCAAATATTATAACCGCCTGATATGGATGCGGCCCAATGGTACGCACAGCCATTACGATAAACGCCATTTATTTGCATTAGGCAAAGAACATGATACCTATACTGCCGGTGATGAGCGGATCATAGTTGAGCTTAAGGGCTGGAAAATTTGCCCGGTTATTTGCTATGACCTGCGTTTCCCGGTATGGCTGCGCAATGTTGATGCGGAATATGACCTGCTGATAATTGTAGCTAACTGGCCCGAGCGCCGGGCACTGCACTGGCGAACGCTGATACCTGCACGAGCTGTTGAAAACCAGGCTTATGTAATTGGTGTAAACCGTGTGGGGCATGATGGTAACGAGGTTTACCATTCGGGCGATTCCAATTGCATTGACCCTAACGGAAAAGTGATCTATTATAAACGTGATGAAGAAGATATGTACACGTTTTCCATAGTAGCACATGAACTGGAGCTTACCCGGCGGGCTATGCCTTTTTTAAAGGACGCGGATCATTTTCATATCGATTAGGGCTCTCAAAACGTATATTTAGCAGTAACAATTTTTAGGTTTGGATAATAACAGACTTACGAAGTTTTGGAAACTTCGTAAGTCACTTCTATATTGGCGTTTTATAATAATATTTTAATGAAACTTATTTTCCGCAGTTGCCTGTCTTTCATATTCATTCTGTGTTTCGTTTTAGAAATATCCGCCCAAAAAAAGAAAGATTATACGCCTTATGTTAACCCATTTATTGGTACCGGCGGGCATGGGCATACTTATCCAGGCGCTGTTTTGCCGTTCGGCATGGTACAGCTAAGCCCCGATACCCGTTTGGAAGGTTGGGACGGTTGCTCGGGTTATTATTATGCCGATACGGTGGTTTACGGCTTTTCGCATACGCATTTGAGCGGTACGGGCATTGCCGATTATTGCGATATACTATTTATGCCCACCACCGGCGATCCCCAATTTAAAAACACGGAATACAGCTCCCCTTTTAAAAAGAAAAATGAATCTGCATCGCCTGGCTATTACAAAACCCTGTTAGATAAGTATAATATCGGCGTTGAGCTTACAGCCACTACACGTGTGGGTGTGCATAAGTATACTTATCCGTCAACACATGAGGCTAATATAATTATCGACCTGAAACACCGGGACGAAGTTTTGGATTCTTGGATAGAAGTAGTGAACGACCATGAAATACGCGGTTTTCGCCGTTCAAGGGGCTGGGCAGACGACCAGTATGTTTATTTCTATGCCAAATTTTCCAAACCATTTAAAAGCTACGGCATAGCAGCCGACGACCAGTTGCAGCCCGGCAAAACAAAGCTGCAAGGAAAAAACATTAAGATGTACATCCGGTTTGATGATCCCGGCGAGGTGATATCCAAAGTAGGCATCTCATCTGTAAGCGCCGATGGTGCTTTAAGAAACCTGGATGCCGAGGTGCCAGGTTTTGATTTTAAAAAGGTACAAAAAGATGCCAAAACCGCCTGGATAAACGAGCTTTCTAAAATTGAGGTGGAGGGCGGTGCACCTTCCCAATCGCAATTAAATAATCAGAATGCAGTTGATAATGGTAATGCGCCCGCACATCAGCCTAAAGTTGCGTATGTTGATTATGCCAAAAAGAAACAGATAACCTTTTATACCGCGCTTTACCATTGCATGCTTGCCCCCAATATTTATAACGATGTTGACGGGCAGTACCGCGGCCTTGATAAAAAAATTCATACCGCTGTGGGCTTTAATTATTATACGGTGTTTTCCTTATGGGATACCTATCGCGCCGAAGACCCGTTGTTTAACCTGATAGACCGCAAACGCACACTCGATTTTGTAAAAACCTTTTTCGCCATGTATGAACAGGGCGGTTTGCTGCCCATATGGCCGTTGGCGTCAAACGAAACTTATTGTATGGTGGGCAACCATTCCATCCCGGTTATTGTGGATGCTTATGCTAAGGGGATTACCGGTTTTGATGCCGAAGAAGCTTTAACAGCTATGAAGGCCGCCGTAAACCGCAATCAATACGGGCTGGATGATTACCGGAAATACGGCGAAGTGTTGAGCGATGATGAGCCGGAATCGGTATCGAAAACTTTGGAGTATTGTATTGACGACTGGTGTATTGCCCAAATGGCCAAAATGCTGAACAAACCGAAAGATTACAGCGAATTTATACAACGCGCCCAGTACTGGAAGAATGTGTATAACGACCAGAATGGTTTTATGCAGGCCAGGGCAAACGGCGGTTGGTATGCGCCTTTCGACCCGACCGAGATCAATAATAATTATACGGAGGGCAACTCGTGGCAGTACTCGTTTTTAGTACCGCAGGATGTGGAAGGGCTAATAGCGCGTATGGGTGGCAAGGATAATTTTGAAGCCAAACTGGATGAATTATTTAGTACCAATGCGCCGCTTACTGGCCGTGAACAGGCCGATGTTACCGGATTGATAGGCCAGTATGCGCATGGTAATGAGCCAAGCCACCACATGGCATATCTGTATAATTTTACCGACTCGCCGGATAAAACGCAGTTTTATATCAACAAAATATTGACCGAGGAATATGATGATAAGCCGGATGGACTGTCGGGCAATGAGGATTGCGGGCAGATGTCGGCCTGGTATGTGATCAGTTCACTGGGGCTTTACAATATTATGCCGGGGCAGCAGCAGTTCCAGATAGGTACGCCACAGTTTGATAAGGCAGTGATCAACCTCGAAAACGGCAAAAAGTTTACTATCCTCAATTCGGGGCAAAGCATCAGTCGCTCCGCAATTTATTTACAGGGTATGAATTTAAATAAAGAGGCTTACAACAAAATATACATTGATTATAATATCATTAACAATGGTGGTGAATTTGAGGTATTTACCGGAAAACTACCGAACAAAATGTTTGTACAGGGTTTGGAAAAACCGGCATCCTCCATTACCGACGATTTGATCACGGCAAACCCGTATATTATCGCCCCTGCAAAAACCTTTAAAAAGCAATTTGATATCGAGATAAAAAGCGGCGATAAGGATGCAGCGATCTACTATACGCTCGATGGAACTACCCCTACTTCTGGGTCGGCAATTTATAGCTCCCCTATCGCTATTTCGGCAAATACAACAGTAAAGGCCATAGCTATAAAAAATGGAAAGAGCAGTTTTGTGGATTCAGCTTCGTTTACTAAAATAAGGGATGATATTAAGCTAAGCATTATTAACAAATACTTGCCCAATTATGCCGATGAAGGCAATGATGCGCTAATCAACGGCATTCATGGCAAAGTAAACTGGCGGTTGGGAAATTGGCAGGGATACCAGGGTGTCGACTTTGTGGCCATACTTGATATGGGAGGTGTTAAGCCGGTTAAACAAATCAGCTTAGGTACCTTGCAGGATACAGGCGCGTGGATCGTATTCCCGCAGTATGTACAATTCTGGGTATCAGATGATGGTGGCAATTATAAACTGGCAGCAACGGTAAATACCAATGTAGATATAAAAGACCTGCGCGTGCAATTGCAACAGTTTACGGCTGATTTAAACACCAATACACGCTTTATTAAAGTGGTAGCCAAGCAATACGGTGCGTTGCCACAGTGGCATGAAAGCAAAGGTGAGCAATCGTATATTTTTGCTGATGAGATAACTGTGGAATAGGCTGCTAAATTAACCTTGTTTTTCCTTTTGCTTTTTCAATAGTAAAAACCAAAGTTGTTTATATTTGAATAACAAATAAACCCCATGCCTTACAATGAAAAATTAGCCGACCGTGTGCGTGAAGCATTGGCCGATCTGCCTGATGTGGAAGAAAAAAAGATGTTCCGCGGGGTGTGTTTTATGGTGTACGACAAAATGTGTGTATGTGTAAGCGGTGAGGATTTGTTATGTCGTATAGGCCCTGTTATTTTTGAGGAAAATATTGAAAAAGAAGGCTGCCGACCAATGGTCAGAAACGGCAAACCGTTTAAAGACTATTTATTTGTAAGCCCTGAACTTGTGCAAACAAAAGCGGGGTTCGATTACTGGATCAACCATTCCCTCGCATTTAATAAATTTGCTAAATCATCCAAAAAGAAAAAATAGCGTAACATTTTAAAACCATATCTGTCATATAGCCACAGTAATTATCCTTTTACAAATAAAAAACAGCCTTTTGCAGGCGAATTATAGGCAGATTGAAATTTCCTTGCTAAAATTGCGTTTTTAATATTTGCTTACAGGGCTATGATTTAGAGCCATAATTTTACATCTTTACCTCCATGTTCCGACGAATTAAAAACCGTTTCCTCCGATATATTCTTATTCTTATCTATTTTGTTATCCTTTTTTTCTGCTCAATTGAGTTAAATTTCCTCTGGTTATTTGGGTACTCGCCTGATATGCAGGATATTAGAAACCCAAGCATGTCGGTTGGGTCGCAGGTTTATACAGCTGATGGTAAGCTGATCGGGCAATATTATCGCGAAAACCGTTCGCCCGTAGCTTTTAAAGATATCTCACCAAACCTTATCAACGCACTGGTAGCTACTGAAGATGTACGCTTTTACAGCCATCACGGTGTTGATTTTTACGCTTTTTTTACGAGTATACTTTCAACAGCTAAAGGCGATAAGCGCGGCGGCAGTACGATTACCCAGCAATTAGCGAAAAACCTGTTCGAAACACGTAAAAAGAAATCGCAGGGTATTATTAAGCATGTACCGTTTATACGCACCATGGTTTATAAGTGCAAAGAATGGTTAACAGCGTTTAAAATTGAGCATGTTTACACCAAACAACAAATACTGGAGCTTTATTTAAATACCGTGCCTTTTGGCAATAATTCGTTCGGCATAAAAACGGCTACATTAAAATTCTTCAACAAGGATCCGGATAAAGTTAATCCCGCCGAGGCGGCCATGCTCATCGGTATGCTTAAAGCAACATCAACCTATAACCCTATCAACAACCCTGACCGTGCATTAGAAAGGCGTAACGTTGTTTTGGGGCAGATGGTAAAAAACAACAGCTTAACTAAGGCCGATTATGACAAATATTCAGCAATGCCTTTAAACCTCGACCTGAGTTATGTGGAGGATGTATCGCAAGGTGACTCTTATCTGCGCGAAGCGGTGGAAAGATGGCTTAAAAAATGGTGTAAGGATAATGATTACGACCTGTATAATGACGGGTTGAAGATATATACCACCATCGATTCGCACATGCAGCAATATGCCGAAGAGGCTGTTGCCGAGAAAATGAAGGAACTGCAAAAACGGTTTGATAACCTTTGGGGCAAAAAAAATCCGTGGCGCGATTTTAATGGTAACGAGATAAAAGATTTTGTTTTGAAGGCCGAAGAAAACCTGCCTATTTATAAGTTATTGGACAGGAAATATCACGGTGATACTACGCTGATCCAAAAATATTTCTCTACAAAAAAACAAATGACCGTTTTTACATGGAATGGCGAAAAGGATACAACCTTCTCCAGTATTGATTCCATTAAATACTATACCCGCATTTTAAATACTGGCATGATGACTATTGAACCATCGAGCGGTTACATAAAAGATTGGGTTGGCGGCATTGATTACAAATACTTTAATTACGACCACGTTAACCAGTCGAAAAGGCAGGCAGGTTCCACATTTAAGCCTTTTGCCTATGTTACTGCGTTGGATAACGGCTTTACCCCTTGCGATAAGTTTACCGACAAACCCGTATCAATTAAATATATGGATGGCGGCAAGCAGGAAGTATGGTCGCCCAATAATGCCGACTTCCATTTCACTTACCAGGATATGTCGTTACGTTGGGCGATGGGAAAATCCGTTAATTCCATTACTGCGCAGTTAACGGAGCAGGTTGGCTGGGATAAAATTGTGCAGTATGCGCACAGGCTGGGTATTGAAAGCCCGCTGAAATCGGTGCCTTCGGTTTCTTTGGGATCGAACGATGTTTCGGTTTACGAAATGGTACGCGCTTATAGCACGTTTTTAAATAAAGGTACCAAGATTGACCCGCTGCTGGTAACAAAAATTACCGACCAGGATGGCAACATCATACAGGAATTTACACTGAACACCGAAAAAGTTTTGAGCGAGGAAACCGCATGGTTGATGCTTTATATGTTCCGTGGAGGTATGGAAGAACCGGGCGGCACATCGCAAGCCTTGTGGGAATACCCGGGCCTTTGGAAAAAGGACAATCAGATCGGCGGTAAAACGGGTACCTCATCACATTATGTGGATGGCTGGTATATGGGTATCACCAAAGACCTGGTAACCGGAGTTTGGGTAGGCGCAGACGACCGCAGCGTACACTTTACCAACTCTGAAACCGGCGAAGGCTCGCATACAGCATTGCCTATTTTTGCAACGTTTATGGAAAAGGTTTATGCCGACCCGAAATCGGGCTATAGTTACGGGCCGTTTCCGAAACCATGGGTAAAGATCACCAAGGAATATGACTGCCCTTCGCCACAGATTGCGGATACGACAGCTACAGACAGCCTTGACGATGTACCAATGGCCGATACCACGCAAACAGTACCTGCTACGCAATCAACGCCCGATAACTCGGGTGGTGGTAACCCGCGGTAGTAAATATTGCCCTTGAGTTGATTTTAGCTTGTTCTTAATACGCCGTTTAGTTAATTTTAGCAACACACGTCATCTATCATATGAACAAATTTTACCCCCTTATAAATAAGGCTAAAAGATATACGTTCCTGTTAGTTTGCCTGCTTTGCGCTATGTTGATCAGTAAGCAGGCCAATGCGCAGTATTTCGGTCAAAATAAGGTCCGTTACAAAAACCTGAAATTTAAAGTTTACCGTACCCCCCATTTTCAGATATACTATTACATACAAAATGATAGTATGATAAAGCGTTTTGCGCA
>Ga0302315_10005674_pt1 | contig 10621 bp, 9 predicted proteins | sample III_Palsa_N3_1_FD_200532 | JGI IMG/M metagenome (GOLD analysis project Ga0302315, IMG submission 200532) | Peat permafrost microbial communities from Stordalen Mire near Abisko, Sweden - III_Palsa_N3_1 | ecosystem: Environmental > Terrestrial > Soil > Palsa > Peat permafrost | place: Sweden... | reverse complement strand
CACTCATCAAGAAAACCGCGAGCACAGCCGCTAGCGGCACCAATACATACAAGGTGGCGCGCACCAGATCAATCCAGAAATTGCCGATGACTGCGGCCGAACGGGCGGCGAAACCGCGGATGACCGCGTAGCCGACCGCGACCCCAGTGGCGGCAGAGAGGAATTCCTGTCCGTTGATGGCGAGCATCTGAGTCACATAACTCATCGTCGTTTCGCCAACATAGCCTTGCCAACTGGTATTGCTGGCAAAACTGATTGCCGTATTGAAGGAAGAATCGGGGCTAATGTTGGGAAAGCCCTGCGGATTGAACGGCAGCCATTGCTGCATGCGCTGCACGACGTAGGCGAACATGGTGCCCACCGCATTGAACGCGAGCATGGCCAGTGCGTAGGTGCTCCAGTTCATACTGCTGGCCGGATCGATACCGGCAACACGATAGATCAATTGCTCCAGACGGTATAACCAGCCGAGCCGGCGTATCGGTCCGGCGTTGGCGACTTTGGCCATGTAGAGCCCAAGCGGGTAGCCGGCTGCAATCAAGACGACTGTGTATGCGACCAAGAAAAATAGGGAATGTGCAGTCATCGCATCATTTTATTTTACACAAGAAGTCGGACCATCGTCGGGATTATCGTTCGCTCCGACTCGTTAAGCAATGCGCGCCTGGTGCTGCTCACCTTCAAACACTTCGCGATAGATATTCAGCATTTCAATCACCGCGCGATTGTCCGGCGACATACATTCCGGAGCCGAAAGACCTTCGTCGACGGCTGCGCAGAAAGCAGCTTCTTCATGGATGATCGTTTGGCTCAAGATGGCCGATGGAATTCTTGCCACGAATGACTCGACTGCCTTGCGGTCTTCATCCGAAACATCATGACCGGCGCGGGAGATGATAACGAGAACGCGCAGGTTTGGATTGACTTGCCGCGCAGCTTCAATTCGCCTGACCAACACGTTTTGGCGGCGACAATCGATTTCCCCGGCGCGCACGGGAATAATGACTAGCCGTGCGGCAATCAGCGCGGAACGACTTGCCATGGAATCACGCCCTTCGGTGTCGATGACGATATCCTTGTATCGCATCGAAAGATTCTCTAATTCCGGCTCCAGTCCTTTCCCGCCAATGGCGCGCACCGGCACTCTTTGCTCGACACCGGACGAGGCCCGTTCGACACTCCACAAGTAGGATTTTCGTTGCGAAGTGCTATCGACCAACATCACGGCGCGGCCTGCATAGGCGCACAGCGCCGCAAAATTCTCGGCGAGGATGGATTTTCCCGAATTGATCTGTTCATTGGCGATGGCAATAATCATGCAAGCTCCTGGTGGAATTCAGATTTGGTGCAACATTGTTGAGTCTGCAGCAACAGTTGTAAATCGCGTCGCCATAATCGAGAATGCCGGCGTTGCGCGGGAGCAGTGTTGAATGCTGAAAACGAGATCAAAGGCTGGAGAAACCGCAAACAATTCTTGATTGTTTGCCACCTGTTTCGATGCGGGAAAAATTGATATTGAGTTTGCTGCAGCTTGCGAATCGGTGGATCCGGGATCGCAGTATTGAGATGGGTTGGCCATACTGATGCTGTTTGCGGACCACCATTCTCGCGTGTGCGCAAACATGTGCGAAGGCTTCGGACTTCGACCTGGCAGCGAAAGTAGATGACTACAAAGTGTATGGCGATTCATGAAACTCACTTATCGGGAGATCCTTGAAATGAAGATTAGCAGGTTGAATGTAAAGATTATCTAAAAAATGGGAGCCGGCACGTAAAAAAAACATAAAGTTTGTCATGGAATTGACCCAGCTGAAGGACTCACACTCATTGGTCCGCAACTTCCTGCGGACCCATTATGATTGTCTCCAGTTCCATTTGCCGCTGCTTCATGCGTTCCATCGACTCCGCCTCCAAATGACCCGTACAGCTTGAGATAGTACGGCGGCCCAGAGCCAGCAAGGCCTTATGAGCATTCTTGTCCTCCGTCATTTCGGCAATGTCGTGCAACGCCCGCATGAGACGAAGGCTCACTGCCACGTCGGAGCGGGCATACGTGCGTATCTGGTCGAAGGCAGACTCCAGCAATGCATCAAACTCAATCCACGGAATACTGACGCGAATGACACCCGGTGGATCGTAATAAAAGGTTGACGGGGTTTGGCGATTGGCAAAACGCCCCAAGACGCGGCTAAGTTGATCTACGCACGATATTGCCGTGCTCGGGTCGTTGACCGCAGGGGAAATCGCCTTTAACGCAATGTCGACAATTTGTAATACACCAAATTCAATGTCCTGTTGTAAGGTTCGCATGGCGGCTATATCAAAAGTTGAAAGAAGCGCCTCCCTTGCCTCTGCCGTCAAGCGCTCTTCTTTCGAAACCTGCATCAACGCGACCCCGGCCGGCACGAATTGCCCAACACGCTTGAGCACCTTAATCTTCACTTGATAACGTTTGGCGAGAGCGCCCAACCTGACTGTGTCGATGAAGCAAATGTAGCCGGAAACCCGATGGTGAAGTGGTGCATCGATATTGATGGATTGCACGGCGGAGGCTCCAACCGGCCATGCATTTTGAGTGATCGGATCCGGCATCATCTCGTCAATGATCAGTTCAGTCTCGGTCGCAATGCGATCGACGATAAAATTCACACTGATGGCGCGGGAAATATGATGGATGAAAAACAGGAGGCCAATAACGCAGGCAAGCGCGAGCACCATCGCGCCGCATACCGAAAGCACGGGCGAAAAAGGGTGTGGACTAAGTCTTGCCGCCGGCAAGACGGCAATGCAATAAGAAAAGGTGCCCAGAAAAATACCTAGCGTCCACTGAGTGACCCTATCCTTCGAAAAACTGACGATGATGCGCGGCGAGAATTGCATCGACGCCAGCGTCAAGGACATCAGTAGTATCGCGAACACAATCGACACCACCGTCATGATTGAGGTCGCGATGTTGCTGAGAATAATTTGCGCCACCTGCGGGTCGCTCTTGGAAGGAAAGAGCGTGCCCGGTACCCAGTTGCTGAGGGTTGGATAAAGCTCCTCCAGGAATGAGAGCATCCAGCCGATGGCTCCCAGCACGACGGTAATGCAAAGCGGGCGGACCAAAAATCCGCCCCGGAGGCTGTATGTGATGTGCTGGAATGTCAGCGGCAGGCGTCGGATCATAATAAATGTTCTCACGGAATTGCATTATTATCCATTAATTCCGGTCATTTCCCTCCACCGGCTGGCGCTTGATAGATAACTGGACAAAGGGGCGAAATTGTCGCTGCGCACCGGATATGGTTTCTTCGATTCGGATTGTCCGTCGCTGGATGCGTCATTGCTGCCGGCATCCAGCTCATCACGCTGCGGAGGAAATTCCTCGGTGGCGGGTGGATCACTGCCTGCTTGACGACATTTGCCATAGTGACTTGCATCAAGGTCAAGCGCCATTATGCATGGGTCATCGAAAAGCGGATGGTACAGGCGGCATTTTAAAGCAGAAGTAAGTCATGAGGCAGGTTGCAGCGCTATGAGCGCCATGCCGCCAAGAGCCAAGGCTGCACCAGCCAAGTCCCACCGAGTCAAGGCGATTCCTTCGACTACGCGCAGCCACAGTAGTGCGACCGCGATATAGACACCGCCATATGCCGCGTAGGTCCGGCCTGCCGCCGTTGGATGCAACGTCAGCAACCAGGAAAAAGCAGCCAGCGATAGGCCGCCGGGCAGTAACAGCCATAACGATTTGCCTTCCTTGATGGCAAGCCAGGGTAAATAACAACCGAGAATCTCGGCCACGGCCGTCAGGGCGAAGAGCGCGCTAATTTTTATCAAGTCAATCATTTTCGTTCCAAAGATCGCCACATTCAGCACACGACGCCGGCTTGAAAATGCAATTGCAATAGCGTCGTCCATGAGTTTGTCATCGAAGCCGATTCGCAAATGATGAAGATGCCATGCAGCGTCAAATGGTACATTCTCGCGCCAAGGTTGCCAAACCGCAAGCTACGATTTGTTTACACTAATTTTACTGTTCCTCATCCACAATTTAGGATATTTTTACATGCAAACAGGTAACCTGAATTTCTGGCAGACGTTGATGTTCAACGGAGTAAATGTGAGCACTTATTTTGCCAGACGTCGACAGCGAGGCATTCCAGATTGGTTTTTAAAATCATCGTTGACGACGTTCGGTGCGATTGTGATCCCAGTGACATGACTTACTTGTGCCAACTATCTTCGTAACGTTTTGAGAAAGAATGGTAGGAGTTGTTAACATGAGAATCCGAACCACCATCAACCACAGTTACCCGCTTCTTGCGGCGCGCCGAAAGAAGCGTTTTGTTGTTGTTGTCCGCATGGCGCTGGCTTGCGCTGCATTAACCTGCATAGCCATCGAAAGCGGCATGCCCATGGGGGGCGGTTCAATGGCAGTTGAGGCAAACGCGGCGATGCCAGTTCGCCACAATGATCTTCAAACCGCTTCATTACTTGCTTCCGGGCGGGACACGAATCGCGCCGTCGATCGCGCTGAAACAGTGCTGCGCAATCGGAGTCAATAAAACATTGTGTCGACATTCAATGCACTGACTGGGATTCTAGGCGCTCCCTCAATGTGAGACATCAAGTATAAAAACAGTTCGTAAGAATTAACATCATTCTTAGGAATTCGTTCGATTGCAATACCCATTCCAGGTGGATATGATGCGCTCATGACGACAATTACTATATATCCGGATACCCTGAAACGCACTAATGGCCATTCGGAAGTATCAGTGTGGTGGCCCGATTATATAAATCGCAGGAATTGATTAGATCGACTTTTCGGGACCAAATTCGGCAGGAATACTAGCGTTCAAATAGGTCCGGTATCGGGCAATCGAAGATCGCGGCAAGCCCCTCCAGTAGCGCGACATCCAGTTTATTCGCCGTGTTGTTGACCACGCGCGTCAATTGCGAATGGGAAATATCCACCGTCCCTTGCGCTATCAAGAGCTTCCACAGGTCAGTGACAAAGCGTATGCGGTGCTCCGCCATCAAAGTCGGAACACGCAGTACGACTTTGTGCTTAATATTGTGCTTTATCTTGGATTGAATTTTTTTCTGTGTCATGTTTGTCGTACCTCACTACGACAGATGCCATTTTACAGTGTCCTGCATCGATTTGCATGCGTTGCAATAAAACGTCACCGAAGCAAATTATTTGCGCCCAGTGCAAATATATTTTGATATGCAACTTGTTTTATCAATTTTGATATGCCAAAATGGAATCACTCGTTCAAGCAGCAATGCGTGAATTAACCGAATATCCGATTAACTGATTACTAACCGAGAGATAACCGTGCAAGCAAACCAAACCATGCAGATGACTAAGATAGAGCGCCCGGCGCTCGGTCTGTTATCGCTGGTCGGCAAGCTTGGCACGCTCCTGGCACGACCAACCGGCTTGTCTGCAACACGTTGCGATTCAACTGGCACAGTGTCTTATCGCGCTTTGCCGTTTATCGCAGGAACAGTCAAATCGGTTAATCAACATGCAGTCAAACACGCAGCAAAGCAAGCACGCCGCTTTAATGCATCAGATTGGAAACACAGTATCCGGAGGCCTCGAAAACCTCTTGTCGCAAATGGATAAAACCTAAGCGACAGACCGAAAGGTCAAGGCCAAAAGCCCGGATGCTCCGATAAAAAGGACTCCGGGCTTTTTGTTTTACCGGCGTCCCAAGGCGATTGAAAATGCTGATGCCCATTGGCAACGCAATCGCGCAGTGAAGCCCTTTTAGTTTGAGGCCGTCCCCCGAACAATTCGGGGGCGACGCAGTGATCTTTAACAATTTGAAATGTACAAACATGACGGTTGAAGTCGTCGTGTTTAAGCTCAACCTATATTGGCAAGTGTCCCTCACGACATTTGCCAGTGTGGGTGGAGCGGTGCGGAAATAGCTCAATTGGAGGAGCACGACCATAGGTCGAGGCTGCGGGATCGTACCCCGCTTTCCGCTCCACAACGAAATGCGCTTTCAAAAAAGTGCAATGGCCCAGCCAGGGGTAAGTTTCGTCCTGTCGTTGCAAGGCGCATTTCGTTATGGACCACTGGACCATTCGGCCTCCATTGAGGAGGCCCATCCTTTCACGGAGCTTAAGTCGGGTTTGAATCCTGCAATGCCGATCAAGTTCGATATGCAGAGGTAACTCAGTTGGTAAAGTGCCGCTCAAAAAAGCCGGTGGCCGCTGGGTAAATTCCAGCTCTCTGCGCCATATTTATATTTCCACCAGGAGCACAGCATGAAGCAAAAACCATCGCCACCGCGCAATCCGTTTGTAGCGGCAGCCAAATTCAGGAAAGCAGGCGCGCATAAAAAGTCGAACAAAGCTTTGCGGCGCTCAGACAAAATGAAGCACCAAGGAGCTCTGACCGAGTTATCAGACATCTACCTTTTAAGCAGAACCAGATTGACTGACATCCCTCCGACTCCATCGACGGCAGAATGCAAATAAAAACGACCTGACGTTTCTATTTGTGTTTTGAAAGCTCATTCCGGCTTAGCACTCAAGGCGAGTGCGCTGCACTGTTAATGCAAATAGCACCGGGTTCGAAGCTTGCATTCCCTGCCCGTTTCAACGCGGATTAGAGAAGTAGTCAATCTCGCCGCATCCAATCATGCCCTTTAGCTCAGGCGGTTAGAGCGACCGACTCCTAATCGGTAGGCCCCGTGTTCGATGCACGGAAGGGCAACCAGTTCATCACGACCAGGCGCGGCTTTGGTTCGGATCCGCAACTCCGAACGACCATGCGCTCCGGATTTCCCAGGTAACGGCGTTGCGGCCGCTGGGAGGTCAAACCGTAACGGGCGAACCCTCGGAGTGGGACGTCGCCCCTTACCCGCGCCTGGCACCGCTGATGAAAGGGAGTGGATACACTCCCGAAATGCCAATGTTTCAGATGCAGTTAGTAAGGCCGGTTGCGAAATTCATCCAGCCGAGAGCGGATATTCACACAACTGCAACGTGCCACAGCGCCCACGGAAAGGATCGATGGAATCGCATTTTATGCTCGCGATTTTTTCTTTGGATAGTTCTTGATTTCAAATTTACATGAAGTTTTATATTGAATTCTCTGCGGACGAATCGATCCGCATTTCACGGGAGATCTCGCATGGACATGACATATTTTTTGAGGTTTTATACTGCGTTTGCAGAAGATCAATCGCCGTCGCAACCAGTGGGAGAAGCGGAAGCGCTAACCGCGCAGAGGAAGCCGTCTATCGACGCCTTTTCCATTGTGCATCGTGAGGATAAGCTCGCTCAGGATGCCGGCGCGCGCTCACACTAAACCAGATCGGCGATTCACTAGTGCGCTTTCCGAAACCGATGGTTGCCCCTGCTCCAGTTTTCATCTCGCCTTAGCTCGACTGGAAGGGCCCGACGCTACGAACGTCGAGGTTGCAAGTTCGATCATTGCAGGCGGGTCCAAAAATTAATTTCATGCAACGCGGCGCAAGCCAGGCCGGCCCTCACGCTGACCAATACCGAAAGGTGTGCGTTGCGCCAATTTTATCCAGGTGGCTTGTGGTCCCTGGGAGCGAAACATCACTCTCCAATTCCTGCCATCCAGGTCAATATTAACTTGTCAATAAGAGGAGGAAAATGTGGATATCGGGGAAATGGTAAAAGAGGATAAGCGCGTCACCTTCATTCATTATAAGGATTCCGAGCTATGGTATTGCACCGAATGCGGTTTTGAATTCCCGGTGCCGATTTCAGACACCGGAAGTGCCACCTTCTTTGCGCAGGATCGGGCGATGCTGTTCATGCGCTATATTGGCAAGCAGATTGCCATGCTAACTGAAGTGAAAGCGGCATAGTGCACGCATCGTAGCGATGACACCATGCGCCCAGAACTCCCATCAACGTTGGCTGAAGGCCAGCCTCGTTAGCTCAACGGAAGAGCCGTCATCTCGCCCTTTCCAGCGCGTACTCAACAAGAATCTGAGCGAGCGACTGTGCGTCCTCCGGTGCGCCATTTTTCAAGTATTCGCGGGCCAGCTTCTCACCGGCGCTATCGAGAAAATTCCTCACATAGGGATCGATACCGCTGACTTGCATATTGTGACTAACCAGTTGCGCTTCAAATTCACTGTCCTTCTCGCGACATAGTTGCCAGCCGCGCTTCTCGGCTTGCTGTGCCGCCGCCATCATTTTCTTTTGTGTGCCGGCGCCTAATTTTGCAAACACCCCCTTGTTGATAAACACGATATTCTTGGGTATCCAGGCATTGACCTTGTAATAGTACTTCATGCCGTTCCATGCCTTGGTATCCCCTCCGGTCCAGCTCGATGTCAGCATCATATCAATCTTCTTGTCGGCGATAGCGTTGGCAAGGTCGAGCACTTCGATCTTCACCGGCGTGGCGCCGACAATTTGCGCAATCCGCTCAGTGGCCGCGCTGTAGTTGCGCATGCGCATGCCCTTGAAATCCTGCGGCGTTGTGATCGGTCGATTTGCATAAAGGTTTTGCGGCGGCCACGGCACCGCGTACAACACCACCAAGCCGCGCGCCTCGAACGCCTTTTCTATCGCCGGACGCGACAGGCGCCATAGCCGTTGCGCGTCTTCATAGTTGTTCACGAAAAAGGGCAAGGAATCCAGCCCGAACACCACATTCTCCTTGGTCAGGTTGGACATGATGACTTCGCCGGCCTGCGCTGTGTCGCCGAGTTTTACGCCGTCGAAAATCGCCGCCGGTTTTAACAACTCACCGGCAGGGTGGACTTCGATATCGACCTGCCCAGCGGTTGCGGTCTTCACGTCACTTGAGAATTGTTGAATATTCTGCGTCTGAAAATTATCGGCAGGATAGGCGGTTGCCAGCTTGAGCCTGACAGACTGCGCCGGCGTCTCGGTCGAAATAAAAAGCAGCACCAGAAAAAATGGAAGAAATGGTAAGAACCGGCCGGAAAATTTCATTTTCATCATGACTCTCCTTGATTTAGGTAGATTGGGCTGAATCCTAGAACGACCGAACAATTACTATTTATATGTAATTTATCGATAAAATATATTACACTTTAAATTCGATTCCATTACAATATAATTGCAAGATATATTTTTCAGTCGATTCAGGCGGACTTCGGAAGTCGGCTTGCATCAGAGACCCAGGTATGATTGGACTGCGCGTGAAGGTCCGCTGCCAGACAAGAAAGGATGTACAGATGAACAATGGAGACTTGGTTCGCGACGAGAGGAAAACGCGTTGGCAATTCTGGATCGACCGCGGCGGCACATTTACCGATATCGTTGCAAGAAGGCCGGATGGCAGCTTGTTGACGCACAAACTACTGTCGGAAAACCCGGAACAATACAAAGACGCTGCGGTGGCTGGCATCAAGTTCCTGCTGGGCTTGCGTGCCGACGAGGTCATTTCAGCCGACTTGGTGGAAGCCGTAAAGATGGGAACCACCGTTGCCACCAATGCGCTGCTGGAGCGCAAGGGCGAGCGCACTGCCCTGCTGATTACACGCGGATTTCGCGACGCCCTGCGCATCGCTTATCAGAACCGTCCACGCCTGTTTGACCGCAATATCCTGCTGCCTGAGTTGTTGTACAGTGCTGTTGGCGAAGTCGATGAACGTATCGGCGCGCACGGTGATGTAGTCACGCCGCTTGATGAAGCGGCCGTGCGCAGCAAATTACAGGGCTTGTTCCACGAAGGCTATCGCACCCTGGCGGTGGTACTGATGCATGGCTATCGCTTTCCAGATCATGAACTGGCAATCGGGCGCATGGCGGAAGAAATCGGCTTTACCCAGGTGTCGCTCTCGCACCAGGTCAGCCCGATGATGAAGCTGGTCTCGCGCGGCGATACCACCGTGGTCGACGCCTATCTGTCACCGATTCTGCGACGCTATGTCGAACAGGTTGCCGGTGAAATGCAGGGCGTCAATCTGTTGTTCATGCAAAGCAACGGCGGCCTTACTGACGCCCATCGCTTCCAGGGCAAGGACTCCATATTATCCGGCCCGGCCGGTGGCATTGTCGGCATGGTCGGCACCGCCAAGGCCGCCGGTTTCGATCGCATTATCGGATTCGACATGGGAGGGACCTCGACCGACGTGTCGCATTACGCCGGCGAATTTGAACGCGAATTCGAGACGCAGGTGGCCGGCGTTCGCATGCGCGCACCGATGATGAGCATCCATACGGTAGCGGCAGGCGGCGGTTCGATCCTGCATTTCGACGGCACCCGCTATCGAGTCGGCCCTGACAGTGCCGGCGCCAATCCAGGTCCGGCCAGCTATCGGCGCGGCGGCAAGCTCGCCGTCACTGATTGCAACGTCATGCTGGGCAAAATCCAACCCACCTATTTCCCCAAGGTGTTCGGCCCGCATGCGGACGAGGCGCTGGACCGCAGCATTGTGGTCCAGAAATTCACGGCGATGGCGAACGACATTTTCAATGCGACCGGCATCCGCCGCGAACCTGAAGAAGTAGCCGAAGGTTTTATCGAAATCGCGGTCGGCAATATGGCCAATGCGATCAAATTCATTTCCGTGCAACGCGGTCACGACATTACCGACTATACCTTGACCACCTTCGGCGGCGCCGGCGGCCAACATGCCTGCCTGGTAGCAGACGC
>Ga0302315_10005672_pt1 | contig 10621 bp, 7 predicted proteins | sample III_Palsa_N3_1_FD_200532 | JGI IMG/M metagenome (GOLD analysis project Ga0302315, IMG submission 200532) | Peat permafrost microbial communities from Stordalen Mire near Abisko, Sweden - III_Palsa_N3_1 | ecosystem: Environmental > Terrestrial > Soil > Palsa > Peat permafrost | place: Sweden... | reverse complement strand
CGACGCGGCGTGGAAACACCGTTGCTGGGCAAAATGGCATTCGGTGCTGCGATTGTCGGCGCGTCCTACGTCGCGCTGGGTGTCGTCGCGGCATGGAATGATGCGCACGGCACGCGAGCGAGCTGGCTCTGGCTATTCGGCTGGTTCGTCGTGTTCACCATCGGCGAGCTCTACATCCTGCCGGTCGGGCTGGCGCTGTTTGGTCGGCTGGCACCGGACGGGTTTCGCGCTACCAGCATCGCCACATGGTTCTTCGCCGGCTTCTTCGGGAATCTGCTCGCGGGGGTGCTGGGCATGCTGTGGAGCGTGCTTGCCCACGGCTGGTTCTTCACGCTGATCGGTGCGGTTTCCGGCGTGTCGGCGTTGCTGCTGTATGCGCTCAGCCTTCGTATGGGTAATGTGGAGCATCAGCACGCCCCGACCGGCGCCGCGTTGCCCGCCCATTGAGCCGACCACGATGACCAAAGACCTGCAGAAGAAATTGAAGAGCCAGTGGGAGTCGTTCACCACCTCCGAGCAGAAGATCGCCACCCACCTTTTGCAAAACGTGAGTGGCATCCCGTTTGAGACGGCAGCGTCACTGGGCAAGCGCGTCGGCGTCAGCCCGATGACGGTGGGACGGTTCCTGCGCAACCTCGGCTATGCCGGCCTCAACGAGTTGAAAGAGGAACTGCGCGGTGATGCGCCGTGGTTGCAGCTGTATGCGATCCCGGAGCAGGCCGCCCAGGCCGACACTGTTTCCGAAACGCTCAAGGCAGAAATTCGCGGATTGACCAAGGCGCACGCGCTGACCCGCACCGCGGAGTGGAAAGCGATCGTCAAGCTGCTGGTCGCCGCCGATCGCATTTCTGTCGCCAGCTTTCACCAGGGCCGCTTCCTCGGGATCGGCTTTGCTGGCCTGCTGCAGCATGTGAAGCCGCGCACGGTGTTTGTCGAAGGGCTCGATGGCGCTTATGCCGACGTGCTGCTCGATTCGAGCCAAAAGAGTTGCGTGGTGCTGATCGACTTTCGGCGCTACTCGCGGCATTTCCGCATCCTGGCCGAGGAAGCGGCGGCGCGCGGCATTCCGCTGGTCATCATCACCGACAGCCAGTGCTACTGGGCGACTCAGTTCACCGACAAGGTGCTGATGCTGCCGGTCGACGCCGATCGTCCCTGGTACAACTTCACTTCGGTCACCAGCCTGCTCAGTTCGCTGATCGCTGCGGTGAGTCGTGAGCAGGGGGACATGTTCGAGCGCATTGGCGACATCACGCAGTTGCGGCAGAAGCTGGTGGGTTACGTGGAGGCGCCGCCGGACGTAAGACACGCCGCGGGCGCGAAGAGCAAGACCAGCAGCAAGGGGAAGGGCGGTGTGGCCGCACGCAAGAGCCGCGGCAGACCCAAGAGTTGACGTGCATTCGCTGTGCTGAAGGCATCGCCGTCAGCAATGGGCAACACCATCGAGCGGGGGAGTAGTTGATGATCCACAGAGCGTATGCGGAGACGTTGTGCCAGCGTGCGGCGAGCCGTTGGCTGGTCAGCGCAATGGTCGCACTGGCTACGCTGCTGCCATCGGATTCATTCGGTGCAACACCGCTCCCGTCCGCTGCACCGCAAACACTGGATGCATTCGCCAACAGGGTCATGCAGACGTTCGATCCGCCAGGCATGTCGATCGTGATCGTCGATGGCAACCAGATCCAGAGCCATGCCTACGGCGTGCGCAAGCTGGGCTCCGCTGCGCCAGTGGATGAACACACGATCTTTCCGATCGGCTCCAACACCAAGGCGTTTACTGCGGCTGCGCTGGCGATCCTGGTCGATGAAGGCAAGCTGCGCTGGGATGACCGCGTAGTCGACAAGCTGCCGGGCTTTCGCATGTACGACGCCTATGCGTCGAGCGAAATGACGGTGACCGACTTGCTGGTTCATCGCAGCGGGCTGGGGCTGGGTGAGGGCGATCTGATGATCTTCCCCACCACGGACCGCAGCCGTACCGAGCTGGTGCATGACATCCGCTATCTGAAGCCCGCCCACTCATTCCGCGCCGACTACGATTACGACAACGTGCTGTACATCGTCGCCGGGCAACTGGTCGAGGCAGTGTCCGGCCAGCGCTGGGAAGATTTCGTGCAACAGCACATTCTCGATCCGCTGGGCATGCACGATACCCAGGTGAGCATCGACGCACGTGTTACCGATCACGCATCGCTGCACGCAAGGAATTCCACGCCGGTTCGCGGTGTCGGCAAGCAGGCGGTGCTATCTACCGTGATGACCGGTAGCGTGTTCGCGCCGGCAGGCGCCCTGCAGGTCAGCGCCGCGGACATGGGTCGCTGGCTGCAACTGCAGTTGCAGCATGGTGCGCTTGATGATGGCAAGCGCGTCTTCAGCGAGGCTGCTGCGCAAGCTTTGTGGACGCCGCAGACGCTGATCCCGATCGATCCTGCGCCGGCTGCGCTTGCCCTGGCACAACCGCAGTTCGAGGCCTATGCATTGGGTCTCGAAGTGCAGGATTACCGCGGGCACAAAATCATTACCCACCTGGGTGGCGTGCTTGGCGGAATTTCGGCGGTGGTGATCATTCCGGAAAAGCATGCAGCGTTTGCCATCATGCTCAACTGCGAAGACATCGGCGCGCTGTTCGCGATGCGCGAACATCTGCTCGATACGTTGTTGGGCCTTTCCTCACCGGACTGGATTGCGAACTACAAGCAAGTGTTCGATGGGGTCAACGCACGCGCCGTATCCGCGCTGCAGGCACACAGCGCCGCCGCACATCCCGAACGCGGCCCGTCGCTACCGCTGTCCGGTTATGCCGGTGTCTATCGCGATCCGTGGTACGGCACCGCGACCATCAGTGAGGGCAAGAACGGCGAGGCCGCGCTGAGCATCAGCCTGGATCGCTCGCCGGGTCTGCACGGTACGCTGGAGCACGTGCAGTACGACACGTTCCGCACGCATTGGGCGATGCCGGATGTCGAAGATGCCTACGTTACCTTCGCGCTCAAGCCCGACGGCAGCATCGATCAGGTGACGATGAAGGCGGTGTCGCCGAATGCGGATTTCAGCTGGGACTACCAGGACCTGCGATTCACTCCGGTAGTCGCTGCCAAGTAAACCCTTTCTCACTATGCAGTCACTCTGGCCGAGTCTTCGCCGGAAGTGATGAGGAGCCGCTACGCGTGAGTACACCTTTTGCATCGCCGGGCTCGCGGGTTGACGTGCTGCCGCAACCGTATCTGTTGTTTCTTGGCGACACCACCGAACCCGGATATGCGAAGACCGCATTCGGTCTGCGTGATTGGGCCGCGGACCGCTGTGTCGGCGAATGGTCGTGTGGCGCGACGGTCACCACCGGGCTGCCGCGACTGATGCCAAAGGAGGCATGGTTGCGTGGGGCGCGAGGCCTGGTGATCGGTGTCGCCAATTCGGGCGGCGTCATACACGACACATGGATTGCGGCACTCGTCGAAGCACTCGAGGCAGGTCTCGACATTGTCAGTGGTATGCACATGCGCCTGGCCGACATTCCGCAACTCGCGGTGGCGGCGACGCGCCTGGGCCGGCACCTGATCGACATCCGCACGCCACCACGCGGCATACCCGTTGCTTCCGGGCTCAAGCGTTCCGGCATGCGGTTGTTGACGGTGGGTACCGATTGCGCATTAGGCAAGAAATACACCGCGCTGGCGCTGGCACGCGCGTTTGCCGGTCGCGGCATCGAGGTCGACTTCCGTGCGACCGGGCAAACCGGGATCCTGATCGCCGGTGGCGGCATACCGATGGATGCGGTGATCGCGGATTTCGAAGCCGGCGCTGCCGAGATGTTGAGTCCCGCCGCACCGCCGCAACACTGGGATGTGATCGAAGGACAGGGTTCGCTGTTTCATCCCGCCTACGCTGGTGTGTCGCTCGGTCTATTGCATGGCAGCCAGCCCGATGTTTTCGTCGTCTGTCATGAGCCCGGACGACTACACGTGCTCGGCCACAACACATTTGCGTTGCCGAGCATCGAAGAGACGATCGACATGACGTTGCGACTAGGCCGACGTACCAACCCGGCGATCCGCTGCGCGGGTGTCAGTTTGAATACGGAGCGCCTCGATGCCTGCGCGGCAGAGGAACTGCTTTCGCGCGAGAGCCATCGGCTTGGGTTGCCGGTGGCCGACCCCATGCGTGGCGGCGCCGAGTTCGATCGATTGGTCGATGCGGCATTGCATGCGCCAGAGGGACAGTAGCCTCTTGGCAAAAGGGAGCCTCGAAAAGCTGCTCTTTGCTCGTCATCCCTGCCTTCGCAGGGATGACGAGCTGGATAGAGGGATGATGTGCTGGGTAAATGGGTGACGAGCTGGGTAACAGGTCATTCACCGTTTGTGTCAGATTTAAACAAGGTCCCAAGGAAAAACGATATGACCAAGATTGGATCTCCGAACTCTGCCTTCGTTGTGATGGCAACTGTTCTGGCGACATTTTGCACACCGCTTGCGATAGCCCAATCCAGCGATGCCGCGCTTACGGCTCGTGTCGATCATGTGCTGGCCAGGGTGCCGTTGATCGACGGCCACAATGATTTGCCGTGGGAAATCCGCGAACGCTTCGGCAATGCCGCCGGGGTGGATCTGAGCGCCAGTACCGCGAACCTGCCGCTGACGGCGCAAGCCGATGAAGCGCAAACTGCACTGATGACCGACGTTCCGCGTTTGCGCGCAGGCCATGTCGGTGCGCAGTTCTGGTCGGTCTGGATACCGCCCACGGTAACCGGTCCAGCTGCCGTGAAGATGACCATCGAGCAGATCGATCTCGTTCGCACGATGGTGGCGCGCTACCCGAAGGATCTGCAAATGGCCTATTCGGCCGAGGACATTGAGCGTGCGCATGCGGCTGGTCGCATCGCTTCGCTGATCGGCATCGAGGGCGGTCACCAGATCGACGATTCGCTGGCCACGCTGCGCGAGATGTACGAGCTGGGTGCGCGCTACATGACGTTGACCCATACCTTGGATAACGACTGGGCTGATTCAGCGACGGACGCGCCCAAGCATCATGGTCTGACGCCGTTCGGACGCGCTGTAGTCCATGAGATGAACCGCCTTGGCATGCTGGTTGATCTCAGTCACGTGTCGCCGGATACGATGCGTGCAGCTCTTGCGGTTTCGGTGGCGCCGGTGATTTTTTCGCATTCCGGCGCGCGTGCGCTGAACGATCACCCGCGCGACGTGCCGGATGACGTGCTCGCGATGGTTGCGCGCAACGGTGGCGTTGTCATGGTGACCTTTGCGCCAGCTTATGTGTCGGCAGAACGCAATCGCTGGGAAGCCGATCGCGCCGCCGAGGAAACGCGCTACAACTCGCCGCCCTACGCGGGCCTATACATCGGTCAACCCGAGCGGGCGAAGGCGGCGATGGCTGAATGGGACGCCGGACATCCACGGCCCGTCGTCACGCTGGCGATGGTGGCCGATCACATTGAGCACATACGGCATGTCGCAGGGATCGACCATGTAGGCATCGGCTCCGACTTCGACGGTATTCCCAACACGCCGCAGGGCCTGGAAGGCGTCGACAAATTTCCAGCCCTGCTCAAAGAGCTCGCGAAGCGCGGCTGGACCGACGAGGAGCTGGGCAAAGTAGCCGGCGCAAACATGTTGCGCGTGTTGCGCGAAGCTGCTGCCGCAGCCAAGCGGCTGCAGGCAACGGAATCACCATCGTCGGTAACGATCGAGCAAGCGGATGCTGGCGTGGTAAAGAAATAGTTGCGAAGGTCGGCCAGAAGCGGGGCAGCAACTGCGTCGCTTCTGACGATCGACCCAAACATGAGTCGCAGGCACAGCTGCCTGCGACTGGATCAGTCTGCCGCTGGATCAGTCTGCCGTTGGATCAGTGCTTCACGGCTGATCGATTTCGAGTTTGAGAAGTCTCGAAAACCTTCGCGTCGTGACGACCTTCAATCGATCGTCAGCCCGCGCAGTTCCGTTTCGTGCTCGGTCACCCGCAACACCGAACCGTGCTCATACCAGTCCCCCAGCACGATGCGTTCGGCCGCTTTCCCGTCCAGATCGAATGCATGCACGGCTGGTCGATGCGTGTGTCCGTGAATCAATCGATTCGCGCCCGCGCTACGCATCGCCTTGGCGACCGCATCGCCGTTCACATCCATGATGCTTTCCATGGTGCTGCCGGTGTGCTTGCGGCTGTCTTCGCGCGCCTTGGCGGCAAATGCGCGGCGGGCGTCCAGTGACATCGACAGAATCTGTGCCTGCCATTGCGGCATGCGCACCTGTTTGCGCACGGCCTGATAAGCGACGTCGTCGGTGCACAGCACGTCGCCATGCATCAACAGGGTGGGGCGACCGTAAAGACGGTGAACGGTGCCGTCATCGAGCAGGCTGAAACCGGCGCGGCGGGCAAAGTCCTCGCCGAGCAGGAAGTCACGGTTGCCGACCATGAAGTACACCGGCACGCCAGCGTCGCGTACCGCGCGAGTGGCACGGGCGATGCGTTGTGGCAGCTCGGCATCGTCGTCATCGCCGATCCACGACTCGACCAGATCGCCGAGGATATACAGCGCATCGGCGTGGCGGACTTCATCGCTGGCCAGATAATTTTCGAACAGCGCGGTGATTTTTGGCCGGCTGGGATCCAGGTGCAGGTCGGCGATAAACAGCGTAGCCATCGTGGCGATCAACCCTGGTTGGTGGGGGTTTTCTTGCTGTGCTTCGGTGGCACCACGATGGCCGGTGACTTGGCCGCACTGCCCGTGCTGGCGGCTGCAGCAGGCGCTTCTTCGCCCACCACACGGGCGCTCTCGATCAGCACCAGCGGGGTGGGCACGTCACCGGAAAACGGGCCGAGCGCGTGGGTGGGCAACATGGCAATCTTGTCGACCACATCCATGCCCTTGATCACCTTGGCAAACACGGCATAGCCCCAGGTCAGGCCGCTCTGGTTGCCGACGAAATCCAGTCGGCGGTTATCCACCAGATTGAAGAAGAACTGCGAGGTGCCGGAGTTTGGATCGGCGCCGCGCGCCACAGCCACGGTACCGCGAACATTGGATACGCCGTTGTCCGCTTCACTGGCCACCGCCGGGCGCGTGCGCTTGGGTTGCAGATCGCGCGTGTAGAGGCCGCCTTGCAGCAGATAGCCGGGGATGGCCCGGTGCAGCACGGTGCCGTCGTAAAAGCCGTCGCGCACGTACTGCAGGAAATTGGCCACGCTCTTGGGCGCCTTGTCCGGATACAGCTCCAGCGTGATATCGCCCTGCGAGGTGTGCAGCAGCACTTGCGGCGCCGCCACAGTAGCGGGGGCTGGCACCGGCTTGGCGGTTTGTGCCGCCAGCGTCAGCGGCAGAATCAGGAGCGCAGTGCAGAGCAGGGATTTGAACATGGGCATCAACAGGGTCGTTTTGGCGTCCGGACATGATACGCGGCCACGATGCGACATGGCGGCGCGGTCAATTGCTGGACAGTTCGAGCTTCAGGCCTAGTTCGGTCATCGGGGACTGCTCCTGCTGCAAATCGGACTCGCTGAGCGGGTGCTGCTCGAACCAGACGATCGGCAGGGTCAGGCGCAAACGCTGACTGGTGGCGGCCAGCCGCATCGGTGGCAGCGATTCGGCCCGGCGGGCGCGGCGGAACAATACGGCCAGGCGCAACAGCGCGGTGGTGTAGCGGGCCAGCTGCCGATAGCGCTGAGGCAGGGCGGCGATCACCGCCTTGTCGGGTTTGCGCCGGTGCATCTGGACCACCGCGGCGAGCAACTGCTGCTCCTGCCGGGAGAAGCCGGCCAGATCTGCGTGGCGCAGGATATAGGCGCCGTGGTGGTGGTGCTGGCTATGAGCGATGGCCAGACCGATTTCGTGCACGCGCGCAGCCCAGGACAACCACTCGCGTGCGCCAGCGTCCAGCTTCCATGGCTTGGCAACCTGGTCGAACAGCATCAGCGCAGTCGACTCGACCCGGCGCGCCTGGGCGCGATCAACGCCGTAGCGGGTGGCCAGCGCATCGATGCTTGCGGTGCGCGGATCGCTGCCGCCGGCGCGGCCGAGCAGATCCCATAGCAGGCCCTCGCGCATCGAGCTTTCGCAGACACGCAGTCGCTCGATGCCGAGCGCGGCGAATGCCGCCTCGAAGATCACCACGCCACCGGCGAACACCGGCGCGCGTTCTTCCATCAGGCCAGGCAGTTTGAGTGTGCTGATCTGTCCCTGTTCGAGCAACGCATCACGCAGCGACGCCAGCGACGCGGCGGTGATGCCGTCATCGGAAAACTTCATCGCGTGCACCACGGCGCCGATCGACCTGGCCGTGCCGGAGGAGCCGAACGCGTCCTGCCAACCCGATTCCAGGTAGTCCTCGGCAAACTGTTGCAGCAGCACGCCGATTTCGCTGCGTGCGCGCTGCCAACGCTTGCGGGTGAGTTTGCCGCCCGGGAAAAAGCGCACGGTCGAGGCGATGCAGCCCGCCTGCACGCTCTCGGTGTGCAATGGTGCCAGTCCGCGGCCGATGATGAATTCGGTGCTGCCGCCGCCGACATCGATGACCAGTCGCGGCTCGCGCGAGGCGGGCAGGTCATGTGCTGCGCCAAGAAAGATCAGGCGACCTTCTTCGCGGCCGGAAACGACTTCGATCGGGTGGCCGAGTGCAGCCTCTGCAGCGGTGAGGAATGCTTGCGGCGAGGCCAGCCGGCGTACTGTGTTGGTGGCCACTGCGCGGACCCTCACCGATGGCAGGCCAGCGATGCGCTGGCCGAAGCGAGCCAGGCAATTCAGCGCGCGGGCGCGCCGCTCGGCATCCAGCGTGCCATCGGCGCGCAGGCCGGCGGCCATCCGCACGGTGTCGCGCAAGCGGTCGATCACGCGTGGTTCGCCGTGTTCCATGCGCGCCACCACCATGTGAAAGCTGTTCGAGCCCATGTCGACCGCAGCGATCAGTTCGCCATCGCGGATCGGTGTCGGATCGGATGGACTCACGCCAACGCTCCGGAGAGTGCAAAAGACGAATTCTCGCATGCGTGGCTGGCGATGACGAAAAAGCGCCTGGCAAGAGACACTGGACGAGCTCCCACTGGGCAAGCTCGCGTCGGGTCAGCTCTCATTCGAACAGCTCTCATGGGCAGTACCGCTCAAGCAGACTCTGTTGTGCGCTGTAGCGCGGATTTCCGCCTGACTCGGCGCGTACATAGCTGCCGTCATCGCGGAGCAACCAGGCCTGGCTGTTGTCGGCGAGGCTATTGGCCAGGGTTTCCTCGAACACCCGCGCGGCCAGCTCGGGATCGAGGATCGGAAAGGCGACCTCGATCCGCCGCATCAGGTTGCGCTCCATCCAGTCTGCGCTGGCGCAATACAGCTCTGGTTCGCCATCGTTGCCAAACCAGTACACGCGACTGTGCTCAAGGAAACGCCCCACGATCGAACGTACGCGGATTCGCTCGGAAATGCCGGGCAGGCCGGGGCGCAGGGTGCAGGCGCCACGGACGATCAGGTCGATTTCCACACCTGCCTGCGAAGCGCGATACAACGCCTCGATCACGTGTGCTTCGTTCAGCGCGTTGAGCTTGGCGACGATGCGTGCTGGTCGGCCGGCTAGCGCGTGCGCGGTTTCACGCTCGATCTTCGCCATCACGCTGGTGTACAGCGTGAACGGCGAATGCAGCAGACGCTTCAGGCTGATCATCGGTCCCAGCCCGGAAAGTTGCTGGAATACCTTGTGCAGGTCCTCGCCGATCTCGGGGTTCGCCGTCATCAGGCCGATGTCGGTGTAGGTACGACTGTTGATCTGGTGGTAGTTGCCCGTGGACAGATGTACGTAGCGGCGCAGCAGCTCGCCCTCGCGCCGCACGATCAGCATCATCTTGGCGTGGGTCTTGAAGCCGACCACGCCATAGACCACCTGTACCCCGGCTTCTTGCAGACGGGTCGCCAGGCGGATATTGGCTTCCTCATCGAAACGCGCACGCAACTCGATCACCACCGTGACGTCCTTGCCGTTGCGTGCCGCTTCCACCAGCAGGTCGACCAGTGGCGTGTCTTCACCGGCGCGATACAGCGTCTGCTTGATCGCCAGCACCTGCGGATCCAGGGTGGCCTGGCGCAGCAGGTCGATCACCGCGGCGAAGCTTTGGTAAGGATGGTGCAGCAGTACGTCGCGCTGACTGATCAGGTCGAACTTGTTCTTGCCGCTTTCGAGCGCCGTCGGCAACTGCGGATTGAAGCGCGGAAATTTCAATTCCGGCCGATCGATCCAGTCATACAGCAGCCCTGCGCGGATGATGTTGACCGGGCCATCGCAGCGGTACACATCGGTTTCTTCGAGCTGGAAGTTCTGGATCAGCATCGCCGTGATCGCCTGGGGGCAATCGTTGGCAATCTCCAGCCGCACCGGGCGCGCGTAGCCGCGCCCGATCAGTTCCTCGCTGAGCGCGTGGGCCAGGTTGGCCACCTCCGCTTCTTCGACGATCAGCTCGCTGTTGCGGGTGACCCGGAACTGGTACGAGCCGACCACTTTGAATCCGGGAAACATCAGGTCGACAAATGCGTGCAGCAGCTCGGCCAGAAACACGAAGTGGTCGCCCCGGCCACTGACTTCGTCGGGTACGCGAATGATGCGCGGCAGCGAGCGCGGCGCCCGCACCAGCG
>Ga0302315_10005671_pt1 | contig 10622 bp, 6 predicted proteins | sample III_Palsa_N3_1_FD_200532 | JGI IMG/M metagenome (GOLD analysis project Ga0302315, IMG submission 200532) | Peat permafrost microbial communities from Stordalen Mire near Abisko, Sweden - III_Palsa_N3_1 | ecosystem: Environmental > Terrestrial > Soil > Palsa > Peat permafrost | place: Sweden... | reverse complement strand
TGAGGTTCGTTTATAAACATTCCTATAAAAGACTGAATAATTAATCTCAAATTTATTTTTTGAAAATGATTAATAGACGGATTATGATCATATTGTTTTGAACGTCTTTCATAATAAAATTTCTCATATTCAGGAGAGAGAGCATTTATGAAATCTTCTAAATCTTTATGAAATTTCTTTGTAGCTTCAAATGCCTCGTCAAAAACAATATTTTGTCTATTGGTTCCACGAACTATTTGATTCGTAATCTCGGTATCTAGGGTTGAAATTAATTTCACTACAATTGAAGTTTTAGCTAATGCTTCATCATGTTCTGAATTATGAAAAATCACATGGCTGGTTTGGCAACCATTAACTATTTGTGGATTTTTTAAAGTAATTTGGCGATTACTTGGAATATATTTCTCGCAAACGATTGTAATACCATTATTTAGTAATGCAAATTTTTGAGGTTCTTCATTTATGGTTTTACTGATTTCAGAATTAATACTATTATCTCCTTGATAATCTCTAACATTGTCATCAAATAGTGATTTTCTTATTAAGCCATCGGGTGTTGTTAATAGTTTTTTAAGTTCACTGCCATAACATAAAAGTATACATGAGTTATCAACGCGTTCCACAGAAGTAAGAGGCATTGTATCAATTGAATTAATGACTACTTCAAAGTTATTTTCATTTGAATCAAGGATGGCCTTAAAATTTTCATGATCAATAAAATGTACTAATGGTTTTTTATAGATATTTAACGCCAAAATATCTTCTTGAAAAGTTTCTGCAAGTGCTTGTTGGTGCTTACTTCCATGCCATTTTCCCATTACTACATAGTAAAGTCTTACAGCAGGATTATCATCCCATTTGTAAACGACATTCTCACTAATCAGGTATTCCTTAATTTTAATTAATGCTTTTATTTTATCGTCTACAGGTTGTTTTTGACCCTCTGAAAGAAATTCTCTAACCCCGTCTGTAAAATTATTAAACTCTCCTTTATCAAAGTTGGATTTATATTTTGATTGAATAAATATGAACTCAATTAATATACGTGGAAATTTTTTTACTAAATCTTGAGCTTCTTCTATATTTCTAATAAATATACCATTGAGCTTTATTGCTATCCCATCAATTCCCATATCTTTCTCCCCACCTACATTCACTGCTTCAAATAGTTCATTATCACCATTAAATGCATCTGGTTGATGTGCTATTAAAATGGTATAATTAACAAATTGTTCAAAAGCTATACCATCTGGAATATTTGTAAGTTCCATTTTGTCACGGAATCTTTTGAATCTTGAATTAATAATTGGTTCTACATTCATAAAATAAGTGTTTTTGGGTTTGCTCAACTTTGTAAACTGAATCAACTCTTTCTCTAGTATCCTTCAAGCTAGCAAAAATGAATATTTATTACTTCTTAAAAAATAGCCCTTTGGGGTCATTTTTATATAAGTTCCCCACATTTCATTTCCGCCAAATTAGCCGTAACTTTGCAAACTGTTGTATGCGCGGGCTGCAAATGGCCCGCTGAGGATTAACCATAGAATAAAACCGGATTTTGAAAACCAAAGGAACCAAAAACAATAAAGTAAACATAATTACGCTGGGCTGCTCTAAAAACCTGGTGGATTCTGAAAATATACTTACCCAGTTAAGGGGCAACAGCATAGACGTCGTGCACGAGAGTAAAAAGGACGACGCCAGCATTGTAATCATTAACACCTGTGGGTTTATAGACAACGCCAAGCAGGAATCTATAGACACCATACTACGTTATGCAGACGCCAAAGAGAGCGGCGCCATAGATAAGCTGTACGTTACGGGCTGCCTGTCGCAACGGTACAAGGACGATTTGGAGCGGGAAATACCCCTGGTGGACGCTTTTTTTGGCACCAACGAACTGCCCGCCCTGCTAAAGAAATTTAAAGCCGACTACAAGCACGAACTGGTGGGCGAGCGGCTGGTTACCACCCCCTCGCACTTCGCTTATTTTAAGATTGCCGAGGGCTGCGACAGGCCCTGCTCGTTTTGCGCCATTCCGCTGATGCGGGGCAAACACGTATCGCGCCCTATGGAGGAGCTGGTTGCCGAGGCCAAAGCGTTGGTAAAGAAGGGGACGAAAGAGCTTATCCTGATCGCGCAGGACCTTACTTATTATGGGCTTGACATCTACGGCAAGCGCGACCTGGCCGACCTGCTTAAAAAGCTGTCGGACGTGGAGGGCCTGGAATGGATACGCCTGCAATACGCTTACCCATCCCAATTCCCTATGGACGCGCTGGACGTAATGGCGGAGCGGGAAAATATATGCAAGTACCTGGATATGCCCTTGCAGCACGCCTCTACAGACATGCTAAAGCTGATGCGTAGGGGCATTACCAAACACAGAACCATAGAGTTGTTGAATACGATCCGCGAGAAAGTACCGGGCATAGCCTTGCGTACCACGCTTATTGCGGGGCATCCGGGCGAGACGGAAAAGGATTTTGAAGAACTGTACGATTTTGTGGGCGAAATGAAGTTTGACCGCTTGGGGGTGTTTACCTATTCGCACGAAGACCAGACGCATTCGTACTCCATGGCGGACGATGTGCCTGCCGAGCTGAAGCAGGAGCGGGCAGACCGCATTATGGAGCTGCAGGAGGGTATATCGCTGGAACTGAATAAGAAAAAGGTAGGAAATACCTATAAAGTGCTGTTTGACCGAAAAGAAGGGGGCCATTTTGTGGGCCGTACGGAGTTTGACAGCCCGGAAGTGGACAACGAGGTATTGGTGGACGCCAAGGCCACATACATACGCACGGGTGATTTTGCGGTAGTTAAAATAACCGGGGCGTCGGAGTTTGACCTGCATGGGGAAGTGGTGAAGTAGATAACTGCTGAAGACTCTAAATAGATAAGACTACTTTAACTATCGGGGCCATACTTTTTAATTAAGCTTTTTCGCTCCACGGCCGCGGGGCCGCGTCCTGACAACGGCTCTGCTTCATAATCCGCACGGCCTCCACTGCTTCGCCCGAAGATTCTGAAAAGGAGCCTAACGTCAAGACTGGTATCATTAAAAAGTTGAAAATTTGCAGAGTACCCAATCCTTCTGAATTATAAACAATTTTTTTAACGCTTAATGAATCAAAATTTCTTAACGCAATTTCCTCAAGGGCCGATTTTTGGGTGAAATGAGATTTAAATATAGATTAACCCTTCGTTATTAAATATGTCCAATAGGAGCAATCTTACTTAGGGTTTGCCTGTTTTTATTTATCTTTCAGCCATGAAAGTTTCGAAGATTAGTTTACAGGAGACGCATTCTTTTTCATCCCTGTTTTTAAATTATATAGATCGTAACCCTGCCCTTACAGATTTTTACGGGCAGTTCCCCACGCCGGAAAATTTTGGCGCGCAGATGGCTGCCAAGTCGGCCTCGTTTACGGCGCCATCGCGCAAACAACTGGTAAAGGTTCTTACGGCGCAGTATTACAATTCGTCGGTAGCCGCCCCTGTTAAAGAGAATATATCATTACTTGCCAGGGACAATACCTTTACCGTAACCACGGGCCATCAGTTGTGCCTGTTTACCGGCCCGCTGTATTTTATTTATAAGATAGTAACGGTAATACGCCTGGCGCAGGAGCTGAAGCATAAGTATCCGGATAGTAACTTTGTGCCCGTGTACTGGATGCACGCCGAAGACCACGACTTCGCAGAGATAAACCACTTTACCTTATTCGGCAAAACCTATACCTGGCACACCGACCAAAAGGGCGCCACAGGGCGGATAGAAACCAAAGGCATGGAGGAACTGTTTGCCTCGCTGCCCGAAAAACTTCCGCTGATGGAAAAGGCGTACAGCCACGCCACACTTGCAGAGGCCACTCGCTATTTGGTAAACGAACTGTTTGGTAGTTATGGGCTACTAATACTTAGCGGGGACGATGCGGAACTGAAAAAGGAATTTGCGCCTTACATAAAAGACGAACTGCTGCACAATAAATCGCACGAACTAGTAACGAAGAAAAGCGAAGAACTGGAAGCAAAAGGTTTTGAACCTGCCATTACTGCCCGCGAGCTGAATATGTTTTACCTGGACAATGGAATAAGAGAACGGATAGTACGGGAGGGAGATCATTACAAGGTGATAAATACCAACCTGTCGTTTTCGGAAAACCAGTTGTTAGAACTGTGCGATAAGTCGCCAGAGTTGTTTAGCCCCAATGTGATAACTCGTCCGCTGTATCAGGAAGTAGTATTGCCCAACCTGGCCTATATTGGCGGACCCTCAGAGGTGGCCTATTGGTTGCAATTGAAAGGATTTTTTGATTACCATAAGATACCCTTCCCCGTACTAATGCCACGCAACTTTGCAATGGTGTTACCTTCTAATTTGGAGAGAAAGCTAGTCAAATTAGAAACAGACGTGAAGGAGCTGTTTTACGATGACGATAAGATTCGCAAGCGTTATGTAGAAAACAAAAATACGGGAGAGGTGGACTTTACGGAAGAGCAGCAACTATTAGATAAGGCATTTGAACTGCTGCGCAAAAAGGCCGAAGCTGCTGATAAAACTTTGGAAGGTATGGCCCTGGCAGAAAAACAGAAGGTAGTAAAAATAGCAGAAGGAGTGGAGAAACGCATAACAAAAGCGGTAGAGACCAAATTTAAAACGGACATAGAGCAGTTACAGGGCTTACGCGCCAAGCTATTCCCCGGCGGGGACTTGCAGGAACGGGTAGATAATTTTTTGAACTTTTATATTAACGACAGCGCTTTTATAGACAAGCTGCTACAGAGCTTTGACCCTTTTGATTATCGCTTTACTGTGTTGACCGATGAAAAAAGCTGAGGCCCGCAAACTTTTTCTAAAGAAAAGAGAACAAGAGAGTATGGCTTCCATAGAAGAAAAGAGCAGGGCTGTGGCCGAGGTATTTTTTGATAACTTTCCGCTTACTACTATACATACCGTTCATGTGTTCTTACCTATATTGCACAAAAAGGAACTGGATACGAGTTTTATTATTAACCGCTTACAGAAAGAGCATGCTGTTACTATAGTAATACCCAAAACTAATTTTGAAGATGGTACCTTGCAGTGCATACTATTTGATGAAGCTACTACCATAAAGGATAATAAATGGGGTATACCGGAACCGGAAGAAGGGGAGATGGTAGCGGAAGATACCATTGATATGGTATTAATACCATTACTAGCTTATGATAAACAAGGCAACAGGGTAGGCTATGGAAAAGGTTTTTACGACCGATTGCTTACTACCTGTAGAACGAATGTTTTAAAGGTTGGCCTCTCTTTTTACGAGCCTGTGGATGAGATAGAAGACGTAAACGAATTTGACATACCCCTGGACTTTTGCGTGACCGACAAGAGGGTGTATGAATTTGGGAAACGATAGAAGACTTTTTGGCATTATGTTTGTTCTAATATTTAACAATTTATTAACATTGCATATTTAATATTGTTTTCTCAGTTTCTTATTTTTATAACAGCAACTTATATATACCACCATGAAAAAAATATCTACTTTACTCATTTTCTTATCGTTAGCTCTATTTTCACAAACTGTCCAGGCGCAAGCTTATACTATTGGAAATCCAATAATAGGCGATACGCTTTATGAAGAAGCCTATGAAGGGTATTTAACAGCAGGGAAAACTTACTATGTGGCCGGAAATGTTACTATTAATGCGTCAGATACACTTATTGTTGAACAGGGTGTAAAACTATATTTATTGGGTAATTACGGTTTTATTGTAAAAGGTAGCCTTATTTCTTTGGGCACCCAGGCAAATCCGGTATGGTTTACAGTGCAGGACATTACCAAAGAGGATAATATAAGTACTGATCCACTAACTGACCCCGCTTACCAGGGACATTGGTTGGGATTTCAGTGCGATACCAGTTTCACTCACCTGATCTTTAAATGGACTCATATTGAGTACGCAGGAGGCCTTTTAGGAACAGCTCCTGTTACAGGTTTAAGAAATGGCTCCCAATCATGGCCCATCTTCACAAATAATCCTAATGGAATATTTGTTATGGAGGATTCCTGGTTATATGGTAGCAATGATGATGCTATGCGGATAAGTGGCGGCAAAATTCATATTATGAGAAATACCTTTGAAAAATTAGGCCTTGATGGAGCTGATTGTATAAATATGAAGTCAGGCACAGTAGGCAATGTAGCTTACAATCTTGTTATAGGCTCTGCTACCAATGGAATAAAGGCATCCCAAAGTGGTAGTAATAATCCTCAAACGGATGTAGTTATTTATAATAATACCATATTGAACAGCGGATACAGGCAAGAAGAACTGGGCCGGGGAGGTTCTATTGATTATGAAGACCAGGCGGAAGGGCTTGCCTATAATAACATGATTGTAGACTGTAAATATGGATTAAGAATAGTAGGTGTTACTACATCTTATGAGGGAAATTCATTAATAGCAGCCGACACGGCTAATATACATTATGGCAATACCTTAACGTATTGCGATTCTGCAGATCAGGCGCAACAAATTTATCCTATAGGTCTTTATACCAAACCACAGCCTACCGATATTCCCAATCCAAGTCTTTTCATACCTATAGGTTACCAGCCAGGAGATTCTTTAACTGGCGCTCAGGTTACTCCGGTTGTACATGTGGACAATCCCAAGTTTGTAAACTACCCCTTGCCTCAGCCAAATTTCCAAAGTATTGCCTATGCTACTGGTTGGGATTTCCGTTTACAAACTGGTTCCCCTGCTATTGGAGCAGGCTATACGGGTTTTTCACCGCTTTCTGTGGTACCCCTGGATGCTGTTTATGGAGCCTGCGAAGTTACTCCCCCCGGCGTTGATATTGGCGCTTTCCAAAGTAATGGAACAGGTAACCAGCATTACTCAGCATCAGCTCCAAGTTGTAATTATCCGGCTGGGGTAACGGCAGTCACTTCTGCTCAGTCAACCATGCCAGTTCAGGTATATCCTAATCCTGCGCAATCCGATTTGTATGTATCTGTTCCAAGCGCCGCAGGGTTTAGCCTGTCTTTAGTAAATATGATTGGCAATGAGGTAGCGACAGCAATATCAGGCGGAACTTCTTATACATTGCCTGTGGCATCTTTGCCTAACGGCATATATATGCTACAAATAAACAGTAACGGGCAAAATAGTTTTCAGAAGATAGTAGTAAGTAAATAGTATAACCAAAAGCGCGAGCGATAGTACTCGCGCATACTTTATATATTATTACCCGAACCTCGAAATCCCCCTAGGCTTTTGCGTTACCGATAAGATGGTATATGAGTTTGGGAGGGAGTAGATTTATTTCCTACTGCAATCGCTCGACTCCAGGCGAGTGATTGTATGCGATAGTTATTTCTCACTCGCGAAGACGCGAGCGAGTGCGGAAAAATAATTTCATTCTTTAGATTTGTGATAAAAATCAAGTAGGTGTTCCAAAGAATATTCGTATTCTTTAGAAGAAATTAATCCCCCAGTTGGGTAATCAACTTTTATATCAACATTAAATATAACGCTGTCTTTAAGTATCCCGATTTTTATATATTGTTTATAGTAGTCGTCTACTACAGATTCAAAATCATTATAATCATGGGAAGCTTCCAATTCAATATTTAGTGTTTTTGTTTTAATGCTGTGTTCCTCTATCCATCCTTCAGATTCATTTATCAATTTTATTTTGGGCTTTGTTTTTGATAATTCAGGTTCATTAGCCAAATTTTCCTTAGATATATTTTTTGTTGATAAATTGGAATAAACGATTTGCCAATCAGTGGAATTAGCAGTTCGCCTGACATTTTTAATAGTAAGATATAAACTATCAACATTTTTATTTCCAGGAAATCCCCAAAAGAGTTTGGCAAATTCATTAATGATGGAATCTCCTATAAATGTTAAGGAAGAGTCTTCAAACTCTATTGTGGAATAAATAATATTGCATTGCACCTTGGTTGAATCATAGTCATAACATTTCATACAATAGTTCTTCGGATACATCAGAGTTATATGAAATTTTTTGCCTAGTAATGTATCTGCAAGATATCCCTCTGATGCCTCACAAGGATTTTTATTAAAAACATCCGTAATTTCCATAAGAGCAGCGAGAAAAATGACTCCCAAAAAGAGCACAAAAACAAGAGTACTAACAATGGCTATAACAGTCTTCATAATTATAATGTAGTTTAGTATTTCCTTGCGTCTTAAACGGAATGAAACTCTTTACTCCACATCCAAAAATACCTTGGCGTCAAAGCCTTGCAAATAGGCTATTTTCCAAACGCCGTTTATTTTTATAGCCTTAATAGTATATTCAAAGTTATCCTCCTCTTCGCTCTTTTTGCCCCATGTCCATTCTAGATTTGCGTTACTAGTATCTAAACTAAGAAATATAATTTTTATATCTTCCCAAAATTTTTCACTTGGGGTATCCTGGCAATTACACCATGGGTCTGCCTCGTTTCCAAAGGGAGGCAAGTCGCCAATGTACCATTTCAGTTTTCCGCTTTTAAGTTTTTCGTCAATGGTTAAGCCCAGGTTGTTATAATTATCCAGAAATTGTTCAGAGAAAAAGTTTGTCGCTTTTAGCTCTTCCAATCTTTTTGCATGCGCTTTTAAGTCAAGTCCTACATATAGGCTGTCTTTCTCTATGGGAATGAAGTCGTTTTTTGAGTTCTTAGTAGCCCACCACTTGTAAAAGTCTTTTACCAGAGTCTGTAGGTGGATTTTATCCTTGGTAGTATCGGTAACGCTTATAGTGTCTATTTTTTTATCAGTCAATGTAGTTTTATCGGTATTGGTAGTACAACTGTAAAATAAAACGGCTGATAGTAGTAATAACAATATAAAATAGGATGCCTTCATTTAGTTCTAATTAGTTAGTTCTGTACTATTCCCTAAAACAAATAAGGCCTCTTGGGAAGGCCTTACTGTTAGTTACTATTTATTCGCCGTCTTGGGCTTGGTAGAGGTTTCTTTCTTTTTGCTCACCTTGGGCTTTATAGCCGGGTCGTTTTCGATAGACTTGGCTTTTGCCCATTGTTTTACGGCCTGCTCGTATATTTCGTCCCCGTCGTTTATAATCTCATAAAATCCTTTGCTGCCGTACAAACTGCGGGCTATGTAGGCTTTTACATTCAGTTTTATGTAGTCTTTAGAGCGGATGTACTCAGGCTCTTTAAACTTCACTTCAGAGGTCTCGGCCAGTTTCAGTAAGTTCAGCATCATGTCCTCAGTTATCTGGAAGTTGTTTTTATACTCCTTTAACGTCATTGCTTTAAGTTCCACTTTGTGGTTGGTGTAGTAATCCAGCGTGTACTCTCTTATAACGTTTTTATTAAACAGGTCGATAAGGTAGGGAGTATAAGAAGAAGTATCTCTGGGCACAAATATATCTGGCATAATGCCCCCGCCGCCATATACCGTTCTTCCCTTTAGTGTTTTGTATTTCAGCGAATCAATAAACTTAATACTATCTGCATGGAAGAACTCGCCGTGCTTGTAGCGGTTTAGCAGGTCGGCGCTATAGTCGTCCGTGTTCTCGTGGCTATAAGGTTTCTGTATGCTTCTTCCGCTTGGGGTATAGTAGCGGGAGATGGTTAGGCGTAACTCAGAACCGTCTGCCAAAGGAATAGGCATTTGTACCAACCCTTTACCGAACGATCTTCTGCCTACTATTAGCGCGCGGTCATTGTCCTGTAATGCGCCAGACACAATTTCCGAAGCAGAAGCGCTACCCTCGTTAATAAGCACAATCAACGGCCCTTTCTCGAAGTCTCCGGTAAACTCTGCGTTGTAACGCTGGTCGTAGCGAGGGTCTTTGCCGTCGGTATATACAATAAGCTCATGGTCTGGCAGGAATTCGTCCGCCATTTTGGTGGCCCTGTCCAGGTAACCTCCGGGGTTATCCCTAAGGTCGAGGATAAGTTGTTTCATTCCCCTGGTTTTAAGAGTGTCCAATGCGCTTTTAAACTCGTTGTATGTATTGGCAGAGAACCTGCTCACTTTTATGTAGCCGCTAACAGCGTCTATCATATAAAACACGTCCACCGAATAGGTAGGTATTTTATCTCTGGTGATAACAAAGTCAATCAGTTGCTTTCTCATACCCTTCCTTAGGATAGCTACTTTCACCTTTGTGCCCTTAGGTCCCCTTAACTTACTAAATACGTCGGGATTGGTAATGCCAATTCCCGCCACATTTTTATCGTCCACCTTTACTATTTTATCTCCGGCCATTAGGCCAACAGCTTCTGATGGGCCGCCGCTGATGGGGGTTACCACGTAAATAGTATCTTTTATGATATTGAATTCAATGCCAATTCCTTCAAAATCGCCTTCTAATTGAGAACGGGCGATCTCGGTTTCCTTTTTAGGTATATAAACCGTGTGAGGGTCAAGTTTTTCCAGCATCTGCGTGATGGAATAATCCACAAGGTCGTCGATGTTAACAGAGTCTACATAATCACGTTCTATGTAGTTAAGTATTTCCAGGTACTTCATGTAGTTCTGGGATATCTTGCTGTTGCTTTCCTTCTTATTAAGTACGGCGCCTATAAACATACCGCATACAATTGCCAATGCCAGAAAAATAGGAAGCTTAATATAAAAGC
>Ga0302315_10005666_pt1 | contig 10629 bp, 12 predicted proteins | sample III_Palsa_N3_1_FD_200532 | JGI IMG/M metagenome (GOLD analysis project Ga0302315, IMG submission 200532) | Peat permafrost microbial communities from Stordalen Mire near Abisko, Sweden - III_Palsa_N3_1 | ecosystem: Environmental > Terrestrial > Soil > Palsa > Peat permafrost | place: Sweden... | reverse complement strand
GCGCTGACTAACATGTACATGGTTCGCAGGAGATTGCTGAATGCATGAGCCGAGGTGCCTTGGCGCGCGTCGCATTTGGATATGCGACGACGCATTCAAGCGCGTTTCCGCGGAAACGCGCATCGATGCGCCAACGAAATTGAATTCTCGCTTCATCGCTGCATTCATCAATAGTTCTTCAGACCTTCCCAAGCGGGGTTGGCGAACCAATTATCGAGCACGGGCGTGCGGCATCTAGGCGACGATGTTCATCTGCGCAGCGTAAACGAGATCATGCGCTATTACGTGCACGCAAGCGATGGCGACATCGGGCACGTACAGGGGCTCATAGTCGATGAGAAATCTTGGGCAATCCGCTACATCGTCGTCAATACGAGTAATTGGTGGCTCGGACATCAGTCGTCGTTACGCCGGAATGGGTTGATGATGTCGATTGGTCGGAGTCGACGCTCTCGATCGACTTGACGCGCCAAGCCATTAAGGACTCACCTCACTACGACGCGAACGCATCCTTAACCCGCGAGCAAGAAACGCAGATCCACACCCACTATGGTCGTGCAGGCTATTGGCTGCGAGAGTCGGAGCAGCCATCATCTCTTGTCCGATCGTAGACGCCTGCAATATGCGGCCTTTGATCGCGGGGAACTGGAAGTTGCACGGCGCTGCGCCGCAGCTGCGTGAGATCGAAGCGATCGCGACGGCAGTCCAAGCGACGCGTCCGGCCGCCGACGTACTGATATGCCCGCCTTTCACGCTGATTTCGCGCGCTGCGAAAGTTGCGGCTGGGCGCATCGCCATTGGCGCATAGAACTGTAATACAGCGATCAGCGACCCGATTGAAACCGCTCTATTCACCAGCGAGCCGGGGTCAGGGGGGGGCTCGTGGCAGTAGATTTTTGCGCTCATTCACTACAACGGCATAGATTTCTATTGGCCGCGGTATCGTAGGAGCTCTCAAAAGACGCCTGAGCTCGAAGAAGTGTGTTTACTGCGCAGCGGACTCCATCTTATCGTTCCACCATCCTCCGCCCAACGCGGTCAGGAGACTCGCGCTGTCGGTGAACTGCTGTACTCGAGCACTGACGTAGCTGAGACGCGCCTGGGCGTAGGTCCTTTCCGCCGCGATCAAGTTCAACACCGTGGTGGTACCCACTGCGTAGCTGTGCTGCTGCAGCTTCAGGGCCTGCAACGCGACGTCCATGGAGTGTCGATCGACCGTGAGGATCTGCGCATCGTATTGAAGTGCCCATAGATCGTCGGCCACCTGCCCGAGCGCCTCGAGCACGATCGCCTGATAGGTGGCGGCCGAAGCCTTGAAGGCATCGCGCGCGGCGCGCACTTGCGCGCGCAGGCTCGGAACGAATCAACGGAGTGAGAGAAATACGACCATGTCCAACGACGGGCAATCGCAACAGGTTGTCGTCAAGGCGGGGTACTGGGAGACGCTTTTCCACTTGCCACCCATCGATATCGCAAAACAACCTCAAGGCGCGATTGTCCATCGCGTGCCGGATGGTGATACGCAATGCCAATCGGCAGCGCATGCAATCAAAACCGTGGATCTTGTGCAGGACTTGAATGCTTGCACGAGCGTCGCTATGAACGGCTCGGTTAAGCGAAATGGCGCCCGCTTGGCGCACGCCGCGGAAAACGTTGCGGGGTGGAAGAAATATTTACCGGAAGAATGTGTAAGGGCCATGATGAACGCCGGCTGGCATTGGTCTACTTAACACATCGACCACTGATCCAAGGGCGCGCGCGATGAGCTTGTTGAAGAGAAGGGGTTGGCATTAGACAATTGGCATCGGCTGGGCTCGCTGCACGTGGACGCGCAATTCGGGATGAGCATTTGAGGCGTGAGAAGTTTGTCCAATTCTACGAACTGACGTAGGTGAGAAGTCGGATTGCCCGATTGTTTGTTAGTCGCTGTGGCGGTTGCGATTTGGGCACCTGCACGCGCCGCGAGTCCGGACTGCGGGTGTCGATTGGAAATGTTAAAGTCAGTGGTGTCACGATGGTTTGCGCAAATACGAGCGCTTCGACGGACCCTTGCGACGATTCCTAGCGAGCGATTACAAGACAGTTTGGTTATAGAGTCGGTAAGGTTCGTCACCGATTGCCGTGAAGGGTTTGAATGCGACCTCGCGTCCTCCCGCCGCGCTCCGCCAAACCTCGGCGTCGGCGGGATCGCGCCGTACTGCCAAGAGATCGTCGCGCGTCATGGACGCGTCCAGGTCCGAGGCGGCGAATAGCACGCGGGCGCCGCGCATCAGGGCAACCAGTTCCGGATGTGCCGCACTGAGCGGCTCCAGCCGCAGAGTCTGATCGAGGAACAGTGCGATCCGATCACCGGCTCGCCACAAGTGGTCGATGTGCAAGAAGCTGCCGGGAGAGGGGGTGGCGGATAGCGGACGGCCGTTCAGCGTCACGCGCGTTGCCGGGCCGGCCCAAGCTGGAATGCGCAAAGCCAGGGTAAATCGCATCGGGGTGCGCAGATCCAATGTGAATCGGCTGACATCGTCGCGCGGATAGTCTGTGTCCTGCGTCAGGGTGAGCATCTGGCCGTGGATCCGCGCCCGCACCCGGGAGGAAGTGTAGAGATTGACGTACAGCCCGCTGGAATCGGACAGATAGGCGCTGATGCCGTAGTCGGCGGTCAACTGGACGAAGGTTCCCGAACAACACGGCCAACGATCGCGATGAAACTCCTTATGGGCCATCGCGCCATAATCGGAGTAATAGAAGGTACGTCCGTCGGCCTCGGTCGGCTTGGCGCCCAATATCGTGTTGTAGAGTACCCGCTCCATGCTGTCGCCGTAGCGGCTGTCGCGGGTCAGGCACAAGAGGTGTCGGGCGATCTTGAAGTGGCCATAGGCGCCGCAAGGAGTCTCAAAGCTGTTGTGGGTTCGGCCCAAACTCTTGAACAAGGCCTCGCGGCTGTCATTTCCGGCCAGGTTTTCGTCGGGGCCCCAACCCCCCGTCGCGTAGCTTTGTGCCTCGATCATGGTGAATCCGTTGACCGCTGCCCGCAAAAGCGTCTCGTCGCCCAACGTCAGATAACCCTGCACGGCCGAACTCAAGGCGTTAACGTGGCTATAGGCGTGGCGCCCACCGAGAACGTTTTCACCGCGTGCGAGAGGATCGAACAGTTGTTCGCGCTGCAGAAACCTGGCGCCCAAGGTCTGGTACTCATCTCCGAAGCCGCGCTCGTAGGCGAGCAGCAGGTTTTCCGGCAAGGTGTAGGTCTCATCCCAGATTTGTGCCTCGCGCACATGGGGCCGCTGACGACGTTCTTCGCGGGTCAGGGCTTCTTCCGGCAACGCAGGCAAAGCGGCCTGAGTCAGTGCCTGTAGGGTCGGTCTTGCCGCTGCGATACCAACATGCTCGTAGGCGTCGATCAGCCCGATCACCAGCTTGTCAAAGGTGTAAGCAGGTAAGTTGTAGTCGTCGAAGAACCTGCTCGAGATGGTTGCGCGATAGCCTTCGATCAACGCACGCAGCTTGGCCTGTACGCGCGCATCGCGCGTCACCGCAAAGCCGCGCGCTAGCCCCGAGACATACTGGCCGAAGCTGTGGCCCGGGATGAAACCGTGAAAATCTACGTTCGGATTACCCGGATCGCAGCGAAAGTCGGTGGAATTGTCATACCAGCCGCCCATATCCGCACCCGGTGCCGGTAACCCAGCACGACTTCGAAAGGGCTTGAGTAACGCATCGTTGTCGATGCCGAGAAACAACCCCTGCTGGTGATCGAACTGGGTGCGCAGCGGACCCTTCAGCAACAGGACCTCGTCACGGCGCAAGAGCGACAACGCCGGCGTGCCGGTCACCCCCTGGACCCTAGCTGACGCCAGTCCCACCCCCCACGCGGTGGAGGTTATCAGGAAAGTGCGACGGGACAACGGCTGGCTCATTCACTGTATTCCCAGATCTCGAATTGCTCGGCGATGCAGCGTCAACGGGGGTTCTGTGCCTCAGGCAGACATCTTGCGCACGCTTTTGCACCCCAAAGAGCGTAGAACAACACATACATTTCACAGGCCGCCGTCAAAAAGAAGGACACCTGCAGGCCGTAAGAATCCGCTATCACACCCTGCACGATGACCAGTGCCCCGCCGGCGATCGCCATGATCAGCAGCCCCGACCCTTCTTCCGTCAAGGGCCCCAGATCGCGGATGCCCAACGTGAAGATTGTCGGAAACATGATGGAATGAAAAAGTCCGACCGAGATCAATGCCCACATGGCGATATGACCGGTACTCAGGCTTGCGGTCAACATCACGAGGCCCGCACCGACACTGGCGAAGGCCAGAACGTGCTCGGCTGGCACAAAACGCATCACGAAGCTACCGAGGAATCGGCCAACCATCATCCCACCCCACAGCAAGAACAAGTAATGCGATGCCTGCTCGTGGGTGAGATTGCCGATCTCCGGCTGGGAGACGAAATTGATGAACAAATTCGATACGCCGATCTCGGCTATCAGATAGATGAAGATGGCGGGTATCCCGAACACCAGGTTGCGATGGGCCCAGAGAGAGTGATTCTTCCGCTCCGCCTTGGCCGCGGAGCGGGTCGCCACTCCCATGGCGGGTAGCCGGAACCGGCTGATGACCACGGCGAGCAAGATCAAGACCGCGGCGATTATCAGATAGGGCAGCTGCACGGATTGGGCGTCAGCGAGACGTTCTGCGACGGTGAGGACGTGCGATTGATCGATTGAGCGGCCGGACGTCGAGCGGCCGAGGATGAGATAGCCGCCGAAGAGTGGCGCGAGCGTCGTGCCGAGCGAATTGAATGCTTGAACGAGATTCAGCCGAGATGAAGCGGTCGCGGGCGGACCCACCACAGCAACATAGGGATTGGCGGCCACCTGCAGCAGGGTAATGCCGGCCGCTATGACGAATAGCGCTCCGAGCACCAGCAAATAGGAGGGAATGCGCGAAGCGGGGATCATCACCAGCGCGCCAAGGGCCATGATGAGCAGTCCCACGACGATGGCGCGCTGATATCCGATCCGTTCGATCAGCCATGCCGACGGCAGCGATGCGAAGAAATACGCGATGAACCACACGGACTCGAGAAGGGTGGTCTGTTTGTAACTGAGATCGAATACCGAGCGAAGATGCGGCAGCAGCGTATTGTTGATGACGGTGGTGAAACCCCAGATGAAGAAGAGGCTGGCGAGAAGCGTCAAGGCCGGCCGATAGGTGGCATCCGCGGGTATCGCGGGGTCCGTGAGACGATCGGGGCTTCGCGGCGATTTCACGGTATCGTTTCCCTCGAGATTGGTATCGCCCGCAATCGGCTGGCAGGCTCTTATGTCTGAGTATATACTGGCAGTCGCAGTCCCGCATCTCGATCGCTCCTGCGGTTGCATGGCGCAATTGGAAGTCGCTACCCACAACGATGGTCAAAGCGGAAACCACAATTCATCCTGCAATCAGCGCAAAATCACCACCGAGGCCGACCGGCAATCGGTAATTCATCAGAATGGCCAATAGCCGCCCATCGTGGGTTTTAGGCGCGGGTGATTGGATGCTCCCCCTCGCCAACGTGCCAGCAGTACCGAGCCCAAGCTTTGCCGGTCCGCTGATAGCTGAACGCACCTGAGAGCGTCGGGCACGACTCGGCCCAGCGAGTCGATCATCGCGTCAGCCAGCGATAGGCGGGATACTCTCAAAGGCTCGTAAATTTGCGCTACCCTTAGCAAGGCCTCAAGAAAATCAATAGCTTGAAATGGAATTACTGGATCATGCGCAACCGAAAATCGATCAAGAATTCGTCCTCCAAGGGCCCTCCCCACAATCCGGGCAAACTGCTGCGCATCCACGGTGTTGTCGCTCGGGATCTGGGTATCGACATCGTGTCCGGGCGTTACCCCACGGGCGACTTGCTTGGCAATGAAATTGAAGCGAGCGAACGGCTCAAGGTATCTCGAACAGCATATCGTGAAGCCATCCGAATCCTGGATGCGAAGGGACTCGTGCACGCACGGCCGAAGATCGGCACGAGGGTCTGCGCGCCTGAGAGCTGGCATCTGCTCGACCCCGATGTGCTGGGGTGGATTTTCGAATCTGACCCGGACGAGACATTGCTCGCGAATTTGTTCGAATTACGCAAGATAGTCGAGCCTGAAGCGGCGGCCCTCGCAGCATCCCGCCGAAAACGCGAACATTTGATCAGCATGCAACGGGCACTCAACGGCATGACAGACCATTCGCTGACAACCGAGGCAGGACGCCTTGCCGATCGAGAATTTCATACAACGCTTTTGCGTGCCAGCGGCAACGCTTTCCTCACGAGTCTTACGAGCGGAATCGCCGCAGCAATCACATGGACCACAGTATTCAAACAACGGAAGAATCGATTGTCGCGAGATCCGATGCCCGACCACCAACGAGTCTATGACGCCATTGAGGCGGCCGATCCTGCCGAAGCGCATGCCGCGATGCGTGCGCTGGTGGATCTGGCATTCGTCGAAACAAAAAAACCGCGAAGCCGCAAAAGGCCTTCGCGGTAGGGGACTCTGCGGTGCTCCGCCATTTGCAGTGGTCCGCCTTTCAACTGACCCTGTCTGTGAACTGAAAAAACAACCGCGCAGGGCGCGTCTCTAGACAACAAATGCCCTTGCCGCAATCTCGGTGAATACTCAGACAAATTATATCGTAAGATGCCCGATGTTTGGAAGGGATCAACCACAGGGTCGACCTCTTTGACTTAAGACATCAATTCCAAAATTAGGGCAAGTGTCAAAGAGGATTTTAGTAGTTCAATTCAATAGAAGGCCGCCACTTGTGAAATATCGGACGCTCCATAGAGTTATGCTTTTATTGGCCTTTGCCGCAATCGCCATGCTCGGCAGTACTACTTCGTCAGCGAGCGCACCCATCGTCACGACGAGCGCCGGCAAAGTGCGTGGCAAATTGATCAACAGCGGCAAAGTGCTGGCGTTTCAGGGCATCCCATACGCTGCACCGCCCGTGGGCAATCTACGCTGGCAGGCACCCCAACCGGTGGTCAGCTGGAAGTCTCAACTCGACGCCACGCACTACGGCCACCACTGCGCCCAAAATCATATTTTTGACGACATGGTATTTCAAGACAGCGTAACTGCTTCGGACCAGGGTTCCGAAGACTGTCTCACCTTGAATGTATATGCGCCTGCGAATAAATGGACGGGCGCTAAGCTACCGGTCATGGTCTGGATTCACGGCGGTGGATATTTGGGGGGCGGCAGTTCAGAGCCGAGACACAATGGAAATTTTCTTCCGCTGAAGGGCGTGGTTCTCGTCACCATCAACTACCGTCTCGGCGTATTTGGATTTCTGGCGTTGCCCGAACTCGCGCTGGAGCAAGGCGGCGCAAGCGGCAATTACGGATTGATGGACATGGTTGCCGCGCTGTCCTGGGTCAAGATAAACGCCGCCGCTTTTGGGGGCGATCCTGATTGCGTCACCATTTTTGGCGAGAGTGCGGGTTCATTTGCGGTGAGCACGTTGATGGCGGCAGCCTCCGCTCAAGGACTGTTTCACCGTGCGATCGGCGAAAGCGGCGGTGCTTTAAATTCCGGAACGATGCCCATGGACAGTGCCGCGGTCGTGGGTGCCAAAGATGCCGAGTGGGCCAAGCAGGCCGGCGCCAGCACGCTTGCTGACCTGCGGGCCATGACTACGGAACAGATTCTAGCAGCCGCGGCGAATGGAAATGTCGGGCGCTTTGCCCCCGTTATTGACGGCAAGTTTCTCTCCGAATCGGTACTTGCTACTTACAAAGCGGGCAAACAAGCGAAGGTCCCTCTCATCGCGGGCTTCAATCGAGACGAAGGGTCCTTCTTAGCGACGGGAACGACCGCGGAGAAATGGCAGGCCACTACAAGAGAACGTTTTGGCGACAAGGCGGATGCGGTACTGCGCCTCTACCCCGGTGCTAACGACGAGGAAGCCCTACGATCGGCCACCGACTTTGCCGGCGATCAATTCATCGCCTACAGCACTTGGAAGTGGATGGAATTCGACCGCAAAACCGGCAATAAGAGTATCTATCGCTACAAAATGGACTTGGCGGCGCCGCCAAGTAAGTTTCATCCCGGCTCGTATGCCTTTCACTCCAATGACATCGAATACGTCTTTGGCACCCTCGATACTCGACCTGGTGCCGTATGGCGTGATGACGACTATGCGCTCAGCGAACAGATGATGAGCTACTGGACCAACTTCGCGAAAAGCGGAGATCCCAACGGAGTCGATGGTCATGGGCACCGACTTCCGGAGTGGCCAAAGTACGCGAGCGGGGACCCTGTGTTACATCTCGATAAACACATAGCATCGCGACCCGACGAGCATAGAGGCCGATACGAGTTTTTAGGAGAATTGGATCGTTGAGGCCAGTCTCGATTCCGTTTGCGCCGATAGCACCGCCCCGGTGCCGCCCGTCATACTTCACAAGTCGATGGCGAGCCCCTCGAGATGTCCGCATCGTCTGTGCCACCAACATCGATCTTGAATGATAAGCGCGAGCATATAGGCAGTCTCATGTTGAGATCAACAGATAACCACGCCCTGACATCTACATTTAAGCACAAAGAGCGGAATGAATCCGCATTGGTGGTATCCGCAATAACAAACGTTGCGTCGCCAATATCGGGTAGTGTCGAGGTGTTGAGAGCTTTCGTATTCCGCGACGTCATACCCGTCAGAAGCGCTCCATGCTGACCTGCACCAGTTCGGGATCCCGATAGAAGCAGAGCCCGCGATCAGTCTCATCGCCGTTCCATAGGCGGTCTAGTCTCCACGAGCCATTCGCATACGAGCCCTGCTCCACCGTCAGGAACTGACCATGTATCCAGGGTTTTTTGCCCGTCAGGTGGAAGATCACGCTTACATCCCGACCAGTGACCAGGAACTTGTCCTGGTCCAATTGTGCGATCATCGCCGCGCCGTGGGCATCCTGGGTTCCCGGCGCCGCAGTGCCATCCCGCTGTGGAAAACCAAACGATACGGTTGCCTGCCAATCGCCGAAGTCGATCTCCTGCGTTGGCTGGCCAGGCTGCTCGATCGCTGTCTTGATCCTACCTTCCAACGAAAGCTGAGCGACCTCCCGCGCCATTGGCTTGAAAAGCGCGAAGTTGATGCCGTGCTCCTTCCTGGGTGTATCGCCCGTAATGTTCCATCCCGTCTCGTCCACACCAAAGGCCGTAAATCCAATCGCTCCCGCCCCGATCGATTCGTAGAAGATTTTGCCATAGTCGTCACTTCGGCCGATTTCCGGTATCAGCAGCGGATTATCCGGTCGGCGATAGGTTTCTATCACTGAATGGACAAAGGCAGGATTCGAAGAGTAGATATCCGGTCCAATCGCATCGATCGAGGGAGCAAGTGCCCGCCAAAGCCCCACCTTGGATTGCACCGCACCGCCGCTGGGATAGCCAATTCCAGGCTCGGAACGTTGCCGCTGGGCTAACTGCGCGGCCGGATAGTCAAGCCAGACGTTCACATAGTAAGGAATCGCAAATTCTGCTTTTCCGGCAGCTGCAATTTGGTCGATAAACTTGGCCTGAAAGTACAGTTGAAAGACCTCGTCGGCGCTTCCGCCAAAGACCTGCTTCCAGCTTCCAGAGCTCTCGTGGGTTATTGCCAAAAGATCCGCTGGAACCTGCCCTTCAAAGAGTTGGTTAGCCTCCGCCGAATTGTCGCGGATACTGCCAATATTGCCCGCTTCGTTCTCCACCTGAATCATCAGAACCGTGTGCCGCTCTCCGTCGACCTGTTTGAGATGGCGCATGAGGGCCACAAAAGCGCGTTTGTCTGCATCCAGGGTGTTTCGGCTCAGAGGAGAGAGAACGTCGATCGGCTCTCCGTCAGGACGAACAATTCGCGGAAAGCGCTCGTGCGCCACCTTTACCCAGGAAGGTACATAGTGCATATTTCCGTTCTTCCAGGTACCGAACCAAAGAAGCACGACATTAAGATCGTGCACCCTGGCGCCTTCAATGAGTTGATCGACATTACTGAAGATGAACTGGCCTTCCTGTGGTTCGAGTTGTTCCCAATAAACAGGAGCCACAAGTGTATTGGCGTGCAATCCAGCGAGCGACTTCCACACCTGGGGCAACTCGCTCGGCCATGCACTGGAGTTGTGAATCTGTCCTCCAAGAACCAGATACGGCCGTCCGTCAACCAGGAGAGCGTAACGCCCGTTCTTTTGAACGATGCGAGGTCCTTCGGGGTGGCCGGACTCTTTTGCACTCGTTCGAGCCTCAGACACCCACAACAAGAGCATGACAACAGTAGAAACGATTACGGCATACTTCAAATCCGAGACTTTCATGAGATGACCTTTCAGGGCTGAGAATCCGGCTCGTCGCTGATGAGAATGTTGGCCTGGCACTTACGCAAGTCGATGCGAATGCGATCGCCGTTGCGCACCAGTGCGATACCCCCGCCAATGGCTGCTTCCGGACTGGCATTCAATATGGAGGCACTATTGGAGGTGCCCGACTGTCGTCCATCGCCGACGCAGGGCAGGGCGTGCACGCCCTCGCGAATGAGATAGGCGGGTGGCCGCATATTTGACCACTTCGGCCGCACCGGGGTAGCCGATGGGATCTGTACCGCGCATGAAGAGAAT
>Ga0302315_10005665_pt1 | contig 10632 bp, 6 predicted proteins | sample III_Palsa_N3_1_FD_200532 | JGI IMG/M metagenome (GOLD analysis project Ga0302315, IMG submission 200532) | Peat permafrost microbial communities from Stordalen Mire near Abisko, Sweden - III_Palsa_N3_1 | ecosystem: Environmental > Terrestrial > Soil > Palsa > Peat permafrost | place: Sweden... | reverse complement strand
CAAAAACAGGCGTAGTATCAGATCAATACGGCTATTTCACCATTACCCTGCCAAAAGGCAGGCAAGCACTAGTTATACATGGTATTGGCATGCGGGATACGCGCAGGCAGTTGGTTTTGTACAGTGACGGCAAGTTAAATATTGAAATGCAGGAGCAGGTGTACTCCTTAAAAGAGGTTAAAATTTCTGCCGATAAAGTTGCCAACGTTCGTAGTAACGAGATGGGGGTTAACCACCTGGATATAAAAAGTATTAAACAAATACCCGCCATATTTGGCGAAGCCGATATTTTAAGAGCCGTTTTAACTTTACCGGGAGTACAGTCGGTTGGCGAGTCAACAACGGGATTTAATGTTCGGGGTGGTGCTGCAGATCAAAACCTGATATTGCTTAATGATGCCACAATATATAATCCTTCGCACTTTTTTGGATTCTTTTCGGCGTTTGACCCCGACATGGTGAAGGATGTTGAATTATACAAGAGCAGTATCCCCGAAAGATACGGAGGGCGTTTAGCATCGGTACTTGAGGTGACGGATCGCGAAGGCAATAAAAAGAAATTTACAGGTTCGGCAGGCATTGGCTTGCTTACCAGCCGTATAAATATTGAGGGGCCTATTATCGAAAATAAAACATCGTTTATATTGGGCGCGCGTACTTCATACTCGGATTGGTTGCTTAGCGCCCTGCCACAGGAATATAAAAACAGCGAAGCCAATTTCTACGATATTAACCTGGGGATAAGTCACCAGATTGATGATAAAAATAATATCTATTTAACCGGCTATATAAGCCATGATGGGTTTAAACTTAATAGTGATACTACTTATAAATACGGCAATAAAAACGCGAATATAAAATGGAAGCATAACTTTAATAACAAACTGTTCAGTGTGTTTTTAGTTGGATACGACCGTTACCAGTATTCCGTATCGAGTGATCAGAACCCGGTAAATGGGTATAACCTTAACTATAATATCAATCAGTCTAATTTTAAAGCTGATTTTACCTATTATCTAAATCAAAAAAACACCCTGGATTTTGGATTAAGCTCTATTTATTATAAACTGAATCCCGGGAATTTTGAGCCTTATAACAATCAATCACTGGTGCTGCCCGATATTGTTCCGGCAGAGCAGGCACTTGAAAGCGCATTATACCTGGGCGATAAATATGACATAACTCCCGATTTTACTGTGGATTTGGGTGTACGCTATTCTATTTACAACGACCTAGGGGCGCAAACAGTTGATTATTATGCACCCAATTTGCCAAAAACAAGCGGTAACGTAATTGATAGTGTTACTTACGGTAAAAACAAAATAATTAAAACCTACACTAAGCCCGAGATAAGAGCATCTGCCAGATATAATTTAAATGATAATACGTCGCTTAAGGCTAGTTATAATACACTTACTCAATATATTCATTTGCTATCAAATACAACGGCTATATCTCCTACTGATATATATAAGCTAAGTGACCCTAATATTAAGCCACAGTCTGGCGATCAGGTATCATTAGGTATATATAAAAATGCACAGTCAAATACGATAGAAATGTCTGTAGAGGTGTATTATAAACGGATTTGGGATTATCTTGATTACCGGGATGGCGCTACGCTGCTATTGAATGATCATATTGAACAAGATGTGATTAATACCAACGGCAAGGCTTATGGTGTTGAAATGTTACTGAAAAAAACGGAGGGTAAGTTAAACGGCTGGGTAAGCTATACATACTCCCGTACTTTCTTGAAGCAGGATGATCCCAATGCAGGTGAACTAATCAATAATGGCAATTATTATCCTGCAAATTATGATAAACCTAATGATTTTAATTTTACGGGTAACTATCGTTTCACTCACAGGTACAGCGTATCGTTAAACGTTGTTTATAGTACCGGGCGGCCTATAACGTTGCCGGTGGCCAAATATAATTATGACGGTGCTGATCGCGTTTATTATTCTGATAGGAATCAATATAGAATACCTGATTATTTCCGGACCGATTTTTCAATAAATATTGAGGGCAACCATAAAGTACATCAACTTACACATAATTCATGGTCGATAGGTGTTTATAATTTAACCGGAAGGGCAAATGCATATTCTACTTATTTTACCGAGCAGGGCGGTGCTATAAATGGTTACCAGTTATCAATATTTGCTAAACCAATACCTTTTATTAACTATAATATTCGTTTTTAGGAGATGATGATAAATAGGGGATATATGATATTATGTACTTTGACAGGCATTTTTATAATGAGCTGCACAAAGCCCTATAACCCCAAAGTTATTGCAAGCGCAAATAACTACTTGGTTGTTGAGGGAACAATAAATACGGGCGGCGACTCGACTATAATTAAATTAAGCCGTACTGTTAATGTTAATTCAGCTACTACAGTTAACCCGGTGCCCGATGCCACAGTTGTTATACAGGACGATCAGAACGGGTCGTATAGTTTACAAAGCCTTAATAACGGTTATTACATAACAGCTGGACTAAATCTTGGAAATACGCATAAATACAGGCTCAGCATCACAACTACTGATGGGAAAATTTACCTGTCGGATTATGTTACTCCAATAACAAGCCCGCCTATTGACAGCATAGGATTTAGTGTAGTAAGCAATAAACAAGAGGGAGCGGGTGTGCAGATTTATCTTAACACGCATGACCCCAATAATAACACCCATTATTACTATTGGAATTATACTGAAACCTGGCAGTTTCATGCAGACTATGAATCATTATATGTGTCAGATGGTACTCAACTTAATTATCGTACCCCGGCCCAAAATATATACTCATGTTACGGCAACAGCATTTCAAATAATATTTTACTAGGTTCATCAGCCAAACTATCACAGGATGTTATTTACCAGGCCCCGATAAGTTTCATCCCGTCAACATCAGAAAAAATTGAACAGCGGTACAGTATCAACATTAAACAATCTGCACTCAGCGCGGATGCATATAATTATTTTCAGATATTAAAGCAAAATACTGAAGAACTGGGAAGTATTTTTGATGCACAACCCGCCCAGCTTACCGGTAATATTCATTGCACTACGGATGCTACATTGCCGGTTATTGGCTATATATCAGCAGGCTCGATACAACAAAAACGTATTTTTATCGATGCAACACAGCTGCCAAGCGCCTGGCTGCCAACCTATCCTTACAATTGCAGTATTGATACGGCTTATTTTGTGAACCCAAAAACAGGCGTAAAAGAAGTGCAATTATATTTAATACCACTGCCTAATAGTAGTATTCCTATAAACTTATTCTATGTTAAAGGGGGGTCGAGCCCTGCGGGTTATGTGTACTCGGATGTGACTTGTGTTGATTGTACTATAAGGGGCACTTTAACCAAACCCAGTTTTTGGCAATAGATTAATTAAACCCATAATGAGATTACCTTTTTTACTTATTAAGTATAATACCGGCTTTTATAAATGAAGATGATTGAGAAATATATAATATTATTGAGTGTAGCCGCTTGTTTTGCAATAGGATGTACCAAACCGTATAACCCTAAAGTTATTTCGAGTGCAAATAATTACCTGGTTGTTGAAGGAACGATAAATACAGGCGGTGATTCAACGATGATTAAATTAAGCCGTACTGTTAATTTGAATTCAGGTACCACAACCAATCCTGTGAGTGATGCTGCTGTTGCTATACTGGACGACCAGAATGGGTCGTATAGTTTGCAAAGCCTTAATAATGGGTACTATACAAGCCCAATTCTTAATCTTGTTAACACGCGTAAATACAGGCTTAGTGTTACTACCAGCGACGGGAAAATTTACCTGTCGGATTTTGTTACACCGATAGCAAGCCCGCCTATTGATAGTGTAGGCTTTAGTGTAGTAAGTAATAAACAAGAGGGAACAGGTGTGCAAATTTATCTTAACACACACGATCCTAACAATAACACCCATTATTATCGTTGGGATTATGTTGAAACCTGGCAGTTTAATGCTAAATATGAATCGTTGTACATTTCAAATGGTACTGAGATTGTTTACCGTACCCCGGCGCAAAATATATACTCATGTTATGGGAATAGTATTTCAAACAATATTTTACTGGGCTCATCAGCCAAACTATCACAGGATGTTATTTCCCTGGCACCTATAACCTTCATCCCATACACATCAGAAAAAGTTGAACAACGGTACAGTATCAACATTAAGCAATACGCGCTTAGTGCGGATGCGTATAATTATTTTGCGCTATTAAAGCAAAATACCGAAGAACTGGGAAGCATTTTTGATGCACAACCTGCCCAGCTTACCGGTAATATTCATTGTACTACGGATGCAACATTGCCGGTTATAGGGTATATATCGGCGGGTGCGGTACAGCAAAAACGGATCTATATAAATTCAACGCAGCTTCCGATTGCCTGGACACCCACTTATCCTTACGATTGCAGTCTTGATTCGGCTTACTTTTCGGCCCCGAAATCAGGCGTAAACCAAGTGCAACAATATTTAATACCATTGCCTAATAGTAGCATTCCTGCGATACAATTTTTTAAGGGAGGGCCGACTCCTGCCGGCTACTTATATTCAGATGTAGATTGCGTTGATTGCACTATACGCGGTACTGTAACAAAGCCAAGTTTTTGGCAAAATTAAAACAGCGTTCGAAATGATTTTATACATTGATTTAAAACATAAAATGAATACCTATAAAAAAATCATCTTTTGCTTATTTGTATTAACAACGATAACTGTTAATACATTGCAAGCACAGGTATTACCTGATGTACAAACCAATTTTAATCAGTACAATGCGAATACGGTACAGGAAAAACTTTTTGTACACACTGATAAAAGCGCTTATACCGCAGGTGAATTAATGTGGTTTAAGGTTTACAATGTTGATGGTGCTAATCACAAACCAATTGATTTAAGCAAGGTTGTATATATCGAGGTTCTGGACAAAAACCAAAGTCCTGTTTTGCAGGCTAAGGTGGCTATGAAAGATGGCGCAGGCAGTGGGTCGGTGTTTTTGCCGGTATCATTAACAACCGGCAATTTTGTACTGCGGGCTTATACCAGTTGGATGAAAAATTTTAGTTCTGATTTTTATTTTTATAAAAAGCTAACCATCATCAATCCTTTAAAATCTCCGGCGGCCACCGCAAAACAGATCGCTTCAAATTATGATATTCAGTTTTTTCCTGAAGGGGGGAATCTGGTAAATGGTGTACCAGGCACCGTTGGTTTTAAAGCTACTGATGAGTATGGTAAAGGGGTGAACTTTAAAGGCGTCATTATCGATAAAAACAATGATACTGTTGCAAGGTTTGAGCCGTATAAATTCGGGATGGGGCATTTTTCTTTTACCCCCGATAATCATAATAGCTACAAAGCTGTTATAAAACTGAATGATAAAACTTTAATTGAGAACCTGCCTAATATTAACGATAACGGCTATACGCTAAATGTAAAAGATGGCGGCAGTAACCAATTACAGGTGACGGTGAATACCAATTTGCCTGATGGTAATGTTTTCTTGTTCGCTCACACAAGGGGCGTTATAAAAGATGTTGAAACAGCGGTTGTTAGCAGCGGTAAGGCTGTTTTTGCTATTGATAAAAGTAAGTTAGGGGATGGCATATCGCACATAACTATTTTTAACAGTCAGCGCCAGCCGGTATGCGAAAGGCTGTATTTTAAACGCCCGGTTAATCAGTTATTTATTACCGTGGGTACCGATGCCCAGCAATATGCTACCCGCAGAAAGGTAAGTATCAATATAAATACAAAGAACAATACCAATGCTGTTATGGCCGATATGTCCCTTTCTGTTTACAGGCTTGATTCATTACAACATGCCAGCCAGCAGGATATACAAAATTATTTGTGGCTAAGTTCTGATTTGAAAGGTAACATTGAATCGCCTGATTACTACTTTAAAAACACAGATGCCGCCGCTAATGAAGCGCTTGATAATTTGATGCTTACACAGGGCTGGAGCCGGTTTGCATGGGCTGATGTTTTGCAAAATAAAACGCCTGAGTTTAAGTTTTTACCCGAATATAATGGGCCAATTGTAAATGCTAAAATCACCAATACCATCACCAATGCGCCTCAAAACAATATGATCGCGTATTTGGGTATACCCGGCAAAAGAGTGCAATTATACGCGGCGCAAAGTGATACTACAGGTAGCCTGATATTTAACATGAAGGAATTTTATGGGCCGGGTGAAATTGTTATACAAACCAATACGCTACGTGATACATCTGTTCGTATTGATGTGATGAACCCGTTTTCAGATCAATATTCTAAAATTAAGCTTCCGGAATTTAGTCTGACTCCTGCCATGCAGTCGACAATTGAGGACGACAATTTGGGTATGCAGGTTCAGAATATTTATAATGGAGAAAAACTAAGACAGTTTTACGACCCCAAAATTGATAGCAGCGCTTTTTATGGTACTCCGTTTAAAACTTATCTGCTAAATAATTATACTCGCTTTTTAACTATTGAGGAGGTAATGCGCGAATATGTAAGTGAGGTAAATATAACCCACACGCATAATCAATTTCATATTAAGGTATTGAATAATAACCAGTATTTAAACGATGGCGACCCAATGGTATTGATTGACGGGATACCATTTTTTAATATAGATAAAGTATTTGCAGCCGATCCGTTAAAAATTGAAAAGTTAGAGGATGTGCCGTTTGTGTACCTGTTAGGGCCATCATACGAGGCTGGGATATTTAGTTTCAGTACTTATAAAGGCGATTTGGGAGGAAATGAAATAGACCCTCACGCTGTGATAATGGATTATGAAGGCCTTGAAATGCAACGCGAATTTTACTCGCCTGCATATGACACAGAGGCAGCTATGGCCAGCAGAATACCCGATTTTAGGAATGTTTTATACTGGGCCCCAAATATAACTACCAATAAAAATGGAAACGGCGGTCTGAGCTTTTATACCTCAGATGAAACCGGGAAATATATTGGCGTTATACAAGGCCTAACCGCTGATGGAGAAGCTGGAAGCCAATATTTTACCTTCGACGTAACAAAATGATTAAAATAAAAGGCTGCCACTATTAGTGACAGCCTTTTATTTTAATTATGAGCGTATTAATTAAAGAGCGCATTTTGCATTAGGTTGGCGTTAAGGCCCTGGCCATTTGTGCCATTAACAAAGCCATAAAGCCAAATTGTATATACCCCCTCAGATTGTACAGATACTGCATTAACAACGCCCAACACATTACTTGTGCCTGTTTGCACTATTTTTAAGGTGTCATTCCCGGCAACAGGTATTGTTATAAAAGAAGACACTTGTTTGTACGATTTATTTGAAACTATTACTTTCCCGCTTATTACCAGATCAACATTTGGAGCATTGGGGCTCATATTAGCCAATCGGATAGAAGCTCCCCCGTTTACAGGGGCAACAAGTGTATCGGTAGTTAATAAAAAATCGCGCTTGGCCACTAAATTGGCAAAGAAAAGAGTATATACCTGATTAACTTTAATATTAATGCTATCAATAGCTATGGTGGTTAAACTACCTGTATCAAAAAAACCGGCTTTATTTGCACCTGTTGTCAATTTAAAATAAGGGACATAATTACCGTATGTTAATGGCGAGCTATTAACTAAGCTGTTATTGATATAAAAATCGGCTGCCGGCCCATCCGGAGCGGCATAAACAACTGATAGCACGCCGTAAGGCACATTCGTGTTAGGGGTGTTGCTTGATTTTGTACAAGATGATATTGATACTGCCAGTAAGCAAGCTATTCCAGTTAGTAAAGGGACTTTTCCAAGTTGGTGAATTCCCTTGATTTTGGTAAAATTTAAATTCATAATAATATTATAATTGGAGTTTAGTTTGGGGCATTTTTTGGTTAAAAAAACACTCTGGGTTCTGTTCTAACGTAAAAAAAACATTAATGGTATTTACTATGTAATAATTGTATCCTTAAAGGCTTAAACCTTGCAAATTATGGGTTTTATTGTTTGGGCTTGATTAATTATCGGCTATAGATCGCTATCTATCTCGTCCAATAAATATTCTTTTTTATCATTCGCGTATTCCCAGAACATAACACCGGCCATGTCATTTTTACGTACATATTGGCATTTGTTTTTTACCGACCATTCATCATCAAAAGAGATAAATTGTTTAGTATCGGCATTATATAAGTAGGGAGCCTTTGCGTTTTTGTCTTTGTAATATTTGAAGCCTTTTTGGTTTATCAAACTATCTTTTATAAAAGTGTAGCCACCGCCAATTTGAATGCGGCCACCCACAACTTTTGCACCTAAGCCATGCTGATCATTATCAATAACTTTAAATGAATGGCCGTAAAATGCCACACCCATTACCAGTTTGCTTGCCGGTACGCCGGCAGTTTCAAAATCAGTTACCGCGTTGGCTGCATACTCATCTGAAGAATACTGCTTTGAGGCAAATAGGTTAGTGTGATGTATGGCTACGCTGTCTCCGTGCGAATAATCATAGGTCATGAGGTTAACGTAGTCGAGGTATTGGGCGACTTTGTCCATCTCGGTATGCAGCAAAAAAGTTTTAAAACCACCTACTGCGGCTGATAATAACATTTTTTTACCTGTTTCATGTTCCACACTATCCAACCCATGGCGAAGATCTCGGAACATTAAAGTATAATTTTGTTTGTCTGCATCGCGATAGATGTTTCCGGCACCTGCCATGCCCGGGTACTCCCAGTCGATGTCTACACCATCTAAATGATACATCCTTACCATATTAATCGCACTGGCTACAAAAGCCTGCCTTGCAGTATCGGAAAGTACAGCATCAGAAAAATTCCTGCTCCATAGCCAGCCACCAATAGAGATCACAACCTTTAAATCGGGATTTACTTTTTTTAGACCGACCAGATACCTGAAATTTATAGTGTCGGTTTTTAAATTGGTTAAAAAGGCACGGTTGTTTTTAACATTAACAAAGGCATAGTTAATTACATTAAGCTTTGAGGCATGTACCATGTTGGTATCAACCAAACCATGATAACCGCCAACGTAGCCTATAACAACATATTTGTGCTGCTTTGCTGTTTGCGCATTTACTGTTAGGCTAAAAACAATAGTAGCAACTGTTGTTAAACCTATCCGTAGAGATTTGTTAAGACATTTAATGCTCATCATGATGATTATATTTTTAAGCGTAATCTTCGTTTTTCCATTAATCCGACCAACCAAATAATAATAAGAGCGGTAGCCAGTGAACGCAGCAGGCCAATTATACCGCTGTTGAAAATTTGTGGGTAGGTAACATTAAACAACTCGAGCAAGGCAACCTGAAAGTAAGGTATAAGGTAACAGGTTAATGTGCTGGTGCCTGCAGGGCGTATGGCTTTAAACCAATTGATTTTTCCCTTGATGTCAACCAGGTAAATAAATAACTCGAACATTAAAATGGTTAACCCGCTGCTGATGAATATCCAGGCCGGTGTTGAACGTATTTTTGAGATGCCTTCGGTATATGGCCTGATGATTAATCCACTGATAACAAGTGCTATACCAATTATTCCAAAAAGCAGCCATATCCTTTGTGTCTTTTCAATTTTTACCAGATGCGCATACAGGCCAATGGTAACTACCCCGCCCATAGTTAAAACTACTGCCGAGCAATCGCCAATTATCGGCAGGAAATCATGGTCGAGGAATGTATGCGAAGCGATATTCATGGCCGCCAACAAGGCCCATATAATAATGATTGTAATTAGTTTCCCTTTTGAGAAATAATAAACCAAAGCGCATATTAAATAAGACCAGCCTATAATGCCCAGGATGCCCCACCATGAGGTATGCATCCAGTGTGGGTGAGCTAGGTCGCCGCCTTTATATATTACAGCTAAGGCAATTAATAAAGCCAAGCCAAAACCCATTATGGCGTACTTTTTAGCTTTGGCTATGGTTTCGGGATAATCAAGCCATATCATAAAGAAGCTTAGCGTGATCAGTATTTCCCATACTGCCTTTGGTAATATGGATACCGGGCTATAGCTCTCCAGGTTTACGTGATAAAAGCCCATAATAAGCAGCGCAGCACTACGGCTGATGATGTAGAATAGCACCTGCCAGGTTGTATCGCCTTTGCTGATGCGGCTTTTTATAGCCAGTGGAATTGATAAACCGGCGATAAATAAAAAGGCCGGAAATATTGTATCGGCAAAACCAAGTGCGTCTTCGGTTTCTTTGGCGTGGTCGAGCCAGGTAGGGATGCCACTTACACTGCTTGCATCATTAACAAATATCATTAATAGCATGGTAAGCGCGCGAAGCACATCGATAGATAAAAGGCGCTTTGGAAGTTGTGTCATACTGGCTGATTATCATTTAAGTATATATACCCTTGCGTATATTTACAAAGTTGAAAGATACCAATTACTGATAGGATTTAAATTAGTGCTTATAACATCTTTACGAAAACTGCCACTATATAAACCCTACAAGTAGCTGATAATAGGCTAAATAGGGACGTTTTATTTAGAAGTTGTTTGAAAATGATAAAACTATCGTCATTGCGAGTGCTTACAGTAATGGCGTTAACTATGTACTGTATAAAAATCATTGCCGTTGACTT
>Ga0302315_10005664_pt1 | contig 10635 bp, 9 predicted proteins | sample III_Palsa_N3_1_FD_200532 | JGI IMG/M metagenome (GOLD analysis project Ga0302315, IMG submission 200532) | Peat permafrost microbial communities from Stordalen Mire near Abisko, Sweden - III_Palsa_N3_1 | ecosystem: Environmental > Terrestrial > Soil > Palsa > Peat permafrost | place: Sweden... | reverse complement strand
TTTTTTGCCCGGATAGTTTGCTCAGCGCGTCTGCGCCGTCACGCCCTTCCAGCACTTCATAGCCCGCGCCTTTGAGCGCAATGCCGACTACTTGCCTCAACGAGGCGGAGTCGTCCACGATCATGATGGTCTTGCCCATGCTATTTCCTTATTAGAAAAAGGTAATTTCGTCACTCGGCGCGGCAGCCACTTGAAGAGTTGTACCGCCGGCGCCACCTCGATGCAGTGCCCGCTCCTCCGCCATCGCATAAGTTTTTTCCAGATCCGCAAGCAGCAAATCGGCTTCCAGCGGTTGCAGTATCAGGTTTTTCTCGAATTGCCGATGGTTACGTTCCAAAAAGTCAGGCAGTGATTCAATGTTATCTTTGACATGCGTCATGATTTGGCTCACGCGATCCTGAAATTGCAGTTGCACCAGGGCTTCGCCAACTTCCGACTTGATCCCGATGCTTTCGTTCTTGAGCAGTTCGGAAGATTCCACCAACGCGCCGGTGACGCCATTCAGATTGCTCAATACCGTATTGATGACGGTCTCGGATTCGCGGATCGACACATTCTCCTGGCGCATCGACTGCTCCGCCGCCTGACAAGCAGCGACGATGGCGGAACTGACCAAACCGACCTTCTCGGAAATTTTCTTTCCTGCCTCGGCAGAGCGATTCGAGAGCATGCGCACTTCCTTGGCGACCACCGCAAAACCGCGCCCCATTTCACCGGCGCGTGCCGCTTCGATCGCGGCATTCAATGCGAGCAGATTGGTTTGAGCGGCGATGCCGGCAACATCGGCTGCCATTTCCTGCAGCTCGGCGATCAGATGTTCCAAGCTTTGAATTTTTTCCAGCATGGCCGCCTTGCTGGCAATGGCGCCCTCCAGCGAGGTAATCACGGAACCGAGTTCTTTTTCGCTTGCGGCGAAGACCGCGACCAGTCCGCTGGCGCTGCCGTCCACGGATTGCATCGACATGCTTGAGGCATTGACTGCATTATCAAGCTTATCGACAATCCCGGAGAACCGCTCGGCCAGCGACGACACGGCCGACTCCATCTGCGATCTGGACGATTCGATCTGGCCACTCCACACCGGCGCCACCAAGCCGCCGAATTGTTGGCGGCTTCCCAGGTAAAGTTCGATCGATTTGCTCAATTCCGCATGCGTGGCCCAGAGATGGCGACTCGCAAGAATACCGGCAACAACCAGCAGCACGAAAAAAATGATACTGCCCCAGCTACCGCCGCCGGCAAAAAGAATGCCGATCGCGCCCGCCATGGCAAGCGTGGCTGGATAGAACAGATACAACTTCCGATTTGAGCCATTCACGTCCGGATCTCCAGAGTGCAAGTGCCATTAACGGAGCTAACCCGTTGTCGAAAAATTGACCATCAACATGATTGTTAATGCGTCTACCCGCCCTGCTGCAGGCACGATTTTCGGTGTCTGCAGAGACGAGATATTTTCATACGAATGTATACTAATATTAGAGAATAAGATATCGCCACCACATTCGATGTTGCAATATTTCTTGTTGTTATTAGGCACTCCATTGCGGATCCCGCACATTACATATTTATGGAATATGTGACGGAAAAACAATATGAGAAACTATAAATGGTTATCTCTAAGAATACTTGTAACTACAAGTAGAGATTGAGTTGGTTTGAGTCAGTATCGATGAGTTTATTTCTGCGAAAGCAGGAAATTACCCTGTTAACTTTGACAGCTTGATTAACGATAAAACTATGCATTACTCTATATGTTAGGCAATCTGATTGATCTCCTTTAGCTCGCTTTCCCGCTTATTGTTGGCGGCATCGCGCTCATGCCGCAAAACCAGTTGCACCAGTAACGGTATATCAAGTATCAGCGCAACGTCGCCGCTACCAAGAACTGCCGAGCCGCTAATTCCCTGAATGCTGCGAAACATGGCACCCAACGGCTTGATCACCACCTGCAATTCGCCTTGCAAATGATCCACCACCAAACCGGCACGGCGCTGGCCGTATTGCACCACGACCACGTTCTCGCGGGCGGGTCGCATTCCGGGCACCCGAAATAAATCACGCAAGACAATCAAAGGCAGGATATGTCCGCGCAATTCGAGGTAGTGGCTCTCCTGGCCCCCATCGACCAATTCCAGGCATTCATGCACCATTTCCAGTGGAATCACGAAATGGGAATGCTCGACACGCACCATGAAGCCGTCGATGATGGCCAGCGTCAGCGGCAGGCGCAAGCGTATGGTGGTACCCTCACCTTCGATGCTGTGGATTTCCACTTCGCCGCGCAAGGCTTCGATATTTCGCTTCACCACATCCATCCCGACGCCGCGCCCGGACAAATCGGTCACGGTTTCCGAGGTCGAAAAGCCGGGCGCGAAAATCAATTGCAGCAACTCGTCGTCCGACATCACATCGGCAGCGCCAGCCAGGCCGCGCTCCACGGCTTTATCGAACACCCGCCGGCGTGAAATCCCGCGGCCGTCGTCGCTGATTTCGATGACCACGCTGCCCGACTCATGATAGGCAGCCAGCGTGATGCTGGCGTTGGCAGGCTTGCCCGCAGCCTGACGTTGGTCGAGCGGTTCGACTCCGTGATCCAACGCGTTGCGAACGATATGAATAAGCGGATCGGATAATTTCTCTATCATGGATTTATCCAATTCGGTGTCGGCGCCGTGGATATGCAATTCGATTTCCTTGCCCAGAGATTTCGCGATATCGTAGACAATGCGCGGAAAGCGATTGAATATATCGCCGACCGGCACCATGCGCAGGGTCAGGGAATTGTCGCGAATCTTTTCGACCAACGTCAGTATGTTCGACATCGCTTCCAGGATCGGCCCGTCGCGGCGGTCTTTCGCCAGCAGGAGCGCCGAGGCATTGGCAATCACCAGTTCGCCGACCAGATCGATCAAGCTATCGAGCTTGACCGCCTCGACCTTGATATAACCGCTTTCGGTTGCATGTCTTTCAGCGGCATCTTTGACGACGCCTTTGGCAGGTATGGCGGGCGCATCCATCTGCGGCGGCACTGGGCGGGCTTTCTCCGGCAACGCGGTGATCTCGACCTGGCTATCATCGCGCACAAACTCAAAGGCATTGTCGATATCGCACCTGGCCGAGATGGTTGCCAGCACAAAGTCGAAGCCGAGGTAACACACTTCCGGGTCCATTGCCGCCAGCGAAGGCAGGCGCGATGCATCGAGATGCAAATCCCGGATTTCGCCCAAACTCGCTAAATATCTCAGCAAGGCCAGCGGGTCGAAGCCGTTGGTCATGACATGGTCGCCAAAGCGCACTGCAATCTTCCATTGCGGCGGTTCGCAACGGGTGTCGGCACTTGAACTGGCGTCATGGAACGCAATGCCAGCGTGATTGTCGACATCGGCCATCAACGTGTTCAATGCCTGCAGCACCTCAATTTCAGCTGCGCCGAAATCTGCGGGTGGTTTGCCTGTGGTTTGTATCACATCTACCATGACAGCAATGCGATCCCCGGCCAACAACAACGTAGCAACCAATTCATGCGACATGGCAAGACTGCCATTGCGCACTCTGCCCAGGCAACTCTCGACAGCGTGGGTAAAGTTGACGATCGTATCGAACGGGAACAAGGCGGCGGAGCCTTTGATCGTATGTGCGCACCGGAACAAGGCATTCAAGCCATCCGCTTCCAGTTCCCCACTATCGGCCGCCAATAATAAAGCCTCGAATTGCCGCAGCATTTCCTGCGTCTCTTCGAGGAAAGCCTTCTGCGCCTGTTCCTGGTTCATGCCGGTTCCTCCGGCATGTGAAACGTCAGCTCGCGGGCATGAGCAATGATCAATTCATCGCCCCAAGCGGGTAACCGCCATCTCGTCGCATTCAGCATGAGTCACCTTTTCCTTTTGTGCGGATTTTCACCCTGCACAAAAGACAAGATTCTTGCTCGAAAGTATGATCCCGTTTTTCAAAACAGCTCTGTGTATCCTTGCAAGCTCAGAGCAGCAGGGTCAGGTCATTTCCTGTTGTCGGCCGAAGCAAACCATACTTGAGGTAAACGAATCTACGGAAATGCAAAACCTGCGTCAAGCGATTTTCGTTGTCAGTTGCGTTACATGACCTCACTTCGATGGATAAAAACGACAAGCCTGATTCAGCAATCGAGTCGGCAATATTGTTCTCATTGAGTCACGCGCTGTCAACGCAAACCAGGTCTTCACGCGTTAACGAAGTAGGTACAGCATTTGATACGCTGGAGATGTCGAAAATGAATGTAATGGAGGTTTATCATGATCCCATGCAAGCAACCGAGCAAGGAGCAGGTTCGCGCTTATATGCAACGACGCATTGCATGTCCCACGCCATTGCCCGACATTCAGCAAATCAGGCGTGAACTGGGGATGGCATTGATCGAAGCGTATCGAACCGGGAAATAAACGGTGCTGACTACGTCACGCGGCTTCCGCTGCAAGCGGTTGGCGCACTGGCAACCAAACGCGGAAAGTGCTGCCAAGACGAGGCGTGCTGGTTACTTCAATACGTCCATGGTGTTTTCGAATCGCCGCCAACGACAGCGACAAACCCAGGCCGGCGCCTTTTCCATTCAATCTGGTGCTGTAAAAAGGGTCGAAGATCCGCGTCAGATTCTCGGGTGCGATACCGTCGCCGTTATCACGGATATCGATCCAGACTTCCTGATCCTTGCTGCCCGTGGAAACGTGAATTTCACCGGTTTCGGGGATCGCCTGCGCGGCATTGAGCAACAGGCTCATGAATACCTGCATCAAGTCGACCGGTCGGCATTCGACCGCCGGAATCTCCGCATACGATTTGCAGATCGTCGCCTTGGCATCGAGTTCCTTGCTCAATATTCCCAGGGTGTTGTCGAGTAATTGCGCCACCGTGCTGGACTGCCAATTCGGCTCGAAGCTGGAAAGATCGCTGAGCGTGCGTCTGAATTCTTCCAGTTGCGCAACATCGCTCTTCGATTCGTTGATCAATTGCAAAGTACCCTGCTCCAGCTGCAACAGGTTAGCGCCATCCTTCGCATGGCGGGCTACGGTCGGCGCTTGCAGAGAATGGCTGTCAGCATTTTCATCCGCTGCCTCAAAGGCTGCAATCAAGCTGAGTTGTCGGGCGATGCAGGCCTCCATATTCACCAGATGATCTTTCAATGAACTGATGGGGTGCTCAATCCGGTTGGCAGCACCCCGTGCCAGTACGCCGATAGACGCCATCTTCGTCGCATGCAGTAACTGGATCTTGGCATTCTCCAACCGCTTGTAGACGCTCTTGAGTTCATCGTGCGCCTCTTGCAGCGTGCTTTCCGCGATTTGACGCACCGAGGCTTCGCGCTGCAGCCGCTGATTTTGCAAGTCGAGCTTGATTTGCGTGGTGCGCAAGGCAATATGCGTGGTCACGCGCGCCAGCATTTCTTCTATCGCCAGGGGTTTGGTGATGTAGTCGACGCCGCCGACCTTGAAGCCTTCCAGTTTGCTGGCGGTATCCGCCAAGGCAGTCATGAAAATCACCGAGATATCGCGTGTCGCGATGCAAGCCTTGAGTTGCCGGCAGACTTCGAAACCATCCATGCCCGGCATCATCACGTCCAGCAGGATCAAATCGGGCTTGATGAACGCGGCCCGTTGCAAGCCTTCCTTGCCATCCTGGGCCACCACTACCCGGAAACCGTTTTCTTCCAAAAACTCGACCACCACACCGAGATTGGTCGGCGTGTCATCAACGATCAGGACAGTAGGGTTAGCCTCTTTATCGCTCATGCTCTGGTCCGTTCATGCTTTGCCAATACGCTCAATCCGACCTTACATGATATTGCCACACAACATTAGAATCGTGTTGAACTCTTGAAGAAACAATGAGGCCTGCTCTCGAATACCACAACCTTTTCACGGCGATATCGACTGTTTCATTATAGACAATGACTTGCTCGGCAAAGATTTAGTGCTTGCTGGAAACCTCATTCCTGACGTATCGTATGTCGGACAAGAAATTTAATATGTCTCAACCATACCATCAGGTTTTCCATACCGCGCGACATGCCGCGCTTGCCGCTGCGTTATGCGCGGCTGCTACCGTGCAAGCGGCATCGACCGATATTTACCGCTCATACGACGCCAACAGCAAGACCCATACTTATTCCGATCATCCGGTCAACCGGAGTTCGCAAATCTTTGCTGTGTTCGACGGCTATCAGCTTTGGCCGCGCTCTGGCGGCGGCCCGGTATCGACCGCCGAACTGATCGCCCGCCGCACTGAACTGGAACCGCTGGTGCAGCGCATCGCCAACAGCCACGGGATACGTGCAGCCTTGCTTAAAGCAGTGATCGAAGTGGAGTCCGGTTTTAATTCCAGGGCGCTCTCGCCCAAGGGTGCAATCGGTCTGATGCAGCTGATGCCGACGACAGCGGCCCGCTATGGCCAATTCGACCTGTATTCGCCGGAAGAAAACCTCGATGTCGGCGCCCGTTACCTGCATGACTTGTTGGCGATGTTCAACGGCGACGTGCGTTTGGCGGTGGCCGCCTACAATGCCGGTGAAAACGCGGTGATACACAGCGGATGGAAAGTACCGGCCTACCCGGAAACCATGCGCTATGTTCCAATGGTGCTGGAACGCTACAACCAATTCCAGATACACCCAGCTCGCTAGATTCGCTAGAATTGATGCTATTTTTACAGCATGTAGGTTGCGCATTCTAGGGGATGGCCATGCATATCAATCAAGCAAGAAAAATCGCTCTCGCCCTGCCCGAAATCACCGAAGAACCGCACTTCCAATTTACATCGTTTCGCATACGCGGCAAGATCATTGCCACCTCCCCGCCTGGAGAAGAATTTCTGCACGTCTTCATTCCGGAAAGCGAACGCGAACAAGCCGTTGCACTTAACCCGGAGTGCGTCGAAAAATTATTCTGGGGCGACAAAGTGGCAGGCGTACGAGTCATTTTGGCTAAGGCCAATGCGCCTCTCGTTAGCCGACTATTGCATCAGGCATGGTCGCGCAAGGCGCCAAAATCACTGATTGCCAAATCCTGGGCGTGAATTTGACCGCGTTTTTGCGAGCGCTCGTTAGCTGTTGCCATTCATGATGGGATCCATCACGCGTTGCAATCGTTCTGCGGTCCAAGCCGGTTGCGCATCATCCCAACCGTTATCGACCAAACGTCCGCTGCGATCAATGACGAAACTGACCGGCATGCGCCAGATACGGCCGTAACCTCCAGCGTAGGGGCTGCCCAGTATCCCTGACGGAAAACTCAAGGTGGCCGCCACTTCGCGCACCTGCTTCAGGTTATCCGCGTCGTCCAGGCAAAAACCCAACACTTGCAGGCCATCCTTGGCATGGCGCGCGGCGTAATCGGACAACACAGGCAACTCTTCGCGACACGGCCCGCACCACGAAGCCCAGAAGGTGACGATCACAACCTGGCCGATCAAGTCGCGTGTGGCAATGTTGCGTCCATCCAGGGTGTGCAAAACCAAAGGCGGCGCAAGCTTGCCCAGCTTCAGCTCGTTAGCCTGGCTTGGCCGGGCCGACAAGCCGCCTGCCAAGGCCAGCCCCAACCCAAGCGAACTCCTGAGAACAGCCCGACGCGTCAGGTTTGGGGAGAATGCAGATCTACGCATGACGGTACTTTGCAATGTTAAAGGGCATAGCTCAATCCCAACGTGCCTGTCCAGTGCGGAAATAGCTGATAACCATCCAGCTTGCTGTAAATCGGCAATTGCACGAAGGCATAGGCTTGCAGGTTCTTCATCACGCTCCAGGTTACACCTGGACTCAAGTATGCAACGATGCCGGCGGTGTCGGTGGTATCGGCCAACGCGCCTTGGTCGCTGCTCTTGCGGCTGATGTTTACCTGCAATTGCGGCACGACCGCCGGGTCGGCTTCATAGCGCACGCCGAAGCTCACCGTGGCTTGATTGCCAGGGCGATAATCTTCGCCGCTCTGATCCAGTTTTTCCGTCACGGCCGATTGGAATTGGCCATTGATAAAGGCATCGAAATCCTGGCTCACGGGTTGAAAATAGTAGGCGCCGACAATCAGATCGGTGCTGCCGGTACCCGGATTCAAACTGGTGTCGAGCAAATTGCCGGGCGACGATATCTGCGAATTGGGACCGGTAGTGAATGCGGTCGGATTACGTCCTACCGCACCGGTTCCTGCTGCATTGGGTCCGCCGTAATCGCCTGTCGGCAATTTGATGCCAAGCTGCAAGCCGAGACTATGGGTAGGAAGCAAGCCTTGGAAGGTGGTGATAAATTTGACGTCGCCGATCCCGGTCGCGGTTGCGCCGCTTAACTGCTCTGGCGTAATCGGATTGGTGGCGTTGCCGTACGTGGTGTGACCGCGATCGATATACGGCAGCAAGACCTTGAAATTCCAGTCGGCACTGGGCGTATAACTGATCCCCAGGTTGGTGTAACGATTGATGGTGTCGTGCTCGACCTCCTGGCTGCCGCCGGCGTCATTGATGCCGGCCACGCGAGCGGCGGAAATGGCGTCCGATCCGCTACGCAATTGATCCTGGTCGATATAGTCGTATTCCAGGCTGACGCGCCAGCCGGAGGTCGACGAATACCCCATCGCCGCATCGCTTGAAAGCGAGCAGCCGCAGGTTGCGCAAGCCACAGCAACCAGCGGGGAAACGCATAATGCACCGGCCGCTGCCATGCGCAAGATTGATCCGAATTTCATTGATTGATTCCAAGGGTGACGCAAGCGCAGATAATCGTCCTGCCGCCTGCGAGAAATGCCAAAATTTTGCCTGCACGGATTCTAATTGAATTCCTGCGCACACACGATGTGGCAATTTGTCGCACCAATAGGAATAAAAGCGGAGCAGGATGCGCGCGCCGACAGATAGCGGTCATGCAAAATGCAAACACCGTCGTCGGCCCGTACCGAAGCATGAGCTGAGCTCATGCTGGTAAGGCCCGGCATGACCTTTTCAAGATAAGCAGAATCGTTGCGGAAATTAGCGCAAGTGCCGCAACGTCCGGTCACTGGCGCCGATTTCGTGATGTTTTTAGCAAACAAGTTCATATCCACAATTCACGCAATTTTGCATCCTTGTCGAGTTATCGCGTCAAATTAGTCCAATGCTGCGCGAAAACGTAAGCCGACAACACGAATCCCAGCGCTACGTTAACCACCACGCCAGCGCTGAAAGCGATGAACGGCTTTTTGCCCGCATGTGCCAATTCGCGGAAACGCGTGGTCAGGCCAATGCTGAAGAAGCAGAAAATGAACGCCCAGGTGCGCAAATTCTTGATCGGATCGACCAGTGCCGGCGTTATCACTTTGCTATATTCCGCCAAACTGTAGTCACGCGCAACCCAAGTCACCAGCAATGATGCCAGAACGAAACCTAGAACGAATTTCGGAAAGCGCCACCAGATTTCAGCCGCTTCCGGCTTGCGGCCCGACTCGCTGGGCTCCCAACGCGTAGTCGATACAATCGCCAGGATAAAGGCCCAGATTCCGATCCACACATCGCGCCCGACCACCTTCATCAGCGTGAATGCCCATACCGCCTGGTCCGCGGAACCGGCAATGCCGGGCACCTGGCCGGCATTGCCGCCGTAAGCTTGTGCTGCGGCAAATCCGGCGGCATCGGCAAATTCGGAAGTACCGATCCAAGCTCCAGCGACGCCGGTAGGCAATTGCAAAAAGCGCGAAACGATCGGCAAAACGAAAATCATCACAATCGCCCACAGGATCACAACCGTAATCGCGATCGGCGCATGTTCCTTCTTGGCGCCAACCGCGCCGGCAATCGCGATCGATGCCGAGACGCCGCACACGGCGCCGCCGGCACCCAGCGTGGCAGCCAGGCGCCGATCCAGGCCGAGACGACGGGCCACGTTAAAAATCACCAGGAAAGTGACGATCGACACGATCGAAGCCTGGAAAATCGCCACCGGCCCGGCCCACACGATTAAGGTAAAGGGCAAGGTCGCGCCAAGCAGGATAATCCCGATCTTGATGTAAAACTCAACCCGGAATCCGGAATCCATCCAGCGCGGCAGGCCGCCCACATTCGAGACCAGCAAGCCCAGCACCAGCGCCACCAAAGGCGGCTCAAGATTGTATTTATTCGCCTGGGTCCATTGCCCGACCGCGAAAATCACAATCGACACCAGATAAAGAAAAACGAAAGAAGTGATAAATTCTCTTGGCTTATGCCCGAGCACCGTCAGCGCCACGGTGAAGAGTGCCAGCCACAGTGCAAATTGTGCGAGGTAGCGTATCCAGTTATCGGAAAAATGGGCGGCAAGCTCGCCAAAGGTCGACCACTTCCCTGGAATCACCGCGATCCATTTCAAGCTCGATCCATTGATAAACAGCAAGTAGGCGACCACCACCAAGCCGAGGCCCACCCATATCGCCCACCAATCCTCCTTCAACCATAATTCACGCCATCCCAGGCTGATGGACGGCGGATTGCCGGATGGTGCGTTGACAGCGTGTGTATCCAATCCAGTCGTGCTCATTCGATGCCCCTTGTATGCAATTATGAACACCTAAAGCAATCAGTATGCCACGCAGAGGAAAAATGGTCTGCCAGCTATAGAAAACCTTGATTCATCCTTGCTGTCGATGTAACTAGCGCACCGATCAGGCGTTGCCA
>Ga0302315_10005661_pt1 | contig 10640 bp, 5 predicted proteins | sample III_Palsa_N3_1_FD_200532 | JGI IMG/M metagenome (GOLD analysis project Ga0302315, IMG submission 200532) | Peat permafrost microbial communities from Stordalen Mire near Abisko, Sweden - III_Palsa_N3_1 | ecosystem: Environmental > Terrestrial > Soil > Palsa > Peat permafrost | place: Sweden... | reverse complement strand
ATCATGCTGAATGTATTTTGGCCGAGGCAGTGCAACTTCCCTGAAGTTGCACTAGTTTGACTTGCTCTTATTGAAGTCAAAAAAAATCTGCGTCCGTGAATCTTGCAGGTCTTGTCACACGCGTCTTTTCAGCTCCAAATCTTTCCAAATTGCCTTCGGTTATCCGAGCATTCATAAATCCCCTTTCCCTGCCCGGGCAAATCGACATATCAAAATTGATCTGGACGGTTCAGCATCGAGCCTCATCATTCCATGATCGAATACCATTCTTTCAAAAATAATGGGATTATTCCACATCAAAATTGTCAGATAAACGACAAACGAATCGGCTAAAGCACGATATGATGATATGCCCGTAATCTATTGTATTTAAAGTAAAAATTATCATACTAATATCAAAATACAGTTCGGCAATCTGATGTATTTGAACAACATGATTAAGCGTTACCATTTACCTAAATTTGTAGTTAATTCTTACTAGAAATTGTAAATAATCAAAATAATTAGTTGTTCCATATCATTTGTTAACTGGAATGCCGTTAGAATGCAAAAAATATTTCACATTTATTTGCAATTAGATATTGCCTTGCGGCAATAAGCTGTCAGAATAGAGATAAATAAAGAAGCGCCAATTCGATCAACTGCAAAATACCTTTTATGTGGCACGACAATGGCTGCTATCGATTCATCTAATCAAACCAACTCGGCTAGGCCTGCGACAGGCAACGCCAGTGATGAGGTATTTAAGAGCCTCATTTCAGTTGCTTTGAAGGCGGCGAATGCGCAGCTCGATAAATTTTGTTTGCGTTTGGTCGATGCGTTAATGCAACTCTCCGACGGCAGCTCGGACTCAAAAGAAGCAAGTCTTAGTTTTAATTCCGCCAATCTGCTCAAGAAAAATATTTACGCATACCATTTCATCGTTTCGGGAGCGCTGCAAAAGGCCCTGAAACGAGAAATCGAGGCCACCGAATCCCCGTTTAAAGCGACTCGTACCAAATCGAGCGAAGGCCTGTCCCTTGTGCCATACGCCGATATGGACAGGAAATTGCTTCTCAATAACTTAGCGCGTCCAATTGAGGCTGACAATGCTGACCAGCTGACCGCTCTGCGCCTACGCATCGCCAGCCTGCTTGATCGCGACGAAATAAGTAATCACCAAAATCCGTTTCGCCCTGACGTGTTCCTGTCGGCAATTACCGATTCCTGGAACGAATTCAATCCGGACAGCGAAACGCATGCAATGATTTTGCCCTTATTGAAGCAGGAAGTGTTTTTGGACCTGGCACCAGTATATGGCGCGTTGAATAGCGAGTTAGTTGCATCCGGTGTATTGCCGGAGTTGGCTGACTTCTACAATATCAAAAAGACCAATGGGAACACCGAGCCCAAGAAAAAGAAAAGTGAAGGCTTGGACCCGGCTGCATTGCGGCAATTGCGCCAGCTTTTTGGGGAACAGCCCAATCTTCCTACACCGTCCTCACTACCTGCTACTAACGCAGCACAGGCGGCTTTTGAAGCCTTGGGAGGATCAGGCGTTCCAATGATCCCGGGCTTGCCGATGCCTGGCGCCCAGATGTCCGACGTTCCAATGATTCCCGGCTTGCCTATGCCTGGCATGCAAATGCCTGGCGTGCCAATGATTCCGGGAATGCCTGGTGCCCCGATATCCGGGGCACCAATGATCCCGGGAGCGCCTGGAACGCAAATGTCCGGCGCCCCGATGATCCCGGGAATGCCGGGGAATCAGATGATCTCCGGCGCACCCGCAATCCCCGGAATGTCAAATTTATCTGCCTATGCCGGCCAGGTCAATGCGGGAGGCGGTAATCACGGCGCGCAAGCCACCATGACAAGTAGCCAGTTGTTAAGCTTCTTGTCGAACATGCAAAATCTGCAGGTAGCGCATCAGCAGAACAGCGTTCAAAGCCACCCTGCCCCTACTCCGATGCTCGCCAGCATCAAGGCACAGGCACCGCAGGGAGCGATGAATCGGGTCGATGAAAGCACGATCGACCTGTTGACCAAGATTTTCGACGTTGTTTTTCGTGATCAAAACATCCCGGCAGAAATCAAGGGCCTGATCAGCTTCTTGCAAGTCCCGGTATTAAAAGCGGCATTGGTCGACAAGGAATTCTTTTTCAAGGAAGAGCACCCGGCGCGCCGCCTGATTGAACTACTGACCAAGACCAGCGTCGGCTGGGACCAAAGCAAGGGCCAAGACGACCCGCTGTATCAAACCATCAAACGCAATGTCAATCGCGTTCAAATGGACTTTGATCAGCAGGCTACGATATTTTCCGACGTTGTGTCCGATCTTGAAAACTTCCTTCAGCAGGAAGAGATCAAATCAGCCGAGGCATTGTCCGAGCCGATTGCGCAGGCGCTAAAACAGGAAAAAATTGTCCAGGCCACCAAAACCGCCAAGAGCGAAGTTGCCATGCGCATCGGGACTGGTGAAGTGGTTGCCTTCGTTGAAACCTTCCTTGAAAACAAGTGGGTACCGGTTCTGACGCTTGCGTATAGTATCCAGGAAGAAAAGCCACGTGCCGTTGAAAGCGCATTGAAGACAATGGATGACCTGATCTGGAGCGTCAAGCCGAAGATCACGATGGAAGAACGCAAGGAATTGATCGCCAAATTGCCTTCCATGCTGTCCATTCTCAACAAATGGCTCAACCTGGTGAAATTGGACGATACTGAACGGCTGCAATTTTTTGCCGAATTGGCCGAATGCCATGCATCCATCGTGCGCGCACCGATCGAAATGTCGCCGCAGCGTCGACTCGAAATTGCCATGGAAGTGGCAAAAGAGGCGGCCGAGCGACGCCTGCAAAAGCTGACCGAACAAGAGGCCGCACCGGAACCGGTGGTCGACGACTTTACCAATCACGTCGACAATCTGGAACGCGGTATGTGGCTTGAATTTATCCAGGAAGATGCACCGCCCAAGAAAGTCAAGCTATCCTGGGTCAGCCCATTGCGCAGCCTGTATATTTTCACCACGAGCGACAAGGCCGAGTCATTCTCGCTTTCAGCTGAAGACTTGGTGAAAACTCTGCGCGAAGACCGTGCCCACGTCATTCAATTGGGCGGCTTGATCGATCGGGCCATTAACGAAGCGCTGGAAGATGCCGGCGCCAATGACCCAGACATACATGAGCAATCGGCGGCCTGAGTATTTCATCTGCATTTCGTTTGAATTTCGTCTGAACTACTATCCGTCTTGCACCCAGTAAATATCGGGGCGATGCGAATTTTCCTTTAAATACCCGTCGCGTTTAGCGTGTTCACGTTGAAATTGCGTATGGCGGGTATGCCTGCTCCATCTTCCCTCCTCCTTTGCTTTACGTCGTTATCTCGACGATGCGCACAGATTGCCTGCAGCCTCTTGCAAATATGGATTGTGAGGTCCATATTGGCTAACTGAACACAATTTCCATTTAAAGGCTGTTCAGCTTATTTTTCCGATGAGGAAATCGCCATGACCCGAAAGACGCCAATTGAACGCTATCGCAACATCGGCATCAGCGCGCATATCGATGCAGGTAAAACGACGACCACCGAGCGCATCTTGTTCTATAGCGGCGTGAGCCACAAAATGGGCGAGGTGCACGCTGGCACCGCCACCATGGACTGGATGGAGCAAGAGCAGGAGCGTGGCATCACCATCACCTCCGCCGCCACGACCTGCTTCTGGAAGGGCATGGCCGGGAATTATCCGGAACACCGCATCAACATCATCGACACGCCGGGGCATGTTGATTTCACCATCGAAGTGGAGCGCTCCATGCGGGTGCTTGATGGCGCCTGCATGGTCTACGATGCAGTCGGCGGTGTGCAGCCGCAGTCCGAAACCGTCTGGCGCCAGGCGAACAAATATCATGTGCCACGACTCGCCTTCGTCAACAAGATGGATCGGGTCGGTGCGGACTTTTTCCGCGTTCATCAACAGATTCGCGAGCGGCTGAAAGGCAACCCGGTTCCGCTGCAAATTCCGGTGGGCACCGAAGACAATTTCCACGGCGTGGTCGACTTGATCAAGATGAAAGCCATCATGTGGGATGACGCCTCTCAGGGCGTCAAATTCGAGTACATCGAGATTCCCGACAGCCTCAAAGCCAGTGCCGATGAGTGGCACGGCAAGATGGTTGAAGCAGCGGCCGAGGCCAACGACGAATTGCTGAAAAAGTATCTGGATGGGCAGGAACTCAATGAGGCCGAGTTGAAAGCGGCGCTGCGCCAGCGAACAATTGCCGGCGAGATCGTGCCGATGTTTTGCGGCAGCGCCTTCAAGAATCGCGGCGTGCAGGCGCTGCTGGATGCCGTCATTGATTACCTGCCGGCACCAACCGACATCCGACCCGTGCGCGGACTGGATGTCCACGACGAACCCACGGAGAGGCGTGCACGCGATGACGAAAAATTTTCGGCACTGGCGTTCAAGATCATGACCGACCCGTTCGTCGGGCATCTCATCTATTTCCGGGTCTATTCCGGCGTGATGGCCTCGGGCGACACGGTCTTTAATCCCATCAAAGGAAAAAAAGAACGCATCGGGCGGCTGCTGCAAATGCATGCGAACCATCGCACTGAAATCAGCGAAGTGTACGCCGGCGATATTGCAGCTGCAGTTGGCTTGAAAGAAGCCACTACCGGCGATACCCTATGTGATCCTGAAAGTATCATTACCCTGGAACGGATGATCTTTCCAGAACCCGTCATTTCGCAAGCCGTGGAGCCAAAAACCAAGGCGGATCAGGAAAAAATGGGCGTTGCACTCAACCGCCTGGCCCAGGAAGATCCATCTTTCCGAGTCAAGACCGATGAGGAGTCCGGTCAAACCATCATCTCCGGGATGGGGGAACTGCATCTGGAAATACTGGTCGAACGCATGAAACGTGAATTCGGCGTCGAAGCATCGGTTGGAAAACCGCAAGTGGCGTTTCGCGAAACGATACGCAAGGTGTGCGAATCGAGTGAAGGCAAATTCATCAAACAGTCTGGTGGACGCGGCCAATACGGGCACGTGGTGTTGAAGATCGAGCCGCAAGCCGCCGGCAAGGGGTTTGAGTTTGTCGATGCGATCAAGGGCGGCACCGTGCCGCGCGAGTATATTCCTGCGGTGGAAAAAGGCGTTCTGGAAACACTGCCGATGGGTGTGCTGGCCGGATATCCGGTGGTCGATGTCAAAGTCACCTTGTTTTTCGGTTCGTCGCACGATGTCGACTCGAATGAAAATGCTTATCGCATGGCAGCTTCGATGGCGTTCAAGGATGGTTGTCGGAGAGCCAGTCCGGTCTTGCTGGAGCCGATGATGGCGGTTGAGGTGGAAACCCCGGAAGAGAAAATGGGCGATGTGATCGGCGATCTGTCATCGCGGCGCGGCATGATTCAGGGCATGGACGACATCCCAGGCGGTGGCGGCAAGCTTGTGCGTTGTGAAGTCCCGTTGGCGGAAATGTTTGGCTATTCCACGACATTGCGTTCGTTGACTCAGGGACGGGCAACCTACACGATGGAATTTCGCCATTACGCAGAGGCGCCAAATACGGTGGCCGAAGCGGTCATCAACGCCCGGCATGTAGGTAAAGCAAAGCATTAAATTTATGTGGGTCCCGCATTGTAGATAGAGGAGGAAGTCGGTGCGCTTGTTGTTGGTGGAAGATGACTCGATGATCGGTGAAAGTGTGCGCAAAGGATTGCGCCAGGATGGGTTCACCGTCGATTGGGTGCAAGATGGCCGGTCTGCCGAAAGCGCACTCGAATGCGGGACTTACGATTTGCTGCTGCTGGATCTTGGCCTGCCCGGGAAATCCGGCCTGGAGGTGCTGAAGTCACTGCGCCAGCGTCGTAATCCGATTCCCGTGCTGGTACTGACCGCGCGTGACGCCGTTACCGATCGCGTAACAGGGCTTGATGCCGGTGCCGACGACTATCTGGTCAAACCGTTCGACCTGGAAGAACTGGCCGCCCGCATCAGGGCGTTACTTAGGCGTCAATCCGGGCGGACAGACTCCATCATCCGACACGGGGAATTGACGCTCAATCCGGCCACCCATGAAGTCCATTTACAGGGTAATCCTGTGATGCTTTCTGCACGCGAATTTTCGTTGCTGGAAGCATTCCTCGATCGTCCGGGCGCCGTCCTGTCGCGCGTTCAACTGGAAGAAAAATTGTATGGCTGGGACGACGAGATAGAAAGCAATACCGTGGAAGTCTATATCCATGCCTTGCGCAAGAAATTGGGCGCGGGCTTGATCAAGAATGTGCGCGGTGTCGGTTATATGATTCCCAAGGCATCATGAGCTCCATCCGTCGCACCTTGTTATTATGGTTATCTGTCGGTATGTCCAGTGGCATCCTGATTGCTGCAATACTGATTTACTTCCAGGCACGTGAAGAAGCCAATCAGGTATTTGATTATCAAATGAAGCAGGTCGCGGCATCGTTGCCGGCCCAAGCGTTTTCGCCGGTGGGACCGGCCCCGAACGACGAGGCAAACGGACAGCGCGACGTTGTCATACAAATCTGGGATAGCAACGGCTTGCGCATTTATCGTTCGCACGAACATACCGCCCTGCCCGACCGTGCTGAACTCGGCTTTTCGAACATTAGCGCACGTGGAGTGGACTGGCGCGTCTATAGCGCGCAAATTGGCTCAACCATTGTGCAAGTAGCGCAGCCCTTAAGCGATCGCCGGCAACTGGCAGCGGAAATGGCCTTGAAGACCGTGGCACCGTTGCTTCTGCTGCTGCCATTTCTGGCGATATTGATCTGGGTGACCGTTGGGCGCGGGTTGGCGTCGATCAAGCGGGCGGCCAAGGACGTGGAATCGCGCGATGCCAAGTCCCTGGCGCCGATTTCGGATTCCGGTGTGCCACAGGAAATCCGCCCGCTGACAAGCGCGTTAAATGATTTGTTGCAGCGGCTTGACCTGGCCATTGGCGCGCAGCGCACATTTGTTGCCGATGCTGCACATGAATTGAAAACACCGTTGACCGCATTGAATTTGCAAATTCAACTTGCCGAGCGAGCCAACAACAGCGACGAAAGGCAAGTTGCCTTTACTGACCTCCGGCGAGGATTGGAACGCGCAAACCATTTAGTGCATCAGTTGCTGACCTTGGCGCGGCAAGAGCCCGGCACTATCGACTCAGATTTGAAAGAGATCGATTTAATCGCACTGGCGCAGCGCGTCGTAGGCGACTTTGCGGGATTGGCAAGCCTCCGGCACACGGATCTCGGCATCGCCAAGTCCGTAACTGCATCGGTTGCCGGCAATATGGATGCCTTGCGGACGATGCTTAATAACCTGGTCGACAACGCGATTCGCTATTCCCCCGAAGGCTCGCGCATTGATATCTCTGTTGCCAACGATCAGCATGGCATCTCGCTCACCGTAACCGACAACGGCCCCGGTATACCGCCGCAAGAGTTGGACCGCATCTTCGACCGCTTTTATCGAATCCCGGGAACCCCGAGCAGCGGCAGTGGCTTGGGGCTTGCCATTGTCAAACAAATTGTTATTGCGCATAACGCCAAAATCGAACTGGATAATAGCGAACGCGGATTGAGCGTTTGCGTCAAATTTCCTCATTCCAAGGGTTTATGGCATCTCTAAAAATCGTAGCGAGCGGCTCAAGGTCGGACCGAGAAGCGGAGCCGTACGAAGGTACGGTTCAACAGGGGTTTCGGGCAATATATTGCCCGCCTGCTGAACTGCATCTGCCTACCAGCAGATGCTCCCGCCTCCACAGGTTCGAGATTGAGCTGCGCAGTAGATTTATAGAGATGCCTTTAAGTTTGGTTTAATTTTTGCGTTCTATGATGCACTCCAAGGTCGAACATTTCGGCCAATTTCCATTGAGAAGGAGTGCCTCATGATGATGAAAAACCTTGCCCGCACCACAATCAGCGCGGCGATTCTCGCTGCCGCAGTCGGCGGCTACCTCACACTGGAGCAATCTCATCTTGCCCAGGCGAAAGCGGCGACGTTGGCGGACGCGACCCTGCCGGTGTCGCATAGCGTAGCGGCCGGCATGACAACCGCCACCGATTTCTCCGGCATTGTCGAGCGTTATGGGCCGGCGGTAGTGAATATCAGCGTGACGGGAAAGGCTGAAAAAACAAGCCGAATGGCGGCACCGGAACTTGATCCAAACGATCCGTTTTATCAATTTTTTCAACAATTTGGCCAGCGGATTCCGCACGGCCCTGAAGAAGGCCCGATTTCGCACGGCCTCGGATCAGGTTTCATCGTCAGTTCCAACGGCCTCATCCTGACCAATGCCCACGTTGTAGACGGCGCACAGGAAGTGGTCGTCAAGCTGACGGATCGTCGTGAATTCAAAGCGAAAGTGCTGGGCACCGACCGCCAATCCGACGTTGCCGTCATCAAGATCGACGCCAAGGATTTGCCGACCGTGGTCATAGGCGACCCGTCGTTGACCAAGGTAGGTGAACCGGTACTGGCGATCGGCTCGCCCTTCGGCTTTGAAAATTCCGCCACCGCGGGCATCGTCAGCGCCAAGTCTCGCTCATTGCCGGATGATCCTTATGTGTCATTCATGCAGACCGACGTCGCCGTGAATCCGGGAAATTCCGGCGGCCCGTTATTCAATATGAAAGGCGAAGTGATCGGCATCAATGCCCAGATCTACACCCGGACAGGCGGTTATCAAGGGCTTTCGTTCGCTATTCCGATTGACGTCGCCAACCGGGTCCAGGCGCAATTGGTTCAATATGGAAAAGTGACCCGTGGCCGGTTGGGCGTGACGATCCAGGAAATTGATCAAGCTCTGGCTGATTCTTTCGGCTTACAAAAACCGGGTGGCGCATTGGTCAGTTCGGTGGAAAAAGGCAGCCCTGCGGAAAAGGCCGGCCTGGAGGCGGGGGACGTCATCCTCAAACTCAATGAACATCCGATCAGCCATTCTTCAGACTTGTCGTCTCAAGTCGCCGATCTTGCCCCCGGAAGTATCGGCAAGTTGCAAATCATCCGCAAGGGCGTTCCAATGTCTTTGACTGTCGATGTCGGTGAAATGAAGAACGCCAAGGTCGCGGCCAATGATGACGCGAACTCGTCAAAAGGACGACTGGGTGTCGTTGTCCGGCCGGCGGAAAAAGGCGAATTGGCATCCAGCGTGAATGGCGGTCTGATCGTGGAGCAATCGACCGGCCCGGCGGCACGCGCCGGTATCCAGGCTGGCGATGTGATCTTGTCGTTGAATGGGATACCGATACAGAATGGCAAGCAATTTCAATCGCTGGTTCAAAAGGCTGGGCATAACATCGCCCTACTGATCCAGCGCGATGACGCCAGGATTTTCGTTCCTGTCGATCTTGGCTAAACCGCTCCAGATATAAAGAAAAGCCCTCCATAAAAGGAGGGCTTGTATGCGTATTTATAAAAAAGCGAACTCTTCTCGTCGATACGATCAAAACTCATCCCACTCGTTCTCTCCCCCTACCACCGTCAAGGCTCTTTTGAGCGCGACAGGTTTCAGGGTTCGGATGCTATTCTTCTCGCCAATCCCTGTTGAAGTTGAGCTGAGGTTGGCAGACGGCGTATAGACAGGTATCGACCTATCCCCACCGCGCAGTTTGAACACGCTGACCAGTTGCGATAAAACCCCGGCTTGATCTTGCATTGATGCAGCGGCGGCGGCAGCTTGTTCGACCAGGGCTGCGTTTTGCTGCGTCACATTATCCATCTGAATGATGGCGTTGTTGATTTGCTCAATACCTGATGATTGTTCTCCGCTTGCTGCCGTTATTTCGCCAACGATGGCGGTGACGCGCTTCACACTGGCCACCACTTCATCCATCGTGGCGCCAGCTTGATCAACAAGCTTGGCGCCGGCATCGACCTTTTCTACGGAATCGACGATCAATGCCTTGATTTCCTTGGCGGCACCGGCCGACCGTTGCGCCAGGTTTCGTACCTCTGCCGCAACGACCGCAAACCCTCTCCCCTGTTCGCCAGCGCGGGCTGCTTCTACCGCCGCATTCAATGCCAGGATGTTGGTTTGAAATGCGATACCGTCGATAACGCTGATGATATCGACGATTTTCTTTGAGGATTCATTGATTGAGCCCATGGTATGCACTACTTCGGACACCACGGTCCCTCCTTTCATTGCGACTTCCGACGCGGAATGGGCAAGTTGGTTCGCCTGCCGGGCGCTCTCTGAATTTTGCCTTACGGTCGCAGTTAGCTCTTCCATTGTGGACGCTGTTTCTTCCAGGGCACCCGCCTGCTGTTCAGTACGCCCCGACAAATCCATATTCCCCTGCGCAATTTCGGACGACGCCGTGGCAATCAAATCGGTGCTGTCGCGCACCTCGCCAACGATTTTCACCAACTTATCGTTCATATCTTTCAATGCTTGCAGCAACACGCCCATCTCGTCCTGATAGAGAACGACTATCGTGCTACTCAAGTCTCCTGCGGCGACCGTTTGGGCGATTTTCACCGCATGGCCTACCGGGAGGGTAATTGTCCTTGTCACCCAGATCGCGGCGACAATTCCCATCAGCAAAGCCATCGCGCCGAGAGCGAGAAGCAGAAACCGGGCAGAGCCGATATTGGCCTTGATTTCAACGCCGCTACTTGTGACAATATTTCGCTGCAAATC
>Ga0302315_10005657_pt1 | contig 10642 bp, 8 predicted proteins | sample III_Palsa_N3_1_FD_200532 | JGI IMG/M metagenome (GOLD analysis project Ga0302315, IMG submission 200532) | Peat permafrost microbial communities from Stordalen Mire near Abisko, Sweden - III_Palsa_N3_1 | ecosystem: Environmental > Terrestrial > Soil > Palsa > Peat permafrost | place: Sweden... | reverse complement strand
GACAAAACGCTGCCGGCCAGATACCTTCGGCGGGAATTCCATGTTCCAAGGACAGTAGCGCGGGCTACGGCGTACGTATGCGGGTTGGGCTGCTTCGACCTGTTTCTTAATGGCGCGAAAGTCTCGGATGACGTTATGGATCCGGCTATTTCGGACTTTGCCAAGGCCGATTATTATGTGACATTCGACGTCACGAAACAGATTCGACGGGGAAGCAACGCCATCGGGGTCATCCTTGGAAACGGCAGGTTTTACTCTCCCAGGGCCCTGGCATTGGCTTACGGAGCGCAGTCCTTTGGATATCCCAAGCTGCTCCTCGAGCTCGTGGTTGAGTATACGGATGGGTCCAAAAGTAGGATCATCAGTGACGGCTCATGGCGCTTGACGACAAACGGGCCAATTCGCGCCAACAACGAATACGACGGCGAAGAATACGACGCCCGCATGGAAATGCCGGGTTGGGACAGCGCCGGATTTAACGACGCGGCCTGGCAAAAGGCGCAGCTTGTTGCGGCGCCAGGCGGTGCGCTGCGATCTCAAATGATCGAGCCTATGAAGGTTACCCAGGTCATCCACCCGGTATCCATAACCAAACCGATGCCCGGAACATACATCGTGGACCTGGGTCAAACCATTTATGGGAACGTGCGCGTATCGGCGCACGGACCACGAGGGGCTCGAATGACCATGGTTACGTCCTACAGTCTAAAACCCGATGGAACACTCAAGACAGCGGACAACCGCAGCGCTCGAAGCACGGACGTGTACACCTTCAAGGGCAGCGGACTGGAAGTCTGGTCGCCGCGGTTCAGAGGACAGGGTTTTCGACGCATCCAGCTTACCGGCTTTCCCGGCATTCCGACGCGGGATAACTTTGAAGGTCTTTCGATCCACACGGCCGTAGAGCCGGTAGGCGAGTTTGAATGTTCCAACGGACTGGTAAACCGCATTCATGCCGCGACGCTTGCCGAAATGAAGATGTTTTTGCGCTCGGCCCCTCTCGACCCGGACCGCGACGAACGGATGCCATGGATGGGCGATCCCGCAAAGGACGCAGAGAGTGACGCCTATAACTTAAATGTCTCGGCGTTCTATGCAAAGTGGATGGATGACGTCCAGCGGTCGCAACGCCCTGACGGCTCTATTCCAGATGTCTCCATGTACTGGACGGGAGGCGACGGAGTTGAATGGCCAAGCGTCTTCACGATCATTCCGGACTGGTATATCGACTTCTACGGGGACAATACTGTCGCGCAATCTCACTACGACGCCATGAAGCACTGGGTGCTCGCCATGCGCAGACACCAGTTGAGCGACGGCACACTCACTGCAACAAGCTTTGGGGACTGGTGCGACACATATTCGATGGATGGGAAAGGCTCCGATTTCGGATCGACACCCCGCGCCCTGGTCTCGACGGCGTACCAATACCACAACTGCAGGATCATGGAACGGCTGGCCCAACAGCTTCCAACAGCAACCGTCAGCAAAGGCGATGGCGACATGTTCGGACAAATGGCGGACAACCTTAAGACGGCATTCAACAGAAAATTCTTCGATGCGTCAACAAACACCTATGAAGGAAACACACAGTGCGGCTATGTGCTGGCGCTGAAGTTCGGGCTCGTCCCGGAAGACCACCGTAACGCCGTCATTGCCAGACTGGTTGACGATATCATGGTCAAGCACCACGGTCACTTAACGGTGGGCCTCATCGGCATGCAGTGGCTGATGCAAACGTTGTCCGATATTGGGAGACCCGACGTCGCCTGGACCATCGCTACCCAGACCACCAGGCCAAGCTGGGGCTATATGCTCTCCAAAGGGTCCACCACCATCTGGGAACGCTGGGACTACGATACTCGCGATCCGGGCATGAACAGCGAAGCCCTGCTCATTCAGGCCGGCAATTTGGACGCATGGTTCTATCAAACCCTGGGCGGCATCCGTCCTGCCGCACCGGGCTTCAAAAAGATCTTGATCGAGCCGTCCGTTGTCGGCGACCTAACCTGGGTGAAGTCGCACTTCGACTCGCCTTATGGCCGCATCGTGAGCAACTGGCAAATTAAAAACCATCAACTAACTATGAACGTCGCTATTCCCCCAAATACCACGGCAACGGTAATCGTCCCCGGCAAGAACGGAAGCACGCATAACATCGGATCGGGGAGTTATCAGTTCACAGAACGGTGGTCTGACTAACGGTTCGCCCTCCCGGTGCCACGTTCGTAGCCCTGGACGGGCGTGTCTTGCGTGTTTCCATAAGCACAGTGCAATTAGGACACGCCCGTCCAAGGCTACGAACGTGGCACCAGGGCATAGGCTATGCGGTATTTAATACCCTCAACGTAAGTTCCCGACGGCGTTCGAAGAAGTCATCGGAGATCGCCGGAAGCGCTCCATCGGTTGAAACAGGTTCGACGAGATCGATCCACGAACGACAGCCCCCGTACTGTGGTAATACAGGCCACATCACCGGTTCTGGAAGACGATACACTCGGAGCACCAATACAAAAACAGGTTTGTAAGGCTCCCAGTCGAACCTTCCGTCGATGAACTGCTCCTTCCAGATATGTGTGGGAGAAAGACGAATCAGAGGGGCTCGGTTTTCCAGCTTAACGACATCCGTAACCTCGGCAAAGGCTTCGAAGCGTACCTGGCTTGCGGGAGGCTTTGCCTCCTCTTCTTCAACCAGCCATTTCCCAAAACACTCCTGCACATCCCCTGACCGCTCGGTTTCGTGCTCGTAGGTCGGATAGAGCAGGAAGCGGTTTGCTTGCAGTGCAAACTCTCCTGTCTCTTCGATCAACCCACCCTTGCGGATGAGGATGATCTGATGGCCTTCGAGCAGCGACCGCTGTACGACTGCCCATTCCTTAAGTGCTGTCTTGATATCTTCCATAGAACTTCCAAAGCTTTCATTGAAAACGTGGAGATATTATAGCTCCTGCTGGGAATAATCGCGTAGATCTGCAAGTCTCCTCCATGGAACCACAAAAGCCAACACCGGCCAAACAACCATGGGAGCAGAGAAATGAAAGACATAATCACCGAAAATATCAACGACGACGGGATCGACAGGCGAGGATTCCTGAAGTGCATGGCCTGGGCGGGAACCGGGCTGCTCTGCACGGTCAGCGGCGGCATCTTGTCGTCTCAGGCCTTTGGAAAAGGCATGAAAAGCAGCGCGACTGACCTCTCCTTCGTACAGATCAGCGACAGCCACATCGGCTTTAACAAACCCGCGAACCCGGATGTAAACGCGACGTTCCAGGCTGCCGTCGACAAGATCAACGCCATGCCCAATCCGCCCGCGTTTATCCTGCACACGGGCGATCTGACACAGCTTGCCCAGGCGGACCAGTTCGACACCGTCGATCAAATCCTAAAAGGCGCGAAGACCCAGACCGGTCAGGTCTTCTACGTTCCCGGCGAGCACGATGTGGTCGGCGACGGCGGTGCGCTCTATTTGCAGCGCTACGGCAAGGGCACTAAAGGAAGCGGATGGTACAGCTTCGATCAGAATGGAATCCACTTCATTGGACTTATAAACGTGCTGAACCTTGGTGCGAATGCCATCGGCGATCTTGGACCCGATCAGCTGGCTTGGCTCAAGGACGATGTAAGCCATCTGTCGCACGAGACCCCAATCGTGGTTTTCGCACACATCCCGCTCTGGGAAGTCTATCCAGCCTGGGGTTGGGGTACAACGGACGGCGCGCAGGCGCTCTCATATTTGAAGCGCTTTGGTTCGGTAACCGTGCTGAACGGCCACATTCACCAGGTGCAGCAGAAGATCGAAGGCAAAGTCCAATTCCATACCGCCATGTCCACCGCCTTCCCCCAGCCAGCTCCAGGAACGGCAGACAAGCCCGGTCCAATGAAAGTCCCGGCAGGTCAGCTCCGCCATGTGCTTGGTGTTACCGACGTGAGTTATGTGCAGGGACATCACTCCCTGGCGCTGGTGGATTCGCCGCTGGAAACGTCATCCGCCGGCGACGCCATGTAGTTCCGTGGCAACACAAAGAGGTATTGGGATGAGATCGATTAACGTACACGCCGTGACATTTGTTGCGGCGTGCCTTGTGCTTACAGCGGCCTTAACTACTAACGCACAAACCCCGGAGGCACCTAAACAGAAGCCGCCAGATTCCACTGGGGTGTTTGTATCCCGTGGACATACACTGTTCCTGAGCAGCTGCGCCCCTTGCCATGGCGCCGATGCCAAGGGCGACGACGGCCCGAACCTGCACAACCTGGGACTGCCCGACGATGTTATATCATCGACAGTGAGCAATGGGATAAAAGACGAAATGCCGTCATTCTCAAAGAAACTAAAAGGCGACGACCTGAAAGCAGTCGTCGCCTACGTACATTCCCTGCAATAAACCCCGTGGCATGGTTTCTAGCTTTGGAGTAACCATGTCCTAAAAACGCAACGCTGTGCACGACCCCCCATGGTTACCCCATGGCTGGAAACCATGCCACTGGGTCTGCTTTTATCCCGCATCTTTCAACAATTCACAAAACTGCCTCAACTCTGTCGGATTGAGATCAGACGTCGCCCACCAGGTCATCTGTTTGCCTTGCCAGTGGAAGACGTTATATCCGTGGCGTGTCTCCCCCTGTGTCAGCCCCCCTCCGGACCGATCGCTTGGCCAAACGAATACGTTGATAATGTGCTTGGCATGGTGATACACCAGGGCAGCTACCGGGCGGTCCGCCATATAATCGAGCCGCCCGCCGATCAACGGGAAACCCTGGGACGCAAGATCTGTCACCGGAGGTGAATAGTCCAGCTTCCCGTTAAACCAGGGTTTGACTGTGTGTTGATCCGTAGAGATGACGTCTTCAAGGTGATTGGCCTGCAGGGATCGGATATGGGCGTCTACGACAGCGCTTGCCAATGGATCGCCGGGGCCCATCTGCAGCCAGATAAATGGCAGGAGGACAATCAAAACGGCAGCCATGGCATATCCGGTGGACTTTCGCCAAAACGAACTCGGGGAAGAGGTCTCCTGTGAGACAGCCCTGCTCCATCGTTGCTGGGCAGCGGCGGATGGTTGAAAATTGAAGGAAGGGTCGGACAGCGCGGCGCGCTGGCTCAGCGCCGCTCGGTAGGCAGTCTGGCATTCGGCGCACCCTTCCATGTGCGACTCCACTTCGAGGCTGTGCACCACGTCGAGCTCACCATCAATATAGCCCTGCAGCAAGGAATCTTTAGTCTTGCAGCTCATATCAGGCACCGTCCCGTTCTGCGGCAATAAGTGAGTGCTGCATCCTCGTGCGTGCGCGGGCAAGTCGCGACATCACCGTACCGATGGGGATATCCGCGATTTCCGAGATCTCCCGGTAGGAAAGGCCTTCGAGCTCGCGCAGCACAATCGCTTCCCGGTATTCGACCGGCAGCGCATCGATTGCTTGCCTGAGATTGGCCCGGTCAATAGCTTGCAGCACAAGCGCCACCGGGTTGCTCTCTTCATTGGCCTGGGTGTCTCCAATCTCCTCAATGGATTGATCCACCATGGCTTTTTTGCCCCGCATCTGAGTATAGGCCGTGTTGCGTACGATCTGGAAAAGCCAGGCCCTGATATTTGGACTGCGCACGGAATCCAGGTTCCGAAAAGCGCGGATGAGGGCGTCCTGCAAGACATCTTCCGCATCAGCATCGTTGCCAAGAAGCCAGCGCGCCAGATTATAGGCAGAAGAAGAGTGAGGCATTACAAGCGTGTCAAATCGCTTCCGCTTGTCGTCTGCTTTCACTCTAAATAACATAATTCTTCCTGGGCCATGGATTACATTTTGGAGACTCAAAAAGACGAGGAAATATTCCCACAACCTTGAGACAATAGTATACCTATGTCCCCTGGACCTAAGTTGGGATGCCGAATATAATGGAACAAATGTGCCATGCTTGTAGCTTTGGACAAGCATGTCTCTTAACGCAGAGCCTCACGGCCCACCATCCTGATAGAAAACATAAGCCGTCAGAGGAGCAAGTCCCACAGTGCCTTCTGCAACGGCGACGCCCTGGCTGCCGGAATGATCCGGATCAACGGCAACATGCCATCGACCACCCGGCAGTGTAATTTGGGACGCCACAGTCTCCCCGTGAAATACCACCAACGTCCTCGACCAGCGATCCCCGGTAGCCGAGCCGTCCAGCGTAAAGGCCACGGTTTTCGGCGGCAGACCATCGGTCGAGTAGAACGACAAAGTCCGGCGTACCAATTGCGCTGTCGCACACCGGAAGACTGGGTGCGCGCGTCGAAGGGCAATCAGCCCCTGATAATAGGACTCCACCGGCCTGAACTCCAGCCCACGCCGCCAGTCGAAGCGGTTCGTCGCGTCACCCGCATCGTGGGAGTTGTTGTCCCCGCCCTTCGTACGACCCATTTCCGCACCGCCCTCAAGGATGGGCACACCCTGGCTCAGCAGGACAATCGCTCCGGCGAATTTCAGCACACGCTGCTGTGTCGCCATATCCGCAGACGGAAGCGACTTTTGGATTTTGTCGAGTAGAGTCAAATTATCATGGATGGACACATAGTTCATGCTCTCCGTGGGAGCCGACGCAAAGTCGGGTGAACCCGAAATTACATTCTGCAAAGCCGAAAGATCCGCTCCCCCGCCAAGGGCGAAGCCAGCTCCCGTGCCATCGAGATCGCCGCGCAGGGCAATGCGGAAGTTGTCGTTGAACACGGCAACCTTGAGGTTGCGCTGCGCGCCTTTTCCAAAACGTGTAGGTCCGCCGCCTGTCCACGGCTCGCCGTACAATAGAATGTCGGGACGAACACGGTGCAGGGCATCGGAGATAGATCGTACGGTCTCCGGCGTAAACATGCCGATAAGATCGAACCGGAATCCGTCGATGTGATACTCGCCCGCCCAGTAAATCAGGCTGTCGCAGATGAACTTCCGAACCATCGGACGATCGTCGTCGAGGGCATTTCCGACCCCCGATTCATTCAAAAGCTGACCTGCAAAGCCGGTTCGAAAGTAATAGTAGGGTACGGTCGCCCAGAAAGGGGATGAGTCTCCAGATACAGGCACAGCGTGGTTATACACCACATCCATAATCAGCCCCATGTGGGCGCGGTGCAGGCCAAGCACCATCGTCTTAACCTGCCGAACGACTCCGGCCGGATCACCTGGGTTGACCGCGTAACCAGGTTCGGGGACATTGAAAAGATCCGTCTCATAGCCCCAATTGTAATTGCCTTTATGCTCGGGGTTAATACTCTGTATGGGAAGGATGTGCACATAATTGACGCCCAGTCCACGCAAGTAATCCAGACCAGTTACAGCATTGGCGGGCGCGGACGCCCCCGGTACATGTGTGCCGGCGTCGACAAGTCCCAGATATTTGCCGCGCAGCGAGGCTGGAACTCCGCTAGAGGGGTCAGTGGTAAAGTCTCGGACGTGCAGCTCGTAAACGACGGCATCGGTCGGGGAAGACAGCTGCGGGGCCGGCACAGTGGCCCAGCCGTCTGGATTAGTTTGCTTCAGATCGATCACCATCGACCGGCGCAGTCTCACATCTGCCGCGCGTCCATACAGATCTGGAGCCGTGTGCACGCTGCCGTACGAGAAAAAGCGGTACTGGTAGAACACGCCGTTCAGGTTGCCGGGGACCGTCGTATTCCAGACACCGGACTGCCCCCGGTGCATGGGTACCGACCGTAGAGTTCCTCCGACCGCCTTCGTGTACAAGAGCAATGTTGTCGACGTCGAGACGGGGCACCAGACCTTAAAGGTTGTCTGGCTGTGCGTGTAAGTTGCGCCGAGGTCATTGCCATGATACACGTATGCAGCATCGGACAGCACGTCGCGCGCATAAACAGGGATCGTGATCCCGTCCATCTGTACAGTCATCGGACGGACAATGTCAGTCGGGCCAAGAGGCCGTGCAAGGTCTAATTGAAGATACCGCGTCGGGTGTGTATCAGAGACTGCCTGCGATGCTCCGTGTGAACTATCCGTCTGGGTTGGCGGCCGCACCTGATTCGGATCGTCCGCGGAGTTTAAAATCAGACGCCGGTTGAAGTCCACAACGAAGCGGACCAGAGATGTCCGTGGGACGTTGAGCGCAATATTACCGCCCCCAGGACTGAATCCCGCGCCCCAATTCTGAGCCCACGTTCCGCCCCGCGTGACCTTATACTCATAAGAGCCCGCGGGTATGCGAACCACAAGCTCGAACACACCCGGTCCGTGCTCGCACATCCGCGTGCGTCTGTCGTTTGTCTGCCACGCCTCGCCGCCCAGAGCAGGCTGAAACGATCCCGCCAGTTCTATCTGATCGGGGTCCGCCGGCGGCGATTCCACGCCCGATGAGCCCGCAGCCTCAATGCGTACGACAGGGTCTGGTGAGCCGCCGCAGACAACTGCGATGTGGCCTGCCAGACTTGCCGGGTCTACGGCCACCGTCACGGATAGGTCAATACGCGCCGCAGAATCCAGAAAGGCCGACGGCCGGTCGCCGGAATCGCACCACCCGCGAGCTGGCAGAATGGAGATACAAAGTACCACCGCCCAGATGCACCCGAATCGACTGCACGAAAATCGAAATCCGTTATTTGCCATTCGAAGGGTCCGGGCCAGTTGGCGAACTCACCTGCTTAGGATTGTCGACGGAGTCCAAAATCAACTTCCGCTTGAAATCTACGGTAAATCGCACCCAGGAGGTCCGGGAGACTTTGATCGGAATGTTAGCGCCATTGGGGCTGAAGCCCGCTCCCCAGTTCTTGGTCCAGGTGCCTCCGCGCGCTATCTTGTACTCGTACGAGCCCGCGGGCAAGTGAACGACTAGCTCGAATACGCCAGGGTGCTGTTCATGCATACGCATGTGGGGGTTGTCGGTCTGCCAGTCGCCTATTCCCGGCACGGATTTAAAGGACCCGGCCAGCACCACTTCAGTTGGGTCCGGTGCTTTCGATCCCGCATGTGCGGGCAGAACTGAGAAGAGGAGTGCAGCCGCCAGTATCCACTTTGTGGAGCAGGCTAGCCTCTCCTTAGTGAATGCCCCGATAGCGAGGGTGTCAATGCTTCTAGTCAACTTAATAGTGTCCCTTTTCATGTTTAGGCGGACTACCCCAACCGCTTGGGTAATCAGCATAACGGATTGTATCACCATAAAAGCCACATGTCAAGTTGGCGGTTAAACATCCAAGCTATGGAACTTAGAGATTGGAGCGCAAGTAAGCGACATCCGGATCAATATGTCCTGACACCAGGGAACGGACCGCAGGTTATGTCAACGTGATGGAGGCCCTGCCCTATATGAAAGGGTGGGACATCGAACCCATAGCTGAGAGAACCGACACGCAGTACATGATGGCCTGCAGATAGGCCGTCAAATCTAAGGTTACCGACGCCGTCCGTAAGAAACGACTGCGGCCACTCCTTGTCTACCAGAGGACCAACGGGAGGGTCGAAGGCAATTGCGGCATTCCGAAGCGAGAATCCTGATTCGTCTGCACAGTGGAACTCCATAGGACCCCCTGGATTTGGGATGTCTAGAGTGATCGGCGGCAGCGTCTTACCAGCCTTAATCTCAATGCGTTTTGTTGGGGAAAACCATATGCCGTCGCGGCAAGCTTGTACAAAGTAAACTCCGCACGTCAACCCATCCAACTCAAACTTGCCGTCCTCCTGGGGCCTTGCTTCAACACTAAGCAAGTCCCCGAGATTACCCGCCCGTCTGTAGCGGGCGTAAACTTCGTAGGTCGAACCCGAGTCACCAGGAAGAGATCCGCCGACAGTAATTCTACCGGTCTGATCGACCGGCTTAGGCAAAGTTAAATCGACAGGTTCGCCCGGCTTCAACGGAACGATCACAGCGCCACATTCTTCCGGAACTAGAGCAACAAGATATACATAGGGTTTGGAGCGGTTCTTATCCCCAGTTTCATCCCAGGGGTTCCAGTATTTGATGGGACCATATTCCACTTTCCCGGAAGCGTCCGTCGTTACGAGAGGACGGACATTATCGTAGTGGGACAGATACATGGCTACCGTCGCCCTGTTTGCGGGCGTACCGTCCGACAGCCTTACCGTTCCAGATATGGACATGGACCAGGTAATGAGAGCCTTCTCAAGTCTGCTTATCCTCTCCTGTTCCTTGTCCCCCGCTTTATCAAAAGCGCTAATTGAGCCGGGCGGGAGGATACGTTGCCGGATACGACCGAGATCGTATGATACGGGGGATCGATGACCATATTTCCGGAGGGTTCATCGTATGGGCACGCATCGAGGTCGTAGCTTCTCGTGGGCATAGCCGGAAACTCGCCCATGCCTTCGGCGTTTGTCGAGAGTGCGTATGCAAAGCCTTCGCCGTTTGGCCAAACATCCACAGCGCCTCGGACGGGACGCCCACGCCAGTCAACAAGCTTAACTTTTATGGAACCAGGTAGGCGGCTCGACGCGCAAATGTCCACGGGCGGCTCATCTTGCAACACAGGAGACAGGGCGACTACCTGCAGAGCAGTGGAATATGGTTCGGGGTGACCATCCAGATCTCCATGTGGAACGTCCCTGGCTATAATTTTGTAGGCGTGCAAACCTCGCCCATAAACCGTCCCGTTATACGTTCCAGCGCCATCCGCCTTGAGTTCGTCGCCTGACGTATCCTCTCTTTCAA
>Ga0302315_10005654_pt1 | contig 10644 bp, 7 predicted proteins | sample III_Palsa_N3_1_FD_200532 | JGI IMG/M metagenome (GOLD analysis project Ga0302315, IMG submission 200532) | Peat permafrost microbial communities from Stordalen Mire near Abisko, Sweden - III_Palsa_N3_1 | ecosystem: Environmental > Terrestrial > Soil > Palsa > Peat permafrost | place: Sweden... | reverse complement strand
ACCGTAGCACTCGTCATTTGCCCATAGAGCACTGGCGAAATTCCGTCCGAATTCATCACGGAAACCATGAAGCGGCCATAATCACTAACCGTCGTCTTCAACAAGTCAGCAGCGTTCGGCTCGGCATTCTCCGTGATCGGCAGGGGATTACCCTTGGCATCGTGCGGAACCGCGAAGCGATTTGCGTAGAGCCCTGCATCCCAGGTAAATCGCGTATCGCGCATGCCAAGCGGCTGGAAAATCTGCGTGCTGGCAAGCTGTTCGAGCGATTGATGAAACTTCGCTTCCAATGCGCGGCGCAAATATTCGAAACCTTCTCCAGAATAGCCGTAGCGGGTTCCGGGATCGACCTCAAACGCCAACTTGCCGCTTTTGCTTTGCCAGCGCCAATTGGGGAATCCAGTCACTTGATTCAACACGTGCCGCGTTGTAAGTTGCATTGCGCGCGGATCATTTTTGACGTCAGGATCGATCCAGTAATGTGCCAGCGGCTCGTCGATATCCCACAACCCCTGGGTCGCGAGTTTGAGTGTGACCGCAGAAGTCACGGTCTTGGTTACGGAAGCAACGTTAAAAACGGTGTCGAGCGGCGCAGGGGTGCCTTGCTTGAGCTCGCCGTACACACGCACTTCTTGCAGCATACCTTCCCGTATTACGCCCAGGCCGAGTGTGGGTATGCCCTTGCTCTTGAGCCAGGCATTAACCTTTTCCGCATCTTCGAATGAGGGTGCGGTTGCCGCTGAAAGCTCCTCATGGTCATAGCTCAAGATGCGCGACAGTTTCCATTTGCCGTCCTCCAGCAGCCAGAGATGCGTGAACAAGGCATGCCCGGTCGGGTATTCCGGCTTGCCGGGCTCCAATGCAAAGAAGCGATGCTCGCCCATCTGTATTGCCCCATATAGGGTGCCATTCTTTTCCAGGCGATAAACGACTAGCGAATCAGGTACCAGCTCGCGCCGCGCGCGATACCGTAGATTGAAAATGCCGTTCCTAATGCTATCCAGGAAGGCAGCCTTACCGACCGTCTCCCCGCCTTTGTCGTGATAAAACTCGAAGTTGTCGCTGATTAATTCCTCGAATGGTTTGATGTCGTGCATGTTATAGCCGACATCGAACAGGCGTGCATCGCAGGTTTTCAGCGTGGCAAACAATTCAGACTTGCTGCTGACCTGCGCATGGGCCGGGAGCGAAAGCAATGAGAGTGCGGCAAATGTGAGCAGTATGGCTAGGTAGCTTCGTCCAATGTACGAGATCGGTTTGATCATTTCGGTTCCTCCATGAGAGGTGCCGACTGTAGCAGTGCATGTCTCGGCATGTACTAACATTGCGACGAATTGCGGAATTGGCTGTGTAGGCTGTAGAAAAGACTCATTCATTTTTTTATCGGCACTGTCTACGAACGCACCGAGTCTGAACGGTGGAATTTCCTTCGGGGCGTCGACGAGACACTTACCGATCTCATCACCGACCCTCAACAGTCGCCACCATGACTATTCGTTCACGCAAATATTCACCGAATGCGTCTATTGTCGCTGTCCGCCGCCCTGTAGACGCTGGACAAAAAACGTGCAGTGATCGCTTTTTGCCAAAAGAGTTTCCGCGTTGGCATCGGTTGATAATTAAGTTTAACAGGTGCTGTCACGAGCGCGATACAGACAAAAACCTTTCGATGAAACTTCCGCAGCCTGCCAATTGCCCAAGCGACTCCGTGACCGCTGTACCAGTGTCATAATAATTCCAAATGCATAAGTAGCCAAAACGCGGGCAATCATCAGCACATCATATCCTGCAGTTTGTGCCCAAATGATATAGCCGACGACAAATACATCCGTCAATTTCCGTAAGGCCGATTTAATAGTCATGCGGCAACTTAGTTTTGCAAGCAACTGCGCGCCGACTGCTGCGCCAACGGCAAGACCCGTGGAAGGTATTGATAATGCGAGATCGTGAGCCGCGTCCGGGGAAAATCCCACAATGATGAACTCGATTACGCCAATTGCAAACGCGGTTGTCGCGAGCGGCATTAGAGAGATATACATGGCTCCTCCAAAAATTCAAGTGCTTTCCCCGGACATCGTCGTCACAGATTCAACTGCTATGCTCCAATCAATGTCTTGGGTTCAAGATAAGACTCCAGGCCAAGCAGGCCATACTCGCGACCGATACCTGACTGCTTGAATCCACCAAAAGGCGCTAGCGGATCGTGCTGCAGGCAATTGATCAACACTCGGCCTGCCTGAAGTTGAGCCGCAACGGCTTTGGCTCGCACTAGATTTGACGAATGTACATAAGCCTGTAGGCCATAGATCGTATCGTTTGCGATTTCAATGGCCTCCTCATCGCTGCGATAAGTCAAGATGGAAAGCACCGGACCAAAGATTTCCTCCCTCGCTATTGCCATGTCGTTGCGGACATTTACAAACACGGTTGGCTTGACGAAATAGCCTTGCTCCAAGCCTTCGGGACGACCTTCCCCTCCGGCGACAAGTGTGGCGCCTTCTTGCAGTCCAAGGCGAATGTAGTGTTGCACTCGTTCAAACTGGTTGCTGTTGGCCAAGGGGCCGATGACGGTAGCTTGATCGGCTGGATCCCCCACCTTCATTTGAGAAACGACCGTTTTTACGATCTCGATCACCTCCTGAAGGCGCAGCGCTGGCACAATTAGGCGACTGCCGGCAATACACGCTTGTCCATTGTTCATAAAGACAGCATTCAGCGCGAGAGGAACCGCTTGTGCCAGGTCTGCGTCGTCAAGAATGATGGTCGGCGATTTGCCACTCAGCGCAAGACTGACTCTTTTCATGGTTTCAGTCGCTGCGTGCTGGATAATCTTTCCAACGGTTGTCGATCCCGTGAAAGAAATCTTTGCAACATCCGGATTTGTGCTCAGTTCGCCACCGACAACATCGCCGCGGCCGGTCACGATGTTGACAACCCCAGGCGGCAACCCGGCTTCATGGAGGGCCTCCGAGACAATATTATTTTGGATAGCGCTCATCTCGCTAGGCTTGATCACTGACGTGCAACCAGCCGCCACCGCCATTGCTAGTTTGCTGCAAATTGACCCGGCGGCGCTATTCCAGGGTGTCACAAGACCAGTCACACCCACCGGCTCCATCACCACGGTCGAACTACCCATCTGGCGCGTAAAATCGTAACTTTCCAGTGTTTGCGCGGCATCGAGGAAAGATTGGGCGGAAAAGTGGGAAATCCAGGAGGCGCGTGATGCAGGGGCGCCATATTCTTCGATCGTAGCGTCCCGCAATACATCGGCACGCGCCAGGACGGCGGCGTGTAGCCGTTTCAACATGGCGACGCGCTCGTCTTTGGTAGTGCGCGCGAACGCTGGGAAGGCTTTCTTGGCCGCGGCAACTGCACGACGCGTGTCCATAACATCCGCCAAAGTGACTCTGGCGATTACCTGCTCGGTTGTTGGATTGATGACGTCGAAGATCTCACTTCCGTGCGGCGTGACAAATGCGCCATTGATGTATACCTGATTGATGTTTCGCATGTTTTTCTCCTGAATTTGTCCAGATCATTTGATCTATGAGCACAGTATAGGCATCCAGCATTGATATGATAAGATAGATAAATATGGATGAATCATTGCGAAAATCAGGATAATGTACAAATCTGGACTTGTTGAGTTGGAGGCGGTCTTGGCAGTGTCCCGGCATCGCGCCTTTAGGCCCGCGGCGACGGAACTCAGGATGTCCACCTCGGCCTTAAGCAATGCCGTCGCCGGACTTGAGGCACGGTTGGGGTTGCGCCTGTTTCATCGCACCACGCGCAGTGTCGCCCTGACGGACGCAGGGAAACAATTCGTTGCTCGTATCGCCCCGGCGCTTTCTGACATCCACCATGCGATGGAAGCCGCCAATGACTATCGGGAAACGCCGATGGGGACGCTACGTATTAATACGTCGACGGGTGCTGCCCGCATGATTTTCTCAGCCATCGTCCCGGAATATTTGCGTCGTTATCCAAGCATGACCTTGGATATCGTAACCGAGGGAAATATGATTGACATCGTCGCCGAAGGCTATGATGCAGGTATTCGTCTGAGTGAATTGGTGCCACGCGATATGGTTCGCGTAGCAATCGGAAGTAGCTTGCGTATGGCAGTGGTTGCGTCGCCGGAATACTTTGCAAAGTATCCGAAGCCGCTGTCGCCAGCGGACCTCTCAGCGCATCAGTGTATTCGTGCGCGGCTTCCAAGTGGCGCGGCATCCCATTGGGAGTTCTCGAAGCGAGGGAAAAATACCACCGTTGATGTTCCAGGCACTTTAATACTTGACGAGCCGAATCTCATACACGAAGCAGCGCGAGCAGGAATTGGATTGGCGTTTCTTACCGAATGGTATGTCATTGACGATTTGGCGACCGGACGCCTGATACGCGTATTGAGCGACTGGACACCTCCATTCCCGGGACTAGCTCTCTATTATCCTTCCGGGCGATATGTTCCGGCGGGCTTGCGTGCTTTCATTGATCTCATCAAGGAAATTAGTGATCGGCCCTAAGATAATATGGATGTCGGTAACCGCTTCTTTGGAGTCATCTCACATCGCGATCGATGCCGAACGCTCCTCGAGATCGTCGCGGCCTTTCAAAGCTACCCTCCCGCTATCGCGGCGACAATGCGTCGCCAAGATAATTCAGCTTTGGGTCGAAATTCTAAATCGAGGTGTTCGATGCCCCTCATACTGACTACTTTCCCGGAGCCCCAAGCTGACGGAGAAAGCTTCGGTAGTCGGTCTGAACCCATTCTTCAACGAGCCGCCCCTGCCCGTCAAATCGGAATATGTTTATCAGATCCCAGACGACACGTTTTCCATTCGGCGGCAGTGCGCCAGCGGGTGACTGCGTGAACTCGCGAACAAACTTACCCTCGATCCACGTCTGGCAGGCAATGTGGTTTCCCTGCCCGACGATAATTCCACGGCGAATCGAGCGGTCATCAAATGCCTCACGAATGGCCTTGAAGTAGTTGGCGATGCCGGAGTAGCCCACATCAAAACCGTCCGGCCCGTGAAAGCGATAGTTGGCTGTATCAAAATAGGAATCTGCTTCTGCCTGATCTTCGCCGGAAATCACCAATTCGCCGGCCCTCTTCAAGCGGATCACGAGTTGGTCCAATGTCATGGCCATGCCAACACCACCGGGCTCGCTGTCGAGCGTATGGTGATTTTTTGGGTTCGCAGTCGAACCTGCATAAACAACGTTGTCCATCTTTAACTCCTTTGAATTTGCGAAACTTGGGCGGGATCCGAGTAGCTGCCAGCCGAGAGCCGCGATTGTGGTAAGAATTGCTTTTCGGCGGCTTGAACGACCAGTTTCCTCCGAATTGAAATTGCCTGGTCCTGTCTTATTCATTTGAACTCCATTATGTGATCGCTTTAGTCAGCATCTTAGGCCCTACCAATTCATTTGATAATCCGCTATTATTTGCATGAACTCCTGAAAAAAAGCCAGCAATGCCCACGCCAACGCTCAACGACTTGAAGGCCTTCGCGGCGGTTTCCGCCCATCGCAGCTTCAGGAAGGCGGCCGATGAACTCGGCCTGTCTGCTTCGTCGCTCAGCCATGTGGTGCGCACATTGGAGCAAAACCTAGGCATTCGCTTGCTCAACCGAAGCACCCGCAGCGTGGCCCTGACCGAGGCAGGTGAACGCCTGTTAGCACGCCTTGGCCCTACCCTGCATGAGCTACAGGCGGCGTTGGACGAAGTCACTTCTTTCGGAGAACGGCCGCGCGGCCCTCTTCGCATCAATGCCAACGAAACTGCGGCGCGCATGCTAATGCGAACCGTCGTTCCGATTTTTCTTAACCGCTTTCCCGACGTAACGTTCGATCTCGTGACCGAGGGGCGGCTGGTGGATATCGTCGCTGAGGGCTTCGACGCGGGTGTCCGCCTCGGAGAAGCTCTTGCAAAGGACATGATCGCTGTACGCTTTGGCGGCGACGTTCGTTTCCTTGCGGTCGCATCACCGGATTATCTCGCGCGCCATAAAGCGCCGAAGGTGCCGGAAGACCTCAAAAGCCAGAATTGCATTCGCAATCGGCTACCGAGCGGCAAACTATATCGTTGGGAATTCGAAAAGCGCGGACGCGAAGTGATCGTGGACGTTCCCGGCACGTTAACCCTAGATCATATTGGACTGATGGTTGAGGCCGCGGCAGACGGATTGGGAATCGCGTATGTGCCGGAGCGCGCCGCGAAACCCTATCTGGATGAAGGGCACTTGGTTCCTGTGCTCGAGGACTGGTGTCCGTCGATACCCGGCTTGTTCCTTTACTACCCAGGTAGACGCCATTTGCCTGCGCCGCTAAAAGCGTTTATTGAAGTTGTTCGCGAGGTACTACCATGATTGAGAAAATTGATCCGTGATCCTGTCAAAGGTGAACGGTGGTAGATAAAATATACGACTGCCGCCAATAATCAAATCTTTATTGCTGCCAACAATTCGTCGCCGATGACTGGTAAGAGGGTAAGCCCGGCCGGTGGCCAGCGATTTCATTCTGGCGCCAGCGGCCGCTTCCCGATCCTATGCGGACAGCACGAAAACTTGCGCTGGCAGGATCACTGTACATTGATTAGGCAAGATATGCGCAATTACAATATCCACTTATCCGAAAAACGCACGGAAGCGACGGATTGGGTGGCGCTTCACCGAGCTTTTCTTTAATCACGTAACGCATGCGCTACTTTCGCCACAAGCGTCACGCGATCAAATGGTTTAACGACGAAATTTACAGCGCCGGCTTTCAGGCTGTCCCGTACAGTCGTCCCCTCGCTATTGCCGGTAATCATAATGACAGGTACCTTTGCAAACTGCGGTATGGCTTTGAGGCGCAGCGTGGTTTCTATGCCGTTCAGATCCGGCATCATGAAGTCCATCAGAATCAGGTCGGGTTGCATCTTGCGCAGGAGATTCAGGGCTTCAATTCCGCTGGTGGCAAATACCAAGTGATAGTTTTCCGCTGCAAGCAAGCGATTTAGTGTTTTGCACTGGAACTCATCATCATCCACGATCAGGATCACTGGTCGAATGCGGTCAGCCATCTCGTTTAATATATGTGCCGATTCGATGTACGGGGCACACTCTTTTCTGAGTTCATCGGCCCACTGTGTGAATGGCGAGAGCGATTCGGCCGCAACGCGAAAGTATCGCTTGACGTCACCTTGCGAGAGCTCCTCGATTTCCAGTTCCAGCTTCTCAACGTTTTCGAATCCTGGATTCTTCAGAAATTCTCGCTTTGCAAGTTCCCCGGAAAACTCATCCAGTGTGGCGCTGATGTCTTGCTCCGCCTGCTTCATGGCCCGATTGACGATTTCGATTTGTTCATTGCCGGATGCCACTTGCCGGTCCAGCATGCTTCCCAATTTACCCAGGCGGCGCGCTTGTGCAGCAAATTCATTTGCAGATGGGCCACGGTTCCTGTCGGCGGCCAAATCACGGAGTGCGTGATGTACCGACATCAATAAACGCGGCGCATCGTTTGTCATGGGCCAGAACAGAATGTAATCGTCAAAGTGCCCTTTCCTGCAAGCTTGATAGGCACCGTTCACCTCTTCCTTTTTGCACAGGATCAGCGTGCGGTGAGGTTGAGCATGGATTTTCTCGCTCTGCCGATAAAGTCCCAGGTAATAGCGCTCTGACTTTTCCAGGGCATTGAACGCAAGTACCAGGACGTTGGGGGCTCTGCTCTCAAAATCTTCTGCAGCCTTATCCTGATTGATGGAAATGAATACTTGATCGAATTCTGGCGTCAGGAGGTCTTTTACGAGGACCGCATCGCTGGAATTATCTGAAGCGACGAGAATGGTCGCCTGGTCCTCGATCAATTTGCTTGAGGCGTTCTTTTCCATTTTCAGCGCGCCTCCGTTTGCCATTCCTGTACCTGCAGGTTCCACGATGCAATCCAATTTTCCAGATCAGCTGGGAGCATCGGGCGGGCAATAAAGTAACCTTGGGCCAGATCGCATTTCGTGCTTCGCACCAGCTCCCAATCTTCGGCGTCCTCCACTCCTTCAGCGACGACAGTCATGCCGAGTTGCTTACCCAATACCAGGCTGGCATCGTATATCGCTCGTGCAGTCTCGTCATGCCAAGCTCCATGAACAAAACTCCTGTCGATCTTCAGTTCATCGAAGGGAATGTCTCGTAACTGCGTTAGTGAAGAATGTCCAGTGCCAAAATCGTCAATCGAGAGGCGGAAACGCTTCAGCCGTAGTCGGGCCAATACTTCAAGAGGGGCGCGTTGATCAAGCATCAGGCGGCTTTCCGTCACCTCCAATACAATATCTTGCGGTGCCATGCCCGCCTCGACGGCCGTCTCTGCGACGAAATCGACAAAAGCCACTGAAGAAAGATTGTCCATTGACACATTAATGGCGAGTCGAAGTTTCAATCCATCCTGCTGCCAGGCTTTGGCTTGTGCTATCGCATCGATCAGCACGACATGCGTCAGAAAGTCAATCAATCCATGTTCTTCGGCAATGCCGATAAACTGGTCTGGAAATACCAGTCCATCAACGGGGTGACGCCAGCGCACCAGCGTTTCCACACCGACAACGGCGCCGGTGGCAACCTCTACCTTTGGCTGGTAATAATTGATCAACTCATGATTGGCGATGGCGGAGCGTAATTCACTTGCTCCGTAAATTCTCTTTGTGGTGAAGGATACGTCCTGTGCAGGCATCCACTTGTTGACCAATGTGGACAATTCCTCTCGAGAAACCGGCTTTTTCAGATGACCCAGCACGGTGATTTGATGAGCCTGAATCAATTTTTCTGTCATTTGCAGCGTGCGTTCATCTTCACCGCTGACTAAAATGAGACTGCCGGTATAGTCATGTTCGACGAGTTTGCGAACAAATTCAATTCCATCCATTTCCGGCATGTTCAAATCCATTAGGATCAGGCTGGGCGAGGTACCAAGAGAATCCACCCACTCCAGCGCTCCCGTGCCGGTATCGCACGTTGTCACCAGGGGATACCCCAGTCCGTCCAGCATGCGGGCGAGCAGCTTGAGCATGAAGGAATCATCGTCGAGTACCAAGATCTTGATGGTTGATTTATGCATGCGACTGTCCTTCATGTATTGTGTCGACGATTCGCAAGCTACATCTGCAAGGAGTCGAGGAACGTGTTTACAGTGGCGAGTTCTTGTTCGAACATCGGCAACAGCGCCACTAGCGCGTCAATGCGGCCGGAAGCGCCGGCAGTTTCCATCTCAGCACATAGCTCACCAAGTGCCAGTGCGCCGACGGTGCGCGCCGAGGATTTCAGCTTGTGCGCTTGCGCGCTTGCCTGCGCTGTCTGGCCACCGACACAGGCGGCTTTCAATATCAATGCGATCTTTGCCGCACTGATCCGAAAGTCATTCAGGAATTCGAGAATCACGGCAGGGTCGTCGCCAATCAGACTTTCGAGTACGCGCGTGTCTACTGCAGGAGCGGTGACGGCGTCGGGGATAGCTTCCCGAATGGTGCCACTGACCGAATGCGGACCAGCGACGACGGCCGGGAGCCAAGTCTCCAGGGCTGTTTGCAGATCAGCCAGTTGTAGCGGCTTGCTCAGATAATCGTCCATGCCGACTGAGCGGCAGTGATCCGCTTCACCCTTTAGGGTGTTGGCTGTCAGGGCCACAATGGGGATGCGACGCAGGCCCTGCTCCTGACCGCGAATCGCGGCGGTCAGTTCGTATCCATCCATCTCCGGCATATGCAAATCGCTTAATAGCAATGCGTAGTCGCCGCTTTGCCAGCGCGCTAACGCAACGCGCCCGTTGTCAGCGATATCTGCCGCAAAGCCAAGTAGTGCAAGTTGTCGTACGATTACCTTCTGATTCGTCTCGTTATCCTCAGCAACCAAAATCAATCGACCGCTGGCAAGGGCATCGACACGCGACGGCAATGCGAATGCTGCCTCCTGCTTGTCCGACAGGGATACGAGTTCCTCCTCGACCTTGCGTCCTGCTGCAGCGGCAACTGCTTTCCACAGTCGGCGGCGTGTCAGTACATTGCCATCCATCATGGTCACACCGGCACATTTCGTGCGCGACTCTCTGCGCGACCCGCGTCCAATGACGACGAAATGAATCTGCTGTCGTGACATATCGAGGGAGATGAGGTGCAATTCGTTCACTAATACTGGGGTATCGGCGGCGTCAATGATCCAGACCCAATGCCCAAGCGGAAGATTGAACATTAGGACACGGGCTTCGATCAGGTCCGTTGCCTGTTCGACGCGTGCGCCTCCATGTACCAAATACGCCGCAATATCATGAGCCAACCCATCCGATTTCCCTATCGCGACGCAGTACAGGCCTGCAACCTCTGAAGGTGGCTTGACGTCGTGGGGCTGGTCTTGCGGCACGGCAAATTTCAGGCGTACGGTGAACGTGGATCCTTGCTCAGGCGCGCTTTGTAGTGAAAAATATCCACCCATCAGTTCCACCAAGCGGCGCGAAATGACCAACCCGAGTCCGGTGCCGCCGAAGCGTCGGGTCGTGGAGCCGTCCGCCTGAGTGAATGCCGTGAATAGTCGTGCCTGGGTCTCGTTGCTCATTCCGATGCCGTTGTCGGCAACGTGAATTTCCACGATGACTTGGCTCGCATCTTGTTCGATCGGT